>Ga0307424_1000439_pt1 | contig 22306 bp, 22 predicted proteins | sample SalMarWE160320MG_FD_202157 | JGI IMG/M metagenome (GOLD analysis project Ga0307424, IMG submission 202157) | Salt marsh sediment microbial communities from the Plum Island Ecosystem LTER, Massachusetts, United States - WE1603-20 | ecosystem: Environmental > Aquatic > Marine > Intertidal zone >... | reverse complement strand
CCGGCTGACGGGCGGCACGCGGTGACCATGACCGGGGAGCTCTCCGACGTGTTCCCCTCGCGCGCGGCAGGCGTCGCCTATCTCGTCGGGCTGATGCGCAAGGCCACCGGCGATGACACGCTGTTCTATAGCCTGCGCGAAGGCCTGATCGGCGCCGATGCGGTGCGCGCGCATTGGCAGGACGTCGCCTCTGCCAACTGGCATGCGAGCGCTGCGCTCACCGCAAAGTTGAGTGGGGATGGCCTTCTGGTTGATGTCGGCACCACGACGACGGATCTCATTCCGCTAAAGGACGGCGCGCCCGCGGCCCGCGGCCTCACTGACGGCGAACGGCTCATGGAAGACGAGCTGATCTATGGCGGGGTGGTGCGCACGCCGGTCATGGCCATCGCGCACGAGGCACCCTTCAAGGGCCGCATGCAGGGTATTGCTGCCGAGCGCTTCGCCACCATGGCCGACGTCTATCGTTTGACCGGCGACCTGCCCGAGGACGCGGACCCCTATCCGGCCGCCGATCAGCGCGGCAAGACCTCGGAGGAGAGCGCGGAGCGGCTGGCCCGCATGCTGGGCCGCGACGCCGACGAAGCCGACTTCATCGCCTGGAGAGCGCTTGCCTATTTCTTCGCGCGCCGCCAGTTCGACGGACTCGAGGCCGCGGCCCGCAGGCTGGTCGAGCGGGAGGCCTTAGGCCCCGACGCGCCTGTGATCGGCGCCGGCTGCGGGCGGTTTCTCGCCAAGCGGCTGGCCGAGCGCCTCGGTAGACCCTATCGCGATTTCGCCGAGATGATCGATTGCGCCCCCGAATCGGCCGAAATGGCGGCGCGGTGCGCCCCTGCCGTGGCTGTCGCCTTGCTTGTATAGGCCTCCCCTGGCCCCCAAATAGAGGGACTGGCCGGGCCCGCTAGCCTTTCCCCCCAAAAACCCGCTAAATAGAGCCAAGCAACGAGAAAAGGATTCCGCACTTATGTCCACGGACATCACCCGAGATGATGAGCATGATGACATCATCTACCCGTCCGCCATTCCCTTCGTCTTGGTTCATCTCGCCTGTTTCGGGGCGATCTGGTCAGGCGTCACCTGGCCGGCTGTCATCCTTGGCGTGACGCTCTACTGGCTGCGCATCTTTGCCATTGGCGCCGGCTATCATCGGCTGTTCTCGCACCGCGCCTATTCGACCAGCCGGGCCTTCCGCTTCATCCTGGCCGTCCTCGCCCAGAGTAGCGCGCAGAAGAGCGTGTTGTGGTGGGCGGCCAAGCACCGGCATCATCACCTGCATTCCGATACCGAGCACGACGTGCATTCTCCCCGGCACACGGGCTTCATCTACAGCCATCTGGGATGGATTTTCTCGCGGCGGCACGACACGTTCGACGAGACCACGGTCTCCGACCTCATGCGCTATCCGGAAATGCGGTGGCTGCACAAACTCGAGATCGTGCCGGCGATCGTCCTCGCCGGTCTGTGTTTCCTGATTGCCGGGTGGTCCGGGCTGTTCGTCGGCTTCTTCTGGAGCACGGTGCTCGTTTATCACGCCACCTTCTGCATCAACTCGCTCGCCCATGTGCGCGGCAGCACGCGCTACGTCACGGGCGATGATTCCCGCAACAACTGGCTGCTCGCCATCTTCACCATGGGCGAAGGCTGGCACAACAACCACCACGCCTTCCAATCAAGCGTCCGCCAAGGTTTCCGCTGGTGGGAGATCGACCCGACCTATTACCTCCTCAAGGCCCTGTCCTGGGTCGGCGTTGTGTGGGACTTGAGAATGCCGCCCGCACAGGTCGTGCGGAACGAGCACGGGCTTGGCGCCAGCGTCATCAACCGCGCAGCCGAGCAGCTCGCGGGGCATTTCAACTCGGACCGGATCGCGCAATCCATCGCGTCGGCCCTGCACGGGGCGGAATTGGCAGCTCTGCGGGAGCGGCTCGCCCGCGCCCACGACCGTACGGCCGAGGCGTTAGCGACCGTGCACCTGCCGCATGTGCCGCATATGCCGAGCCGCGAAGAGCTTACGGCAAAGGCCAAGGCGATGTTCGCCAGGACCAAGTCCCTGGAAGAGATCGCAGACCGCGCCTACGAGTTGCTGCTGGCCTCGGTCGGGAACCGGCTGGCCGCGGCCATCGAGAGCCGTCCTTGATCGTCCTGGAAACCAATTGTTGATCCTGCCACACCTGTTTCGAACCAGGTCCGGCTCAGACCGTTAGTAAGAAGACCAGGAAACGACAGACGGAGCGTCAAATGCGTAAGTTCCCGATTTTCGCGAGCGCTTGTCTTGCTTGTGGCCTTGTCCTAGCGGCCGGCAGCGGCAGCGCGGGTGCTGTGCCCCTGGCGGGCATTTCCTCCTCGAACGCCTCCACAAGCCTTGTGGAGACGGTGGGCTGGCGGAAGCGCTATTGGCGGCGCTATGGCGTGTTGCCGGGTGCACCGCCCCCAGTCGCCGGCGCCGCGGTCGTGGAGACCGATGATGGCGTGGTTGTCGTGCCGATCCGGCCCTTGAGCTGCGGCGAGTATCATTATTGGAACGGCGTGGCGTGCGTCGACGCCCGCTACAACGACCCCTATCTCGGCCCGAAATAGACGGATGACGCGGTGACGGCCTTCGTCGCTTTGCTGCGGGCCGTCAATGTCGGGGGCACCGGCAAACTGCCGATGACCGCGCTCGTGCGCATGTGCGAGGCCGCGGGCTTCGCCTCCGTCCAGACCTATATCGCCTCTGGCAATGCCGTGTTCTCGAGCCCCGACACAGAGGCGGACGTGAAGGCGCGCCTCGAAGACGCCTTGCAGTCTTACGCGGGAAAGCCGGTCGGCGTGCTCGTGCGCACGGCGGCCGAGATGGACGCGGTGCTTGTCGGAAATCCCTTTCCTGAGGCGGCAGCGAAATGGACCGTTGCGATTTTTCTCGATGAGCCACCGCCCCGGGACACGCTGAAGATTCTGTCCGGGCAAAAGAACGAGGCGGTGCGGCTCGGGCGGCGCGAGATCTATGTGCACTACCCCGAGGGCATGGGAATTTCCAAGCTGAAGATCCCCGCCGCCAAGGCCGGCACCGCACGCAACATGAACACCATCGCCAAGCTCGCCGAGATGGCCGCGGCGATTTAGGCGCGACCCGAACGGGCCGCGCCCTTCGTGGTCTCTACGCCGCGACGCGCTCGATCATGACCGGGACCGGCCGGCAGACCGTGTTGCACACGGGCGAATGGTTCTGCGTATAGGCCAGCAAATCTTCAAGCGCCTCGTCCGAGCAGTCCGCCTCGATCGTCATGCGGATGCGGATCTCCTCGTAGCCCGGCGACACCGTGTCATCGAGACCGAGCAAGCCGCGAACATCGAGTTCGCCTTCGAGCTCGGTGGACAGCTCCTTGATGGTGATGCCGCGCACCGCAGCGTGCAGCACGAGCGTAGTCGTGACGCAGCCGGCCAAGGCATGCAGGAGAAACTCGACGGGGTTGGCCCCCTCGTTGTTGCCGAGCAGGATCGGCGGCTCTCCGTTCATGAACTCGAACGCGACCTTGCGAGAGTCGTCCTCGCGCCCGGCACCATAGAAGTCGCGGATCGTCGAGCGGTTCGTGCCGCCGCTGATCCAGGCGTTCCGTGCGCGAAACTGGAATTTCGCAAGACCGCTGTCGGCCTTGATGGCGTCGACTGTGTCGAAGGCCATCTGGACGTCGAGACCGTTGACCGTCATCGGCTGCTTGGTGGCTTGTTGCGTGCTCATGTCTACCTCCATTTGGTTCCGCCGCCGCGCCTTGCGCCGGCGTCTAGGGCTGAAGGTAGAGACGGCCCTTCCCAGCGCTCAGATCGATTTTCGTCATAGAAGGTCGATTCGTGCCAAGATCGGCCCATGGACCAGCAACCCTCGACGGTAGAGGCTTTGATCATCGCCGTGCCTGAGACGGCGGGCTCGGCGCTCTACGGCATGGTCGATGTGCTGGCTTCCGCCGGGAGCCTCTGGCAGCAGCTTGCCGGGACTGAGCCCCAGCAGCAGTCGATCCGTCCTCGGATCGTGGCGCCGTCTCGCGAGCCCTTCGCTTGCGGCAACCGGGTACCGGTCACGCCCGATCTGGCCGTCGCCGACGATCCCGCCGCCGACATCGTTATCCTGCCGGAGCTATGGCTCGCGCCGGACGACGACATGAAGGGGCGCTATCCAGATCTTCTCGAGTGGGTCCGGCAGCGCTACCGTGCAGGAAGCACCATCTACTCGGCCTGCTCGGGGTCCGTGATACTGGCCGCGACGGGGCTCCTCGACAACAAAGAGGCCACATCCCATTGGGGTTTTCAGGATCTCTTCCGCACCAGCTACCCGAAAATTCGCTTTCGGCCTGAGGCAACGCTTGTCTTTGCCGATCCTGCCGGCCGCATCGTTACAGCGGGCGGCACCACGTCCTGGCACGATCTCGCCATCCACATCATCTCGCGCCACGTAAGCCCCGGAGAGGCCTTGCGCATTGCCAAGGTTTATTTGTTGAAGTGGCACGGCGAAGGACAGCTCCCCTACGCTGCCTTGGTACGCCATCAGCCACACGCCGATTCCGCCGTGCGGCAATGCGAGCAGTGGCTCGGCAAGCACTACCGCCGGTCTGACGCGCTAACGCAAGTTGCGTCGGTCGCCGGGGTTCCAGAGCGCACCCTCAAGCGGAGATTCAAGGCCGCGACGGGCACCACGCTCATCAACTATGTGCAGAGCCTGCGCGTCGAAGAGGCCAAACGCCAGCTGGAAGCGGAGGACGCCTCCTTCGAAGAGATCGCCGCGGACTTGGGCTATGAGAACCTGGCCTTCCTCCGGCGGCTCTTCAAACGTACGACCGGCCTCACCCCGGGACAGTACCGCCGGATGTTCCGTCCTTTCATGGATGCCGGCGGCAGCGCTGCTTCCGAAATGGCGGCCGAGACCCGTACGCAACACCCCAAATAGGTGCTATATTCAGGACATGGGCGGCGTGCCGAAGAGCCTCTGGCCCGTGGTTCCCTAAATTTCCCCGCCCGCGGGCCTCGGCCGGCCATCGCCGCAGATTGGAGGCCCTCATGTCAGACCATGACTACAGCCTGTGCCGGACGGAAGCCGTCGCGGTCTTCCACGACGCTAAATCGTTCCAGACCGCGATAGACGATCTCTTGTCAGCCGGCTTCGACGGCGCTGACCTGAACGTGCTCGCGCATGAGGACACGATCGTCGCGAAGCTCGGGCGCCCCTACGGCTCGACCAGAGAGTTCATGGACGATCCCGAGGCTCCGCGGATCGGCTATGTGCCTGAGGAGACGATCGGCGATGCGGAGGGGGCCGTCATCGGCGCCGGCATCTATGCTCCGGCTGTCATCGGCAGCGTCGCGGTCGTGGCGTCCGGCGGTACATTGCTCGGCGCCGTTGCCGCGGCGGCCATTGCGGGCGGTGCCGGCGGGCTCGTCGGGGCCGCACTCGCGCGGTTCATCGGCCACGAGCATGCCAAGCATCTCGATCAGCATCTGCAGCACGGCGGCCTGGTGCTGTGGGTCAGAGCGCGCGATCCGGAGCACGCCAAGGCGGCGCTTGAGATCCTGAAACGCCACGCGGCCGACGACGTCCACCTGCACGACATTCCCGAACGCGCAGGCAAGCCAAGCGATGTGCCGCAGGAGCGCCACCGCCTCCTTCACATCTTGGAGCGGCCGCCTGAGCCCGGCACGCCAACGGCAGCGGCCTGACCCGCTCCGGGTTCTGCCGCTGCGCAGGCGCTTGTCTGGTCAGTGGTGCGCCGAGACGCTCCTGACGTGTTCGGACAGCAGCTCGCTCGACGCCGCCTCGCCGACGTCGCCGAGACTGAGGATGCCGACCATCCGCTTGCTCTCGTTGATGACCGGGAGCCTGCGGATCTGCAACTCCACCATGTGGTGGATCGCCTTGGCGAGGTCATCGTCCTCGCGGCAGCAATGGATGCCAGGCGTCATCACGTCGCGCGCCGTCATACGCTGGGCGTCGAACCCGTTCTTTGCCAATCCGTTGCACACGATGTCGCGGTCGGTCACCATGCCGATAAGGTGATCGTTTTCGCCGATCGGGATGGAACCGATATCGCGCTGGCGCATCATCTTGGCGATGTCGGCGATGGGCGTGTCCGGGCCGACCCAGTCGGCGCCCTTATGCATTGCGTTTTTGACTTTCATGGGTGGACCTCCTTGCTGGAGTGGGTGCGCTACTAACGTCAGCGCGGGTCCCCCCGTTCCCTCATTATACAAGGGATGCGGTCCCCTGGCACGCGTGGTCCGTTGCCTCAGGCCGGCGGGTGCTTGTAGTGGTCCTCGATCTTCTCCACCAGCAGCCGCCATGCCTCGTGCTCGCGCGGGCCGGCCGTCTTCTCCACGGCGATCTGGAGGTACGCCAGCTCCTGCTCGATCTTCTCGCGCGGCAGCATATGGAGGCGGCTCGCCAGGATCGCCGCCTCGATCACCGCGCCTTGGGCGCGGTTGAAGCCCTTGAACGGCGCATGGCTCTCTTCATGGACGATGCGGCAGTGGAAGCGCGGCCGCTGGTCGTCTTCGTCGATGTGCTCCACGGCAAGCTCGGCATGGGCGAGCGCGCCGTCGAGCACCGCGCCTTGGACACGCGCCGCAGGCCTGACGGGCCAATCCTTGTTGCCGGTGAGACAGCCGGCGAAGACGAGCACGTCGTCGGTGAAGTTCGCCACGGCAAACGGCGTGGCGCGCAGATTGTCGAGCGTGGTCGACGGGCGGAACGGCGCGATGATCCAGCCTTCACCGTCCTCGATGAGGCCGAGCGGGGCGATGTGCACCCTGCCCTCGCCGTTGATGGTGGTGACGATGCATTCGCGGATCATCGGCATGGCAGCTCTTCTCGTGGCGTCATGAGACTTTGCGCTTCTTCTTGGCGATCAGCGTGTGCCCCGCCTCTTTGAGGCGCGTCTTGTCCTCGGACGGCGCGTCCGCGGCCACGCCCCAATCAAGCGGCTCGTCCTGGGCGTAGCGCTTGGCCAGCCGCCAGGCGGTCTCGGCGCGGGCAAGCTCGGCGGCGAGATAGAAGGCGTGCGCGCTGTCATTGCCGAGATCGAGCTTCGGATAGAGCTCGAAGACGTCTTGAGCGACGTGATGGCCGTCGCGGTTATAGATGTGGATGCCGTCCTCGGCGATCTCGATACGGAAATTCTTGTCGCGCACGGCTTGGGCATTCTCGGCGATCTCTTCCGGCGTCAGCGGGAACGGCCGGCGTGAATGCAGCGCGAGCAGCCCGTCGGCATAGTCCTTGGGCAGATCGTGATCGGCGCGCGCGGCATACATGATGCGCCGGGCAAGATCGTGCTCCTCGATGGTGCGGCGGGTGTGCGGGCTGACCTGGACCACCAGCACGTTCCTGATGTGCAGCTCAGAGGCGATGCCGAGCAGGACGGCGGTGATTCCGGTCGTGTCGGCGTCGGTGAGCTCGGTGAGATTGCCGGTGCCAAGCAGGATCTCGGCATCGGGGCGCTCGCGCCTGACCTCGGCGTAACGCTCCAGCGACGCCATAAAGCCGAAATGGATGGGGTCGAGCACCGGGTCGACAAGGTATGTCCGGCTCTTCTTGTCGAGCGCGTCCATGGCCCGGTACAGCGAGGCCATGTCGCCGTGATCCTTGGGGATCAAGACCGGGACCGAGGTCACCTCTTCGGCGATGTGAAGCGTCGACTCGTTGAGGCTGAGCAGGAAGTCGGCGCCGGCTTTGCCGCCGCGCAACAGCTCGTCCGGGTCGGCGGAGTCGACGCTGACTTTGACGCCCTTCTCTTTGAGCGCGGCAACGGTCTCATCCAGGTGGGGGAACGGCGTGTCGGGCAAGCCGCCGAGGTCGATGACGTCTGCGCCCTTCGCAATATAGTCCTGTGCGCGCTTGAGGATGTCGTCCACGGGCAACGCCGAAGCATCGACGATCTCGGCGAAGATCCGGATGTCGTATTTGGACATGTCGGCGGCCTTCCGCGCACGACCGAAATAGGTGGGAATGTCCTTAAGCTCGTCGGGCCCACGCAAGACGGGCACATGATAATGGTCGCTCAGACGGTCGAGATCGGCGCGGCAGCGGCCAGGCAACATGATCTTGTCGGCCGCGCCTGAGTCTGGCAAGCGCCGCAAGATGATGTCCTCGGTCATCAGCGCCGCGACCTTCACGCCGATATCGAGCACCTTCCACTTGAAGTCGGTGTCCATGCCGCCAAGCACGGCTTCGAGCCGAGGCTGCGCCAAATGTCCGGTCAGGAACAAGATGTTCTCGGTCATCCGCTCAGCCTACTCGATCGAGGCGCCGCTCGCCGCCTTGCCGGCTAGGAATGCGCCCAGGGCTTGCTGGTCGCCGCTGCCAAAGAGCGTGGCGGCGACACCTGTATGGGCGAGCATGGCGGGAAACGCTTCATCGACGTCCCCCTCGCGGGCGAGCGCCTGCGCACTCACCTCGCCGCGCCGTGGCGGGATGGACTTGATCAGAGAGCAGCGCTTTGCGCCCAGTTGGCTTGCGAGCCATAGCGCCAGGCTGTCGGAGGTGAGCTGCCAAGACTCCTCGATATCGGTGCGGTCCGAGATCAGTGCATACGGGGCCCACACGGCGATATGGCCACGCTCGATGATCTCCCGCAGCGCATCTTCGGTCGTTCCCACCTCGAGACCCGGCCGCAACCCCGCCACCGCCCAGGCCAGCTGGTCCATGGCGAGCAGCGCCATGCGGTGGGCGAACGGGTCACCGAAGCCGAGCTGGCGTTGGCAGCTGCGTACCTCGTCGGCCAATGCCCCTCCCCCCGGCACGACGACGATCGGCCCGGGCGCCGCAGTGATCACATCGAGCCACGCGGCAAGTTGCGGTGAGCGGACGACGCTGCCGCCGAGCTTGACCACGGTAAGCGGCCCCACCTCCGCAAGTGGCGCGTGCGCAGCGTGTGGCAGCGCGGGCGCGTCCATGATCAGGTCCTCGCCTTGCTCCGCATAATCTCGACGCCGACGGCGCCGGGATCTTTGTCGAGCTTCTCGATGCTGACAGCGACGCGCGCTACACGGGGATGCTCAAGACAATGCTGCGCCACCTCTTCGGCCAGGGTCTCGACCAGATTGATATGGCCCCGGGCGATAATGGATCTGATGCCATTGATGACGAAGTCGTAGTCGAAGGTGCGATCGATGTCGTCGTCGAGGGCGTTAGTGGCCGGCGTGATGTCAACGTCGACGGAGAAGCGCACGCGCTGCGTGACGCCCTTCTCGTTGTGGTGAACACCGATCTCAACGTCGAGCACATAGTCGCGCACGAAGATGCGATCGAGGGGCTCGCTCTTGCCACCCGTGGAGGATATTCGTCCCAGTCGCGTGTCCGTCATCGATTCCAGTCCTGTCGCCGTGCTTCGTTCCGCGCGGAAGCTCTAGCACACCGCGGCGGGGCGAGGCGCGCCGATTTGTGCTTCGACCTGAGGCCCCTCGGCGGAAATCAGGGCGCGGATTTGGCTGCAGGCGATCGGGTCAAGCTCCGCGTCCCGCCTGCCCCCATGACACAGCGCGCCGCGAAAGCCGATGACGTCCGGCCGCAGCGCCAGCAACGGCGCCACATGCTCAGGCCGTAAGGATCCAGCCACGCCAACCATCAGCCCTTGCGCACGTCCTGCCTCGACGAAGCGGGCAATGTCGCCGACGGCCATGTGATCGAAAAGTGCGCCCGCCCGCTTCCCGGCGGTGTCGAGCATCAGCCCACGCGCGCCGGCCTCGAGCGCGGCACCGACGGGATCGAAGTCCGGCATGGCGTCGGCGAAGAAGACGAGAATCAGACCGGCCCCCGGCGGCCGCGCACGCAGCCGCACAAAGCACTCTTGGGGTTTGCCCCCCGGAAGAATGCCGAGCTTGACGTCGTCCACGCCGCATGCCGCCGTGGCGAGGACCGCGTCGTGAACGCGATCTTCGTCCATCGGCAGATCGCCGACCGTAGCACTGACAGGCCTGCGTCCGGCGATAGCCGCGACACAGGACTTGATGGTTGGAAGGTCCACGGCGCCGAGCGCTCCGTTGGCCGGCTCCTTGAGATCGACGATATCGGCGCCCGCGGCGAGCACGGTTTGCGCCTCTTGCGCGTCGCGCACACTGGCAAGGAAGCGCGTCATGCGAGTGATTGCTCGGTCCGCACCGGCATCAGCGGAACAGCCAGTCGAATACGCCGCCGCCGCCGCCACCGCCACGGCGCTGACGTCTGCGTTGGCCCCGCTGCTGCGGTTGGCCGTAGCCGAAGAAGCCGTCATCGTCCCGGCGCGCCACGGGCGCCGACCTCCGCCGCACCTTACGCAGCGTCACCTCGTTGGCTTGACCGTCAGGGTCGGTGACGACCACCGAGACAGCCTGCCAGTTCCACTTCGCGGGCTTATCGCCCCAGCGCTCAGGCTCAATCGACACGACCTTGTTGGCGCGTGTGTCGACGATCGCGGTATAGATGAGATCGCCGTCCTTGCCGAGACTGCCGGCGTAGTACTTCAACAATCCGATGCCGGACAAGGCACCCCGCATCAGCTTCCATTGCAGGACCTTGGGCTTGCCCGCACCGAACATCTCAAGCTCGACCCCAAGCGCGCCGTAGTCTGGATTGCTCGCGAGATAGCGCCCGGACGACGGCTCGGTGACAGCCCACCCGTCAACTGGCGGACCAAGAGGCTTGCCCACCGCCACCGGCACGTCTTGACCGAGGCGGACCAGCGCCTCGCGGCTCTCGGCCTGGAACGGATCCTTGGCCAACGCTTGTTTATAGTCGTAGATGGCGTCCTCGACGCGCTCTTGCTTCTCATAAATGTTGCCGCGAATACGCAGGGCGAGCGGGTCGTTCAGGCTAAGCAGGAGCGCCTGGTTGACGTCGACCAGCGCCTCGTCGGCGTTGTCGGACGCGAGTTTCGCCTCGGCGCGCAAGGCGTACGCCTTGGCGTCCTTGGGATCCATCTCTATGGCGCGGTTGTAGTCACCGATGGCGTCGTCATAGCGGCGGTTCTTGGCGAACAGCGCCCCCCGCTCCACATAGGCTTCGACCAGATTGGGGTTGTCCTTGAGCACCTGATCGAAGTCGTCGATCGCCTCCCTGAACTTGTTGTCGGCGGCATAAGACTCCGCGCGCAACAGCAGGAGCTTCGGTTGGGCCCGGTCTGACTCAAGATCCAGCGCCTGAGTCGCGTCGGACGCCGCGTCGCTGTAATTGGCGATGGCGAAATTCGCCTCGGCGCGATTGCGGTAGGCGGCGGCATATTTCTGGTCGAGGGTGATGGCGCGCGTGAGGTCGCGTACGGCGGCGTGATATCGCCCGAGTTCCGCATGGGTGCGCCCGCGCCCGTTGTACGCCACGGCGCTCTGCGGCATGAGCGCGGTGGCTCTGCGAAAGGCGTGGAAGGCCTCGTTGTATTGGTGCATCGCCGCGTAGGCGTTGCCTTGATTGTTGTAGGCAACGCCATAGCTCGGCGACAGCGTGATGGCGCGATCGAAGTCCTTCAGCGCCTCACTGGGGTGGCCGAGATCCATCAGAACGTTGCCGCGATTGTTGTAGGCGGTGGCGATCTCGGGCGAGAGCTCGATCGCCCGGTTGAAGTCGTCGATCGCCTCCTTGGTCTGCTTCATGCGCCACTTGGCGACGCCCCGATCGCTATAGATGCTCGCCTGGACGAACTTGGAGACATCGGGCGTGGCCAGAGCCTCGTCGTACAGGGTGACCGCCTTGTCGAACTGCCCGCGGATCATCGCCGCCGCGCCTTCGCGGGCGCGCAGCAAAACCTGGTCCTCGGCCCGTGCGGGGACGGCCACGGCAACGGCCAGGGTTGCAGCGAGCGTCAGGCAGATTTTGGCGCGAAGAGATGCCATAGCGGCGTCAGACCGGCCTTTCATTCAGGGCTCTTTCCCTTCATGTCCCCCATAAGGTCGGAGTATGTCAACAAAGGGTCACCCAGGGGTTCGCGGGCCCAAACCCGCGGGTCACGGGCCACTCCTGAGGCGTTCGAGGTCCCGCAACACATGGGGCAGCATTTCCGGCAGGTCCTCGGCGATCAAGCCCGGCCCGAATATCTTGGCCGCCGCGCCATGCATCCACACCGCGGCACTTGCCGCGAGAAATCCAGTCATTCCCTGAGCAAGTAGCCCCAACACCATGCCGCCCAGGACATCGCCCGAACCGGCGGTGGCAAGCCAGGGCGTACCGGCGGCGTCGATGGCGGCCTCGCCGCTTGGTGCGGCAATGACCGTATCGGCGCCTTTGAGCAGGACGGTGGCTCCTGCGCGCGCTGCCGCCGTTCTTGTGCGATCGACCTTGGAGGCCCCGGGGACGTCACCGAACAGCCTGGCAAACTCTCCCTCGTGGGGGGTCATCACCACCGGCGCCTCACGCGCTTTGATGGCCTTGAACAGCGTGTCCCGATCATCGGCAAACGAGGTCAGCGCGTCGGCGTCGAGCACCACGCTGGGCGTGGCGGCAAGCGCCGCGAGCACCATGGCCTTGGTCCCCTCCCCGACGCCATGGCCGGGCCCGATCAGAAAAGCGTTCTTGCGTTCGTCGGCGAGAAGCTGGCTGAGCGCCCGGGCATCGTCGACCTCGCGCACCATGATGGCGGTGAGTTGCGCGGCGTTGACGACAAGCGCGTCGCGCGGTGAGACGACAGTGACCAGACCCGCCCCGATTCGCAAGGCGCCGCGCGCGGCCATGCGCGCCGCGCCCGTGCTGTACATGGGGCCCGAGGCCACGACCGCATGACCGCGCAGATATTTGTGGCCCTCGATCGTGGGCCACGGATAGTCGGCGAGCCAAAGCGCCGGCTCGTTGGCGAAGGTGTTCGGCTTGACCGTGAGAAGCACGCTGTCGGGGATGCCGATGTCGATGAGCCTGACGGCGCCGCAATAAAGCCGGCCCGGCAGCAAGAGATGTCCCGGCTTCAAGCGGAAGAACGTCACGGTGGCCAGCGCCTGGATCGCGACGCCACGCACCTCTCCTGTGGTGCCGTCGATGCCGCTTGGGACGTCGACCGCCACGATGGCAGCGCCGCTGTTGTTGGCCGCCTCGACCAACCTTGCGAACTTGCCCTCGATGGGCCGGGCAAGCCCCGCCCCGAACAGCGCATCGACGATGACGTCGGCGCCGGCGATAAGGTCGGCGCTGAGCGGCTCAATTCTTCCGTCGAACCGCCCGGCCATGGTCGCGGCGTCGGTGGGAAGCTTGGCAGGATCGCCGTCGAAGCCGAGGCGTACGCGATAGCCCCGCTCCATGAGGTGGCGCGCCGCCACGAACCCATCCCCGCCGTTATTCCCGGGACCGCACAACACGGCGACGGTGGCCGCATCGGGAAAGCGGGCGGAGACTTCGTCAGCGACCCCCCGCCCCGCATGCTCCATGAGGACAGCCCCAGGCACCCCGCCCTCGATGGCGAGGCGATCGGCACGGCCCATTTCCTCTGCGGTCAAGAGTGCAAGCATGGTGTCCGGCCCGTCAGATCCGTTCCTCGTTGTAGATCAGGGCCCCTCGGCAAAGGCAATTCACCCGGCCGGATTGTCCTGCTCTATTTTTGGGCATATCGCCTAGTTTTTGGGCTCACCTAAACTAAAAACCGCCTCCGGATTTTGCGATAAACCGATAATCATCTGGAATCGCTAGTAAAACTTTCGCCCAAGAGATTGGCACAGGGCGTGCTATGGCAGGCGCATAGTGCTTTTGAACGGCGGCGGTAACGACGCGGCGAAGCGCCGCTTTGCGTCGCAGGGGAGGTGAAAAGAAGAATGAAGAAGATCGAAGCAATCATTAAGCCCTTCAAGCTCGACGAGGTGAAGGAAGCCCTGCAAGAAATTGGACTCCAGGGTATTACGGTGACCGAAGCCAAAGGGTTTGGGCGCCAAAAGGGTCACACCGAACTCTATCGCGGCGCCGAGTATGTCGTCGATTTCCTACCCAAGGTGAAACTTGAGCTCGTGCTCGGAGACAACATGGTGGAGAAGGCCATCGAAGCCATCATCGCCTCGGCCAAGACGGGCCGCATTGGAGATGGCAAGATCTTCGTGTCGAACGTGGAGGAAGCCGTGCGGATTCGTACGGGCGAGACGGGGAATGATGCCATCTGACAGCTGACCGCTGAGCATCTATTAGTGACCAACTGGAGAAACCATATAGCTGCCTGAGGTTCAGACGGGCGGCCCAATAACGCATGACAGGGGAGTAAAATGGCAGACCCAAAAAGTATCGCGAAGAAGATCAAGGACGAGGAGATCAAATTCGTCGACCTGCGCTTCACCGATCCGCGGGGGAAGATGCAGCACGTGACGATGGACGCAAGCGTCATGGACGAGGACGCTTTCGCCGAAGGCATCATGTTCGACGGTTCGTCGATCGCAGGCTGGAAGGCGATCAACGAGTCCGACATGAAGCTCATGCCCGACTGCGATAGTGCCGTGATCGACCCGTTCTTCGCCCAGAGCACGCTGGCCGTGTTCTGCGACGTTCTCGAGCCGCTGACCAACGAGCCTTATGAGCGCGATCCGCGCTCCATCGCCGGCAAGGCGCAGGCGTATATGCAGCAGACCGGCATCGGCGACGTGGCCGTGTTCGGACCAGAAGCCGAATTCTTCGTGTTCGACGACGTGCGCTTCACGGTCGATCCGTACAATTGCGGCTACAGGCTCGATTCCACGGAGCTGCCGAGCAACATGGGCACCGAGTACGAGATGGGCAATCTCGGCCACCGTCCGCGCACCAAGGGCGGATACTTCCCGGTCCCGCCGGTCGACTCCGCACAGGACCTGCGTTCGGAAATGCTGTCGGTCATGGCCGACATGGGCGTCGTCACCGAGAAGCACCACCACGAGGTGGGTGCCGCCCAGCATGAGCTCGGCATCAAGTTCGGGCCCATCGTCCAGACCGGCGACGCCATGCAGATCTACAAATATGCGATCCACAACGTGGCGCAGGTCTACGGCAAGACGGCGACCTTCATGCCGAAGCCAGTTTTCGGCGACAACGGCTCGGGCATGCATACCCACCAGTCGATCTGGAAGGGCTCGACCCCGGTCTTTGCCGGCGACAAATACGCCGACCTGTCGGATACCGCGCTGCATTACATCGCGGGCATCCTCAAGCACGCCAAGGCGCTCAATGCCTTCACCAACCCGAGCACCAACTCCTACAAGCGCTTGGTGCCAGGCTACGAGGCGCCCGTGCTCCTCGCCTACTCCTCGCGCAACCGCTCGGCCTCGTGCCGCATTCCGCTCGGCACCGGTCCGAAAGCGAAGCGCGTCGAGGTGCGGTTCCCGGATCCGACGGCCAATCCCTATCTCGCCTTCGCGGCGATGCTCATGGCGGGCCTCGACGGTATCGAGAACAAGCTGAGCCCCGGCGATCCGATCGACAAGAACCTCTACGATCTGCCGCCGGAGGAGCTCGAGAAGGTGCCGACAGTGTGCGGTTCGCTGCGCGAGGCCTGCGAGTCGCTGGATGCCGACCGCGCCTTCCTCAAGAAGGGCAACGTGTTCAGCGACGACGCGATCGACGCTTATCTCGAGCTCAAGATGGAAGAGGTGGAGCGTTTCGAGATGATGCCCCACCCGGTCGAGTTCGACATGTACTACAGCGTGTAAGCGCGCATTTTGATCTAGAGACAAAGATGGGGCGGCCGCTTATTGGGCGACCGCCCCTCTTTCGCCCGGCCTGCTGAACCGTCAGCTTTGTTTTCCCGCGTTCCCCCGTCGGACGCGGGAAGCCTCAGGTCCTTGCCAGGCTCCCCCAAACTTCTTCGACGCATGAGCGCAGCATCAGTGCGCGCGCCTACATCAAATAGAACACCCCATAGATCAGGCCACCGATGACCAGCGTGTAGAGCCAGGATTTGTTCTGCTGGAACCAGCCGTCCATCATCGTCGGCAGGCCGAAGATCACGAAACGCATAAGCGACAGCGTGATGAGGACGGCAACACCGCCAAGCATCCACATCGAAGCGCTCTGACCGACGGCGCCGGTATGACTGGCATCGACCAAAAACACGTCCGTGTTGCTCGTGCCGAGATTGACGGCGCCCCAGACGGCTGCTGCGGCCGCCCCAATCAGCATGGCGTATCGCATCAACATTGCCGCACGAAATCCCCTCGTTTCGAGACGAATTTTAGGGACCGGGCGTAAAGAAACGGGAAAGGGTTAGACTTAAACGGGAGTTTAACAGTGACCCAAAACGCTCACGCCGCCTTCCATTTGATAGAGCAGCCAATGGATGGGATCTGCTCGCGCGGGCCTTGGCCAGTCTCGGCGATCTGCTTCATCGCCTCGAACAGATCGCGGCGCACGCTTGGCGAGGCCGGTTCCCGGCCACTGGCATCAAGCCGACCGCGATATTGCAGCTCGAGGTCCGCATTGAAGCCGAAGAAGTCCGGCGTGCAGACGGCATCGTAGGAACGGGCGACGTCTTGGCTCTCGTCGTGGAGATAGGGGAAGGTGAAGCCGTGCTCGCGCGCGAAGACCTTCATGTTGGCAAAGGAGTCGTCCGGATGGGTTGTGGCGTCATTGGCGCAGATCGCGACCGTATTGATGCCGAGGGCTTTGAGCGCATCGGCATCGCGCACGACCCTGTCGATCACCGCCTTCACGTAAGGGCAGTGGTTGCAGATGAACATGACGAGCGTGCCTTTGGGCCCTTTCAGCCCTTCCAGGCTGTAAATCTTGCCGTCGACGCCCGGAAGGGTGAAGTCGCGCGCCTTCCAGCCAAAATCGCAAATGGGCGTGTGCTCAGCCACTCTCAGATCCTCTTCGCAAATCTGTCACGGGGGCGGCCTAATTTCGGCGGCCATCCGATATCCTAGTCAGCGCGTGGCGCTTCGCGCCGCAACCATACAAGGCAATAGGAACGCATGAAGCAAGTTCTCGTGGCATTGGCTGTCTGGGCCCTGTTAAGCGTCCCCGCTGCGGCCACCTTCAAGCTCGACAGCCGCTACCAAGACAAAGACGGCGACATGGTCGCCGACATCCCGGCGGACAAATCCCAGCAGGTCGATCCATCGACCCTGATCTTCGCCTATACCCCGGTGGAGGACCCGGCCGTCTATGCCGATGTCTGGCAAGAGTTCCTCGATTACCTGTCGAAGGTCACGGGTAAGCCGGTCCAGTTCTTCCCCGTGCAATCCAATGCCGCGCAGATCGAGGCCATGCGTGCCGGCCGTCTGCATATCGCCGGGTTCAACACCGGCTCGAACCCGCTCGCCGTGGCCTGCGCCGGCTTCCGCCCGTTCGCCATGATGGCGCATGCGGACGGCTCCTTCGGCTACCAGATGGAGATCATCACCTATCCCGGCTCGGGCATCGAGAAGCCGGAGGACCTCAAGGGCCACACGCTCGCCTTCACCTCGGAGACGTCGAACTCCGGATACAAGGCACCCTCGGCCCTGCTCAAATCGGAGTTCGGCCTAGAGGCCGGGCGTGATTACAAAGCAGCTTTCTCCGGCGCGCACGACACCTCGATCCTGGGCGTCGCCCATAAGGACTACGACGCCGCGGCCATCGCCAACTCCGTCAAAGAGCGGATGATCGACCGCGGCGTGGTGAAGAAGGACCAGCTGAAGACGATCTACACCTCGCAGACCTTTCCCACGACCGGCTTCGGCGTCGCCAACACTCTCACACCCGAGCTGCAGAAGAAGATCAAGCAAGCCTTCTTCACCTTCGACTGGACCGGCACCAAGCTGCTGGAGGAGTTCTCCAAGTCGGGCGAGTCCCAATTCGTCCCGATCAGCTTCAAGGACGACTGGGCCGTGATCCGCAAGATCGATGCGGCGAACGGCGTCGTCTATTCCTGCAATTGATACAGGGCCTTAGCCCGGACGACTCGCCGGTTTGCGGACCTGCGCGTTTCACCTACCATGGCCCCGACCACGGGCCACGGGCATGACCGATGCTGCGCATTGACTCTCTGACCAAGCGCTACAAGACGGGCGACAAGGCGCTGAACGGCGTCTCGTTCGATGTGCCCGCAGGTCAGGTCGTCGGGCTGATCGGGCCGTCCGGCGCGGGCAAATCGACGCTCATTCGCTGCATCAACCGCTTGGTCGAACCGAATGCAGGGCGCGTGCTCCTCAATGACAGCGACATCACGCGTCTCGGACGGCACGATCTGCGGCGCGCGCGGCGGCGCATGGGCATGATCTTCCAGGAGTACGCACTGGTCGAGCGCTTGAGCGTGATGGAGAACGTGCTGTCGGGACGTCTCGGCTACGTGCCCTTCTGGCGCTCCTTCTTGCGGCGCTTTCCCCAAAGCGATGTCGACAAGGCCTTTACGCTCCTCGCCCGGGTGGGCCTGAGCGATCACGCGGACAAGCGCGCGAGTGCGCTATCCGGCGGTCAGCGCCAGCGGGTCGGTATCGCGCGGGCGCTCGAGCAGGACCCCGAGCTCTTGCTTGTCGACGAGCCCACCGCCTCGCTCGATCCGAAGACGGCGCGGCAGATCATGCGGCTCATTTGCGAGGTGTGCCGCGAGCGCAACCTTCCGGCGATCATCAGCCTGCACGACGTCTTGCTCGCCAAGATGTTCGTCGACCGCATCATCGGCCTGCGCGCCGGCGAGATCGTGTTCGACGGCGCGCCGTCAAAGCTCGATGCCGCAACTCTCACCGAGATCTACGGCGAGGAGGATTGGACCCAGATGCACGACGAGGCCGACGAGACGGCCGCGCATGCCGCCAAGGCGCATGATCTGGAGCCATCGCGCGAGGAACGCATGGCCGGGCTTGCATGAGCACGGCCCTCGCCCAAGGCCGTCCCTGGAGGCGACCGCCGCTCATCCGCAATCCGTGGCTGCGCTGGGCCCTCTATCTCGGCGCGCTTGCCTATCTCGTGGCGGCGCTCAATTCCATCGATGTCAACTGGGAGCGCGTCAGCGAGGGGCTCGCCCAAGGCTGGCACTTCGCCCAAGGGTTCTTCGTACCGGACTTCCTCACTCGGTCGCGCGACATCTGGCGCGGCATGGCGGAGAGCCTCACCATGACGGTAACCTCCACCGTCGTCGGCTGCCTCATCTCGATTCCGATTGCGCTCGGGGCTGCGCGGAACATCGCACCCCTTCCCGTCTATGTCGTCTGCCGCGGCATCATTGCCGTCTCGCGCGCCTTTCAGGAGATCATCATCGCCATCCTGTTCGTGGCGATGTTCGGCTTCGGCCCGTTCGCCGGCTTCCTCACCCTGTCCTTCGCCACGATCGGATTCTTGGCAAAACTGCTCGCCGAGGACATCGAGGACATCAATGCGGTTCAGGCCGAAGCCATCCGCGCCACCGGCGCGAACTGGTGGCAGGTCATCAATTATGGCATCCAGCCCCAGGTCATGCCGCGTCTGGTCGGTCTGTCGCTCTACCGGCTCGATATCAACTTCCGCGAGAGCGCGGTGATCGGGATTGTCGGCGCCGGCGGGGTCGGCGCGACGCTCAACACGGCGATGCAGCGCTATGACTACAGCACCGCGGGCGCCATCCTCATCATGATCATCGTCATCGTGCTCGTCGCCGAGTACGCGTCGAGCCATTTGCGGAAATGGGTGCAGTGATGCCGGTGGCCACCGTCGACGGATCTCGCACCTGGCAGCGCCGCAGCACGCTCGCGCAATGGGGGGTGTGGCTCGGCTGGCTGGCGCTTGCCGCACTCTTCGTCCTGTGCTGGCAGGTGATGAACCAACACACCATCTGGCTGTTCGTCGAGGACGCGCCGCGGCAAGCGGCCGATCTCCTGTCGCGCGCCTGGCCGCCGCGCTGGGCCTATCTCGACAAGCTCTGGGGACCGCTATGGGACACGATCAACATCGCCACGCTGGGCACGCTGCTCGGCATCGTGCTCGCCACGCCGATCGCGTTTCTCGCCGCGCGCAACACGACGCCGAGTGCGCTTATCGTGCGGCCTTTCGCGCTCTTGGTGATCGTCGCCTCGCGCTCGATCAATTCGCTGATCTGGGCTTTGCTTCTGGTCGCGATCATCGGACCGGGGCTGCTGGCGGGCATCATCGCCATCGGGCTGCGCTCGATCGGCTTCATCGGCAAGCTGCTCTACGAAGCCATCGAGGAGATCGACGAAGGCCAAGTCGAGGCGGTCGGCGCTACGGGGGCTTCGGGGGCGCAGGTGATGTCCTATGCCGTGGTGCCGCAGATCCTTCCGGCGTTTGCAGGGATCGCGGTGTTCCGCTGGGACATCAACATCCGGGAATCGACCATTCTCGGCCTCGTGGGTGCCGGCGGCATCGGGCTCCAGCTCCAATCCTCCCTCGCCCGGCTCGCCTGGGCCGAGGTCACGGTCATCTTCATCGTCATTCTCGCCACGGTCGCCCTTTCCGAATGGGTTTCGGCCAAGGTCCGCGCCGCGATCATCTGACCGGGCGAGGCTCTTGAAAAAGCCCAAAGCGCATGCGAGCTAACCTCTAGTTCCAAAAGTCGTTGATTCTCTCCGTTTTGCGGGGGCGACGCGCCTTCCGGCATGAGGAGTCCGCTCATAGCAACGAAACGCAAATCCGCCGCATCGCGCGACCTGTTCGACGCGGCGTCGAAACGAAAGCCGGCCGTGCCCGGCAAGGCGCCCGCGCGGAAAGCCGCCAAGAGCCGCGCCGGCGGCGGGGCTGAGGACGCCTACACCGCCGCCCATATCGAGGTCCTGGAGGGGCTCGAGCCGGTGCGCCGGCGGCCAGGCATGTATATCGGCGGCACCGACGAGAAGGCGATGCATCACCTCTTCGCCGAGGTGCTCGACAACGCCATGGACGAGGCGGTGGCGGGGCATGCGAGCTTCATCGACGTCGACCTCGACAAGGACGGCTATCTCACCGTCAACGACAACGGGCGCGGCATTCCCATCGACCCGCATCCCAAGTTCAAGAAGAAGTCCGCGCTCGAGGTCATCATGACCACGCTGCATGCGGGCGGGAAGTTCGACTCCAAGGTCTACGCCACGAGCGGCGGTCTGCACGGCGTCGGCGTGTCGGTGGCCAATGCGCTGTCCGAGACGCTCGAGGTCGAGGTGGCGCGCGGGCAGAAGCTCTACCGGCAGAGCTATACGCGCGGGACACCGGACGGCCCGGTCAAGAACCTCGGCCCCATCAAGAACCGGCGCGGCACCAAGATCCGCTTCAGGCCCGATCCCAAGATCTTCGGCAAGGGCGCGGCCTTCAAGCCGAGCCGCCTGTTCCGCATGTCCCGCTCGAAGGCCTATCTGTTCCGGGGCGTCGAGATCCGCTGGTCTTGCGCCAAGGCGCTTCTTGCCGGGGATGCCGAGACGCCGGAGAAGGCCGAGCTCCACTTCCCCGGCGGCTTGAAGGACTTCCTCGCCGACCGCATCGCAGGTCAGACCACGGTCGCGAATGACATCTTCGCCGGCCGCATCGAGAAGGCCGAAGGGCACGGCTCGGTGGAATGGGCGATCGCCTGGGTGGCGAGCGCCGACGGCTTCCTCAGCTCCTACTGCAACACGGTGCCGACGCCGGACGGCGGCACCCACGAGGCGGGCTTGCGCGCGGCGCTCACCAAGGGCCTGCGTGCCTATGGCGAGCTCACCGGCGCCAAGCGCATGGCGCAGGTGACGGCCGACGACGTACTCGGCACGGCCGCCGCCATGCTCTCGGTGTTCATCCGCGAGCCGGAGTTCCAGGGCCAGACGAAGGACCGGCTTGCCACACAGGAAGCGGCGCGCGTTGTGGAAAACGCGGTCCGCGATGCCTTCGATCATTGGCTGACCGGCAACCCCACCCAGGCCAACCGCCTGCTCGACTGGGTGGTCGACCGCTCCGAGGAGCGCTTGCGCCGCCGCAAAGAGAAGGAAATCGGCCGGCAGACGGCAACCCGGCGCTTACGACTGCCGGGCAAGCTCGCCGACTGCTCGGCGAGCGGCGCGAGCGGCACGGAGATCTTCATCGTCGAGGGCGATTCCGCCGGCGGCTCGGCCAAGCAGGCGCGCGACCGGGCGACGCAAGCCGTGCTCCCGTTGCGCGGCAAGATCCTCAACGTGGCGAGCGCGAGCTCGTCCAAGCTTGCCGACAACCAACTCTTGAGCGATCTCATCCAGGCGCTCGGCTGCGGCACGGGCACCCGCTATCGCGAGGAGGATCTGCGCTACGAGAAAGTGGTGGTCATGACCGACGCCGATGTGGACGGCATGCATATCGCGTCGCTGCTCATCACCTTTTTCTATCGCGAGATGCGCGGGCTCATCGAGGGCGGACATCTCTATCTCGCCGTGCCCCCGCTCTACCGGATCAGCCAAGGCCCCAAGACGCTCTACGCCCGCGACGACGCGCACAAGGACGCTCTGATGAAGAAGGAGTTCAACGGTCGCGGCAAGATCGACGTGAGTCGTTTCAAGGGCTTGG
>Ga0307424_1000438_pt1 | contig 22308 bp, 19 predicted proteins | sample SalMarWE160320MG_FD_202157 | JGI IMG/M metagenome (GOLD analysis project Ga0307424, IMG submission 202157) | Salt marsh sediment microbial communities from the Plum Island Ecosystem LTER, Massachusetts, United States - WE1603-20 | ecosystem: Environmental > Aquatic > Marine > Intertidal zone >... | reverse complement strand
GAGCCCGCGTTGCCCCGGGCAACTCCGGCGTCCGCCCCGCCGCCGTGAAGCCCGGAGTCTGCGCCGTTCTTGGGCTCTTCCCTCCCCTTCCCAGCCGCCGTCTCTGCCGCCAGCGCCTCCAGGCCACCGAGCAGCACCTCGACCCGCTCATCCCGCACCCCCCGCCGCCGCAGGAGTTCGAGCAGGGCCTCGTACCGCGCATACTGCTCGGGGGTGAACTTCAGGGACATCTCGACCGCCCCCGAAGCCACCGCCTCTTCCGGCCCCCGCGAACTCCCCACGCCCCGCGGGGCCAAGGCGAGGGCGACCTGCCCGCGGGTCCGGGCCTGCTTGGCCGCCGCTCGCGTCCGCGCCCGGGCCTGCCTCACCCGCGCTTCCAGCTTCGTCCGACTCTCCCCCTTGGCCACCTCCAGCCACGCTGTCTCGGTCTTCGGCGTGGCCACCACGGCCACGGTGCGTGCCTTGGTCCAGCCCACCTCGCCCCGCTGCAGGGACTCCCGCAGGCGGGGCAACTCCCGGAGGGCCTCGCTCAGGCGAATGAACTGGGCCGTCTTGGCCGGCCTGAAGCCCAGGGCCAGTTCGGCGTACTGGTGGATGGAACCGTAACCCAGATTGCGGTAGAGCTTTCTCCGGAGCACCTCCGCGAACCAGAGAACCGCGTTGCGCTCCGCACACGCCAGCTCCTTGAGCGAGGCGCGCAGGTGACGATCGACATCACGGGCGGGAAGATCGGACTGAAACTCGGACATGACAGCATCCTCCGACGGGGAGGACGGGAGGAGTAGGGGCGAGCGAGAAAACGGTCTCACGTGGACATCAAGGTGTCAACAAACAAAGAGGAACCTGGCAAGACGTTTGACGAGTTGTTCGACTTGTTCGGCGCGACACGGTACGGGCGCATGGCCCCGTCGGCGGCATCCGCGCGCACGCCGTTTACCCGGGTAAACGGCCACGCCTCGCCGCAGTCTAGAACCTCCCCAACCACCGCAGTTCCACCCCGTCGAAGGCCGGGGACAGAAAGCAGAAGCCGCCGGAGCAGACGATGCCCGCCGGGCGGGATCCGTAGCCCAGGGTGAGGTCGTGCCGCTGGGAGAGCCGTACATCCAGGGTCGCGAACAGCCAGTCGCGACGGGACTGGGTGGTGTCGGTGGTGTGTTCCCCGGTCAGGGTCAGGGTCCAGCGGCCGGCTCGGGAATACCCCAGTTGCAGGAGCTGGTTGGTGAGGTCTCCGATCCGGGACTCCACCGCCTGCAGCTCCAGGTCCGCGATCACCGAACCGGCGTCGCTCACGAAGGCCTCCAGCTCCAGGGCGCCGGTCCAGCGGTCGTGCACGGCGGGGAACTTGGTCAGGTCCCGGGCCCAGTCCAGACCCAGGCGGCCGGCACCCAGGCCGTCGCGCTCCGTCCGCGCCTCCAGGTAGGTCTCGCGGAAGATCCGGGGCGAGGTCGCGCCCTCGGAGCCGGCCAGGTTGAGGGTGAAGGTGGTGGAGAGGTCCGGGGCGTAGAGGATCTCGGCCTGGAGCCCCCGCTCGTCGTCGGGGAGGAGCACGTGGGTGGCCCGGTTGAGCAGCACCGACTCGTGGGTGCGGACCAGGGAGGGCAGCTCGTCGGCGTCGAAGACGAAGTTGCGGTAGCTCTTCCCCTCCAGGCTCGCCCCGAACCGTCCCCAGCTCCCGTCCAACCGGGCGTAGCGCGCGGTGCCCCGGGGGGTGTCCGGCAGGTGCCGCTTCCCGGCCACCTCCACCGTTCCCCCCAGGCCGTTCCAGTTCCACGCCCCCCGCACCGAGACCAGATCCTCGCGCTGGCGCCGCTCCCCCGCCGGGATCTCGTGCTCCAGGTAGGCCACCCCGATCTCGGCCGGGCCCGCGGCCACCACCCCCACCCCACCCCACAGCCGGTCGCCCCGGGGAAGGGGCAGGGACCCGCCCGCCCCGAAGGTCTCCACGGACTTCAACGTCCCCCGGAGCGCGGTGAACCGCACCGGCCCCCGTTCCGCCCGCACCCGCACCCCGTCCAGGTTCCGGTCCAGGTTGAACGCGCGGTCCACCCGGTTCAGGGTCACGAAGCGCTGCTCCAGGGTGCGGAGCATCAGGCCGTTCCCGAAGGTCTCGTAGAAGTTCCCGGCGGTGACCGAAACCTCGGGGAAGCGCAGGGTCAGGTAGCGACGGTCCAGGGACTCCTCGCCGTCGTCGCCCTCGATCCCGCCGCTCCGGTGCACGCGAAGCCGGGCCGAGCCCTCGAGCCGCCGCCAGGAGGCCCGGGTCTCCAGCCAGAGGTCCGCGTTGGTGGCGTCGTCCCGGATGTCGAACGCCCCGGGGGGCGGTTTTCGCAGGTAGAGGGCCTCGGTGCGGACCGATTCGCTGTGCTGGAGGATCTCGGCCGCTCGCGCCGTCCCGCCTCCCGGAAGCGACGGGCCTCCCGGGAGCGACGGGCCGGCCGGAAGCACCGGGCCGGCCAGGAGCGCCGCGCCGGCCAGAACCGGGCCCAGCACACGGGCCACCGGTCTCCCCGCCGCCGTCATTCTGCCCTCCACGGCGCTCACCGGCCTCCGGGGTCCCCCGCTCCGGACCCCGGCCCGTCCCGGGGCGGATCACCAGGCGCCTCCCCGGGCTCCGCCGCCGGCTCCGCCCCCGGCTCTTCTCCCAGCAACGCCCGCACCCGCTCGGCCAGAATCTTCTCGTCCCCCCGCCGGTAGCCGACCTGGCGGTAGACCACCCGGCCCTCGCCGTCCACCAGGAAGCTGGTGGGGAAGACCTCCACCTGGAAACGCCGGCGGATCTCGCCGTCCGGGTCGGGGATGACGGTGAAGGTGAAGCCCAGGGCGTTGACGTAGGGGCGCACCTTGGCCCGATCCACCGGTCCGTCCCCGTTCACCCCCACCACGTGGAAGCCGCGCTCGCCGTAGGCCGCCGCCAGCTTCTGCAGCTCGGGGAGTTCCTTCCGGCAGGGTTTGCACCAGGTGGTCCAGAAGGTGACCAGGGCGGGGCCGTCCTGCAACGACGCGGCCAGGTCGAAGCGGCGGCCGGCCAGGTCCCGGGCCACCAGCGAGGGGACGGTGTTCGACTCCACATCCACCGCCCGGGCCGGAGCCGGCAGGAGCGGAACCGCCAGCGCCACCGGAAGCAGGACCGCGAGGACCAGGAACTTCTCCACCCGCCGGCCCGTCCCGCGCCCCACTCGCCGGCGCATCCCCCACCCCGCCGGCCGGCCACAAACCCCGCTCTCCCGCACGCCCATCCGCCTCACCGGTTCCCGTACAGGGCTTTGATCCGCCCCCAGGTGGCGGGCCGGACCGGGACCGTGCTCAGGGCGTCGTCGATCGCCTTCCCGATCCGGGGGAAGTCCGCTGTCGAGTTCCCGTAGCCCTCGACAAAGGTCACGATGCCCCGGGTGTCGATCACGAAGAAGGTGTCATAGCCGAACTGGGTGAACCCGTAGAGATTGTAGATCCGGTTGTCCTCGTTGTTGATGCCCACCGGGACCGTCCATCCGTAGTTGGCGATCCAGGCCTGCACCAGGCTGAGGCTGCTGTTGATCCCGTACTCGACGGCCACGATCTTGACCGCGGGGTCCTGCGCATAGCGCGCCACCAGATCGGTCTGGAAAGGCCCGGCCCAGGCCTGGCAGTACGTTCAGTAGACCCAGAAGAAGGCCAGGAGCACCACCTGCCCCTGATAGTCCGCCATGCGGATGGCCGGCCCTCCCTGCACATCGGTGACCAGGAAGTCGGGGGCGGGGTCTCCGGGAGCCAGGGCGCGGGCGGGAGCCGGAGCGAGGGCGAGCGTAGCGCCCAGGAGTCCGAGAAGAGAGCCGAGAAAGCGGAGGCGCATGACGGTTCCTTCCTGGCCGGTCGATCCCGGCGGGGGCTCAGGGCCGGGAGTGGATGCTCGAGACTCCCGGGGAGCTTATCACGCCCGGAATACGGGCCCGCCGGGAGGACTGTGACCGCCGGGGGGGATCCCCACTCACCGGCGCCCGTCGAGGAGTCAGGCGGAGGAGGATTCGGGGAGGTCGGAAGAGGAACGCTGCGACCCGGGGCCCGGGCCGCAGGAGGTGGCGGCCCGAGACCACGCGAGAGATCGGCCCCGGGCCGCGCCGGTTCCTATTCCTGAGCGCAATCCTTGAGCTGCTGCACCCGGCTGCTCGTCTGCTGGAGGTTGGCCGGCGAGGCCACCTCCGGCCCCAGGGACAGCAACACGCGGTTCATGCACCAGGCCTTGGTGCAGTCCCGGTCCAGCTGGCTCTGCTGCCAGGTCTGGAACGAGCGGCTGGCCAGCTGGTTGAGTTCGTCGATGGCCTTGGCCCGCTGGGTCCAGGTGCTCTGCATCCGCTCCGACCAGGCCAGGTACATGAGGCGGTACTCCGCCTCGTGGCGCAGGTTGGAGCCTATGGGGAGGCTGGCCCGCACCAGCCGGTAGCCCTGGGAGGCCAGGTGGTAATTCCCCGACTCCTCGGCCTTGAGCGCGGCCAGGTAGGCGCTCTCGATCGGGTTCTCGCCGCAGCCGTAGGAGATCACCCCGTTGGTGACCGCGGCCGCATCCGGGCTCAGGGGGGGCAGGGTGTTGGTGACCTGCGAGCCGATGGTCGAGTACCCCGACCCCGACCCGGCGGCCCGTCCGGGGAGGATGTCCAGGGGGGTGCCCAGGTTATCCCGCCCACCCAGGCTCATGATGACCCGCTTGGAATAGGAGTTCGGGTTCATGGTCGGCTGGGGGCGACCCGCGTCGTCCACCGGCGTGTACAGGGACCCGTCGTCGGCCACCGGGGTCGCCACCTGCTCCGCCATCTCGGGAGCGGCCGGGCTCCAGGGCGTCCCCGTCTGGTGCACCACGAACCACAGGGCCGCCACCAGGCAGAGGCTGGCCGCGCTCCCCAGGGCCAGGCGCCAGCCCCCGGAGGGATTCCAGAGGCGGTGCCACAACGAGGGCTGCGGTTCGGGCACCGGCCGCGGGACCACCGCCCCGGCGATCCGGGCCAGAATGCGATCGGGGAGGTCCTTCCAGTAGGCCTCCCCGGGAAGCGGCTCATCCAGGCCGCGGGCCATCTCGCCCAGGCTCGAGAAAGCCTGGACCTGGTCGCGGCACCCGGGACAGCCGTCCACGTGGGCGCGAATGTCGGCGATGTCGCCGGGGGGAAGCTCGTTGTCCACGAAGGCGCTGAGAGAGTCGATCGAGGGGTGGATCGTGTTGTTCATGCCATCTGTCCTTCGCTCACGAGGACGGGACGTCCATGTACTTGCGGAGCGCCATGCGCGCCCGCGCCAGCCGGGACATGACCGTCCCCTTCGGCGTGTCCATGGTCTCCGCGATCTCCTCGTAGGAGAGACCTTCCTGCACGCGGAGCAGGAACACGGTGCGTTGTTCTTCGGGCAGACGCTCCAACGCAGCCGCGAGCCGGCCCAGCAGTTCGTGCCGGGACGCGGACTGGACCGGACTCTCCGGCTCGGGACCGGTTTTCATATCCCGTTCCGGCACCTCATCGATATCCGCGGCCGCTTGGCGCTTGCGCTTATTGATGAAGTTGATCGCCTGGTTATAGGCGATCCGGAACAGCCAGGGGTGGAAGTCGAACTCATCCTTGAAGGTGCCGAGACCGCGATGGGCGCGGACAAACGTGTCCTGCGTGATATCGTCGGCGTCGTCCGGGCTCTTCACCATGCGAAGAACGATCCGGAACACCTGCTTCTGATACCGCCGGACCAGCTCGCCGAAGGCCTCGGTGTCGCCGGCCTTCGAGCGGGCCACCAGCGCCGCGTCGCGGGCTCCCTTCAGGTCCTCCCCTGAGGTCCCACTAAGGCGTCGTTCCATTGATTGTTACCCTGGCCCTCCGCCGCCTATTCCTGGCCCCGTCCGGGGAGAGGGGCCCCACCGGCCAGCCGCCGCCCCGGGACCCGGAGATCCCCCCGCCGGCGGGTCCAGCCCTCGTGGTCCAGGTACTCCAGGACGGGCACCGAGAACTTGCGGCTCATGCCCCAGGCGTTCCGGAGCTCCGCAACCTCAAGCCCTGGATGGGTTTGAAAGAAACTTTCAAGCCAGGCCACCAGGGCCTGGAAGTGCTTGTGGCTCAAGAACAACTCGGGCGAGACTTTTACCGCGACCCCCTGGAAAGTCAAGTGCTCCAGAACGTCGATGGCCGGCGCCGTGAGCCCGGGTTGGAGGTCCTTGGGCGAAGGGGGGGTGAGCCCACCGGCCTCCAGGCTCCGGCTCACCCGGGCGACCTGGGCCGCCAGCGCCGGATCGAGGGACAGCTCGGCGTCCCCCAGGCGGACCACGTCGTCTCTCAAGGTCACCCGGCCGGCGGCTTCCAGTTCCATCAGGATGCGCTCGAAGACGGGGGCGGGGAGGGTTCGTCCCAGGCGGCTCTTGAGTTCCCCCCGGCCGGTCCCCCAGCGGAGGGGGTTGGCCTCCTGGAACGCCTCCATGAGCGACACCGCCCGCGCCACCAGCCGGTCCAGGCCCGCCCGCGCCACCAGCCGGCCGTCGGGGAGCCGGACCGCCCGCCCCGCCCCCAGCAGGGCGGCCAGCGCGGCCTCGAGTTCGTCCCCGGCCACCCCCGCCCGGGTCGAGACCTCGGCCGGGGCGCCCCCTTCGGCCATCGACTCCAGGGCGGCCAGCACCCGGTCCTCGGGGGTCCCGGATTCCTCCCGCCGCAGTTCCTCCAGGTCGCGAGCCGCCCCGCGGCGCCGTTTGGGGGCCCGGGGCAGGAGCACCGTCCCCCCGGCCACCGCCCGGGCCGGCGAATAGGAGCGCAGGACGAAGCGGTCCCCGCGGTCGGCCACCGCCGGTTTCTCCAGCCGCATCTGGGCCAGGGCCGACTTCCCCGGGGCCAGTTCGTCCCCCTCCAGCAGGAACACCCGGCCCAGGATCTCGCTCGCCCCCAGGTGGAAGCGCACGCGCTGGCGGTGGCGCAGGCCGCGTTCGGACTCGGCCAGCACGCGAAGGCGCACGTCCAGCATGTGGGCCGGGGACAGGGTCCCCGGAGCCAGCACCCAGCTCCCCCGGGGCGCCGCGTCCTTGGCCAGCCCGGCCAGGGCGGCCGCGGTCCGCTGGCCGGCGTGGGCTTCCTCCACCGGCCGGCCGTGCACCTGCAGGTTCCGGGCGCGGGTCACCTGTCCCCCCGGTTCCACCACCACCCGGTCGCCGGTGCGCAGCGTCCCCCGCCACAGGGTGCCGGTGACCACGGTGCCGAACCCCTCCATGACGAAGGCCCGGTCCACGGGAAGCCGGACCGCCTGGTCCCACGGCCGTTCCTCGAGATCGGAGAGCGCGCCGGCCAGCGCCTGGAGCAGCGCCTCGCGCCCGGCCCCGGTGCGGGAGGAGACCGGCACCAGCGGAAAGTCCCCGAAGCCGCGTCCGGCCAGGTACTCCCGCACCGTCTCCGTCACCAGCTCCAGCCACTCGGGCTCCACCAGGTCGATCTTGGTCAGGGCCACCACCCCCCGGCGCACCCCCAGGAGGTCGAGGATGTCCAGGTGCTCCCGGGTCTGGGGCATGATCCCCTCGTCCGCGGCCACCACCAGGAGCATGGCGTCCACCCCGCAGGCCCCGGCCAGCATGTTCTTCACGAACCGCTCGTGGCCGGGCACGTCCACCACCCCGCAGGACAACCCGCCGGGAAGGTCGAGGTGGGCGAAACCGAGGTCGATGGAGATGCCCCGGGCCTTCTCCTCCTTCAACCGGTCGGTGTCGGCGCCGGTCAGGAGCCGGACCAGGGCCGTCTTGCCGTGGTCGATGTGCCCGGCGGTCCCGAGGATGGCGAAGCGGGAGGGGCCGGGCATCAGGTCACCAGGGGCTCGGTCTCCCGGCGCACCACCGCGCCCAGGTCGGCCAGTTTCTGTTCGATCCCCTCGTAGCCCCGGTCGATGTGGTAGACGCGGGAGATGTGGGTCTCGCCGCGGGCCACCATCCCGGCCAGGATCAGTGCCGCCGAGGCGCGGAGGTCAGTGGCCATGACGTGGGCCCCGTCCAGACCGGAGCGTCCCTCCACCACCGCCACGTTCTGGTCGAGTTCGATCCGCGCCCCCAGGCGGACCAGTTCGGGCACGTGGGTGAAGCGGTCGCTGTAGATCTCCTCGGTCAGGACCGAGGTGCCGTCGGCCACCGAGGCCAGGGCCATCATCTGGGCCTGGAGGTCGGTGGGAAACCCGGGATAGAAGTCGGTGGTCACCTTGAGCGCCCGGGGCCGGGCCGCCCCGCGCACCCGGATCCAGTCCGGGCCGGTGGTGACCTGGGCCCCGGTCTCGGTCAGCTTGGCGCAGAGCGCGGTCAGGTGCGCGGGCTCGCAGCCGCGGGCGGTGACGTCGCCCCCGGTCATGGCCGCCCCCACCAGGAAGGTGCCGGCCTCGATGCGGTCGGGGATGTTGTCCACGGCGGCCGCGCCCAGACCCACCGCACCCTCGATCCGGATGTCCGAGGTCCCCGCGCCCCGGACCAGGGCGCCCATGGCGTTGAGGGCCGCGGCCAGGGCCGGGATCTCCGGCTCCCGGGCCGCGTTCCGGATCCAGGTCACCCCCCGGGCCTCCGACGCGGCCATCATGATGTTGGCCGTCGCCCCCACCGAGGGGAGGTCGAGCAGGATGTCGGCCCCGGTGAGACCGTCCGGCGCCTCGGCCTCGATGTAGCCCTCGTGGATCTCCAGGTGCGCGCCCAGGGCGGCCATCCCCTTCAGGTGCAGATCCACCGGCCGTGGTCCCCAGGCGCAGCCGCCGGGGAGCGAGACCCGGGCCTTCTCCGCCCGGGCCAGGAGCGGACCCAGGACGTAGATGGAGGCCCGCATCGTCTTCACCAGGTCGTAGGGCGCCTCGGTGGAGGTGAGGTTCGAGGTGTCGATCACCAGGTCCCCCTCCTCGCGCCGCACCGTCGCCCCCAGGAGTTCCAGGAGCCGGGAGAGGGTGACCACGTCCCGCAGGTCGGGGACGCGGCGGATGCGCGTCTCCCCGGGGGCGAGCAGGGTGGCCACCATGATCGGCAGCGCCGCGTTCTTGCTGCCGGAGATCGCGACCGGTCCCTCGAGGCGGGTGCCGCCTTCCACCACGAACTTGTCCATCATCCCTCCTCCCCGCCGCCGGTTCCCGGCGGCGATCCGCCCCCGCGCAGGGCCAAGGCGTAGCGTTCCTTCCCGGCCAGATCCCGCTCGATCCGCACCGCCTCCCAGAGCCCGGCCCCGGTCAGGAGGGCGGCCACGCGTCGACCCTGGTCCTCGCCGATCTCCAGGGCCAAGAGTCCGCCTGCGGGCAGGATCCGCGCCGCCTGGAGCAGGAGCCGGCGGATCACCGCCAGCCCGCCGTCTTCGGCAAAGAGCGCCTCGTGCGGTTCGTGGTCCACCACCTCGGGGGGCAGGCGGCCGCGGTCTCCGGGTGCGATGTAGGGCGGGTTGCACACCACGGCCCGGAGCGGGAACGGCGGCCTGCGGCGCGCCACCGGCTCCAGGAGATCGCCCCGGAAGCAGCGCACCCGGTTGCCCAGGCCCAGCCGCCGCGCGTTTTCCCGGGCCAAGCGGAGCGCCCGGGGCGAGCGGTCGGTGGCCCAGACCTGGAGCCCGGGCACCGCGGCGGCCAAGGCCAGGGCCACGGCGCCGGTTCCCGTCCCGACGTCCACCGCGGTGGACGGGCCCCCCTCGTGCAGGAACGCGGCCGCGCGCTCGGCCAGCCCCTCGGTCTCGGGGCGGGGGATGAACACGCCGGGCCGCACCCGCAACACAACGCCAGCGAAGTCTACTTCCCCCAGCAGAACCTGTAAAGGAATGCGCCGTTTACGCTTGTGAATCAGTCGGGAAAGGCGCCGGCGCTCGGAGCGGGTGAGCGCGCGGTCGGTGTGCAGGGTCAGCTCCAGTCGCGAGAGCCCCAGCACGTGGGCGGCGATGTGGTCGGCCTCGGCGGCCGGGGTCTCCAGATCGCCCAGGAAGGCACGGGCCGCCCGCCGCCACGCGCCCAGGGTGCGGGCCGGAGGGAACCGCCGGGCGCCGGGCGTGGCCTCGGGGTGGGCCGGGTTCCCGGCGGCTCCGGCCTCTCCCGCCTTCGCGGGGTCCGGATCAGCCGCGGACCGCTTGGTCCGCATCCGAGCCGGTTCCCGGGGACTCCTGGACGCGTTCCCGGGAGGCGGTGGCGATGAGTTCGTTCACCAGCTCGTCCAGGTCCCCTTCCAGGATCTCCTGGAGGCGGTGGAGCGTGAAGTTGATCCGGTGGTCGGTGACCCGGCTCTGGGGGAAGTTGTAGGTGCGGATCTTGGCACTCCGGTCCCCGGTGGAGATCTGGCTCCGCCGGGTGGAGCGCATGGCCTCCTCCTGCTCCCGGATCTTGGCGTCCAGGAGCCGCGAGCGGAGGATCTTGAGCGCCTTGGCCTTGTTCTTGAGCTGGGAACGCTCGTCCTGGCAGGTGACCACCAGGTTGGTGGGAAGATGCGTGATGCGAACAGCGGAGTCGGTGGTGTTCACCCCCTGGCCCCCGGGTCCGCTGGAGCGGTAGACGTCGATCCGCAGCTCCTTCTCGTGGATCTCGACGTCCACGTCCTCCGCCTCCGGCAGCACCGCCACCGAGGCGGCGGAGGTGTGGATCCGCCCCGAGGCCTCGGTCTCCGGCACCCGCTGCACCCGGTGCACCCCGCTCTCGTACTTCATGCGCCCGTAGGCGCCGCGGCCGGAGAGGTTGAACACCACTTCTTTGAGGCCGCCGATCCCGGTCTCGTGGGAGGACAGGATCTCCACCTCCCAGCCCATGCGCTCGGCGTAGCGGCTGTACATGCGGAACAGCTCCGACGCGAAGAGCGCGGCCTCCTCGCCCCCGGTCCCGGCCCGGATCTCCACGATCACGTCCTTGGAGTCGTTGGGGTCGGCGGGGTAGAGGAGTTCCCCGACCTCGCCGGTCAGGGTCTCCAGTTTCGGTTCCAATTCCTCGATCTCGGCCTCGGCCAGCTGCACCATCTCGGGATCGCCGTCCGCGTCCAGGATCCCGCGGGCCTCTTCCATCCGGTCGTGGACGGCCCGGAGTTCCCGCAGCTTGTCCACCACCTCCTGGGTCTCGGCCCGTTCCTTCCCCAGCTTCTTGAGCCGGGAGGGCTGGGAGACCACGGCGGGATCGCTGAACCTGCGGTTCAGGTCGTCCAGTTGCGCCTCGAGGGGGGCGAGGCGGTCGAGCAGTCGGTTCAGGGTGTTCATGGCAAGGTCAAGACGCTGCCGTCCCCGGGGGACGGCGCTACATCATGCGGACGTCCTGCTCGTCCTCCTCGGAGAGCGGGAGCACGCTGTCCAGGGCCCGGCAGGCCACGGCCAGCTGCTCCAGGCTGGGCTCCTTGGTGGTGATCCGCTGCAGCCAGAGGCCGGGCTGGCTGGCCGCCCAAACCACCGGGTTCTCGGCGTGCTTTCCCGCGAAGCGGATGAACTCGAACCCCAGCCCGGCGATGATCGGGATCCCGGTGAAACGGAGCAGCCGTTCGCCCAGGGTCTCCGGGCGGCCGAAGGCCACGAACACGAAGATGGAGAGGATCATGATGCTGAACAGGAACGAGGTGCCGCAGCGCGGGTGCAGGGTCGGAAACGGCTTGGCGTTCTCGGGGGTGATCTCCAGGTCGGCCTCGAAGGCGTGGATCACCTTGTGCTCGGCCCCGTGGTACTCGAAGAGCCGGCGCATGTCCTTCCACAGGCTGATGCCCCACAGGTAGAGCAGGAAGAAAACCAGGCGGAAGGCGCCGTCCACCAGGTTGAAGCCCACCCGGCCCTGGACCCCGGTCCAGTCGGCCAGCTTGAGGGGCAGATAGAAGAAGACGAGGAGGCCGAGGGCGAAGGAGAGGACCATGGTCAGGCCCAGGCTCCAGTTGGAGATGCCCTGGGCCTCGGACGGGGCCTTGCCTTCCTTCATCTCCTCGTCGTTGGCGGCCTCGGAGGCGCTGAAGGAGAGGGACCGCATGCCCAGGATCAGGGTCTCCACCATCCCTACCACCCCGCGGATCAAGGGGATCCCCAGCAGCCGGTGACGCTTGGTCACCGAGAAGAAAGGGGCCGCCTCCAGCCGGATCTCCCCCGAACTCCGCTGCACCGCGGTGGCCACCATCCGGGGGGAGCGCATCATCACCCCCTCGATGACCGCCTGTCCCCCCACCGGTGCGTACCGGGAGAGAAGGATCCTGTTCATGAGGAGGAGCTGTTTCTTGATCGACATCTAGGATTCCCGGACGGGCCGGCGGCCGCGTCCGCGGACGAGGTCAGGAGGCGCTGGATTCCCCGGTACCGGAATCATCGGCCTTGGGGGCGGGCGCCTTAGCGGCGGCCGGAGCCTGGGCCGCGGGCTCGGGCTCGGCGGCCTGGGGCTTCGCCTCGGTTTCCGGCTTGGGGGTTTCGGCCGCCGCCGGGACCGGCTTGGCGGCCTTGGCCGGCTTGGTCGCCTGCTGCCCCTTCTCGTAGTTCTCGCCGTACTTCCGGCGGAACCGGTCCACCCGGCCGGCGGTGTCCACCAGCTTCTGCTTCCCGGTATAGAAGGGGTGGCACTCCGAGCAGATTTCCACGTGGAAGTCCTTGCCCATGGTGGAGCGCGTCTTGAAGGAGTGCCCACAGACGCAGGTCACGGTCACTTCGGTGTACTGGGGATGAATGTCGGTTTTCATGGATTCCTCGTGGGCGGGCCCCCCCGCGCCGATGGAAACGGGCCTCCCCCGGCGTCGGGGAGAGGGCCGAAGAGCTTAGCAGATCCCCCCGGGGGGGCTCAAGGGCGGCTAGCGGTTGACCGTGCTCATGTTCGGATAGCGGTCCCCGGCCGTCACCCCCTTGGGGGCGGCCTCGTCCAGGCGGCGGAGATCCCCGGGCGCGAGCTCGACGGCCGTCGCGGCCAGATCCTCGTCCAGGTGCTCTCCCCGGGTGGTTCCGGGAATAGGCACGATATCGTCCCCCTGGGCCAGCACCCAGGCCAGGGCGATCTGGGCCGGGGTCACCCCCTTCTCCTCGGCCACCGCCCGCACCCGGGCCAGGAGTTCGAGATTCTTCCTGAAGTTCTCCCCCTGGAAGCGGGGGTTCCGCCGGCGGAAGTCGCCCGGATCCAGGTCGTCCACGCTCCGGATGCGGCCGGAGAGGAATCCCCGGCCGAGGGGGCTGTAGGCCACGAAGCCGATCCCCAGGTCCCGCACCGTGTCCAGGATCCCGTCCTCGGGATCCCGGGTCCAGAGCGAGTACTCGGTCTGGAGCGCGGTGATGGGATGCACGGCCTGCGCCCGCCGGATGGTCTCCGGGGCGGCCTCGGAGAGGCCCAGGTAACGGACCTTCCCCGCCTCCACCAGTTCCTTCATGGCCCCCACCGTCTCCTCGATCGGCACTTCCACGTCCACCCGGTGCTGGTAGTAGAGGTCGATGTGGTCCACCCCCAGCCGCTCCAGCGAGGCCTCGCAGGCCCGGCGCACGTAGTCCGGGCGGCCGGAGATCCCCAGGAACTCCCCGCTCTCCCCACGCACGTTGCCGAACTTGGTGGCCAGGAAGACTCGGTCCCGGCGGCCGGCCAGGGCCCGTCCCACCAGCCGCTCGTTCTTGAACGGGCCGTACATGTCGGCGGTGTCCAGGAAGTTCACCCCCGAGTCCAGGGCGTGATGGATGACCGCGATCGAGTGGTCGTCGTCGGTGGGACCGTAGAACTCCGACATCCCCATGCAGCCCAGGCCGAGGGCGGAGACCGAGGGGCCGCGGGTTCCGAGCGTTCGCATCTGCATTCGGACAGGTCCCTCCCGTTCCGGGGACTAGGCGTTCATCATCTCCAGGAACTTGGCGTTGTCCTTGGTCTTGGACATCTGGTTGACCAGGAACTCGATCGCCTCCACCGGGCTCTGCTCGTTCAGGAACTTGCGCAGGATCCAGACCTTGTTGAGCACGCTCTGGTCCATGAGCAGCTCCTCCTTCCGGGTCCCGCTCCGGTTGATGTCGATGGCCGGGAAGATGCGGCGGTCGGCGATCTTCCGCTCCAGCACGAGTTCCATGTTTCCGGTGCCCTTGAACTCCTCGAAGATGACCTCGTCCATGCGGCTCCCGGTCTCGATGAGGGCGGTGGCCACGATGGTGAGTGAGCCCCCCTCCTCCACGTTCCGGGCCGCCCCGAAGAACCGCTTGGGCCGCTGGAGCGCGTTGGCGTCCACGCCGCCGGAGAGGATCTTGCCGGAGTGGGGGATGACCGTGTTGTGGGCCCGGGCCAGGCGGGTGATGGAGTCCAGGAGGATGATCACGTCCTTCTTGTGCTCGACCAGGCGCTTGGCCTTCTCGATCACCATGTCCGCCACCTGCACGTGGCGCTCGGCCGGCTCGTCGAAGGTCGAGGACACCACCTCGCCCTTCACCGACCGTGCCATGTCCGTAACCTCCTCCGGGCGCTCGTCGATCAGGAGCACGATGAGCACGGCCTCGGGGTGGTTGGCGGTGATGGCGTTGGCGATGCGCTGGAGCAGCACCGTCTTCCCGGCCCGCGGGGGGGAGACGATCAGCCCGCGCTGGCCGAACCCGAGCGGGGTCAACAGGTCCATGATCCGCGAGCACAGGTCGTCGGGATCGTGCTCCAGCTCGATCCGCTGGTCCGGGTAGAGCGGGGTCAGGTTGTCGAAGTGGGTCTTGGTCTTGGTGATCTCCGGCGGCTCGCCGTTCACCGCCTCCACCCGGAGCAGGGCGAAGTACCGCTCCCCTTCCTTGGGGGGGCGGACCTGGCCGGAGACCGAGTCCCCGGTCTGCAGGTCGAAGCGCTTGATCTGGGACGGCGAGACGTAGATGTCGTCCGGGCCCGGGAGATAGCTGTAGTTGGGGGAGCGGAGGAAGCCGTACCCCTCCGGCAGAATCTCCAGGACCCCTTCCGAGAAGATGAGCCCGTTCTTCTCGGTCTGCGCCTCCAGGATCCGGAAAATGAGTTCCTGCTTGCGGAGGGTGGAGGTCATGGTGACCCCGAAGTCCTCGGCCAGGCGCTGCAGTTCGGGCACGGTCTTGGACTTCATCTCGGCGAGGTCGAGCTGCTGCGGCTGCTGTTGCGTTTGCGTTGTCTCTGGCACGGCGGGATCACTCCTTGGGGATGCACCGACCGTCACGGCGGCGCGAGGGGCTCAGGCTCTCGGAAGCAACGGATTCAGGCTGGAAAAGCGGGTCCTCTACGAACCGAACTAGGGCCGGGAGACTGGGGGATCGAAGAGGCCTCGGCCTCGGATCTCAAGTGTAGCCCGGGGTGGGGGGGGTGTCAAACGACGGATGCGGGGGCCGGGGCGGGGGGGGTGGGCCCGCCGGCCGGGGCGGCCGCGGCGGTGGCCCGGCGAGGTCGGGCCCGGAAGGTCATGTTTGTGGATACGGGTACGGGACAAGGCTTTCCACGTACGCCTACCGCTGCACCTCGATCGTCGTCCCCAACCGGCCACCTTCGCGGAAGACCTCGACCAGGCCGGCCCGGTCGTAGAACCAGACTTCCACCAGGCCGCCGCCGGGCACGGTGTAGGTGTAGATCGCTTCCGGGGCGCCGTCGGCGGCCAGGACCGTGGCCAAGTCGCTCTCGGGAAACCGCCGGCCGGCGCGGTCGGCCCAGCCCAGCGGGTCGTCCACCGGCTGGCCGGCGCGCAGCGCCTTGCCGATCGCTTCCTCGGCCACCGCGGCCTCGCTGTCGCCGCTCATGCTGTGGACGTGGGCCAGGGCCAGGTAGAGCCGGCCGTCGCGGGGGTGCTTCTCGATCAGCTTCCAGTAGATGCGGGCCGCCTCGCCGTACTGTTCGGAGGCCAGGAGCACCGCGCCCAGGTTGAAGGCGGCGTCCTCGTCGTCGTGGGCGTGGTCCAGCACCGAACGGAAGGCCTCCTCGGCCAGGCCCAGATAGGCCGGGCGCTCCATGTCCGGCGCGCGCCGGGCGCGGGCGTAGGCCACCAGGCCCCGGAGATACTCCAGGTCCGGGGAATCCTGGATGCGGATCGCCTCCTCCAGCTGTTGCCAGGCGGTCTGGAAGTCCTCGGCCTCGTAGCGCTTCTGCGCGTCGGCCAGGAGCGCACCCAGGAACGCGTCGCGGAGTTCCCGGTCTTCCGGGCTCAGCATCCAGGCCGTCCGGAAGGCCATGAGGGCGGCGTCCATCTCCCCCCGGGAGGAAAAGAGCTTCCCGCGAAGGAGGGCGGTGCGCGGGTCGTTGGGCACGATGGCCTCGGCCCGGTCCAGCGCCGCCTCGGCCCCGGGGAAATCGCCGGCGGCCAGGGAGTCGGACGCGGTCCGCTGATAGCGCGCCAGGTACACATGGGCGATGCGGTCCATCTCCCCGTCGCGCTTGGGCTCCAGCGCCCGCACCCAGGCCAGGTGCTCTCCGGCCTCGACGGCCTGGCCGCGGTCGGCCAGGATTCGGGCCAGGGCCAGGTGGGCCTCGACGTCCCGGGGGTTCTTCTCCAGGTCGGCCCGGATCAGGGGTTCGGCCTGCTCGGGGGGAAGGCCGTGCCAGGCCACCGGCGCGGAGGCGGGACCGCTGGCGGCGCAGCCCCATCCCACCAGGACGAGGCCCAGGAGGGCGGCGAACGGCGCTCGCCGCCGGAATGCGGATGGTCTCGAAAACGGCATGCCCTCTCTCCAGGATCGATGTGGTCTCATTGTTTTCGGACGGGACCGGGGTGTCAATGAGTGCTCATTGGACGCCCCGGGGCGCGCGGGAAGGGGCGCTCAAAGCAGGGATACCGGATCCACGTCCACCGTCGTCCGCACCGCGCCGCCGGCCGCGGTCTCCGCCTGCTCCAGGACGGCCAGGGCCAGGGCGCGCAGGGCCGGCCGGTCCGTCCCCCGCAGGGTCACGTGCCAGCGGTGCTTCCCCTTGAGCCGGGAGAAGGGCTGGGGAGCCGGCCCCAGGATCTCGACCGCCCTCCCCTGCCGGCGGATGGCGCGCTGGAGGGTGGCCGCCGCCTGCTCCGCCCGGCGCTCCACCGCGTCCCGGTCCTTGCCGTCGAACATCAGGTTCACCAGCCGCACGTGGGGCGGGTAGGGCGGGTCGGTGCGGCTTTCGCTCTCGGTGCGGTAGAACGCCTCGTAGTCCTGGGCGGCGGCGTCCACCAGGGCGTAGTGCTCCGGGTGGTGGGTCTGGAAGATCACCGTCCCCGGACGCTCGCCGCGGCCGGAGCGCCCGGCCACCTGGGTCAGGAGCTGGAAGGTGCGCTCGGCGCTCCGGAAGTCGGGCAGGGCGAGCTGGATGTCGGCGTTCACCACCCCGACCAGGGTGACCCGGGGGAAATCCAGCCCCTTGGCCACCATCTGGGTGCCCAGAAGGATGTCCGCCTCGCCGCGGCGGAAGGTCTCGAGCGCGGTCTCCAGGGCGCCGCGCTTGCGGGTGGAGTCGGTGTCCAGGCGCAGGACGCGCACCCCGGCGAAGAGCCGCGCGATCTCCCCCATCACCCGCTGGGTCCCCACCCCCTTGAAGATGGTGACCGGGCCGCCGCATTCCGGGCAGTCGGCGGGGGGTTTGCGTTTCCGCCCGCAGTAGTGGCAGACCACGCGGTCCCCCACCTGGTGCCAGGTGAGAGTGATGTCGCACTGGCTGCACTTGAGCGGCTCGCGGCAGGCTTCGCACAGGACCAGGGTGGAGTGCCCGCGGCGGTTCAGGAAGAGGATGCTCTGCTCGCCCCGGGAGAGGGTGGCGGCCATGGCCTCGCGCAACCGGTTGCCGAAGATGAGCGAGAGGGGGCGCGGCTCGTCGTCGGCCCGGGGGATGGCCACCAGTTCCACCGGGGCCCGGGGACGGCGCTCCACCCGGTGGGGCAGGGTGAGGAGCCGGTGTTTGCCCCGTTCGGCGTTGGCGAAGCTCTCCAGGCTGGGGGTGGCCGAGCCCAGGATCACCGTGGCCCCGGCCGCTCGGGCCCGGACCAGGGCCACGTCGCGGGCGTGGTACCGAGGACTCTCGGCCTGCTTGTAGGCGTTCTCGTGCTCCTCGTCCACGACCACTAGCCGCAGGTCGGGAAGCGGGGCGAAGACCGCCGAGCGCGCCCCGACCAGGACGTCGATCTCCCCCCGGCGGGTGCGGGTCCACACTTCGCGGCGGCGGGCCGGGGTGAGGGCGCTGTGCCAGAGGGCGGCGCGGTTCCCGAAACGCGCCTCCACCCGGCGCACCATCTGCGGGCTGAGGGCGATCTCGGGGATGAGGAGCAGCACCTTGCCTCCCGCCTTGACCGCCTCCTGGGCGGCGCGCAGGTAGACCTCGGTCTTCCCGCTTCCGGTCACCCCGTACAGGAGATGGGTGGCGTGCTCGTGGCGGCGCAGGGTGTCGAGAACGGCGGTGAGGGCCTGGGCCTGCTCCGGTCCCAGGACGAGATCGGTGGCCGCCGGGCCCTCGGCGCGCGGGACGTCACCCGGGGTCTTCTTGCCCAGCCCGGCGGGAAGCGCGGCCCGGAGCACCTCGCCCAGGGGGGCCAGGTAGTAGTCGGAGACCCAGCGGCAGAGGTCCAGCACGTCGGCGGGCAACGAGAGATCGGGATCCTCGACCGCGTCCAGATCCTTGATCGCCGGCAGGTCCGAGGCGGCGGCGAGGTCCACGACAAAACCGGTCGTCTTGCGCCGCCCGAAGGGGATGCGCACCAGGGAGCCCACGGCCACCCGGTTCCGCATTGTCTCGGGAATGTGATAGGTAAAGAGACGGCGGAGGGGGACGGGGACCGCGACCTGGGCGAAGCGCGGGGCGTCGCCGGGTTCGGCGCGCGCGGGCTGGGGTGTGTCGGGAGTCTCGTGCTTACCGGGCGCGGTGGGGTTGGCTTGACGGTCGGAAGCGGCGGCGGCGGCTGCTCGGTCGGCTTGGGACGGAGCGGGGGATCCGGCGGCGCGGGTCACCACGGGTCGTCTCCGGGAACGTTCATTTCCCGGCAGAGGATGACGGCCCGTTCGATCTCCGTCACCGGGTGGCGCCGCCCGCGGCCGATGCCCTCGCAGGTGCGGCCCGCCCGCTCCCAGGAGCGGCGGCGGGAGACGATCTCCGGCCAGAAGGGGAAGGTGCGGCACTGGGTAGGACGGGCGTCGTAGACGGTGCAACCCTTTTCGACGTCGTGGAACGGGCAGGGCCCGTCGTCGGGGTCGATGGCGTCGGTGCCGTCGAGCTGCTTCACCCGGAAGCGGCGGCGGAAGGCGCCGGAAGCGAGATCCAGGAAGTCGGCCAGCCGGCGGAGGTCCGGAGCGGGCAAGTAGACCGGCCCCGGGCGCGTGCAGCAGTCCCCGCACTGCGTGCACTCGAACCGAAGGCCCCGGCGGGTCTTGTAGAACGCTTCCGGCATCGGATCCTTCCCCACGGTCACAAGCGGGCGCGGACGCGGTAGAATGGACGGGTCACAGGCGGCCCGCGACGGGCGGCCCGCCCGGGCTCGAACGGGGTAGCCATGCACTCGGTACTGGTCACCGGCGGGGCCGGTTACATCGGCAGCCACATGGTACAGGCTCTGCGCCGCGGAGGCTACCGCACGGTCGTGCTCGACGACCTCTCCGCCGGCCACGCGGCCGCGGTGGGCGAAGCGGAGCTGGTCCAGGAGGACATGGGTGACCGCGGCCTCATGCGCGCCTTGCTCCGCCGCCACCGTCCCTCGGCCATCTGCCACTTCGCCGCCCTGGCCCGGGTGGACGAATCCATGGAGCAGCCGCTCCTCTACTACAAGAACAACGTGCTGGGCACCTTGAACCTGCTGGAGGCGGCGCTGGAAGTCGGGGTGGCGCGGTTCGTGTTCTCCTCCAGCGCCGCGGTGTACGGCGAGCCGCAGGAGGTGCCGATCACCGAGAGTCATCCCACGGCGCCGGTGAACCCCTACGGCCGGACCAAGCTGGTCTCGGAGCGGCTGCTGGCCGATTGCGCCCAGGCCTACGGCATCCGCTTCGTGGCCCTGCGCTACTTCAACGCGGCCGGGGCCGACGTGCCCGCGCGCCTGGGCGAGGACCACCGCCCGGAGACCCACCTCATCCCCCTGGCCCTGAAGGCGGCGGTCTTCCAGGACCAGGAACTGGTGATCCACGGCGACAACTACGACACCCCCGACGGCACCTGCATCCGCGACTACGTCCACGTGATCGACCTGGTGGACGCCCACCTGCGCGCCCTGGAGTACCTCCACGAGAACGACGGCGGGAGCCAGATCCTGAACCTGGGCACCGGGGCGGGTAACTCGGTGCGCGAGGTGATGGACATGGTGGGCAAGGTGACCGGGGTGGACGTCCCCCACCGCGTGGGCCCCCGCCGCGCCGGCGACCCCGCCCGCCTGGTGGCGTCGTTCGCCAAGGCCAAGGACGTGCTGGGGTGGGAACCCCGCCGCGACCTGGAAGAGATGGTCCGCTCCGCCTACGAGTTCCTGCGCATCCGCCCCGAAGGCTACCCCTCCACCCCGGAGGGCTTCGGCGACTTCGGCCGGCCAAGGCCGGAGAGCGCGGAGGTGGAGTAGGTTTTCAGCGACCGCAAAGTTGTTTGGCAGTACCCGGGTATTCTACAGATGTAGTTGTCATCAATCGATAACTGTGAGAAAGGAGTGGTGTTTTGGATGATCAACTCCTGAAGGGAAAGGAAGTCCGTCTTTTCACCTCCCACCACATCAAATCCGTCCGCGAGGCGGAACTAAGAAGCACCGCTTCCTTACTCTCCATGACCTTGGCTGTATCCGAGTTCGGGCGCTCTGTCGTCGCGATGGCAGGCGGGCCCAAGGGCAAGCTTCGTTGTTACACCGAGGTTCCATTCAAGATCCAGAACGGACCCAAGGTCCAGGAAGAGCGTCTGGATGGACTCATATGGGTGACGCGAGGAAAAACCGACTGGCGTGCCTTCGTTGAGGTCAAGGTGGGTGACAGCCTACTGGAACAGGATCAATTGACCCGTTATCACAGTCTTGCTCGTGATCAGTCCATCAATTGCCTTATTACCGTCAGTAATCAGGCCGCGCTTGCCAATGGTTTGCCGCCAAATGTAGAAGTCGATGGCAGGCGACTGCGAAGCGTACCTATCGTTCACTTCTCTTGGGAGCGGCTTCTGAGCGAAGCGCAGCTACTCAGCCGTCGCAAGGGAATTGCAGATCCCGACCAGCAATGGATGCTGGACGAGTGGATTCGCTACATCGCCGACCCGCGATCCCGAATAATCGAGCCACCTCACATGGGTCCTTGCTGGGGCACCGTGTTACGAGCTGCCAGGGAAGGCAACTTGGCCGCCCAGAAGCCGCAAATAGAAGAGGTCGTTACCTACTGGGACGCCTTCGTGAAGAAGCTTGCTCTTCGCCTCCGCTCCAAACTCGGCGTCGAGGTACAGCCTAGGATGACAAGAGCCGAGAAAGCCAATCCCGCCGAGAGATCAAAGAACCTGTGCGCGGCGGCCATGAGAGACGGCGAGCTTAGAAGCAGCTTCAAGATCCCTGACGCAGCAGGGAATCTCTCCCTGGTCGTGCTGCTTGCCTCCGGATCGTACAAGGTTTCCATCGATGTCGACGCTCCGACTGAGGGCCGCAACAGGACACGCATTGGCTGGCTTCTTAAGCAGCTATCTTCGGAGGAGATCCCCGAGTCCCTTATTGTCCGGGTGGATTGGGATCGCAGGAACCTGTCTACACAGGGGCGGATTCATGACTTGCGTGAGAGCAGCGACCCGCTACTGCGTGATGGCAACGGGGCCGAGATTCCGAAGGAGGTCGCTCCAAGGCAATTCACACTGGAATGGACCACGCGCCTCACCAAGGGCAAGGGAAGGTCGAGTGCACCCGTTCTTGAGGGGCTCGCTGCCGGCGTCGAGGACTTTTACAAGCAGGTTATCGAGAGCCTGCGCCCGTTTGTTCCACGGGCTCCCCAGTTGCCGGGGCCCGGACCCAAGGAAGGGGACCGCCCTGCAGTTCAGGAAGCGACTGTTCCGGTCGTCGTGCAGGAAACCCCAACCCCACCAGGTGAGACCGAGGAAAGCCTCTAGCTCTCGTATCGTGTCCCGCTCACCACACCTGTGCCCAGGGCGCAGCGCCGCCCCGTGGTTTCGGCCCTCCATCTCGCTCAGAAGCCCTCCCCACCCTGGCACGGGATCTGCATTGAGGGATGGTGAGTCCGGACACGGGCTGGGCCCAGGCGTCGTTCCACTCCTCGGCCCGCCACCCGGCTCCCGGCCCGTCATCGCTGGCCGGACCCAAGATCGCCAAGCGTCCCACCACGCCGCGCCGGTAGCACCGACTCCTCTCTACCGGCGCGGCTTTCCTTTGTCCGTGGTGAGGTCCCGGGTATTTCCAGGGCGGCCAACATTGGCCCCGGATGGCCGGGTGCGAGTACCCGTGAAGGTATAGACGAAGTCAGCCTCCAGTGGGTAAAGCGGGATGAGGGAACAAGAGATCTCTCTCCCCAACGCACAGGAGGCTGACATGGCAAGGGTAGCACGGCA
>Ga0307424_1000435_pt1 | contig 22415 bp, 22 predicted proteins | sample SalMarWE160320MG_FD_202157 | JGI IMG/M metagenome (GOLD analysis project Ga0307424, IMG submission 202157) | Salt marsh sediment microbial communities from the Plum Island Ecosystem LTER, Massachusetts, United States - WE1603-20 | ecosystem: Environmental > Aquatic > Marine > Intertidal zone >... | reverse complement strand
ATTGACGCTCTCGTTAAGAAATGCCGGGTTTTCTCTGGTTAACCGCTATGTCGTACTTTCAGAGAATCCGATTTCAGTTCATATTATTGGCCTTAAGTCTCTCAAACACGATGCCATTCTGGTATTGAGGCCTAATGGTAATAGTGAGAGTACAGGAAGCGAGTGGCCTAAACCTTCCAAGATTGACGCGCAGCACAGCTATGCTTTTTGTTGCGATTGCGGAGCCGCTTTGGGTTGGTTCCTGGATCCAAACATCCCGGAAGAAGATGTTTATGAAGAGTGGAAACGTTTAATAGGAAATGGCAATGCCAAAATATCCGGCTGAAGTCTTTGGAAAACCAATTCCTTCAGGACCAGGCCAAGTTAAAAAGGCGCGCAATAAATACTGGTGCCCGTTCGCAGAAGACAAATGCAATAAACAAAGTCGTCTTATAAAATTCCCCATGGGTGTATGTTCTGTACGATATGGGGATGACACAATAGCCCTGTGCCCCAGGAGATTTCTCCAGGCCAATACCGTCTTTAAAGATATCGCTGATCACTACTTCAAGACAAGAAATGATCTGGTTGTATTCACTGAAATCGGGTTGTCCCAAGTCGGAACTTTTGACTTTGTGATGGTCAAACACCGGCCATTCAGCAGTGAAATTGAAGACTTTGTCGTCATTGAATTCCAAACTGGGCAGACTACAGGTACAGGAAAGTTAGTCGAGGGACTCAAAGATTTTATGAAGGGGGATGATCTCCAGGGCAGGAGTTATGGATTTGGCCTGAATCTGGCCGATATTTGGAAGCGTTCTTTTACCCAGATCCTCAACAAAGGTATTGTCTTGGAAAATTGGGGGCACAAGATCTTCTGGGTGGTCCAGGAACCGGTTTATCAGGACTTCTTGAATAGGTATAACCTCAACGGCATGGCCTATGATGACAAGCATACGACTGTTTTTGTGATATACGACCTAAGACAGGATCCTGATAAATATGACCTATACCAGACCAGAATTGAGTCTTCCACGATAGACGATCTCTTTAAAGCCTTCCGCAACAATCCCAACATCCCGTCCAAAGAGAAATTCGTAAACAAACCTCAATGCAAAGCTGAAAGCCAAGTTGGAATTGAAGTTGGAATTATAGCAGTAAGGCCGGAGGCAAAGTGTCCGTCCCTCTTACTTTTACCGCTGTTAAATGAATAGATTGCCTATCCCCATTTTAATAATCGGCGCTCTTCGCGGTAGGAATGCCGATTACTCGGCACCCCCCGCATCACGCCGATGGCGTGACGTGCACTGCTAATGCACTGGGCTCCTGCCTCGGGTAGTGACGCGCAAAGTTATTGGTGAACATACTCTGCCGTATTCTTGTCGGCTCACTTTGCAAGGTTCCCCGGTTCAGTGCCCGGTCCTTGTTTTGCCTTACCAAACTCCCCTTGGCCAGCCCCCTTTTCTCCACCTTCTCCGCCACAGGCTTGTTGTCACCCGTCTTGTTCGAAAGCTTCTTCGATACTATGAGGCTGTCAGACTCCCTGTATCCGTTCATCACTGCGTTACTCCCTTGGGATTTTCAATGCGGACCTTATTGCAATCTTAATAAGGCCAGATACAGGGCCTCCCGATTCCCGCGCAAAAAGCTTCCATGCATGCATGAGGTCTCCGACCCCGCCAAGTCCTTACCTCCCTTACCATTGCGGTCTGTAAGATATTGCCTTCTGTATACTTGAAGAACATCGGCACTTGGATTTATATCTCTTACGAGGCTCAATACTCAGCCTACATTTTCCCTTGTCAACGCTTCACTGGCAATGTTACCATTACCCGCGCATGACTCAGGGTTGGTGTAGGTGGTTAACCCTTCACCATAGGACACTTTCAGTCCCTACTTCTTGCCGGTTTTAATCGGCGCTCTCAAGATTAGATTTAACCCCTTGTTCATAGTATAATCAATGACTTAACGCGACCCCGGACCGACCGGACCGTCAATATATGCGTCAAATGAGTTATAATCTATGAATTTAACAGTAATAAAAGGCTGGCTGAAATCTCTCACTTTGTGGCAAATACTTCCCATTCTCATTTCTATAATAGCGCTATTGATGTCTTGGAATTACTCAAAGAAAGCCATTGGAATTTCTGAAGAATCTCTTGCAGAAGCACAGCGTTCAAATAAAATAGCTAAAGAGGCTAGTGTCATGTCAAGCTTGACATGACGCATAATATGTGGTATATTTCTTCATAAACTACCAAAGGAGGGGATGGATATGAAGAAATACACTGTGACTTTAACCAAAGACGAGCGGGATTTTTTAAAAAAAATTACTTCCAAGGGTAAGCATAAATCACAGAAGGTCATAAATGCCTTGATATTACTTGGTTGTGACGAAGGGGAGTTTCAAGGAAAACGATCGACAAACGAAGAAATTTCCCGTGTGCTGAAGATCGGCATGAGAAAAATAGACCGTATAAAAAAGCGGTTTGTCGAATTAGGGATGGACATTACCTTAAATGGCAAGAAAGGTAGTCGTATTTATGCCAAAAAGGCTGACGGTGATTTTGAAGCCCATCTTATTGCGCTGAGTTGCAGTGACCCTCCCGAAGGTTTTGCAAAATGGTCCTTGCGGTTGTTGGCTGATCAGGTTGTTGAGCTTGAATATATTGATAAGGTTTCTCATGAAACAATTCGTCAAGTGTTAAAAAAAACGAACTTAAGCCTTGGCGTCGCCAAGGATGGGTGATTCCACCAGATCAAGATGGGAATTTTGTAGCCTGTATGGAAAAGGTTTTGGAGGTCTACAAGCGTTCCTATAATCCAAGGTTTCCGGTGGTCTGCATGGATGAATCCCCCAAACAGCTAATAGGGGAGACTAAAATTCCAATTACTACGGCGCCAGGGAAGATTGCCAAATATGATTATGAGTACAAACGTCACGGGGTATGCAATATTTTCATGGCCAGTGAGCCATTGGCTGGGAAGCGACTTGTCAAAATAACAGAGAGAAAAACTAAGACAGACTGGGCATATTTTCTTGAGAACATAGCCACACTTTACAGCGATGCTGAAAAAATAACATTAGTGATGGACAATCTTAATACTCATACTCCTGGGTCGTTTTACGAAGCCTTCCAACCAGCCCAAGCAAAACAGCTTTGGGATAGATTTGATTTTGTGTTTACTCCGAAGCATGGGAGTTGGTTGAATATGGCAGAGATAGAATTGAATGTGCTCACGGGGCAGTGCCTGAACAGAAGGATTGATAACATAGAAGATGTCAGGAGGGAGACCACCGCCTGGCAGGAATATCGCAATAAGCATAAATCGAATGTGAATTGGCAGTTTACTGCAGACAATGCCAGAATAAAATTAGCACGCCTCTATCCGTCAATTGATACTTGACATGACACTAGAGATGAAACCAGAAAACAGTTTGCCAGCGTGAACAGACCATTACTTGTCGTTAAGCAAGTTCCATTCCACAAGGGGCAAGGGTTTCTTGAAATTGTCGTAGACAACGGCAAAATATTAATAACCACGGTTGTCTCCATAGAAAATATCGGTGCAATCATTGCTAGTAATATGTTCATACATTCATCCACAGGGGTTTTAGAGATTAACGGAAAAAGGAGTGGCCGAGACGAACAAAAATATAAGCCTTTGAATCCAAACGATAACCTCTCTGCCTTGTATATACCCCCAAATCAAAAGATCGAGAGAAGAATGACTTATTCTTTTCAATTGCCCCCGGATCTGGCGAAAGAAAACTTAAAAAAAGAGAAAATTAGCTTGATACAAAATATGTTGATCTATTATTACAGTGATACAAAACCGTTGCCTCACGTTTTAGCGAAAGATGTCCATCACGCTACAAATGTAACTAATATTATTCAGTACAATGATTATGTAACAAATATGCAGTTCTTTTTTTAGATGAAATTATGGGGGACGTACGAGAATTCCATGCATACAATGCTGGGCCGGATTAGGTTTTGACTGCTTGGGGAGCACAGTGAAAGATAGGGGACAGAGGCAAATTATGAACCTCCCTGAAACGGCTTTCTGAAACCATTTAATATGTGGATGGGGGTCGCCACGCTAACTAATTATAAATATTAAAGACATGATGGGGTCTGTTGTTAACTGTTTCGCTCTGAAACGACATATGAGCAGGTTATTGACATGAACACACCTTCTAATAATCCATGCGATAACTGTGGAATCTGTTGTTTGGCTTTTTCACTTCCTCCCTTCGATGCCAACGAGTTGTTAAAGGCGTCAGACGAACTCCTTCAAGAAGTTGACGCCTACGCTCACAGTGCTCGTTATCGGAATTCCAATCCGTGTCTCTGGTTGGATCTCGATTCCGGTAGGTGCAAGCACCACGAAGTACGGCCAGTCCTTTGTCGTTGGTTCGAGCCAGGGTGTCTGGCGTGCAACAAACTGCGTATCAAAGTCGGTCTTCCGAGATTGCATAGCAAGCAAGAGGATAAAGGAAAAAGGGGCACAGAGAATTGTGGAGGCGACTGAGTTAGCTAAGAAACCTCTGTGAATTTGCCCGGCAGCTTCAGCTCAAGAAATCTTCATCCGGATCTTTTTTTGATAAACAGCCCAAGCGGTTTCAAGGCGTCGGAGCCTGGCTTTACCGGCGATATCCATCAGGGCCTTATCCCTGTTCCACGCATCCCGGGTATCCTTATGAACCGCCTCCCAGTAAGGGTCAATGCGTTGAATCAGCTCTCTTGTCCGGCTCAATACATCCCCGGTGAGTATGTGAACCGCCGGTGCGCCCGGATCGTTAAGTGCAAGCGTTCTGATGGTGACAATCAGGCATAGAATGGTTTGTTTGATCTCCCGGTCCCAGTCATATAGACATGCAATCCGAAACAGATACCCTGAAATAGCGGCGGTTACATACAGGTCTTCAATGGTTCGAAATGGCTTGATGTAATTAAGGTATCCGTCGCCGGAGAGCAGATCGGCATTTCGGATAGTAACATTATTAAATGCAACCATGCCGTGACTGATTTCCGGCACCAGGTGAATGTCTTTCATCGGGGTGATGGTGACTCCGGGAGCCCTGCTGTCTACCTTCACCATCCGGATTCGGTTTCTTCCATCACCATAGACCCCCTCTGATGCGGCCGCCAGAATCAGATCCGCTTCATTGGCGCAGGTGATATATTTTTTCTCGCCATTTAAAGTATTTGCCTGATCCCTGCTTTCATCACTCACAGGTGCCAGCCGGGTTTTGATGGCCCGAGGATGGGCGCCGCCTTCTTCTGTAACACAGAAACTGGTGATTTTGTCTGTCGGGAGTTCAGGGACAAGGGATTGCAGGGCCGAACAATAGCCGGCGGAAAATGCAAAAGCAACGCAGTCCGAGATAAACCCGCCGATTACAGCCCTGTCTACGGGATCAGGCCAGTCTTTGGTTTGCCGGTAAAATGACTGTCTCCATACATCAAATTGTTTTCCTGCATCGGAAACAGTCTGTGCACCTTCAGTCAACAATCGGTCTATAATGCGTAACTGCGATTTTTCCATTATGAATCAACTCCTATACAAAATGAATAGCTACTTATAAACGGATCATCTTTGATTGACTTACCTGTAAGGAATCGGGGGCAGCTCTTGGCATAGGACATTCTTGGAGGGCTTGGGAACGCACTGCTTGGAGCTCCGCATCATCATTACGATCGCTATCACCATCGTAGCCCCGGTCGTTGCAAAAGATGAAAAACTGCTGGATTACCCCCACGTAGAAACCATACGGTAAGGGATGAGGACGAAATAACTTCCTCTATTCGGGTGGTTCAAAGATTATTTTTTCCGTAAAAATCACAACAATCTCGTTTCTTTGATTTTTGAGGACATGTTTCAAGTCGACCAGCGTCTGCCCGTTTTTTGTTTTTCGATCAACAGCGGCTTCAAGGTCCACGTTCAAGGTATCACCGGGATAGGCCGGATTTTTTACAACCGCTTCAAGGCCAACCATTCCATGAAAGGGCCCCAGGTTTTCCTTTTTAGTGATTGCCTCAACAATCTCTACAATTGAGGTGGCGACCAGTCCCATTCCCAGGGATATCAAAAAGGGGGCCGGCGCAAATCTCCTATTGTGTGTTGCGGGCAGCTCATTTTTCACCCACTCCATGTCAATAAAGGGCGGCTCATGAAGGCCGATGAGATTTACAAAATTTACGATGTCGGTTTCCGTAATGGTCCTTCGGTGAGAAGTTAAACGATAAACCGTTTTACCTTTCTCATTTACTTCTATCTGAACATGGCCTGGCATGTTATGCTCCTGTTATATTTGTCTTTGATTTTGGAAATGGGGGGATATTCCGGGGGTCCAAGAAGAACACGTGGTAGGGTTTTCCATTATATAACCGGGGGGCGCCCATGGTGAACCCAAGCCTCTGGTAAAAACTGATTTTTTTGTATTCGAAAAAGGACTCGGTGTAGAGTCTCAAGTTTTTGTTAAAAGCAAGCTCTTTGGCATACTCAACCAGTTTGATCCCAAGCCTTTCATTCCTGTATTTCGGATGGACGGCCAACGATCCTATGGCCAAAGAAGGGTGAGCGTAGTCTTCTTGCGGAGCCCGGTTTTCCATGATCATTATACCCTTCAGGTCGGAGCGATTTTTGATGACTACACAGCGTTCTTCAAGGATGGCTAAACGGACATAGTTTTCCGTGTCCCAATAGAATTCTTTTACATCACTCAGTCTGAGCAGGGTATTGAGTTTTTTAGCATCAGGAAGATCTTTTAGAAGGGCCTTTTCAATATCATCCATGGGAAATTCCAAGCGTTTTTCGGAGAGCTTCACTTAATGGTGACCCTCTCCCCGGGCTTGGGTCCGTTTACAGGAGGGCCGGCAAAGGCCTGGGCGATCAGCATCCAGTTCCGGGCCACATCGCCCTTCACTTCAAGCCGGGTGTCGTCAACGTGTCGACGCTGAACCACAACCAGACAGAAGTCTTCGGCCTGACCCTTAATGCTATCTGAGGTGTCTTCCGATCCCCAGGTCCACAGATCGCCTGACGGCCCGATCAGTTCCAGACGCACGGCCACATCGGGCACTTTCAGACCCCGGCTGACGTGGCTCCAGCCAAAGGTCGTCACACCGATGTGGGCCACGTGCCTGAGCCGGTCAGTGGGCTCCCGTTCAATGCCCAGGGTGTCCACCACGTCCTGTCCGTGGGCCCAGGTTTCCATAATGCGGGCCGTGGCTTTGGATCGAGCGCTCATAGTGGGACCGACCCAGGGGATGCGGTCCTTGGGACCTTTTGCGGCCAGGCCATCGACCAGGGCCTTCCTTTCCCTACGCCAGTATTCCATGACATAGGCAGGTGTAGCTTCTCGAAGCTCCCGCTGGGATTCCATATAGGCCTCTTCCGAGACAAACATGCTTCCGATGAGTTTTTTGAAAGCCGATTCATCCGAGGCAGCCAGTTTGGCCGTCATGTCCCAATAGGCTACGTGAGCGATTTCATACTTGATGGACCAGCCGATAAATGGTGTGATGAGGTCCCATTGTTCTTCACTAAGCTTAGAGACGATAGCGTCCAGGGTTTCTTGCTCGTTATGCAAATCGCGGCAGATCTCTTTCAATTTATTCTCCTCCCGAGGAATTGGATCGAAAACTCTCTGATGCCTGATACAGGTGATATAGAGTCCGTGAAAATATGCCCCGCTACTTTTTTTTGCCCTTGCTGAAGGCCTCCACTGCCTTAAAAAAATCGGGAGTAGTGCAACATATACTCTGGTTGCGGTTCTCCAGTTCAATGGCTGCCTCAAGTGAGGGGGCATTCAGGTTCTGGTAGAGGGCCTCTTTTGTAAAACGCAGTCCGAAAGGACTCTTGCCCAACATAAGACGTGCCGTTTCCATGGCGGTCTTCATCAGTTCATCCTCATCTACCAGATGGCTTATGAGGCCTATTTTCTCCGCTTCGGCTGCGTCAACGGTTCGGCCCGTAAAAAGGATCTCCGCGGCGCGGTGTATTCCCACGGCGCGGGGGAGAAAATAGGATGTGCCCAGTTCCCCGCCGGAAAGACCGATGTTGATAAAGGAGGGGGTAAATGTAGCGCCAGTGCCGGCGATGATGACGTCTGAGGCAAGGGCAATGCACATGCCGCCCCCGGCTGCAGGGCCGTTGACCGCTGCTATTATGGGCTGTGGGATTCGCCGCATTTCAAGTATCCTGTCCGCGTATTTTTTCTGGACGGCGACCAGGTGGAGGGCCGTATTTGAAAACAGGGCGGCAGTCTCTTTTCGGACCCGTGAATCCTTCAGGTCCGCGCCCGAACAGAACCCGCGTCCCGCACCTGTTATGATAAGTACTCGTACACCCTCCATGGTACGAAGCTGGTAAAACAGAGAGTGCAGATCATCGAGCATATCCATATTTATTGCATTCAGGCGATCGGGACGATTGAGTGTGATAAGGCCGATACCCGGTTCCGGCTCTTCAAACCTTATTGTGCTGAACTCCATGGAACTTCTCCTCTTTGCTGTTTGGAAAATGCGAGTTCTCTAAAACCTCAACCTGTTGGCATATTCTTTTATATTAAGTTAGGATAGCTCTGACCAGGTAGCCGATTTGATCGCAACAGGCATTCCTGCAAACAAAGCCTTTCCATCCTGTCAGAGAGGTACTCTAAGAGCTGGAGGTGGAGGGAAACATAAGGGCTATTCAGCTACCTGATGTCTGTTCATATATCTGAATATATTTTATCCTGTCAAGTAATCAATCGCCTACAGCCAATCTAACTCGTGTCCAAACGAAAACTAGGATTTTTTGCTCAGATCAAGCCTCCGGCCTGGAGGGCCTACGCCCCGGAAGGGAAGGGGAAAATTTTAACCGCAGGAATACATTGAGTATTTCGAGGATTAAAATTTGAGCCTGACGCAGATATGGGCGAAAAGACAGTTTTCGTTCAGACACTAACTCCCAATCGATGTCTTTATACCCAGGGTCTCAACAATTTGCTTAAGGGAATCGATATGTTCATCATCAGGTGCCGCTGCCCCGGTGAACACATAAGATCGGCCCAACTGTTCGCACTTCGATTTTCCACCTTCATGATAGGGGAGTAAAGAGATCTTCTCAGCACCAATCTTTTTCCCTAATAGAGCAACCTGTCTGATGTAGTTTTCAGAGTCATTGAAGCCGCCAATAAGCGGCGTGCGCAGCCATATATGTGCCAGTCGCGAAGCCTTTTCCAGGTTTTCCAGGATAAGTTCATTTCCGACACCGGTTGTCCTTTTGTGCTCCAGGGGATCAAGATGCTTAATGTCAAAGAGAACGAGATCCACAAACTTCAGGGCCTTTTCCATTGTTTTCCAGGGAGCGTAACCCGTAGTATCTAATGCCGTATGCAATCCCTCTTTTTTTGACATTTCCAATAGTTCCGTCACAAATTCACCCTGCGATAATACCTCTCCTCCCGAGACCGTAATCCCTCCTCCCGAATTCTTATAAAAGGGTTTGTCTTTTACGACTTCATCGAAAACCTCTTTCACTTCCATGTATTTTCCACAACTATTCAATGAACCATATATACACGCATCAACGCATTGTAAACACTGATTACATTTTCTCCAATCTATTTTTCTACCTTTTTCCTCTGTAATTGTTATTGCCCCTTCCGGACAGGCTTTCACGCATTCCCCGCATCCTCTGCAATTGATATCTCTGACCATCAGATTAGGGAAAAAATCCTGTGATTCCGGATTCGAACACCATAAACATTTAAGGGGGCAGCCTTTCATGAATACAGTCGTCCGGATACCCGGTCCATCATGGATGCTGAACCTTTGGATATTAAATATGGTGCCACGTCTCGTCATTAGATTCTCAGTTCATTCCGTTTGATAATCGAGTCCTGGAGACCTTTTCTTAAATCTACGAAATAAGCGCTGTAACCGGCTACACGTACGATCAAGTCCTGGTGGTTTTCCGATTCCTGCTGGGCTTTGATCAGGTATCCCTCTCTATGACATTGAACTGAACGTGTGGAATCTCATCTCCCTCCAGGTTTTTAGATAACCGATAAACATTGATTTCATATCACCTTCCAGCAGATTTGGACAGAATTTCTGACCTCAAATATGTTTTATTCTCTCAAATAAAAAAATCCCAATGCACCGCAGCAGGGAAAAATGGCTTGACAGAGCAAGGCACGCCATATATAGATACTAACCGTTCAGGATGTTTTTGATATTCACTTCCATATTCGATGGCGATGAAGCGAAGCGGAGACACGGAAAAAAGGATTATCCGGGCGGCCTTGGAGTTGTTTGTTCGCAACGGTTATCACGGCACATCCATCACTCAAATCACCGAAAAAGTAGATCTCACCAAAGGTGCTCTTTATTCACATTTCAGCAGCAAGGGTGAACTTCTTCTCAGAATCATTGGGGAATTCGACTCCCAGTACATCGAAGAACTAATCAAGACTGTCAATGAATACGAAGGAAATGCCCTCGATAAGCTGAATTGCGCCATCAGTTTCAGCTCCGATTTTGCCTTGACAAACCCGGATCTCTGTGTGTTTCTGACGTTCCTCACCATGGAGTTGAACGCCGATGTGGACTTCCGATCTGCGTTACAAAATGTTTACCGAAGGTATCAGAAATTAATCAGCAACCTGATTGATCATGGAATACGCCAGGGCCTGATCAAGAAAACTATCGATCCGGATATGGGGGCCTTGACCTTCATGGCCATTCACGACGGCGTTCTCCATCAATGGTATCTGAATCGCTATCATATCGATGGCAGGAAATACGTGAAAACGTTTCGGACCATATTTATGGAGGGCTTCGCCGCCTGAGTAAAATTGTTTTTCCCGTGAAAACGATGCGCAGAACGGACAGAACACTCCTGCCTGCGCCACAAGACGAAGCGGGTCGGCAGACAGCGTGAATTTGTCATGTCTAACAAATAAAGAAACCTGAATCTCCAGATATTGCGGCAGGAAATGAAAAATAGACAAACGGCTCTTAAGGAAAAATATGACGTAGTAATTGTGGGCTCTGGGCCGGCGGGCGCTTCAACTGCCATGGCCCTGAGCGGACAAGGGTTGCGGACCTTGATTTTAGAGAAAAAAAAGTTGCCCAGACACAAGATGTGCAGCGGCATACTTTTTCCAAGTGCCCTCAAATTCATCTCCGGGAATTTCGGGGATATTCCTCAAGACATATACAGCAGGCCTTTGAGCGTCAAAGGAGTTCGTTCCTATATGGACATGGACAGCCCTTTTGTCGAAATGGCCTTCAGCAGAGGAAACAAAGGGACTGACGGGGTAAGCGTGAAACGTTCCGGGCTGGATAAATGGTTGTGCAGCCGGAGTGACGCTGCCCTGGTTGACCTATGCAGTTTTAGGGGTTGTATGAAGCAAGGTGATGAGATCCTTCTGAGGGTGGCCATGAACGGTCATGAATTTGAAGTCAGGGCAAACTATCTTGTGGGTGCGGACGGTACGCTATCGCGGATCAGGAGAACCATTTCCCCTGGTTTTGATAAGGGACTCGGGCTGTTCTTTAATTATGAAGAGTGGTATGTGGGAAAGATTGACCTCGAACCTGGATGGCTGCACGCCTTCTATGATGAAAGGTTGACCGGTTGTTTTGGGGGTGTTTTTCAGAAAAACAGCAGCGTCGTCGTCACAAACGGTTGCGGACAAGGGGAGCCTGTCAAAGGGTATTTCGATGCATTGCGGGGGTATCTTCAGGAAAGACATTCCCTGGTCATTGATGAGACGGTCGCAAGATATGGGTGTGTGGTCCATGACATGCCGGCCACTGATAATTTCTTGAGTGGAAAAGAAAACGTGCTACTTGTAGGAGAGGCTGGCGGGTTCAACCGTTGTGCGGAAGGGATCACGTCTGCCTTGATAACGGGAAAGGCTGCAGGAGAATCAATTCTTAAAAGTATTCAAACCGGAGAATATGCCTCTGAAATCTACCTGGTGGCTGCCAAACAAGAGATCGAAAAATGCAAGAGGGCATATGGGTTTATGGAGAAAAACATAGGCGTCAATCCTTTTACGAGAAGCTCGAATAGCCCCGGTTGATCTTGAAGGCGTCCCTGTAATCAGGTCGTCAGTTGAAAGGGCCAATGAGGTCTGGGAGATTATAGATGGATTTTGAACTAAGCAACGAACAGCAAGACATCGTAACGGCCGCTAAGGAGTTTGCAGAGGGGGAGTTTCAGGAAAGGGCGGAGGAATTTGATAGAGATGAGTCCTTTGACGAGGCCATCTTTCAGAAAGCTGCAGAGTTGGGCTTTGTAGGGGTTTTTATCAAAGAAGAGTATGGGGGGCCGGGGATGGGCAGTTTCGATGCCAACCTCATAATGGAGGAATTTAATGTTGTTGATCCGGGGATTGCCATAACCATTGGGACCTCTGCCTTTGGGGCGGAGGTCATAGAGGAGTTCGGCACAGAAGAACAGAAAAAGAGATATCTTCCTCCGCTGGTGACAGGGGATGCCATTATGGCAACGGCCTTGACCGAATCGGATGCGGGCTCTGATCTGGCCGCAGCGCGCACATCTGCTGTGATGGAGGGGGATGAATACATCATCAATGGTTCCAAGATTTTTATTTCCAACGGAATCAGAGCAAAACATGTCCTCTGTTTCGTCCAGACCGACCCGGACAACGATAACAGACACAGACGGCACAGCATGATCATAGTGGAGACTGACAGGCCTGGGTTTGAGGCAACACCCTTGAAAGGAAAAATGGGAATCAGGGCATCTGAAACAGCCGAACTTTCCTTCAATAACGTGAGGGTGCCGCGCAGCAATCTAATTGGAGATCTGGGGAACGGTTTTGCCCAGGCCACGTATTTGTTCAACCATAACAGAATAGGCGCTGCGGCCCAGGCAGTGGGAATAGCCCGTGCAGCCTTAGAGGAAAGCATAAGATATGTGAAGAAGAGGATCGTATTCGGGGCGCCGCTTGCCACCTTTCAATCAACACAGTTCAAGATTGCCGATATGTTTACCTGGATCAAGGCAGGTAGAAACCTTTACTATGAGGCAGCATGGAAGATTGATCAAGGCATTATTGACCACAAGCTTATTGCCGCAGCCAAATCATTTTGCGGGCAAATGGCAGTGAAGTGTGCTGACATGGCCCTTCAGATGCACGGGGGCTACGGTTACTACTCGGACTATAAGGTGCAGCGGCTTTACAGGGATGCCAAGATAACGGAGATTTACGAAGGGACAACCGAAATAGAAAAGCTTATAGTGGCCAGAAACCTCCTCAAATAGGGGGAAGATAACTAAAAGGATATGGACCGATATCTAATCATAAATAACCTGGAGATAGTGTTTAACGATGTCGTTTTGGTCCTCAAGGGGATCTCCATGGAGGTCCCGGAGGGAGGCATTGTGGCGCTTTTAGGTGCAAACGGAGCAGGCAAGACAACCACCCTGAAGGCTATATCAGGCCTTTTGGATTATGAAAACGGCGACATTACCGACGGCAGCATAGAGTTCATGGGCAGGATAATCAGCGGGGAGGCTCCGGAGGAGATCGTTTGTTTAGGGATCTCACACGTGCCGGAAGGGAGGCGCATCTTTACGGACCTGAGCGTTTCTGAGAATATCCTGGCGGGCGCCCACACGCGCAAAGATAAGATGGAAATCAAGGCGGATCACATTAAGGTGGTGGACTACTTTCCAATCTTAGGCACGAGATCATCCCAGAGGGCCCTCTTCTTGAGTGGTGGTGAACAGCAGATGTTGTCCATCGCCCGGGCCTTGATGTCGAAGCCTAAGATTATGATGCTTGATGAGCCATCGTTGGGTCTTGCACCCTTGGTGGTAAAGGAGATATTTACTATCCTAAAGGAGATCAACCGCGATCAAGGCACGGCACTTCTCTTAGTGGAGCAGAATGCCAAACAGGCCCTGGAACTGTCTCATTACGGCTATATCATGGAAAATGGAAAGATAGTACTTGACGGCAAGAGTGAAAAGCTCAAAGAGAATGAGGATGTAAGAGAATTCTACCTGGGTATCACCGAGGAAGCCAAGAGAAAGCGCTATTCCGAAGTCAAGCATTATAAGAGAAGGAAGAGATGGCTTTCCTGAGGCAAAGGAAATGAAACAAGCTGCTCACCTGGAGATAAAAGAGATATCCGTTTCCTTTGGCGGTATAGCGGCCCTGTCCGGGGTAAGCTTCAATGTTGAAAAAGGGGAACTGGCCGCTATCATCGGGCCAAATGGTGCAGGAAAGACAACCCTGTTTAACTCTGTTTTCGGGATCTACCCCCCTGACAGTGGGGATATCCTCCTTGAAGGAAACAGCCTGAGAAATCTGAAACCGCACAAGATAGCCGAGGCAGGGATTGCCCGTACTTTTCAAAATATCGAACTCTTCGCAAACATGACCGTGATCGAAAACCTCATGTTAGGAAGGCACATGCACATCGGGGCAGGTCTCCTCTCCGGCGCCCTGTTTTATGGAAGGGCATGCAGGGAAGAGATCTCCAGTCGGGAGAAAGTAGAAGAGATTATTGAGTTCCTGGAAATAGAGCAAGTCCGGAAAAAGAGGGTGGGGAGCCTTCCTTACGGGATTCAAAAGCGTATTGAACTGGGACGCGCCATGGCAATGGGTCCAAGGATACTCCTTCTTGATGAACCGACCGCTGGTATGAATGTTGAGGAAACAGAGGATATGGCCCGCTTCATCATAGATATCAGGGAAGAGATGGACATGACCATCATGATGGTGGAACACGATATGGGGGTGGTGATGGATCTGGCAGATAGGATAATGGTCCTGGACTTCGGGCAAAAGATCGCAGAGGGAACGCCCGAAGTGATCGCAAGCAATCCCAAGGTCATCAAAGCCTACCTGGGTGAAGAATAAAAATGACACCGGATACCCTCCCAAAACTGTTCCTGGATAACGTGAGACGTTTCGGAGATCGAGTGGCTCTGCGGGAAAAAGACCTCGGCATATGGAGGAAGATCACATGGCTGGATTACTCTAAACATGTCAGGCATTTCTGTCTTGGCCTGATGGAATTGGGTCTGAATCGCGGTGATCCGGTTTCCATTTTAGGAGATAACTGCCCTGAGTGGCTCTATGCTGACCTTGCTATCCAATTTGCATCGGCCATAACCGTCGGAATTTATCAAACAGATACGGCGCCCCAGGTACATTATATCCTGGATAATTCTGATTCCCGTTACATCGTGGTCAGGGATCAGGAGCAGACGGACAAGGTCCTTGAAGTGAAGTCAGACCTGCCTCTCCTCAAAAGGATCATCGTTATCGACATGAAGGGCCTCAGGCACTATAAAGATCCCATGATTATGAGTTTTGACGACGTCGAGAAGCTCGGAGAAAGAGTGGCCCAGAAAAAACCCGGGTACTTTGAGAGACTGGCATCAAGAACCATGCCGGAGGATATCGCCCTGATCGTCTATACGTCCGGTACCACAGGTCCTCCCAAAGGTGCCATGCTCTCCCACCTGAACATCCTGTCCATGACCGACGCCATGTTCTCCAAAGAGCCGTTCTTTGAGAAAGACTCCCTGGTATCGTCATTACCTCTCTGCCACGTGGCCGAACGCATGTTCTCCCTCTTCTTTCAGATGAGGTCAGGCCACACCATAAACTTTGCGGAGGGGATAGATACCCTCCAGGAAGACCTTGCTGAGATCTCTCCCACGGCCTTTTTGAATGTGCCCAGGATCTGGGAGAAGATGCACTCCAATATCATGATAAAGCTGCAGGATGCCTTCTGGTTGAAACGATGGATCTTTAACCGCTCTATCCCCATAGGGGAGAGGGTCGCCAGGTTTCGATGGGAGAGAAAAGAGGTTCCCGTCCATTGGAGACTACTATATGCCATGGCGTACCTCGCCATGTTCAGGCATTTGAGAAAAAAGTTGGGCCTTTTGCGAGGCCGTCTTTTCTACACCGGCGCCGCCCCCCTTTCACCCGATGTTATTCGATTTTTTCATGCCATAGGTGTATGGGTAAAGGAATCTTACGGGATGACTGAAATGAGCGGCATGGTTTCCGTACAACTGGGTAACGATATAAGACCGGGGAATGTTGGGAAGGTCTTTGACGAAATCGAATGCAAAATCGCCCGGGATGGTGAAATCCTCTTGAAAGGGAATTCCGTATTCAGCGGCTATTATCAAAACCCCCGGGCCACTGCCGAGGCAGTCCGTGACGGGTGGTTTTACACGGGGGATGTGGGAGAAATCGACGAAGAAGAACACCTGCTAATAAAGGATAGGAAGAAGGACATCATCATCACTTCAGGAGGGAAGAATATCACGCCCTCTGAGATTGAAAACAGACTCAGGTTCAGTCTATACATCAAAGAAGCCATTGTAATAGGGGACAGACGGAAGTTTCTCACGGCACTTATTCAACTTGAGCTGGAAAACGTATCCAACTGGGCCCAATCCAACCGGATTCTCTTTACCACTTACAAGAGTCTCGCCCGGAACGAACAGGTCTATGATCTCATAAAGGGGGAGGTGGGAGAGATCAACAGGAATTTGGCTAATGTTGAAACCATTAAGAAGTTTACCATCCTCGATAAAGAACTGGATCACGATGATGAGGAGCTGACAGCCACCATGAAGGTCCGAAGGGCCACTGTCGAAGAGAAATTCAAGGATTTGATCGAGAAGATGTATAGGGGGTGAGGGTATAACGTGGGCGAGGAGCTAACCTTTTTTTTGCAACTGCTTTTGAGCGGTATCGCCGTGGGATGTATCTACGCCATGATCGCGGTGGGTTTCGCGCTGATCTTTAAAGCAACAGATGTCCTCAATTTCGCCCACGGTGAGGTGATGATGATCGGGGCCTACATATGCTACACCCTTATGACCCACCTCCACATACCCTTTTTGCCAGCCATGGGTATCACCCTGGTGGCATTTATCTTCCTTGGAGCCCTGACCGAAAGGCTTGTATTGAGGCCAATGATCGGAGAGCCGGTCTTCGCCGTGGTCATGGTCACCTTGGGGTTGAGCATCTTCCTCAGGAGCGCCACGGGTATCATCTTCGGTCATGATAATCGGGTGTTCCCGTCACCTTTTCCTGACAAACCCCTTGATCTCTGGGGACTCACCCTGTCACACCAGCACCTGTGGGTCATCATCATCGCAGTATTGATGATCCTTGTCCTCCTGGCGTTTTTCAGGTTCACCCGCACCGGCCTTTCCATGAAAAGCACTGCCAACGACCAGGTAGCCGCCATGCTAATGGGGATAAGCGTGAAAAAAGTCTTTGCCATAGTCTGGGGGATGGCCTTCCTGATCGCAGCCCTTGCAGGGATCTTTCTGGCCAATGTGGTGGTAATGAACAATCGACTCTCCTTAGTGGCAATCAAGGCCTTTCCTGCCGTTATTTTAGGGGGGCTTGACAGTATTCCGGGCGCTATTGTAGGGGGCTTGTTAATCGGCGTGATAGAGAACCTCGCAGGAGGATATCTGGATCAGTATTTTGGAGGCGGGATAAAAAACCTCAGCAGCTTTATCGTTCTTTTTATTATATTGATGGTTAGGCCTTACGGTCTTTTCGGAAAAAAGGAAATCGAGAGGGTGTGAGGGACTTCTTGGTCATACTTAGCAAAGGCTTCAAAGAAAGCTATAGGGAAGATATAAAGCTATTTCAGACGATCTGGGTCAAGGCCTGGCTGGGTCTGTTTCTCGCCCTGGTCCTCATCCTCCCTTTTGTTGCGGATTCCTATATAATCTATCTTTTCAATCTTTCGGAGATCGCTATTTTAGGGGCGCTGGGCCTGAATATCCTGACGGGATGTACCGGGCAGATCTCGCTCGGTCATGCTGCATTCATGGCCATAGGAGCCTACACGGTTGGAATCCTCACATTTACTTTTGGTACTTCTTTCTGGATTGCCCTGCCCCTTGCCGGTGTCATGTCCGCCGCCGCAGGGGTCGTTATCGGCATTCCCTGCCTGAGACTCAAGGGACTGTACCTCGCCATGGCCACAATGGTGTTCGGTGAGGTGATTACCCACCTCTCCATCCACTGGGAAACCCTCACTAAAGGACCCAGGGGGATCTCAGTGTCTCCTATCGAGATCTTCGGTTATTCCCTTGATACGGACGAGAAATTCTATTATCTGATGTTTTCAATCACTGGTCTCCTATTGCTGGCCGCAAAAAACATACTCCGCACAAAGGTGGGAAGGGCATTTATTGCCATCCGCGATCGGGATATTGCCGCTGAATCCATGGGGGTAAGCCTCACCAGATACAAGGTCATGGCCTTTGCCCTGAGCTCCTTCTATGTCGGTATAGCCGGCGGATTCTATGCATACTATACAAGCTACGTACATCCTGAACATTTTAACATCATGCTATCGGTTGAGTTCATCGCCATGATCATCATAGGCGGTATGGGAACTGTCTTAGGTTCCATATTCGGGGCCGTATTCATCACCCTTGTCCCTGAGGGGCTCAGGTGGGTTTCTTACTCCATCGGGCAGGTATACCCGGTGGTGGCAGATAAATTTTCAGATGACTGGAATATTGCCTTCTTCGGGCTTCTGATCATGCTTTTCCTGATTTTTGAGCCTGGAGGGCTGGTTGCAATATGGGAAAGGATCAAGACCAGTTTCAAGACATGGCCATTTACTTACTGACGCCCATGTAAAAAGTCCTTTTTATATGGATTTAGGAATTTAGGAATTCGGGAATTTCGCATTATTGTAAGTAGTTAGACGAATACCAATTAAGCTTTATGCAAGAAGCACAAGAAATCTTTTGCAATGCCCGGAAAGCCTGTGGCGAAAAAGATGAACATCGAACATCCAACATCGAACGTCGAATAAAAAATCGAGGATTGACTTTAGGCATTTTTCCGGTTTGTCCGCCTATGGCGGCTTTATCCGGGTTAGGTATTCGACAGTCAATCCAAACGGAGGGAGGAGGTGATGGCATCCTAAATTTTTTCGGTAATCAGTCACGCTAATCACACATGAAAAACGGGAGGTAATCATGAAAACAAAGGTCCTTTGCATGCTGTCTGCGATTTTATTCATTAGTACTTTTTTTCTTTTAACCACATCTGCACATTCTGGAAGAGGCGTAACCAGTGACACCATTAAGATGGGCATGATAATGGTCAAGAGCGGTCCGGTAGCGATTATGGGGAAATCTCAATCACAGGGCGATAAGGACTACTTTCGATATGTGAACGAAGATCTGGGTGGTGTGTATGGAAGGAAGATCGTTCTGATCCATGAGGATGATCAGTTCAAGGCAGACCTGTCTCTGGCAGCCTTCAAAAAGCTGATGATGAGGGACAAGGTGCTCTCCATTATCACTTGCGGCGGTACACCACAGCAGGTGGCCAACTTTGCCAATATAAGGAAATACAAAACGAGCAACATCCCCAACAGCCTTGCCAAGGAGATGTACATTCCCCACAAACCCTATATCTTTAATATCGGGGCATCTTACGAGCAACAGATATTCATCATTTTTGATTACATATTCCACGATCTAAAGGCATCTAAGCCCAAGATAGGCCTGGTCTATGCGGAGACGGAATTCGGCAAGGCCTGTCTCGGAGGGGCAAAGAAACGTGCCGCACAGTACAAGATAAAGATGGCGGCTGAGGTGGTTTTACCCGTGGGTTCAGTGGATGCCAGTTCACAGGTTCTGAGTCTTCAGAAGGCAAATGTTGACATCGTGATATTCAGTTGTCTCATCCCGGATACCGTAACATTTTTGAAAGCGGCGCAGAAATATAACTATAAACCTCAGATATTTGCCATAAACTGGGCAGCCGATGACCTGATAATCAAACTGGCCGGGCCTGCCGCGGAGAACCTGATAGCGGTCAATTACATAGATTCATGGAATAGTGATTCAAAAGGGATGAAGCTTGCCCGGGAGCTTACGAAGAAGTACGGCACCAAGCCCCCTTTGACCTCCCTGTACACAAATGGTTTTCTCCAAGGAATACTTTTTACTGAGGCCTTCAAACGGGCGGGCAAAGACCTCAGTCCTGATACATTACAGAAAGCCTTTGAGTCGGGTCCGTTTGATACTATGGGAATCACTCCCACCATCTCATGGAAAAAGGGAGATCATTCTCCCCCTAACCAGGTAAAATTTTTCAAGGCAGACCTGGAAAAGAAGAGGTTTGTCCCCATAACCGGCTGGAGAAAAGCCATAGATATGAAGTAAGGGGATCTGGAATTTCGGTTCCGGATTTTTGATGATATGTAGGAGGCACGGTGGGGGCGAGAAACCCCACCCGTGCCTTTTCGGTTGATGTCCAGGGTCTCCTATAAGATTCGAGCCTGCATATCTGAATCATTCTGTGGCTTTTTTAACCGCTTCACAGTCCCATTTCCAAGGCTACCCGCTCTCGATGAAAATCCCCGTCCCCGAACATGAGTTCAGCGGCCTTGGCCCGTTTGAAATAGAGCGGCAGGTCATGTTCCTCCATAAAGCCAACACCACCGATCACCTGGTGGCCAAGGGCCACCAGGTTACGATAGGAATCGCTCACCCATGCCTTGCACATGGCAGCCTCCTTCTCGAATGAAAGCCCGGCGCTGATCCTCCACGCCACCCGGTCGGTCATAAATCCCATGGTGTCGGAATAGGTGAGCATATTGACACAGTGATGCTGGACAGCCTGAAAGGAGCCTATGGCACGTTCGAACTGCGTACGTTCCTTGACATAAGGGATCACAAGATCCATGACCTTCCTGGCGCCACCTGTCATCTCAGCGCTTTTTGCAACGGCGGACATAAGGAGCACCCTATCGAGGATCGGCTGCGCCCCATCAGGTTCCCCGAGAAGTGCTTCCTTGGGGACCGATACCCTGTCAAATATGACTTCGCACTGTTTGTCTGCCGCAATGGTGTCAAGAACCTCAATATTTATTCCGGGACTTCCGGCGTCCACCAGAAAAAGGCTGAGAGCAGCGCCCTCTCCTGTCCTCGCAACGCATATGATCGTATCAGCAACATGTGCATCCGGAACAAAAAGCTTTGTTCCCGTAAGGATGTAATGGTCCCCTTCGGATTCGACCACCAGTTTGATTCCCCCGGGCTCAAAGGTACCCTCATCCTCAACCCAGGCCAATGTCAGGATACGTTTTCCCATGGAAAGCTCCGGTAAAATCTCAGCCTTCTGGGTGTCGCTCCCTGCCTCAAGGAGAGCCAGGCCACCCTGAACAACCGTGGAGAAAAACGGACCCGGAAGGCAAAAATAACCCATTTCAGACAGAAGGACTGAAAGATCTAGGAAACTCCCCTCGGACCCCCCATATTTTTTTGGAATCAGGAGGCTCATCCAGCCTAAATCCGCCATCCCCTGCCACAATTCGGCTGTAAAGCCCTTTTCGTCCGCAGCCATTTCCCGTACAAACCCACTGGGACATTTATCAGACAGGAACTTGTGGGCGGCCCCTTTAAGAATATTTTGTTCTTCGCTTAAATCGTAATTCATCGACTTATCTCCTCTTACTTGGCAGGAAGACCAAGCCCCCTGTGGGCGATGATGTTTCTCTGAACCTCGGACGTGCCGGCATATATGGTCTCCACGACACACCAGCGATAGAAATGCTCGATCTTCCCTGCCAGGGCCGACCATTTCGATCCCTTTTTCAGTTGACCGTACAGGCCCAGAACCTCCATTCCCGTGTTTGCCACACGCTGTGCAACCTCCGTGGCAAAGACCTTTTGCATTGAGGATTGGTAGTTTGGGATCTTTCCACTGTCTAAAATGTGGGCCAATCGATAATACAGGAGATCCGTTGCATCAAGTTCGATGGCCATCTGGGCCAGCTTCTGTCGAATTAGAGGATCCTTTGAGAGGGGCCTTCCGCCCACCATTGTTTCCTTTGCGTATTCAGCTATTTCTTCTAAGAGTTTGCGGTAAACGCCGATAGGAAACATTCTTTCATAGTCCAGGGCCGACATTAGATAATAGAAGCCCCTGTTCATCTTTCCCACGAGGTTTTTCTTAGGAACAACCACGTCCTCGTAAAAGACTTCATTGGTTTGCCAGCCGGCCATGGTTATCATGGGACGGATGGTGATCCCAGGACTTTTGAGGTCCACGATCATCATTGACACCCCCCGGTGCCTGACGGATTTCGGATCGGACCGAACCACCAGCCAGTGGTAGTCGGCCACATGGGTGTGGGTGTTAAAGATCTTCTGGCCATTTAAGACAAAATGGTCGCCCCTGTCTTCTGCATGGACGTCCGTTGCCCGGAGCTTCACGGCGGAAAGATCCGAACCCGCCTGGGGTTCAGAATAACCCAGAGCGAATTCGTACGCTCCCCGCGCAATGGGCAATAGCCACTCTTTCTTCATCTCATCACTGCCAAAATGCATGATGGTAGGGCCGGACATGTGGGCAGCCACAAAGATAAGGG
>Ga0307424_1000433_pt1 | contig 22472 bp, 19 predicted proteins | sample SalMarWE160320MG_FD_202157 | JGI IMG/M metagenome (GOLD analysis project Ga0307424, IMG submission 202157) | Salt marsh sediment microbial communities from the Plum Island Ecosystem LTER, Massachusetts, United States - WE1603-20 | ecosystem: Environmental > Aquatic > Marine > Intertidal zone >... | reverse complement strand
GCTCGTTGTCCACGCCGACGATGCAGGTGTGGTTGGCCTCCTCCCAGTCGTGGTCCTCGGAGCCGACCCAGAAGAGAGGGAGGACCGGCTTGCCCACGCGTGCCTCGAGCGCCTCCGCCAGCCGCACCACGGTCAGCGCCTTGTAGACGTTGTAGAGCGGACCGCCAAAGAGGCCGGGCTGCTGGCCGGTCGTGACCACGTACCCGCCTTCGTTCACGAAGCGCTCGAGCTTCGCCGGATCCGTGCCGGGCGCCGCGTGCATCGCGGCCGCCGCGCGCTCTCGCGCCTCCCGGTCGAAACGCTCGTCCACCTCGGCCGCCTTGTCCCCGTACGCAGCCGGATCTTCGAAGTGTCCCTCGAAAAAGCGGAGGACCTCCGGCTTGCCCTCGAGGTAGTCCCGCACCGCGGGCGCTCCGGACGGTCGACCGACGATGAGCTCGAGGTTCAGAGCGTCTCCGGGCAAGTCAGACTCCTTTGTGGTACGGCTCGCCGCGCAGGATCGTCCCGGCGCGGTAGAGCTGCTCGGCGAGCACCAGGCGCGCCATCTCGTGGGGTAGCGTCATGACGGACAGCGACAGGCGTCGGTCCGCCGCGGACAGCACGGTCGCGGACAGCCCGAACGCCCCGCCGATCACGAACGCCACTGCGGGCGAGGACCGGACGGCATGCTCCTCCAACGCTCGGGCGAGCGCCCGGGATCCCATGGCCTGTCCCTCGCGCGTGAGGGCGAACACGCTCGCGCCGTCCGGTATGCGCGCGAGGAGGCGCTCGCCCTCGGCTCCCATCACGCGCTCGGGGTCGGGATCGCGGCCGGCGGCACCCGCGTCCACCTCCACCACCTCGAGCTTCCAGTAGCGCGCCGCGCGCTCCTCGTACTCCGCTACGGCCGCCGCCAGGGGGCCCCGTACCTTTCCGGTCGCCAGGACGACGAGCCTCACCAGGGAAGCCCGCCCGCGCGGCTCACGACCGTGTCGCGCAGGCAGCGCTCGTTGTCCCGGTGGGGATGGTCGAGCGTGTAGTGCAGCCCGCGGCTCTCGCGGCGCAGGAGCCCGCAGCGCACGATGAGCTCGGCCACCTGCAGGAGGTTGCGCAGCTCTGCCCCGTCGGCGGTCCAGCGGGTGCGGATCCAGCCGAGGGCCTCGGCCGAGGACAGCCGGGCGATGTCGGCCTCGGCCCTCTCGAGCCGGTCGTCCGAGCGGACGATGCCGACCAGCTCCCACATGAGATCACGCAGCTCGGTGCGCCGGGCCGCGATTCCGGCCTGGTCCGCCTCCTCCGTGCCCGGCACCGGCAGGTCGGAAGGGACCGGCGGGTAGGTCGGGTGCCCGTTCCTTCGCTCGAGCCTGTAGGAGACCATGCGCGCGGCACGGTCGGCGAACACGACGGCTTCCAGAAGCGAGTTCGAGGCCAGCCGGTTCGCCCCGTGGACGCCCGAGCACGCCACCTCGCCCGTCGCGAACAGACCGGCCAGGCTCGTGTGGCCCATGCTGTCTGTCAGGACGCCGCCGCACACGTAGTGCGCCGCCGGCACGACGGGGATGCCGTCCACCGGATCGACGCCGCGCTCCCGACACCCCTCCACCGCGCCGGGGAAGCGTTTCTCCAGCTCGTGGGGCGGGATGGCCGTGACGTCCAGGAGGACGTGCGTTTCCCCGCTCTGCTTCAGCTCCCGGTCGATGGCGCGGGCCACGACGTCCCGCGGCGCCAGCGATCCGAGCGGGTGGTACCGCTCCATGAAGGCCGTTCCGTCGAGCGTGCGCAGGATCGCACCCTCCCCGCGGACGGCCTCGGAGATCAGGAACGCCGGGTCCTCGGTCGGGTGGAGCGCCGTGGGGTGGAACTGGATGAACTCCATGTTGGCGACGCGCGCGCCGGCACGGTACGCCATCGCGATCCCGTCACCGGTGGCAATGGGCGGATTCGTCGTATGTCGATAGACCTGCCCGCACCCGCCGGCGGCGAGCATCGTGAACCGCGCGCGCACCACCATGATCGCGCCGCTCGGATGCTCCAGGACCATCGCGCCCGTGCACATCGAGCGGCCGGAGGGGTCGGCGGTGACCAGGAGGTCGAGCGCGAGGTGGTCCTCCAGCACCTCGATGTTGGGCTCGGCGGCGACCGCGGCGAGCAGCGCCGATTCGATCTCACGTCCCGTGTGATCGCCCGCGTGCGCAATCCGCCGGCGCGAGTGGCCGCCCTCCCTTCCGAGGGAGAGCCGATCCCCGTCGCCCCGGTCGAAGCGTGCGCCCCATTCCATGAGCTCCCGCACGCGCGCGGGGCCCTCGCGCACCAGGACCTCCACGGCCCGCGGATGGCACAGGCCCGCGCCGGCCACCAGGGTGTCCTGGATGTGCAGCTCGAATTCGTCGTCCTCGCCCAGCACCGACGCGATCCCGCCGCGGGCGTAGTTCGTCGAGGACGCGGCCCGCTCCTTCTTGGTCACCAGGAGGACCTTGGCCTGCGCGGCGAGCTTCAGCGCGAACGTCAGTCCGGCGATCCCGCTCCCGATGACCAGGACGTCCGTGGAACGCTCCAATCATGCCTCCCTTGATGCGACCGAGGTGATCAGGTCCGACATCGGCGCTTCACCCGCTTCCCATCCGAGCGCCTGTACCATCACCCGGACCGGCCCGAGAAGTGCCATGAACCGTCTCAGCTTCACGGCGTCCTTCTCCGTCACGACGATCGTGCGTCTCCCCGCGCGCTCGCGGAGGATGCGCGCGTCCGCCTCGCGGTAGACGTGGTGGTCCGGGAAGGCCGACAGCTCCACGGGCGCACCGAGCTCGCCCTCCACCTGGCGGGCGAAGGCGTCCGGGCGGGCCACGGCCGCCACGGCGAGCACGGGCGACGGAGGCGCGGCCGCCGGCTCGCCCCCCAGGTCCCGCCAGCCTCCGGGGAGGAGGGAGACGACGCCCATGAGCAGGTGCGGGTGCTCGGTGCCGATCCGGTTCGCGAGCGCGCCCGCTTCGTCGCTCCCGGCGGTGCGGCGGGTGACGACGACGCCGTGGGCCCTCGACAGCGCGGAGGGCGGCTCGCGGAAGGGCCCGCGCGGAAGCAGGTGCCCCGGGTAGCCGTCCTCGGCGGCCAGCAGGACCACGTCGACGTCCCGCGCCAGAGCCCTGTGCTGGAATCCGTCGTCCAGCACCGCCGCCCCCGCACCCTCCGCGACGGCGTCGCGGGCGGCCGCCACACGGTCGGGGTTCGCGACCACCCGGACCTCGGGGTTCCAGCTCCGGTGGAGGAGGAGCTCGTCCTCCCCGTAGCCGCGCGCGAGGAGCGCGGTGGGGACGCCCGCTTCGACCAACCGGCGCGCGGCCCAGGCCGCCAACGGCGTCTTGCCCGTGCCGCCGACGGCCAGGTTGCCGACCGAGACCACCCGCAAGCCGGCTACGCGGGTGCCTCCGCGGACGTCGTAGCGGCGGTTGCGCCGGGCCGCGGCGGCCCTGAACAGCCACTCCGCCGGGGCCGTGGTGGCCGACAGGATCCTCCCGGCTGTCCCTCCCCCGCCCGCCCACCAGCGGCGCACGCCCGCGTGGAGCGAGGCCTTCACGGGGCCTCCCGGCGGGCGGCCAGCTCCGACAGGCGATCGAGCTCCGCGCCCAGCTCCAGGGCCATCGTCTCCAGGGTGGCCCGGTCCGCGTCCCTGGGGACGGTCCACGGCGGACCGTACTCGACGCGGATGCGGGAGAGCGGCTGCGGCACCAGGAACCCGTCCCAGCTTTGGAACCGCCACCCGCGGGAGGTGCCGGCGGCCAGGGGGATGATCGGCAGCCCCGTCGCCTGGGCCACGGCGAGGGCGCCGGGCTTGAAGACGCGGGCGGGTCCGCGCGGACCGTCCGGAGTGAGGGCGAGATCCTTTCCAGCGCGGGCGGCCCGGATCAGCCCCTTGAGCCCTTTGGTGGCCCCCCGGGTGCTCGAGCCCCGCACGGTGCCGAACCCGTGTCGCTCGATCACTTTCGTGATGTACTCCCCGTCGGCGTGCTCGCTCACCAGCACGACGACCCCCTCGTTCCGATGACGATGGACCAGGGGCAGCATCTGCCCGTGCCAGAAGACGAAGATGACGGGGGCCCCGTGGCGGCGGTAGCGCAGGTAGTGCTCCTCCCCGCGGACCTCGGAGCGCGTGGTGGCGAAGAGGGCGCCCACCAGCCCCAACCCGAGCACGCCCGCGGCCTCGAACTTCAGCTCGCTCATCGCCGCGATTCCAGCAGCTCTTCAGCGAGCGCGGCCACGCGGTCCGACGCTCCCGGCGTCCCGAGTGCACCCCGGACGCGCCGCAGCCCTTCCTTCTGGCGAGCCCGCTCCGGCGTCTCGTCCAGGAGAGGAAGAAGCATCTCGGCGAGTCGCTCGGGGGTCGCGTCGTGCTGCAGCAGCTCCGGGGCGACGCGCTCGCCTGCCACCAGGTTGGCGAGCGCGAGGTGCGGAACGCGTACCAGCCTGCGGGCCAGCGCAAAGGTGAGCGGATGCATCCGGTATGCCATGACGAAGGGCGTGCCCTCCAGGGCGGTCTCGAGCGTGGACGTTCCCGACTTGACCAGGGCGGCGCGTGCGTGCCGCAGGAGCGCGCGGGCGTCCTCGACCACGGGGAGTTCCGACGGCTCGAGCCAGGCCCGGGGCACGGACGAGGCGCGCGCCAGCACGGGCTGTACCTCGGGGCGCGCTCGATGCACCAGCTCCGCCGCCTCTGTGAAGATCCGCAGATGGCGGTGGATCTCCTGACCGCGCGAGCCCGGCAAGACGGCCAGGATGGGCCGGGACGCGTCCAGGTCCCAACGGCGGCAGAAGGCCTCCCGCTCCGGCACGTCGTCCGGGCGCTCCAGAAGCGGATGGCCGACGAACGACACACGCGCGCCGGCCTGCTCGAGAACGGAGACCTCGAAGGGGAGGATGACCGCCACGTGGTCGGCATGCTCGGCGAGCTGCCGCGCGCGCCCCGCCTTCCACGCCCATACCTGCGGCGAGATGTAATAGAGGACGGGGAGGCCCCGCGCGTGCGCGGCGCGGGCGGCGCGCAGGTTGAATCCCGGGTAGTCGACGAGAAGGACCAGATCCACCTCGCCAGCGTCCATGAGGGCGGTGATGCGGCCCAGCAGCCCGTAGAAGAACCGGAGGTGACGGACGACCTCCACGAAGCCCATGACCGCGAGCCGATCGAGGCCGGCCAGGAGCTCCACGCCCTCGGCTTCCATCCGCGGCCCGCCCAGCCCGACGAGGCGCACGTCCGGAATCCGGGCGCGCAGCGCGCGCGCCACGCCCGCGCCGTGGTCGTCCCCCGACGCCTCCCCGGCCAGCAGAAGGATCCTCGTGGATCCCGAAGGCCCGTCGAGCACCCTCCTCAGATCCGCCCCAGGTACCAGATCAGGAGGGCGACCAGCACGAGGAAGAGCAGGAGGCGCGACATGGGCATCCCCTTGCGGGCGTTGATCCAGCTCTTTTTCCGGCTACGCCGGACGCGTATCAGCGACATGACTTTCAATACGCTCCTGGATGGCCAGGGCAACCGCCAGTGCGGCGCGGCCGTCCTGTCCGCTCACCGCGGGGCTCACGGCTCCCCGTATGGCGTCGCGGAAGTTCTCGAGCTCCCGGCGCAGGGGCTCGGTCCCGTCTCCCTGCAGCGGAATGCGCTCCACGATCTCCGTCAGGTCCATGGCCGCGTGCCCCGACTGCGCCGCGTCGTGCAGCTCGCCGAGGCCGCGCCGCAAGCGCAGGAACTCGCCCGTCCCGGCCGCCAGGTTCAGGGAGATGTAGCCCGACGGCTGGAAGAAGCGGAGCTTGCGCATCTTCTCCAGGGACACGCGGCTGGCCGTGAGGTTCGCCACCGCACCGTTCTCGAAGCCGAGGCGGGCGTTGGCGATGTCCACGTTGGGCGTCAGGACGCTGACCCCCGAGGCCGCCAGCTCCTTCAGCGACGAGCCGATGAGGCTCGTCACCAGGTCGACGTCGTGGATCATCAGGTCGAGCACCACCGCGACGTCCGTGCTCCTCGGAGAGAATGGCGCCATGCGGTGCGACTCGACGAAGAGAGGGCCGTCCAGATACGGCTCCGCGGCCAGCACGGCCTGGTTGAACCGCTCGACGTGGCCCGTCTGGACGAAGCTCTTCGCCTCCGCTGCGGCCTCGAGGATGCGGTCGGCCGCCTCCAGGTCCGGTGCGAGCGGCTTCTCCACCATGACCGGCCGGCCCCGGTGCAGAGACGCCACGGCCACCGACTCGTGGTCCGACGTGGGCACCGCCACGACCAGGGCGTCGGAGGCCTCCAGGAGGCTCTCCAGGCTGTCGTGGACGGTGACCTGGAGCTGGCTCCCGACCTCCCGCGCGCGCTCGGCGCGGACGTCGTAGACGCCCGCCATGGACACGCCGTCGAGGCCGGCGAGGATCCGGGCGTGGTGGAAGCCGAGGGCGCCCACACCGGCCACGCCGATGCGGGGATTGTCGACCGGACTCATGGGATGTCGTCCTTCAGAGCGTGATGCCGCGCTCGCTGGCCTTGATGAACTGGAGGAGTTGGCGCACTTCCGGGATCGCCGGAACCTCCGCCTCCGCCCGGGCGACCGCCTGGCTCACGTTCAGCTTCGACTGGAACAGGATGCGATACGTCTGCTTCAGCGCCTTGCGCACCTCGGGGGAAAAGCCCCGGCGCTCCAGCCCGACGGAGTTGAGGCCGTAGAGAGCCGGGGGGTTGCCGGCGACGCGGCAGTACGGCGGCACGTCCTGCGCGATGCGCGAGCCGCCTCCCACGAACGCATGTGCGCCGATGCGGACGAACTGGTGGATGGGCGTGATGCCGCCTACGATCACCCAGTCCTCGATGACGACGTGGCCCGCCATGTTCACGGCGTTGGACAGGATAACGTGGTTGCCGAGCTCGCAGTCGTGTGCCACGTGCGTGTAGGCCATGAGGAGGCAGTCGCTCCCGACCACCGTCCGTCCGGTCGCCGACGTTCCGCGGTTGAGCGTCGCGAACTCACGGATCATCGTGCGGTCGCCCACCTCGAGGACCGTCCGCTCTCCCTGGAACTTGAGGTCCTGGGGATCGGTGCCCAACACCGCGCCGTTGGCGAGGCGGCAGTCTTCGCCGACGACGGTGTCGCGCTCGATCAGCACGCGCGGCCCGATCTCGGTGCCGTCGCCGACCCGGACCCGGGGACCGACGATCGCCCAGGGGCCGACCACGACGCCCTGTCCCAGCTCCGCGTCGGCGTCCACCAGCGCGGTGGCATGGATGACGGTCTCGCCGCGGGTACCCACGGTGGCTTCATTCATTTGTCCACGATCCTCGCCATGAGATCGGCCTCGGCCACGAGCTGTCCGTCGACGAACCCCTGGCCGCGCATTTTGCATGTGTGACGCCGGAACTGGACCATCTCCAGCTCGAAGACCAGCGTGTCTCCCGGCGTGACCGGGCGTCGCCACTTCACGTTGTCCATCGTCATGAAGTACACGACCTTCTCTTCGGGCTTGTCCACCTCCTCCATCAGGAGGAGCCCGCCCACCTGCGCCATCGCTTCGATGATGAGCACCCCGGGCATGACCGGATGGCCGGGGTAGTGTCCCTGGAAGAACGGCTCGTTGATCGTGACGTTCTTGATTCCCACGATGCGCTTGCCGGGCTCGAAGTCGATGATCCGGTCCACCAGCAGCATGGGAAAGCGGTGCGGCAGGTACTCCATGATCTTCGCCGCGTCCACGTACGCGCCGCGGCCCGCGCGCCGGGCCTGCTCGGCCATGGCCCGGGCGAGCGCCACGTTGCCCGCGTGGCTCGGCCGATCCGCCACGATGTGTGCATCGACCCGTGCCCCGAGGAGCGCCAGGTCGCCCACGATGTCGCCCACCTTGTGCCGCAGGAACTCGTCGGGGAAGCGTAGCTCCTCGTTGAGGACCTCGGCATCCTCGAGCACGACCGTGTTCTCGAGGTTCGCGCCCAGCGCCAGGCCCCGAGCCCGCAGCGTGTCCCAGTCCTTCACGAACCCGAAGGTGCGAGCCCGGGCCAGGTCCCTGCGGAAGCCTCCGTCGTACACGGTGAACGAGCCGTACTGGCGCCCGATGACTTCGTGGTCGAAGTCGATCGTGCCCGAGATGCGCAGCCCCTCCGCCGGCGCCGCGACGTAGGACTCCCCGTCGTTGCCGTTCACGGTCAGGGGCGCCTGCAGGCCGATACGGCGGGCCTCGGCGTCCTGTTCCTCGGCGCCGGCGTCCTCCAGCGCGGCGACGTAGTCGGCGAACGATCCGTCGCGGATGGGCACCTCCGGTCCGGCCACTTCCACCACGGCGTTGTCGATGGGCAGGCTCGCGAGCGCCGCCATCACGTGCTCCACGGTCAGCACCTCGCACGTCCCGCAGCCCAGCGTGGTCCCGAGGTCCGTGCGTACCACCTGCTCGAGCGTCGCCGGAATCTCCGGCGATCCCTCCAGGTCGGAGCGGCGAAAGCGTATCCCCGACCCAGCCGGCGCCGGACGGAACACGAGGGAGGCGGGCTGCCCGGAGTGCACGCCGATGCCGTCGAGCGCGACCTCCCTGGCGACCGTCCGCTGCTTGCTCGGATTCATGCGCCTCCGCCGTGGTGGGGTCGTCCGTGACCAAAACAATGAAAGCTAATCACAATCCCGTCACGTATCTAACCGATCGCCCGGGCCCTTGAGGGCGCGGACCTCGGCCTCCAGCGCCTTCACCCGTTCGATGAGCTTCTCGATGCGCCCCAGGTGCGCCAGCCGCTTCGTGTCCTCGCGGTGCGGGCGCGCCGGGTGCCCGGACATCGTCTCTCCGGGGGGCACGTCCCGCATGGTCTTGGATGCGACGAGGAGCCGCGCGCCGTCCCCGATCTCGAGATGACCGATCAATCCTGCCTGCCCGCCCATCCACACGCCCCTGCCGATACGCGTGGAGCCGGAGATGCCCGCCATCCCGGCGATCATCGAGCCCTCACCGATATGCACGTTGTGGCCCACCATCACCAGATTGTCGATCTTGACCCCCTCCCCCACGACGGTGTCCCCGATCGATCCCCGGTCCACCGTCGTGTTCGCCCCGATCTCCACCTCGGACGCGACGACGGCGCGCCCCGTGTGGGGGATGCGCCGATGTGCCCCGTCCAGGAACGCGTATCCGAAACCGTCGGCGCCGATCCGGACGCCAGAATGGAGGATGACGCGATCGCCCAGGATGCTGTACGGGTAGAGGACGACCTGGGGGTGCAGCGTGCAGCCCGCGCCGATGCGCGCATGGTCGCCCACGACCACGTGCGCACCGATGCGGGAGCCGTCGCCCACCTCCACCCCGTCTCCCAGGACGGCATAGGGGTCGATGGCGACGTCGGCACCCAGCCGCACCCCTTCGCCCAGCACCGCCGTGGGATGCACGCCCGCGGGCCGCGGCGCCGGGGGGTGGAGTGCGGTCAGGAGCGCGATGAGGGCCCTCTGCGGCTCCGTCACCACGACGCAGGGGCGATCGTCGCCGACGTACGCCTCCATCTCCTCCGTAACGAGGAAGGCCCCCGCGCGCGAGTCCCCGACGTACTTCGCGTAGCGCTTCGTGGTAAGGAGCGCGAGCTCGTCCGGGCCGGCCTCGTCCACGGGCGCAACGCCCCTGACGCCCAGTCCCGGATCGCCCCGCAGGCGGCCCCCGACCGTCTCCGCGATGTCCGCGAGCGACAGGGGGGACCGCGTCGACGCCGGATGCGAATCCTTCATGGAACGCTCCCCTTCTTTCAGCGAAACACCGATGGAACAAGGGCCCACGGGCGCGCTGTGGTGCGCCCGCGGGCCCCGGTTCCACGCATTGTCGCGGAGGGTGCCCTTATCGGGATCCTCCTGGAGGAGGCTGCGGTGCCTTCAGCCTGCGGATGACCTCCTGGGTCAGGTCCAGGGATGGATCGGCCGAGATGATCGACCCCGCCGCGACATCGAGAATCAGCGAGTAGCTGCCCTCCTCGCGCATCTTCTCGATGACCTCGTTGACCTTGTCCATCACGGGCTGGATCAGCTCCGCGCGGCGCTGGGCGGCGAGTTGGTCCAGCTCCTGCATGCGCTGCTGGGCATCCGTGGCCTTCTGCTGGATCTGCTGCTGACGATTGCGCTTGGCTTCGGGAGACAGGGTAAGCTCCTGCTGCTGAAGCTGCTGCTGCATCCGCTGAAGCTCGTCCTGGAGCTGCTGGGCTTCGGTCGTGTAGCCCTGCATTTCCTGCTCGAAGGCGGCCTGTGCCTCCTTGGCACCGGGGGCCTGCGCGAGGATCTCCTGGGAATTGATGTAGCCGATCTTCAGCGTCTGCGCCTCCGTGGTGCCGGCGACCAGCGCGAAGACCAGCGCCAGGGCAGCGAACGGGGTGCGTCGCATGGGCTTCTGCTCCAGTAGGGGTAAGGCTGATGTACGTGTCCCGGCGGGCGCGCCGAGCGCCCGTTACGGGGGCTTTTTCTACTGCGTGTATGCTAGTCCGGGACGCGCTGACATGTTCCCGTGTTCCATCCGTCGCGCCGCCACCGGCACAGCCTGATAATTTCTCGACCGCGGGAGGATCTGTACAGTTCCGGCGCGGGGTAGCTCCCCTTCCTCAGCGACCCGCTAGAAGCCCGGGCCCATACGGAAGTGGAGCTGCCAGCCCGGCGTGGTCTTGTCGAAGCCGTAGGCGTAGTCCAGGCCGATGGGACCGAAAGGCGTCACCAGCTGTAGCCCGAAACCCGCGCCCCGGAACAGCCTGGTCGGGTCCATCTGGGCCGGTGTCCGCCACACGTTACCGGCGTCGTAGAAGGCCGACAGTGAAATCTGGTCGTTCAGGCGCAGCGCGTACTCGGCGGTCATGCTGAAGAAGGCGTTGCCCAGACGCTGGATGTCGAGGATGTCGCCCGAACGCTCCGGGAAGTACCCCAGCGGCGTGATCGACGTCTCGTCGTAGCCGCGCAGCGGCTGACCGAACTGCACGCCGCCCATCCAGAACCGGTCGAAGGGGAAGGCGTCTGCGTTGCCGAACACCGCACCGGCCTTCAGCGACAGTCCGAGGGCGAAGCGGATGGGGCGGCCGCCCGCGCTCTGGTCACCGATCTGGCCCACGGGAACCCACCACGTTCCTTCACTGAGAACCTTGGTGAAGTTGCCGTCACCCCCCAGGATGCCGCCGTTCATCTCGACGTTGATGCTCTGCTTGGACCCCACCGTGGGGAAGAGCGGGTGGTCGAGCGTCGCCCTGGTGACGCCCACCGAAAGCTGGCTCTGGACGCCCGGTGCCCGGCCGAACAGCGACGTGTCGTCCACGTTGCTGAACTGCTCGTACTTGGTCCGCGAGAGGGAATAGCCGAGGAAGAGGCGTGTGACACGGGAGCTGGGCCACGGGACGCCGAACCGGAAGCTCGTGCCCACCCGCTTGCGACGGCCGCTCGTGAACTGGAAGAAGCGGTCGCGCGAGTTGTACAGCGAGACCGATCCCGAGATCTGGCTCTGGAACAGAGAGGGGTCGGAGTAGCTGAGCTCGAAGCTGTTCAGGTACCGCCCGAAGTCCCAACGCAGCGTTCCCGACTTCGCCTGCCCGAAGAGGTTCGGCTGCTCGTAGCCGAGGAAGCCCGATAGACCCACGCCGCCGCCCACCGAAGTCCCGAAGTTGATGGAACCTGTCTGCTTCTCCTTCACGTGGAACGTGATGTCCACGTCCCCGTTGTCGAGCGGGGTGATATCGGGCACCGGCATCGGGGTCTCGAAGAAGCCGAGTGACGAGATGCCCTGGTAGCTACGCAGCACCCGGTCCTGCGAGTACACGTCGCCGGGAAGGATGGAGACCTGGTTCCGCACCACCCACTCGTAGGTGTACTCGTTCCCCACGATCGACACGCGGTTCACGATGGCGGGCTGGCCCTCGCGGATCTCCCAGCTCGCGTCGACGGTCGGGTGGCCGCCCTCCTCCGCGGGTGGATTGCGGTTGATGACCGGGTTGATCTGGGCGTAGAGATAGCCTTCGTTCGCGTACCGTTCCCGCGCCGCGGCGATGGCCGTGTTGAAGGCTTCGGCGTCGAACACCTGGCCCTGCTGTCCCTGGGCGTCCTCCCCACCGATGCCCAGGCTCCTGAGCAGGCCCCCCTCCTCGTGGCGGAACAGTCCCTCCAGGTCCGCGTCGTCGAAGCGCGTGTTCCCGTCGATCGAGAAGGAGGACAGGAGGTATTGGGGGCCCTCGTCGACCGAGATCTCGACCTCCGCCTTCCCGGTTTGCGGATCGACAATGAGGGTGTCGGACTGGACCTTGAAGTCGAGGAAGCCGTGAGAACGGTAGAGCGCCGGGAGGTTGTCCGTGAGGTCTGCCTGGAACTTCGTGTCGTCGTAGGAGCCCGGGCGGAACCACCAGAAGCCCTCGCGCTTCGTGCTCATGGCACCGGCCAGCTCGTCGCTGCTGAGCGTTGCGTTGCCGGTGAAGTCGATCTGCGCGACCGTCACCCGCTGGCCCTCCGTCACGTCCACGACCACGTCCACTTCGTTGTCGCGGCCTTCGACGGGTTCGATGCGGTCTTCGATGGACGCGAAGGGGATGCCCTCTTCGGCGAGCTGGGCGCGGATGTAGGCCTTCGCGTCCAGCATCGACTGCGGATTGTAGGGGGCGCCGGCCTTCAGGCCGGTCGTGTCCCGCGCCTCGCGCGCCGAGGCGTGCTCGAGGCCGTTGATCTCCACCCGGCGCACGAGCGGTCGCTCGGTCACGTCCACCACCAGGACCACGCTGGGGGCGCTCCCGCGCGCCCGCACGACCACGTCGGAGAACTGCCCCGTCCCGAGCAGCGCCTTGAGGCCGCGCTGGATGTCGCGGTACGTGATCTCGGAGCCGGGCTGGACGGCGAACACGGTGCGCACGTCGGACGCGGCCACGCGGTTGTTGCCCTCGACGACGACGGAGTCGACGCGCTGCGGCCCGGGGGTTTCCTGCCCTGCCGCCTGACCCGCTACAGGTGTGGCGGTCGAGAGGGCCATAACGGCGGAGAAGGCCGCCGCCATCGCGGTGGCCTTCCCCATCCTCACCCGTTGCGATCTCTTTCCCGACATCCTCACGTCTTCGTCGTGGATCCTGCTTGCAGGGTGAGTCCCTCTCCGTCCGGGCTCGCGCCCACCTCGATCTCGTCCCCGGCGGAGAACTCCGCCGTGAGGATCTTCTCCGAGAGCGGGTCCTCGAGGTAGCGCTGGATCGCCCGCTTCAGCGGCCTGGCCCCGAACTTCTCGTCGTAGCCCTTCTCGACGAGGAAGCTGACGGCCTCGTCCGTGAGCCGGATCTTGAGCTCCTCCTCCTGCAGGCGCTTGCGCACGTCCGCCAGGAGGATGTGGACGATCTCCGCGATCTCGTCCTTCGAGAGCGGATGGAAGACGATCACGTCGTCGACGCGGTTGAGGAACTCCGGATTGAAGGCCCGCTCGACCTCCTGGCGGACCTTGTCCTTCATGATGTCGTAGCTCGTCTTCGGGTCCGCCGACTGGAAGCCGAGACCCGCGCCCTTGGTCACGTCGCGCGTGCCCAGGTTCGACGTCATGATCAGCACGGTGTTCTTGAAGTCGATGACCCGGCCGTAGTTGTCCGTCAGGTGGCCCTCGTCGAGCACCTGCAGGAGGATGTTGAACACGTCCGGGTGCGCCTTCTCGATCTCGTCGAGGAGCACGACCGAGTAGGGCCGGCGCCGCACCGCCTTCGTGAGCGCACCGGAATCCTCGTAGCCGACGTAGCCGGGAGGCGCGCCGATCAGGCGGGACACCGAGAACTTCTCCATGTACTCGCTCATGTCCACGCGGATCAGCGCTTCGCGGTCGGCGAACATGAACTCGGCCAGGGCGCGTGCGAGCTCGGTCTTCCCCACGCCCGTAGGGCCCGAGAAGATGAACGAGCCGATGGGCCGACGGGGGTCCTTGAGCCCCGCCCTGCTCCGCCGGATGGCGCGGCTGATGGCCTCGGTGGCGTCCTGCTGGCCGACGATGCGCCGGTGCAGCTCGTCCTCCATGTTCACCAGGCGCTCGGACTCCGTCTGCTGGATGCGCATGACGGGCACGCCGGTCCAGCGGCTCACGATGAACGCGACGTCCTCTCCGGAGATCTCGGGACGGTGGCGCTTGCGCTCCTCCTCCCACGCCTCCTGGCGTTCGCGGATCTGCTGGCCCAGCTCCCGCTCCTCGTCGCGCAGCTCGGCGGCCCGCTCGAAGTCCTGGTTGCCGATGGCCTCTTCCTTGCGGCGGGCGATCTCGGCGAGTTGTTCCTTCAGCTCCTCCACCTCCGGTGGCGGCACCTGGCTGGCGATGCGGGCGCGTGCACCCGCCTCGTCGATCACGTCGATCGCCTTGTCGGGCAGGAACCGGTCCGTGATGTACCGGTCCGATAGCTTGGCTGCCTGCTCGAGGGCGTCGTCCGGGATCACGATGCGGTGGTGGTCCTCGTAGTGGCCGCGCAGGCCCTTGAGGATCTCCACCGTCTCGTCAACGGCCGGGGGATCCACGATCACGGGCTGGAACCGGCGCTCCAGGGCCCCGTCCTTCTCGATGTACTTACGGTACTCGTTCAGCGTGGAGGCGCCGATGCACTGCAGCTCCCCGCGTGCGAGGGCGGGCTTGAGCATGTTGGACGCGTCGATCGCGCCCTCGGCGGCTCCGGCGCCCACGAGCGTGTGCAGCTCGTCGATGAACAGGATCACCGTCTGGCTCTGCTGGATCTCGTTCATCACGGCCTTGAGGCGCTCCTCGAACTGGCCGCGATACTTGGTGCCGGCGATCACCGCCGCCATGTCCAGCGCCAGGACGCGATGGTCCTTCAGCGCCTCCGTGACCTCGTTGCGCGCGATGAGTTGGGCGAGACCTTCCACGATCGCGGTCTTGCCCACGCCCGGCTCACCGATCAGCACGGGGTTGTTCTTCTTACGCCGGCACAGGATCTCCACGACCCTTTCGATCTCGGTAGTGCGCCCGATGGTTGGATCGAGCTTGTTCTGGCGCGCGAGCTCGGTCAGGTCGCGGCAGAAGTGGTCGAGCGCCGGCGTCTTGGACTTCTTGTCGCCCGGCTTGGTCGCGGCGCCCTGCGGGGCGGCGCCGGAGCCGATGCCGGCGGGCTCGGAGGGCGTGACGTCGGATCCCAGTACCTTCAGCGTTTCGGCGCGCGCCTCTTCCAGCGTGACGCCGAGGGAGTTGAGCACCTGCGCGGCGATGCCCTTCTCTTCGCGGAGAAGCCCGAGGAGGAGATGCTCCGTGCCCACGTAGGAGTGGTTGAAGTCCCGGGCCTCGGCCATGGCGAACTCGAGGACCTTCTTGGCGCGGGACGTATAGGGAAGCTCCCCGAGGGCGATGGTGGCCTTCCCCTTGCGCACGGACTCCTCGACGCGCTCGTGGATCTGGTCGAGGTCGACGTTGAGGTTCGTGAGGACCGCCGCTGCGACGCCCTCTCCTTCCCGGATGAGGCCGAGGAGGATGTGCTCCGTCCCCACGTAGTCGTGTTGAAGCCGGATGGCCTCTTCCCTGGCCATCGCCAGAACCTTCCGGACCCGGTCGGTGAAGTTGTAGTTCATCTCACGTCTCGGCTGGCTCGCCTCTCCTCAGGCACGGGCGGAATCGTCGTCGTCCCCGGAGGATCCGGGTTGGACGTCTCCTTCGGTCGCGAGGATACGCCGCACGTACGCCGCACGGTGCGCATCGCTTTCGATTGGAGGGAGGTCACGGCTGGCGGCCTGCTCGAGGTGGGCAGGCTGCGTGAAGATCATGATCTTGTTGAGCGTGTATACACGAAGCCCCGGGAGGAGTTTCAGGCTCGCGCCGAGTCGGACCCCGGACAGCAGGTTCATCAACTCCTCGAACGAGAGCGTCCGGGCGTAGCGCAGCAGTCCGTACGCTCTCCAGATCTTGTCCTCGGTCACGGCGCGGGCGTCGCGCAAGAGCGTCTGGCGCGCCTTCGTCTCGTACTCGATCACCTGGCGCACGATCTTGTCCAGGTGATCGACCAGGTCCTCCTCGGTCTTCCCGAGGGTGGTCTGGTTGGAGACCTGGAAGAAGTTACCGACCACCTCGGAGCCCTCGCCGTAGAGGCCCCGGAAGGTCAGGCCTACCTGGGCGAGGCCCTGGAGCACCCGCCCGATCTCCTTGGTGAGGACGAGGCCGGGGAGGTGCATGAGCACCGACGCCCTCAAGCCCGTGCCCACGTTGGTCGGGCAGCTCGTCAGGAAGCCGAACTCGTGGTGGTAGGCGTAGGGGAGGTCCTGGCCGAGGTCCTCGTCCAGGCGGTCCACCATGCTCCAGGCGTCCTGGAGGCGCAGCCCGGAGACCAGGCTCTGGATGCGCAGGTGGTCCTCCTCGTTGATCATCACGCTGAGCGGATCGTGGTCCGTCAGGAGCACGGCCGCCCCTAGCGGGGGACCCTTGTCGGCGTCCCCCAGCAGATCCCGCGACACGAGCCGGCGCTCGAGGAGGATCCGGCGCGCCCGCACCCCCACGTCCGCCATCTGCAGGAGCGTTCCCTTCCCAGCGTTCGAGGAGGCGGCAGCCGACTCGCGGAAGCGGCGCAACACGGCCTCGCGGTCGTTGACGCGCGCCCTCGGACCGAAGGCGTGCCCCTGCAGGTTCCGCGCGAGGCGGACGCGCGTGGACAGCACGATGTCCGCGTGGTCGCCGCTGGCCTCCAACCAGGACAGGCCGTAATCGGGAATGGTGGTCAGGTCTTCCACGGGGCCCTCATCCTGCCGGCTCGAGGGTGCGGATCTGGTCCCGGATGCGTGCCGCCCGCTCGAAGTCCTCGGCGTCGACCGCCCGCTGCAGCTTCCGCCTCAGCGCCTCGAGCCGCTTCTCCATCTCTGTGGCGGACGGGTCGGGGGGAAGGTAGACCTTCCCCATGTGCTGGGTCCCGCCGTGGATGCGCCGCAGCAGCCCTCTCAGATGCGGCTCGAACGTCGCGTAGCAGTGGGGGCAGCCGAGCCGGCCGGTCTCGCGGAAGTCCGCGAAGGTCAGGCCGCAGAACGAGCAGCGCTCCTCCGACGAAGGGGTCTGGGCGGTGTCCTCCTGGCCCATCTGCGCCAGGAAGTCGGTCAGCGGGAAGTTCGCCGGCTCGGGCGCCGTCTCCAGCCCCTTTTCCGCGGCGCACTTCTCGCAGAGGTGGAACGTCGACATCTCGTTGTTCACGATCTGCGTCAGGTGCACGACGGCGTCGCCGGCCCCGCAGTTGTCACAGACCATGGCTCCTCCCCTGCTTCTTCCTACGGTATCCCACTCCCCTCGCTACCCCGCACCGTTGTCGTGGAGCCTTCCCCCGGCGAGCAGGAGGGTGCGGTCCCCCCGCTCGGCCAGCTCCCGGTTGTGCGTCACGATGATCATGGAGAGCCCCCGTTGCTCCCTGAGCCTGAACAGGAGGTCGTGGAGGCGCTCGCTGGTCTGGTTGTCCAGGTTGCCCGAAGGCTCGTCCGCCAGCAGAACCAGCGGATGGTTGACCAGCGCCCTCGCCACCGCCACCCGTTGCTGTTCGCCACCGGAAAGCTGTCGGGGCTTGTGATCCCCCCGGTCGGAGACCCCGACGGCTTCCAGGAGATCCCGCGCCCGGGCCCGGGCCGCCCCGAGCTCGTCGCCCGCCACCAGCGCGGGCATCATGACGTTCTCGAGCGCCGTGAACTCACGGAGGAGGTGGTGGAACTGGAAGACGAAGCCCACGTGACGGTTCCGCATCGCCGCGAGCGCCTCGTCGTCCAACCCGGCGACGGGCTTCCCCCCGAGCAGCACCTCGCCGTCCGTTGGCCGGTCCAGCGCGCCCAGGATGTGGAGGAGGGTGGACTTGCCGGCGCCGCTGGCGCCGACGATGGACACCGCCTCGCCCGCTTCCACGCGCAGCCCTACACCCTTCAGGATGTGGAGTTCGCTGCCGTCGCCCATGACGAAGCGTTTGTCGAGGCCGCGCGCCTCCAGGGGAGGTGCGGACGTCGCCCCGGGACGGTTCTCACTCATGGCGGATCGCGTCGACCGGCTCCAGGCGCGACGCCTGCAGCGCGGGGTAGATCGTGGCGGCGAAGGCGACCGCGACGCTCGCGACCACGATCTGCACCACGTCGCTGACCTGGACCGACACCGGGAGGTGGTCCACGAAGTACACCTCGGGTGGAATGGGGATCAGCTGGTAGCGGCCGAGCGCCCAGCTCAGGACGAGCCCCAGCACGGTGCCCGCCACCGTGCCTACCACGCCGATCCACGCGCCCTGGAGCACGAACACGCGCAGGATCCCCCGCCGCGTCATGCCCATCGCCTTGAGGATACCGATCTCGCGGGTGCGGTCGGAAACGACCATTACGAGGGTGCTGACGATGTTGAAGGCCGCGACCACCACGATCAGGAAGAGGATCAGCATCATCGCCAGCTTCTCGAGCTTGAGGGCCGCGAAGAGGGACCGGTTGGTCACGATCCAGCTCTCGACGTAGTAGGGGAAGCCGAGCTTGGCCTGGATCGCGTCGCCGATCTCGGTGGCCATCCCAGGGTCGACCGTGCGCACACCGATGCCGGAGACCTCGTCGGTGTTCTCGATCCCCAGGAGCTCCTGCGCGTCCTCGAGGCTCGTGTAGACGTTCTGGGTATCGTACTCGTACATCCCCGTGGTGAACGTGCCCGTGACCTCGAACAGCCGCGTCGCGGGCATGATGCCGAGGAGGCCGCGCTTGAGGTTCTCGAAGGCGTACACGATGAGCGTGTCGCCGACGAAGAGCTGCATGCGATTCGCCAACCCGCTGCCCACCAAGATGGGCGCGGCGCCGGACGGCGGCGTCTTCAGGTCGAGCGCGCCGTCGAGAATCTTGCGCTCCATCTGCGTGGCCGCGCCTGCGGCGGTGTCGACGCTGACGCCGTAGAGGGTGGCGGACTGGGTGTACTGGTCGCCCCCCTGCCCTCGGGTCAGCGCCACCTGGGTGAGCACGAAGGGTGCGGCGCCGACCACGCCTGGAACGGACAACGCGCTGTCCTTCACCGCCCGCCAGTCGCCCATGCGCAGGGAGCTGCCCTGTCGCAGGATGAAGATGTGGGGCGTGGAGTCGAGGATCTTGGCGCGCAGGTCCTCCTGCATGCCGTTCATCACCGCGATCACGACGATGAGGGCGGTCACGCCGACGGTTACGCCGCCCAGCGCGATCCACGTGATGAGCGACAGCAGGCCCCGGCTCCGACCACCACCAAGGTAGTGGCGCGCGATGAACCAGTGCAGGTTACGCATCGGCGCGGTCCGGGCTGCTGCCGTCGGGGGCCGTCACTCGTCGCTCCGCAGGATGGGGAACAGGATGACGTCACGAATGGAGGACTGGTTGGTCAGGAGCATGACGAGGCGGTCCACGCCCATCCCCACGCCCCCGGTCGGGGGCATCCCGTACTCGAGCGACCGGATGTAGTCCTCGTCGATCTGCTGGGCTTCCTCGTCGCCTTCGGCGCGCAGGAGCGCCTGCTCCTCGAACCGCCGGCGCTGGGCCAGCGGGTCGTTCAGCTCCGAGAAGGCGTTGAAGATCTCCATGCCGGCCATGTAGAGCTCGAAGCGCTCGGTGAGCGTCGGCTCGCCCCGCCTCGCCTTGGCCAGCGGCGAGAGCTCCCTGGGGTGGTCGAGCACGAAGGTCGGCTGGATCAGGCCCGGCTCCACCAGCTCCCCGAAGAGCTTGTCGATGAGCTTGCCCCGCCCCGCCCCCGCCAGCTCGGGGATCGACAGCTTCTCGGCGCGCCTGCGCAGCTCGCCGTCGGGGAGCTCGTGCACGTCCGCCGAGAGCGCCTCGGAGAGCGCGTCCACGAGGCGGATGCGGGCGAAGGGGGGCTCGACGCTGATCTCGTGCTCCTCGAAGGTGAAGGACCGCCGGCCGAGGACGCGGTCCGCGATATGTACGACCATACGCTCCACGAGAACCATCTGGTCCTCGTAGTCGGCGAACGCCTGGTACCACTCGAGCATCGTGAACTCGGGGTTGTGGAACCGGTCGATGCCCTCGTTTCGGAAGTCCTTGCTGATCTCGTAGACGCGGTCGAGACCCCCGACCAGGAGCCGCTTCAGGTAGAGCTCGTCGGCGATGCGCAGGAACATGGTCCGGTCGAGGGCGTTGTGCAGCGTCACGAACGGGCGCGCCGAAGCGCCGCCGTAGAGGGGCTGTAGCGCGGGCGTCTCCACCTCCAGGAACCCCTCGTCGTCCAGGAAGCGGCGGAGCTCCGTGATGACGCGGGCCCGGGTGCGAAAGACTTCGCGCACGTCGGGATGCACGGCGAGGTCGGCGTAGCGCTGGCGGTAGCGGGACTCGGTGTCCGCGAAGCCCGAGTGCACGGTCCGCTCGCCCGTCTCCGGATCGACCTCGACCTTGCCGAACGGCAGTGGCCGCAGCGACTTGGTCAGCAGCGTCCACGCCTCCACCCGGACCGTGACTTCCCCCATGCGGGTGCGGAACACCGGGCCTTCGACGCCGATCCAGTCGCCCAGGTCCAGAAGGTCGAGGTCCGCGAAGGCCTGCTCGCCGAGGACGTCCTTCTTGAAGTAGAGCTGGATCCGCCCGGACACGTCCTCCAGGTGGGCGAACGCGCTCTTGCCGTGCGAACGCCACGCCACCAGGCGCCCTCCCAGCCGGACCCTCCCTCCCTCCCCGGGCTCGCCGAGCGTGCCCGCCGCTTCGGCCTCCTCGAAGGCGGAGGCCGCGGCGGCGGCGCGGTGCGTCGGCCCATAGTTGTAGGCGAACGGCTCGATGCCCCGGCCCTGGAGAGCCTGCAGCTTCTCCCGTCTGGCCCTCAGGACCTGGTTGAGATCTTCCATGGCGTTGGCTGGGGCTACGCCGCCGACGCGGCGCCGAACTGCTTGAGATAGGCCTCGATGAAGGGGTCCAGATCGCCGTCCATGACCCTGTGAACGTCCCCGACCTTCAGCTCCGTCCTGTGGTCGTTGACCATCGTGTACGGCTGGAAGACGTACGAGCGTATCTGCTGTCCCCACGCGATTTCGGTCTTCGTGGCTTCGAGCACCTCGCGCTCCTTCTCGCGCGCCTCGAGGGCGTGCTGGTAGAGCGCGGCCCTGAGCATCTTCATGGCGGTCGCCTTGTTCTTGAACTGGGACCGCTCCTGCTGGCAGGCCACCACGATGCCGGTGGGCTCGTGCGTGATGCGCACGGCCGAGTCGGTCTTGTTGACGTGCTGGCCGCCCGCGCCGGACGCGCGGTAGGTGTCGATACGCAGGTCGCCCTCGTCGATGTCGATCTCGATGGAATCGTCGACCAACGGGTAGACGAAGACGCTCGCGAAGGAGGTGTGGCGCCTGGATTGAGCGTCGAAGGGCGAGATGCGTACCAGCCGATGGACGCCGGCCTCCGCCTTGAGGTATCCGTAGGCGCTTTCGCCCTTGATCTCCAGGGTCACGCTCTTGATGCCCGCCTCTTCCCCCGGCTGAATGTCGAGGATGTCCACCTCGAAGTCGTGCCGTTCGGCCCAGCGTGTGTACATGCGCATGAGCATCTCGGCCCAGTCCTGCGACTCGGTGCCGCCGGCACCGGGGTGGATCGTGACGATCGCCTCGAGGTGATCGTCCTCGCCCTGGAGCATCGTCTTCAGCTCGAGCGCTTCGACCCCGGTGGTCAGAGCCTCGAGGCTCCGCTCCCACTCGGCCAGCAGCTCGGCGTCCGATTCCTCCTCGAGCAGCTCGGCCATGGCGCCCAGGTCATCCGCCCGCCTGCGCAACTCCGTCCACGGCTCGACCCAGGCCTTGATGCGATTCGCCTCGCGGATGGTGTCCCGGGCCTTTTCCTGCTTGTCCCAGAAGCCCGGCTCGGCCATCGCCCGATCCAGCGCGTTCAGCTGCTCCCGGCGGTTCTCGATGTCAAAGATACCCCCTGAGCTCGGAGACCTTCTCTTCGAGCTCGGCGAGTCTCTCCTGCTGTTCCTTGTTCATGGCTCCACCGGTTCGGGAACGCACGAGAGGGGCCGTCCGCCCGGGACGGCCCCTCCTCAGGCCCAACGGACCGAAATATACGGGCGCCGCCACCAGGCATCAACGCCACGGACGCGCGATCCCGAACGATCTCAGAACACGCGCTCTCCCTTCGCGAGCACGTCGTTGAGCGCTTCGGTCCAGTAGTCGTTCTCCCGGGCCATCTGCTCGCCCACCTGCTCCACGTACTCCTTCCACGACTTCCGGATCTCGTCCTCGAAGTCGTCCTTGAGTGTCCCTCGGGCGAGCGCCCGCTCGTGCCGCTCCGGGTTGTACATGATCATGTCCGACACCAGGACCCGCGCCAGGCGGCGCGCCTTGTCCTTCGGATCGCGCTTGCCGAGGGTGAACGCCCCTACGCCAGGCGGTGGCGAGGCGGGCCTCGGCTCGGCCTCGCGGTGGACCTCCGCCGGGGGCTCCGGGATCGCCGGCGGCGGCTCCGCGTACGACGGGGGCTCCGCTTCGACGGGGGCTGCGGGCTCGGCGGAACGAGGTGGCTCCGGGAAGGACTCGGGCGCCTCGGCCGTCGGCTCCCCGAGATCCATGGGCGCCGTGGTCGGCTCGAAGTCGAAGGGCGTCTCGGAGAAGGTGA
>Ga0307424_1000431_pt1 | contig 22495 bp, 20 predicted proteins | sample SalMarWE160320MG_FD_202157 | JGI IMG/M metagenome (GOLD analysis project Ga0307424, IMG submission 202157) | Salt marsh sediment microbial communities from the Plum Island Ecosystem LTER, Massachusetts, United States - WE1603-20 | ecosystem: Environmental > Aquatic > Marine > Intertidal zone >... | reverse complement strand
CATAGAGATAATGGAAGGAATACATGAAAGGAGGAACGAACATGGGTCTCAAAAAAGCATTTCTTATTGGCGGGTTAATGGTGGCGCTGATTACGGCAATCCCTGGCGCCTTTGTTTTTGCGGGGGAACCTGCACCGCCGAGCGACGCGGAGAAGATCATCGGACCGACAATGTGGGCGGTAGGAGTGGTGGAGTGTGAAAGTACCAACGCAGCAACCCTGAGGGTGAAGAAGATCGATGGGTGTAATGTGGATACGGATGCTCAATCAGTAGGTAGTATAACAGCTTGTCCCGCTAGCGAGGCAGATGTGATCAATGTGAGGCTTTTACAAGGAAGCGTCTTCGGGCTGCCTTGTGAGGCGATCATCACAAAGGTGAAGAATTTCAAAAATGAGGGATCGATTGCCTCGTTCGATGCCCAGATTCAGTTCGTCGTACCAAACACTTACCAAGGCACAGAATGTGTGCCGACGCAATAGACCCGATCACATACGATCCGTTGGTAAGGGACTGTTCAATTTCGAGCCAGTGCGATGAGAAGTCTAGTGCTGGATGTTCAAGTTCCGTGCTTGCATAAATAGCCGATTGGTGGCTGGAGAGGTCATCGTGTGTTTTGCGAGCATATTGGCCAGGTCCATACTACGGCTCTTGGCTGAAACGCGCGCTGTATAATGGATTTTTGAATAATGGAATTGGTTCTCAGGAAAAATTTATTGTCAACAATATTGGCCCGGTAGCCATGATTTTTGGTATTTCGCTGCAATCCGGAGAGATAGTCAGAATAACAACTACCACATCTGAAATGTTTTCCTTTGCCCCTTTCCACTTTAGAAAAACCGAGAACCCCTGGCTCAAGCAAAACCGAGCATTTCCAGTTTCCTTTGCTTTATGATATACAGTCAGAGGAAGGGTTAATACCGGTGGGGTTCAGGTCATTTTTCACGATTTAGTGGAGAGCGAGCATGAAAAGGAACTTCCGGGTCTCACATCTCATCTTGTATGGCATTACGCTCGTTACTCTAATCATTTCGGTGTGTTGCTTTGTCCAGGCACTCTCGTGGGTGAATAAACCTTTCCCGGGCTTCCTGATATACCATCCTCCCTATGTTGGTTCCATAAGCGTTAAAGGCTGGCCAGGCGAAGAGGCGGGCCTTAAACTCATGGATCGAGTTCTCAGCGTTGACGGCCGGCCTGTTTTGCAGGGCCAGGATGTTGTTGATGCAGTACGCGGAAAAAAGCCAGGCACGCCGATTCGCTACGAGGTTTCGTCGAAAGACGGGATTCGCATCGTCACAGTGCCTGTCACTATTTTCAGCATCCGTGATTTCACACTGGCTTTTCTTGTTACTTTTCTCGGTGGCCTCGCCCTCTTCGTCCTTGGCGTCGTTGTTGTCTTTTTCAAACCCTCAAAATCCACGAGCTGGGTTTTTTTCGCCATGTGCTTTACCCTGGGCAGTTACATGATCACCTCGTTTGAAATTCTCTCGACCTATACATTTGTGAGATTCCACTACTCAGTACTGTCAATCTTTCCCATCACTTTTTTCCACCTCGCGCTCACCTTTCCGGACAGGAGGAAGATCTTAATCCGTTTTCCTGCGCTGGAATACCTGATTTATGTACCTGGTATCATCTTGGTAATCGGCTATCAGATATTTTTTTCTTGCTTCACCGGGATGATAAGTTCCGGTGCGCCCACATGGGTGCCCAGTTACAAGTTGCTCGGGTCTGTTGCTCGAGTCTTCATGCTCTTTTCCGTTGTAAGCCTGATTGTTTGTGTATGTCACTCCTATTTCAGGGCATCCACCGTTGCGGCCCGGCAGCGCGCCAGGATGATCCTCTTCGGGGTCACCATTGCCTTTTTGCCTCCACTTATCCTGACGCTCCTTTCCTTTTTCTTAAAGTTCTATTTCCCATGGAACTTTCTCGTCTTCTTCATTATCTTTTTCCCGGCCTCAATCGCCTATTCGATCGTCAGGCACAATCTCTTTGACGCCGACGCCATTATCAAGCGCACGGTTGGCTATGCAATTGTAACAACCCTGGTCATAGGCGCCTACGCGGTCATAAGCCTTTTGCTCAATGTCGTTGCAGGCAAATACCAGGTTGCCGAGTCCAAGGTCTTCCCTATCCTCTTCACACTGGGCGTCATCTTTATTTTCAACCCGCTGCGAAACCGGATCCAGGCATTGGTGGATCGCATCTTTTTCCGCAAGGACTATGACTACGGAGGAATTATCGACAAGATCAGCGGGGCTATCACGTCCATTCTGGATTTAAAGGAAATTCTCAATCACTTGGTCCAGACGTTTGTGAAGGACATGTTTATTTCCACCAGCTCCATCATGCTGCTGGATTCAGCCGGGGGCCAGTACCGGGTACACCTGGCTGCAGGGGAACAGGAAAGAGAAGTGCAAAAAACCATGTTCAGCAGGGACGATCCCCTGGTGCGAATACTGGAAAAAGAAAAGCGGGAATTGACAAAATATGACGTGCTGGAAGATCCGAAATACAAGGAAGTCTGCGGAGCGTGCACGTTTGATTTTGAGATGGCGCGGGCGAGTTTGATGGTGCCGATGGTATTTCAGGACAAGGTGATCGGGATTATAAGCCTGGGGGACAAAAAATCGGGAAAATCTTTCAACCGTGAAGACGTGGATCTCCTCCATACCCTGGCCAACCAGGGGGCAGTGGCCATTGAAAATGCCAGGCTCTTCCAGGAAAACCTGGAAAAACAGCGCATGGAAGAGGAATTGAACATTGCCCGTGATCTCCAGATGAGCATGCTGCCTGCCACTTGTCCGGAAGTGGCGGGACTCGATATCGCCGCCTTTTCCGTTCCTGCGAGAGAGGTGGGGGGAGATTTTTACGATTTTATAGAGATGGGCGGGAGCAAAGTGGGGATAGTGGTCGGCGATGTGACCGGGAAGAGCGTTTCGGGCGCCCTGGTCATGGCGGCTTCGAGGAGCATTTTCCGCATGCTCTCTGAGCAGGCCCTGTCCATCGGTGAAATTATGAACTTCGCCAACCGCAGGACAAAAAAGGACATCAAGAGCGGGATGTTTGTGGCCCTCCTCTATGCAGTCGTAGACGGCAGGAAAAGGACGGTGCATCTCTCCAGTGCCGGACAGACCCAGCCGATCCACCTGGATGCCGGGACGGGCAAGGCACAACTGGTGGAAACGGAGGGAGACACCTTCCCCTTAGGGATATTGGAAGAAGCGGAATATGAAGAAACCCTGCTTGAACTGGCTCCGGGAGATGCGGTGGTTTTTTATACCGATGGAATCGTGGAAGCAATGAATGCGGCGCGGGAAATCTTCGGGTTTGAGCGGCTCCTGGAGGTAGTGAAGTCGGGTTCGGCTCTGTCGGCTGCTGAACTCCTGAAGACGATTCTGGATAAAGTGAATGATTTTGTCGGAAGCACCGCTCAGCATGATGATCTGACCGTCATCGTGGTGTGTGCCGACAGGTAACGGTCCCCGCTTCTCCTGCTTCCGGCACAGGCTTTTAAAAACGATAAAATGGGCGTTGTTAGATTCCGATGGTGCTGCACGAAATCAGGAAGGATTCGGTGAACAAAGTCACCAGGTTTTTAAGAATCATCGGCTTGCCGGCCCTATCCGGAACTCTTCTGGTTTTGTGCTTTCCAAAACCTGACATAGAGTGGGTTGCGTGGATAGCATTGATCCCGTTGTTTCTCGCTATTAGCGACGAAAGGCCTGCAGTTGGTTTCCTGTCAGCTTTCATCTGCGGCCTGATTTTCTTTGCGGGTCTTTTCAACTGGGTGTTCGAGATCCCCGGGTACAGATTGCTTCATCATGCTATCCTGATCCCTTATATGGGGCTCTATTTCGGGTTTTTCGGGCTGTTATTCTGCTTCATCTCACAAAGACGGGGTTTGACTTCCGCGTTCCTCGCAGGGCCGTTCATATGGATTTCTCTCGAATATCTCAGGGCGCACCTCTCATTTCTTTCTCTTCCCTGGGCCTTTATAGGACACTCCCAATACAGGAATACGGATCTCATACAGTTCTCGGCCTTTACAGGGGCCTATGGCGTGAGTTTCCTGATCGTATCCTTCAACGCCGGGATGACCGCAGCCCTTTTTTCATTTGCTTTGAGCCGGAAAGACCGATCGGAATCCCGCCAAAACGTCGCAACCGGCAGGAGGACGGCCGGTTATATGCTCCTGGCGAACCTTGTTCTAGTTGCCCTCGTGTTATATTACGGACATCGAACTGTGTCGCAGGCAGTCATCGGCAAGACGCTGAGGGTTGCGGTTCTTCAGGGCAATATCGACCGGGAAAAGAAGCGGCATCCCAAGAAATACGCTGCGGCCATTTTAAAGAGGTACACGGACCTTACCTTAATGGCCTCAAGACAGGAGCCGGACCTCATCGTCTGGCCGGAGGCCGCCACGCCGGGATTTGTCCTGAAAAATATGGGACTTTACAGACAAGTAGTGTCTTTAATCAGGGAAGTGAAGGTCTATTTTCTCATTGGGAGTTCTGAATATCCGAAATTCATGAAAGGGCGTTCTTTTAATCCTCATGAGAGTGGAAATACCGCTCTTTTATTTTCTCCGGAGGGCAAGGTCCTGGGACAATATCTGAAAATTCATTTGGTTCCCTTTGGTGAAGAAGTCCCCTTCAACGGAGTTATTCCCTGGCCTCGTTTTATCGTTCCGAAAGAAAAAAAGAGTCTTGAGATCCCTGGGAAAGAGTTTGCACTGTTCGACATAAAAGGAACAAAATTCGGGGTAGTCATCTGCTGGGAAATTGTCTTTCCGGATCTGATTCGTGAATTTGTTAAGCGGGGGGCAAACTTTATGTTGAATATCACCAATGAAGCATGGTTTGGTGACACGGCCGCCCCCTATCAATTGCTGGCAGTAACGGTGTTCCGCGCGGTTGAAAACAGGGTATCGTTTGGCAGGGCTGCGAATACGGGCATATCCTGTTTTATAGATCCGGTCGGCAGGATTACAGGAAGAGTTCAAAAAAACCATAAAGAGACGTTCGTCGAAGGTTATCTAACGGGAGATGTACCTCTTACTGAGAAAAGGACTTTTTACACAAGGTATGGAGATCTTTTCGTATCGGCAAATGTGCTTCTGTCTGTTCTTTTGCTTGTACTTGCATTCTCACGCGGGAAAAAGGCCGGCACGGGCCTTTACAGGAAGACATGGATATCAAAATCATAGAACCCTGCAGCTTTGACAGGAGATACAATCTCAAGAGCCTGAATCCAAACCTGGGACCGGTCATTATCGGGACACTTTTGAAGCAGTATGGGCACCGGGTGGAAGTTATCAGCGAATATGTCACAAACATTTCCAAGGGGGACATGGCTGAAATCAACAGGGCGGACCTTGTAGGCGTATCCATCACCACGTATAATGCTCCCCGGGGCTTTGAGATTGCGGAAAATGTGCGTGTCCCCATTGTCTTCGGGGGCTTTCATGCATCTCTCGTTCCCGAGGAATGCCTGGGCCATGGTGACTTTGTCATACGCGGAGATGGGCACCCTGTCGTCTTGCTGGCAGATTACCTGGAAAACGGTCCTGATGATGCCGTGCGACGGATTCCAAATCTTGTTTACAGGTCCAATGGCGAGACGATTTTCAACAAACGGGAAACCAATGCCGTAAATGTGGTCCCCGATTTCAGTCTTGTTAGAGGCTATTACAAGCCCGGCCTGAGGGCCTTGTTGAGGATGCCGATTCTCTTGAATGCGTCAAGGGGCTGCATCCGGAACTGCTCTTTTTGCTCGATAAAAGAGGTGTCCGCTGGTTTTGAAAAGAAGGATATAGAGATCGTCATCCAAGACCTGAAAAACCAGATCAGACGCCGGCCGTTTCTTTCGGGTCTTCTGCCAAGAGTGATATGGATCACGGATGACAATTTTTTTTCTGACAGGGAATGGGCAATAGATATCCTGAAGGCCTTGGTAAGGTGTAAGACGAAATTCCAATTCAACATCCAGGCCCACGCGGACATCGCCGAAGACGATGAGATTTTGAGCCTCATGAAGGAAGCAAATGTGGGATTTGTGTCCCTTGGAATCGAAAGCCTGAATCGCAAGAGCCTTGAAAATTTCAACAAGGGACTCTCTCCTGAAAACATGGTTTACGCCATAAAGCGACTGCGGTATTATGGTATCAGTGTCCACGGACTCTTCATCTTCGGAGATGACGAGTTCAAAAAGGGGGACGGACGGCAGATCGCGGCCTTTGCGAGAAGGCATAGGCTGGCGGGTTTGCTTATCCAGCCGCTGACACCTTACCCGGGGACCCGGTTATTTGACAGGCTCCGGAAGGAAGGCCGTATTTTGCACAAGCGCTGGGGAGAATACGGAGACAAGGTGGTCTTTATGCCAAAACATATGTCGCCGAGAGAACTCCAGGAGGAGATCTGCGAATGTTATGCAACGATTTATTCTCCCTTGGGGGCGGTGAGGGCGATGTTGCATGCAAGAAAGGGATTTCGCTTGATGATGCTTGGCATTGCCTTTTTTAGGCAGCTGGAGATGTCAAGAATCAGAAATTATATCAGGGAAATGTGGCCCGAACCAAAAGCAACGGAAAAAAGGACACTTTGATTTTTCAAATCTGATGAAAAGGCAATGTGAAAGACAGAATCAATGGAGGAAAGCATGGTTAGAGAAGCAGATGATCGCTCCATAGAGATTATCCTGCCGACAAAGATCGGCTACGAGCGGATTGCCATGGATTGCTCCGCGTCCTTCGCAAGATACTGGGGTACGGTGGATGAACGCATCGAGGATCTGAAGACCGCGGTTGCGGAGGCCTGCCTGAATGCCATGGAGCACGGGAACAAGGGCCGACCGGAGGCCAGGGTGGTGGTAACCCTGGACCTGGAGAATGGGGCCATTGTCGTCCAGGTAAAGGACGAGGGAAATGGTATTCCTGAGATCCCGGCCGATCCCGATATCCAGAGAAAAATCCAGAAACTGGAGCCTGCAAGGGGACTCGGGCTGTTCCTGATCCGGAACCTCATGGACCAGGTGGAACTGAACAGGATCACGGAACAGGGGCATACCGTCCGGATGACCATCAGGCTTCAAAATCCTGAACCCATGTCGTGAGGTGGGCGGCTTTTTCTGAGAAACACATTTCAGCGGAAAGAGGGAGCAAGAAAAGGAGGAAGGCTGGGAAATGGTGGATCAAAATCAGATCAGCATTGAAAACAGGGGCGAGCTTTCCATTCTCGACATTACAGGTGACATTACGAGCGCGTCTGAACCTTTTTTTGCGCAGGCATACAAACATCCGGATGTGGATGGCGTCGGCAAGATCCTGCTCAAGTTTGATGAAGGGGCCTACATCAACAGCGGGGGAATCGCTGTCCTCATCCAGTTGCTGGCGGAAACGAAGCGAAAGGCCCAGAAGGTGGGCATCACCGGCCTGTCGGATCATTTCAAAAAAATCTTTCACATGGTGGGGATTACCCGCTTTGCGGATATCTATGCCTCCATGGATGAAGCCTTGAAGGCGATGGGGTGAAGGAAATGGATTTGAGATCGGGATACCTTTTCAGAGGCCTGAATGACCGCCAGCTGGAGGGGCTTACCGCGGGCACAAAGAACATCGAGGTAGACTCGGGTGAGGTCATTTATCGTGAGAGGGAAGAGGCCGAGGCGATCTATATGCTCTCCAGTGGTGCCGTGGAATTGGTTACCAGTGTAAATAATCATATTGAATTGCCGGTATCCATCATTCGGAATCCCGGCGAAATGTTTGGTTCTTCGGCGCTGATTGAACCGCACCTGCATACCCTCACCGCCAGGTGTCAGTCCGCGGGAAACATCCTGGTTATTGAGAGACGTGCCCTGCAGGAGTATATGTCCGAACATGACGAGGTAGGATTAATAATCATGACGAACCTTGCAACTTATCTTCTTTCACGGTTGAAAGAGAGCAGGCAGGAATTAAAGATTCATTTCAAAACGCTTCTTCGATCTTTTCGGGCGTAAAATATTGAGCAGCCTAGTCTGCATGGGACATTCAGATGGCTGAACCAGCAACAACCGCATTATCCGTTCAGGAAGAACTGGACAGGCGTCTTTTTTATCTCAAGACGCTCTACGACATGAGCTGTGAGCTTTTCGGGATCATGGAAGTCGGCAGGATCCTCAAGCATTTCCTGCTGATGACAACCGGAAATTTCGGGGTTATTGAAGGATTCCTCGTTCTGGTGGAGCCCTCGTCCAGGGAAATAGAGCACTTTGCGTCTGTGGGCATTGCTGAAGACAGTAAAACGCTTCTGAAAACACATGCCGCTGATATGTTGCGGATCGGGCAGGAGCATGGTTTAATAATGGACGCTGATCATTTTCCAAAGGATGTGGCATTTCATGGGTTGTTTGCGCTCCTGGTTCCTTTCCAGGTGGATGGAACCTGTGCGGGGGCACTTGGGATAGGGCGCAAGCTCGTGGGGGAGCCTTATTCGAGCGAAGACGAGGACCTCCTTCTGACCCTGGTGAACAGCCTGGTTATTGCGCTGAAAAATGCGCGGTATGCAGAGGCTCTCAAGAAGGCATACGAAGAAGTTTCCAGCCTGAACCGGGCAAAGGACAAGGTGATCAATCACCTGTCCCATGAACTCAAGACGCCGATCTCGTTGCTCAAGGCGGCATTGACACTCCTGGACAGAAAGCTTGGCGATTACCCGCGGGAAAGGTGGGAAAGAACGCTCCTGCGGGCACAAAAAAATGTTGATCGCCTCAGCGCCATGCAGGAAGAAGTGGATGACATTATGCGGGGAAAGGATGTAACGACCTACCGCATGCTCAATCTGCTGCTGGACCAGTGTGCCGATCAAATCGCTCTTCTGGCGGCGGACGAGGTGGGAGAGGACAGCATCATAGAGCGGATCAGGGAGAGGATTGAAGAACTCTTCGGCCCCAAGGACCAGACTCCGGAAAAGATTTCGCTGGATCGATTTGTGGCGGAGCGGCTGGAAGCGTTGATCCCGCTGTTTTCGCATCGAAAAGTGAGGATTCAGAGTGACTTTGACCGTGCCCGGCCCGTCATCATTCCCCCGGATGCATTGAAAAAAATGGTCAATGGCCTCGTGAGAAACGCGGTTGAAAACACCCCTGACGGCGGGATGATTGACGTGACAGTGAAGGAGGTTGGAGAGGAGATCCATCTGGTTGTCCGGGACTACGGGGTGGGCATAACAAAGGAACATCAGAGACGGATATTTGAAGGGTTTTTTCCGACCCAGGAGACGGACGCCTATCGTTCCGGGCATCCCTTTGATTTCAACGCAGGAGGAAAGGGAGCCGATCTTCTCCGGATGAAGATTTTCTCGGAGCGATTCAATTTCCGGCTGCAAATGGACTCGGAGCGCTGCAGGCATATCCCCGGGGAGAATGATGTGTGCCCGGGGAGTGTGGACCAGTGCGCACACTGCACCAACGGAAATGATTGCGCTGATTCCGGAGGAACGGTGTTCAAGGTCGTTTTTCCCAGTAGCGGGGTTGAAAAATCCTGAAGGAGAGCATGCCGATGAAAAAGGTAAATGAGGTCAAGATCGATCTGCAAGGGTCGGTGGCTGTTATTGATATCCATGGGGACATCACCAGTCAATCTGAAATCATCTTGAGAAGCAGCTACGAGCGATTGGATTCCGAAAAGATCAAGGGGATCCTCTTGAAATTTGAAAAGGCCACCTATTTCAACAGCGAGGGGCTGAAGGTCCTCATCCTGATTTTGGCGGATGCCAGGAAAAGGGCCCAGAAGATCGCGGTAACCGGCCTGTCAGAACATTTCAAAAAGATCTTCGGGATGGTGGGCATTACCAAGTTCGCAAAGATTTACGATGATGAGGATCAGGCCATCAAAGACCTGGAGAGTTTTGCCGGAGAGGGATGATTACAGGGGCTCTGGTGCTTACGGCGGTCGAAAGGATAAAGGCGAAAGGAAAGAATAAGGGCGGTGATAGGGTAGGGCGTTAGGACCGTTGGGCATCGCCCAACTTGAGGGTTAAGGCAAAAGAGGGAAATGCCCAAAGAAACAGAAAAGATGAATACGGAGCCGGGAGAATCCGATACTTCCACGGGGCTGGAAGTTATACAGACGGAACTTGACCGGCGTGCCTACTACCTTCGAACCCTGTATGACGTGAGCAAGGAGCTGTTCGGGACGGTAAACTTCGAGGCCATCCTGCGAAACTTCATGCTCATGACCATGGGCAATTTCGGGGTATTTCGGTGTTTTATTCTCACATGCAATGATTCCGCTGACCAGGTCCGCCACATTGTTTCCGTCGGTTTTGACGAAGATGAACAGTCCCGGCTGCAGCAGTTCAGCTGCAGGTTTCTCGAAGGGAACTCCACCTGCATGGTGGAAAGCGCCGGACTTGAAAAATTGGGGTCCACCCCTTTCCCTCCTGACGTCTCCCTCATTTTTCCCTTCAGGATTGACACCGATCAGATTGGCATCCTTGGCCTCGGACCGAAGCTCACCGAAGAACCTTTTGAAAAGCACGACAAGGAACTCCTGGGCACCCTGGTCAACAACCTGGTGGTTGCCCTCAAGAATGCCCTCTCTTTTGAAGAGATCAACGCGCTCAACGAGGAGCTGCAAGTCAAGAACGAAGAACTTGAAAAGGCGCTTCATGAACTGCAGGCGGCCATGCGGAAGGTGGAGATACTCGAGAGCATCAAGGCGAACCTGTGCAAGTTCGTCCCTGCCACGGTGACAAGGATGATCGAAAGATCACCAACGTCCGAGAGCCTCGAAGCCAGGGAGCGCGACCTGACGGTCATGTTCCTGGACATCGAGGGCTATACCAAGATCACCGAGGAAGTGGGCGGCACCGAAACAAACAGTCTCGTGGAGAAGTATTTCTCGGTCTTCATGGATGCCATATATACCAATAATGGTGATGTGATGGAGACTGCCGGTGACGGGCTCATGATCCTCTTTCTCGCGGAAGACAGGACGGCCCATGCTCTGGATGCGGTCCGGGCGGCGGCGACCATCAGGGAGAAAACGGCCGTTATCAACAAAGAGAGCACGGTGGTTTCACAACCGCTCGCAATCAATATAGGCATTACTTCGGGCCGGGCCTATCTGGGGGCTTCCAGGTACAGCAGCACCACCGGGTCCCGCTGGACTTACACGGCACACGGTATGCTGGTGAACATGGCCGCGAGGATCTGCACGAAGGCAACGGGAGGGGCCATCCTCACCAACAGGGCAACAGCGGAAAGGGCAGGTGACGAGTTTAGGATCGTTTCCCTCGGCAAATCCAGACTCAAGAATATCTCCGAGGAAATGGAGATTTTTGAGGTGAAACAGCGACCCCATTTCCCATTGTAGGAGCGACCTCCCGGTCGCGATGTTCGCAGGCGGGAGCTGCTCCTACAGAGGTGGCGCGTGGTTTTATCGCAAGCGGGAGCTTGCTCCTACAGGGGTTAGAGGGGTTGGCTGCGGACGGCGTTTCGGCCCTCATTCTTGGCCTGGTAGAGCTTGTCGTCGGCCATCTTGACCATTGTATCCGGGGAAACTCCTGAATCCGGGGTGTCGTGGGAGAACCCGGTTACCCCGAAGCTGGCAGTGATGTTGAGGCCTCCTTCAGGGGTATCCATGGTTGCCTCGGCTACGCTGATACGGAGGCGCTCGGCTACCAGGACAGCACCCTGAAAGGGAGTTTCCGGGAGCACTACCAGGAATTCCTCGCCGCCATACCGGGAAACCCAGTCAACCCCGTTCCGAATGGAGTCCATGAGAATCTTCGCAAAGGCCTTGAGCACCGCGTCTCCGGCCTGGTGCCCATAAGTGTCGTTCACCTTTTTGAAGTGATCGATATCACACAGAACGATCGAAAGGTCATGCCCATATCGCCTGGCCCTCTTGATCTCTTTTGGTAAATGCTCGGTGAGGAATCCCCTGTTGTAGCATCCGGTTAACGTGTCTTTTATTGAAAGGATCCTGATCTCTTCAGTCGCATTCTTGAGGGACCGTTCAAGATCCAGGATCCGGGTGCCCGTCTTGAGGCGGGCCATTAGTTCCGCACGATTGAAAGGCTTTGTCAGGTAATCGTCCGCCCCTGCTTCGAGACCTGCAACAATGTCGTCCTTGGAATCTTTCGCCGTAAGGAGGATCATGAAGATGTACCCGTTTTCCGACTGTTCCCTCAGCTCCCGGCAGAGTTCGGGGCCGGTCATTTCTGGCATCATCCAGTCCGTAAGGACAATGGGAAAGAAACGTTGGGCAAAGAGTTCAAGGGCCTCACGGCCGTCTTTGGCCGAAACCACCTCATAACCGGCCTTTGTGAGGGTCTTTTCAAGGAGTTTGCGGGAGACCGGGTTATCTTCGGCAATAAGAATAGGAAAATCGCTCTTCAATGGACTGCTCCAATGGGGTGGCTATGTGTGAAAAAGCTCGACCACAGGGGCGAACTTCGTCTTCAGGGCCTGGACCTTTTCACCCATACCAGCAAGATCCTGTTCCCTGCCCTTGAACTCAATTTCCCTGGCCGTATCGGAAAGATCCATGAGACCCATGTTGGCTGATGCTCCTTTAATAGAGTGGGCAGCCTTGACCACACCTTCTGCGTTGTTTGCGGCTATTGCCTGTTCCAGGGAAGCGATGTCGGCTTTGCCGGAATCCACAAGCAGTTCCAGGATTTCCATGTATTCATCGGGCTCCAGTCCCAAGTTACCCGCCAATTCGTTGATATTCATGATACCAGCTCCTTTTTCAGAACATACCTGTCAATCATCTGGAATACCAGTTCCCGTTTAATGGGTTTGGGAACGTAATCATCCATGCCCGCGGTAAGGCATTTTTCCCTGTCTCCCGCCATGGCATTGGCAGTCATGGCGATGATGGGAATCCGGGACGCAGTCCCATTGCCGTTTTCCCTTTTCGCTTCCACTTCCCGGATCGCCCGCGTGGCTTCCAACCCGTCCATTTCAGGCATCTGGACGTCCATGAATATCAAGTGATAGGCCTCAGGATCATTTGAAAATTTTTCCAGGGCCTCCTTCCCGTTGTTGGCTATTTCCACCTGATATCCAGCCTTCTTGAGCATCATTCCGGCGAGCTTCTGGTTGACAGGATTGTCTTCAGCCAGGAGAAGAGACGAGGCTCGCTTCATTTCCTCCCGCACGGAGTATTGGGTGACAATCTGTCTGCTTTCAGAGTCTGCCAGATGATTTCCGGCGGTTTTGGTGCTCAGAAGCTTTTCAATGATATTGAAGAGTTTCTGGCGCCGAATCGGTTTCGGCAGAAACCCGTCAAACCCGGCATCCTGGCATCTTTTTGCCGCCCGGACCACGGAGGACGAGAATGCCAGTAAAGGAAGGTCTAATGCAGGGGAAGGACCCTCGCGGACCGCTCGGGCTATGTCATAGCCGTTCATATCGGGCATCTGGATATCCAGAATGCAGAGGTCAAATGGATCATTCGCCTCCATAGCCTCTTTCACGGCGGGGAGTACCTCTTTGCCCATTGAAAGGGCATGGACCCTTATACCGGTGGACTCCAGCAGGTGGCGGAGGATATCCAGGTTTGTCCGATTGTCGTCCACGATGAGGGCCCTCTTCCCGTTGAGGATAGTCGGCACCAGCCTTTTCGCCTTCTTTTCGGGCGCTTTTTTCGCCTTCCCGATAAAATGAAAGCAGGTTCCCTCGCCGGGCTTACTTTCCGCCCAGACATCACCTTCCATGATTTCCGATATCTTCTTGCAGATGGTGAGCCCCAGGCCTGTCCCGCCGTATTTCCTGGTGGTCGATCCATCAGCCTGTTGAAAGGGTTCAAAGATGTTCGCGAGTTTTGCTTCAGTGATACCGATACCGGTATCACGGACGGTGGCGTGGAAGGATATGCCCTCTCCGTCTCCCTCGGTCATGTCCAGGGCAAGCTCTATTTCCCCTGAATCGGTAAACTTGCTCGCGTTCCCCATGAGATTCACCAGGACCTGCCTGAAACGATGGGGATCTCCATTTATCTGAGCCGGAACATCGTTGCCGATCCTGCAGAGGATTTCTATGGGCTTGTCTTGAATCTTGGGACGGATGAGGTCACAGACATCATGACACAGGATCTCCGGGTCGAAGTCTATCTCCTCCAGGTCCATCTGGCCTGCCTCGATTTTGGAGAAGTCCAGGATGTCGTTAATGAGGGACAGAAGGGATTCTCCGCTTCTCTTGATCGTGCTGGCATAATCGATTTGTTCATCGGTCAACTGGGTTTCGAGCAGCATGTCGGTGAACCCGATCACCCCGTTCAAGGGCGTCCGGATCTCGTGGCTCATGTTTGCCAGGAATTCACTTTTCGCCAGGGATGCCAGTTCGGCCTGGACCGCCATCTGGTTTGCCCGCTCGATGGCTGTTTCCAGCTGATCATTCGTTTCCTGCAGTTCCGCTCGGATCCGTTTTTCCCGGTCGATTCTATCAATTTTGGCTTTGAGCTCCTTCATGTCAAAGGGCTTGCTGATGTAATCGGCAGCGCCTGCCGAAATGATATCGGCGTACGTGTAGCTTGCTGTATAGCCGGTCATGATTATGAAGGCCAGGTCGGGGGAGGACTCCTTGATTTTTTTCATCATCTGAATTCCATCCATCCCCGGCATGGAGATATCTGAAAGGACCAGATCGTACTGCTCGTTTTGGAACATTTTCATTGCCTGCTCGGCATCTTTCGCTTCGTGACAGGTCATCCCGAATTTTTCGAGAAAAGAGTGGGCGGTGGTGCGGATCATTTCTTCGTCGTCAACGATCAAGACTCTATTGATACCTGAATTTGCCATGTCAGATGATTTTTTCTCCTGTCCTTCAACCCATTGAGGTGAGCGGCAAAGCGCCCAGGCCTAAAGAGATTATCGGAAAAAGCGGAAAATTATTGAGTAAAAAAATGAAAAAGTGTTACTATTCGGCCGCTGAGGCAAAATAAGTGGCTTAGATAATAGCTCAATAAATAGGGAAATGCAGACAGCGCATGATCGCGACCTGGAAGTCGCTTCTCCAGGGAGCAATGGTGAAATGTGCTGTAGGAGCAACGTCCACGTTGCGACGGTAAAACGGTGGCCAAAACCGAGATGTTGAATTCAAAGGAAATGCCCCCTTTTATTGAGTTGATACAGGCATATGGCATCAGGAATAGGCTGTAAGATGCCTGAGGGAAAAAGGATTTTTTTATCTAGATAGGAGATTGTGTAAAAAAATGGAAGAAACACTCATTGAAATCAAGCAGGATAGCCCGGGATTTGATCATTTTATCGGGTCCTGGTTTTGCCGGAACGGCTTGGCCTTTCTGGTGGATGTCGGCCCGGCCAACACAGCGGACCGTTTGCTGGAAAGCCTGGCACAGCTTGACGTGGAAGAAATTGATTATATCTTATTGACGCACATTCACATAGATCATGCCGGCGCGCTTGCGGATGTGCTGGCGCGATACGCCATGGCCCGGGTGGTCTGTCATGAAAAAGGCATTCCGAATCTGGTCGATCCCTCCAGACTCTGGGCGGGCAGTTTGAGTGTGCTGGGAGAAACTGCGGAATTCTTCGGGGAGCCCAAAGCTGTTCCGGAAGATCGGCTTGTTCCTCATACTTCGTGCCCGATAAACGGTCTGCGGGTGATAGAAACCCCCGGGCATGCCCCACACCACTTGAGTTTTGCCTACGAGGGACGTCTGTTCGCGGGTGAAGCAGCAGGTACTTTTTCAGTGGTGAAAGGAAAGGAATATCTTCGGCCGGCAACGCCGCCGAGGTTTTTTCTGCACGTGTTTTTGGAAAGCGTGGATCGCATGCTTAGACTGGATGATCAACCGATCTACTACGCGCATTTCGGCAGGGCTGAAAGTTCCCACCGCATGCTGAAGCGGTTTCGAGACCAGATCCTGTCGTGGAAGGACTGGATCAACGAAGAATTTTCCTCAGGAGAAGAGGATCTTGAAAACCGCTGTGTGGATGCGCTTCTTGTAAAGGATCCGAATCTTGCGGCATTTGCGGATATGGATCCAGGGACCAGGGAAAGGGAAAAGAACTTCATCGCCAATGCAGTACGGGGTTTTCTGGGTTATTTCCGTGAAGCCAGGCAGGAGACGCATGAAAAATGAGCTTTTGTGAGGAAGAAATATGAAAGACTGGAATGTTCTCGAGAAGGCTAACTTGCGGGCGCTTCTTGAAACCGATCAGGTGGATAGCGTGCAGGACCGGCTGAATATAGTGGATACGTTTCTCGACACGGAAGAGCATGTTACGCTTGAGGAGCTGTTTCGGCTGCTCAAGAATAAAGGCTACGATTACGAACCTGGATTCGTACGGCAATGCATGAATCGGATGGTAGAACTCGGATTTGCCCAACGGAAGAAGTTTGAAGATCAGCCCATACGCTATGAGCACCGGCATCTAGGCCGGCATCACGATCATCTCATCTGCACCAAATGCGGGAAGATCGTCGAATTTTCCAATGATGAGATGGAACGCCTCCAGGTACAGATCGCCACGTCCCATGGGTTTCAAATGTTGCAGCACCGTATGGAGATATATGGCCTGTGCGATGAGTGCCTCGCCCAGCGTGCCCCGTTGATGCCCCTGGCCATTGCCAAACCCGGGGAGCGGGTGGAGGTAAAAGAGATAATAACCGGTGTTGGGGGGAAATCGCGACTCGCATCTATGGGATTGCGGATCGGGGACAAAGTAGAAGTGATCAGCAATGACGGGCACGGACGGCTCATCCTGGGGCATGATTGTTCGAGGCTGGCCATGGGACGTGGCATGGCCCAGAAAATTCTCGTTGCCCTGAACACCGCGCCGGCCGATGCTATCTGCAAGGAAGAGTAGCCGGGTTAGGCGATTCGTTTGAGGAGCGTACGCAACCGGTCCCTGATGCCTCGGATTGTTTTTTCCGGCCCGCTCCGGTATTGAAGGCGCTCGTTTTCTTCCCTGGAAACCGCGCCGGGACAATGCTTGAGTTTAAGCTTGATGATGGCCAGTTCATCATCCAGGAGGAATCGCTCATAAATCCGGTTGAAGGGGAAAAATCTGCACTCGCGCCGCAGGATTGCCGCGGCCCAGTCAACAAAATACGGGCGTCCGTCACTGCCCACGAGGATGTTTGGTTCCCTCTTCAGGTCGCAATGGGCCACGCCCTTTGCGTGAACCCGGGAGACCAGGCTCTCGCATGCCTCGAAAAACCCTTCCGGAAGGTCCGAAGGTTTTTCCACATCGTTGAGACTGGTGCCCGGGATTTGCTCCAGCACGATGGCCAGACCTTTAATCACCCGGTAAACCCTGGGGACGCCCTCGAGCCCCGCCACCTGCCAATAGGCCCTGCTCTCACGCCACACGAGAAACCGGCCAGCCAAGTTCCTGAAAAGGAATCGGTTGGTGCTGAAGTCCTTGACTACAGCGCGAACACCGTCCTCCTCAATGACCCGCAGTGCCGGCCTGGTGGCCGCCGCGGGCCGCAGGATTGCCTTCTGCTTCCCGGGAAGCCCCTGAAGAGTGATAGATTCAAACATATGCCGTCGCGGTTACGGGTTCACGGTTCATAGTTTACGGTTTGTCATGGTACTTGAAATAGGCGGCGCAGGTGCCCTCGCTGGAAACCATGCATGGGCCCACCGGGGTGCGCGGCGTGCACACCTTGCGGAAAAGCTTGCACTCGAACGGCCTGGCAACTCCACGGAGGACCTCGGCACACAGGCAGCCGGCCGGCTCTTTGGCAGCCGGGACCTCCAGGTCAAAGCGTCTGGCGGCATCATAGGCCGCGTATTTCTCGCGAAGGGCCAGGCCGCTCATGGGAATGACACCGAGTCCTCTCCACGGGGTATCGCAAGGTTCAAAAACCTCATCCATGAGCCCGAGGGCGCTGGGATTCCCCTCGGGCGAAGCTCCGCGCACGTACTGGATTTCCACCCGTGCCTCGTCTGCTTCAATCTGCCGCACGAGCATCAGAATCCCCTGCAGAATATCCAGCGGTTCAAAACCCACCACCACGCAGGGGACCCTGTACTGATCCACCACTGACTGGTAACTGGAGGTTCCGATAATGGTGGTGACGTGGCCCGGGCAGATAAAACCGGTTATGTCAAGGGTGCCGCCTGAGAGCAGAGCGTCCATGGCCGGGGGCAGGAGCTTGTGGGCTGAAAGCACAAAAAAATTATTGAGATTGGTCTCATGGGCCGTTTTCACCGCCGCAGCCACAGTGGGAGCCGTGGTCTCGAAACCAACTCCGAGGAAGACGACCGGGTGATCAGGGTTTTTCCGGGCAATGGTGAGGGCGTCAAAGGTGGAGTAGACCATGCGCACATCGGCCCCATGGGCCCTTTCCGCCTGAAGGGAAGAGTTGGTCCCGGGGACCCTGAACATGTCTCCAAACGTGGTGACGATCACCCCGGGTTCACCGGCAAGCTTAATGGACCGGTCCATGTCTTCGGTGGCGGTTACACAGACGGGACATCCCGGGCCGGACACCAGTTCCACCGTCTCGGGCAGGAGACTGCGGATGCCGTGCCTGAAAATGGCCATGGTATGGGTCCCGCAGATCTCCATGAGACGGGCAGGCTTTCGGGAGGTATCCCTTATTTTTCGGGAAAGGGCCTGGGCCACCTCCCGGTCACGATATTCATCCATGTGCTTCATTTCATTTTTCCCTTCAGCCTATTTCCCTTCAGTCTATCGACCTGCATAGCTATACCTTCCTTTCCATTTTCTGGAGCGGAGGCCTGCACATACGGCCTGCCCCAAAGCCAGCCCGCCGTCATTGGAGGGTACAAGACGGTGGCTGTAAACCCGAAAGCCGTCTTGCTCCAGCAGCTTTGTCAGACTGCTCAGAAGGGTGGCATTCTGGAAAGAGCCTCCGCTCATGGCCACCTCTTCGATGCCTGTCTCCTCCCTGATAACATGGCACGTCTCCCGGAGCATCTGTATGATGGTGTTGTGGAAGCGTGCACTTATGGTGCCCTTGCAGGTGCCCTTCTCCAAGTCCTCTACAATGCTCCGGATCAGATCTGCTGTCAACAGATGGTGATGATTTTCGCCTTTTTCTATCCGGTACGGGTAGTGTCTTTTTTCACCCTGGCGCTGACACATTTCCAGCTCAATAGGGGCCTGGCCCTCATAGACGTTTTTGTCCCTAAGCCCGATAAGCGATGAAACCGCGTCGAAGAGCCTTCCACAGCTCGACGTGAGGGGTGAATTCACTCCCTGTCGAGCCATTCGGACCACAATGGCAGCCTGGGTTTTGTCCAGGTGCTGCACAAAAGGGATGTCAAGATCAAAGAGCGCGTCATCGTAAGATTTGTGGAGATACACCAGGGCCATCCTCCAGGGAAATTTTGCGGCGGCGTCCCCGCCGGGGAGGGGGATGTAGTCGAGGTGGGCCTTCCTCTGAAAGGACACCAGGTCTGCGAGGATGATGTCCCCTCCCCAGATGTGTCCATCAGTCCCCAACCCTGTCCCGTCCATGGCCAGTCCGATGACCGGGCCTGCTATGCCATATTCCGCCATGCACCCCACGATGTGGGCATGATGATGCTGGACGGCGATGCGGGTGACGTGGCTTTGTTCCCGGGCGAACCGGGAACTGAGATAGTCCGGGTGCACATCGTGGGCAATGACTGCGGGCTCGATTTCAAGAATCCTCTGGAGGTGCGAGATGGTAAGCGTGAAAAATTCATAGGTCTCAAGGTTCTCCATGTCTCCCACGTGCTGACTCAGGAAGACGCGATTTTCCTTGGTAAGACAGACGGTGTTTTTGAGTTCCCCGCCTACGGCCAGGACCGGGGGAAGGCTGGGAAAGCTTTCAGGCAGGAAGATGGGGGTGGGAACATACCCGCGGGATCTCCTGATCTGCCTGGACACCCGATTGATGACCCGGACGATGGAGTCATCACTCCTGAGATAGATATCGCGGTTGTGGACCAGGAAACAGTCCGCGATGCCTTTCAGGTTGAGAAAAGCCGAGCTGTTGTCGATGTTGATGGGCTCTTCGGTCATGTTTCCGCTGGTCATGACCAGCGCCTTAAACGGGGCGTCCATCAGGAGGTAATGGAGCGGGGTGTAAGGGAGCATGATGCCGAAATAGCGGTTCCTGGGCGCGACCTGCGGTGACAGCTCGTGGGAGTGGCGCTTTCGGAGGATCACGATGGCGCGCTGCCTGCTGGTGAGAATGGCAGCTTCTTCCGGGGAAACCTGGGTGGTATCCCGGGCTGCTTGAAGGTCAGGCACCATGACGGCGAGCGGTTTTTCTTCACGGTGTTTCCGTTTCCTGAGCCGGACGACCGCCTTGTGGTTGGTGGCGTCAACAGCCAGGTGAAAGCCGCCGAGGCCCTTAACGGCCAGGATCGCTCCGTCCTGCAGGAGCCGGATGGCCTCCTGCACCGGATCAGCACAGGCCAGGAGACTGCCGTTTCGGTCATGCAGGGCGGTTTGAGGCCCGCATTTCCAGCAGGCGTTGGGTTGGGCATGAAAGCGGCGGTTGGACGGGTCCTCGTATTCTCGCCTGCAGGTGGGACACATCTCGAATTTTCGCATGGTGGTACTGGGTCGATCATACGGGATATCCTGGATGATCGTGTAACGGGGACCGCAATTGGTGCAGTTGATGAAAGGATAGCGGTATCGCCGGTCGTTGGGATCCCGCAATTCAGCGAGACAGTCGGGGCAGATGCTCACGTCCGGTGAGATCAGCGCCGAACGGCTAAGGCCAGACTTGCTTTCACGGATCTCAAAGGAACCTTCCCCCAGGACGGGGATTTCAATCTGATCCAGGGCTGATATCTGGGCAAGGGGAGGATTTTCCGTTACAATTGCGTTGAAAAAGCTGGTGATACGGATCTCCGGCCCCTCCACTTCAAGGGTGACCCCCTGGGATGTATTGATCACATATCCCGCCAGGTGGAAACGATGGGCAAGTTGATAGATAAAAGGCCGGAACCCAACTCCCTGGACAATGCCCTGGATGGCCCCCTTTACCCGTTTTACCATCTCGCTGTCAGGCCGTCTTTCTGTTCCGGACCTCTTGTTTGAGCCATTCATACCAGGCATCCAGCCCTTCGCCCGTCTTGCACGAGATTTCGAAAATGGTCATATGGGGGTTTATCTTGAGCGCCTCTTCACGGATTCTCTCCACCGTGCAATCCACATACGGGAGGAGGTCAATTTTATTGATGAGCAGGACACTAGACTCATGAAACATGAGGGGATACTTGGCAGGCTTGTCATCCCCCTCGGTGACACTGAGAATCATGGCCTTGAAGTCTTCTCCGACCTTGAATTCTGCCGGGCACACGAGATTGCCCACGTTCTCCACCACCAGGAGATCAAGACCTGCCAGGTCAAACTCGCCGAATGTGTCCCGGATCATATTCCCGTCCAAGTGACAGGCCCCTCCAGTGTTGATCTGGACTACCGGGATCTCCATCAGGGCAATCCGTTCCGCATCCTGGGAGGACTGGATGTCTCCTTCAATTACTCCCAGGGAGATGTCTTTCCTGAGGGCTTGGATGGTTCGCTCGAGGAGGCTGGTTTTGCCCGCGCCCGGGGAACTCATGAGGTTCATGACAGTCAGGTTGTGTTCGTCAAAGAGGCTGCGGTTCTGCTGTGCGATACGGTCGTTTGCCTCAAGAATATTTTTTACAACGGAAATTTTCATACTCCACTCCTTAGGTTATCAGGTTCGATCTGCCTCCAGATGATTTTGATGCATTCCAACATCCGGATGAGAATGAAAATGTCGAAAAAACTCTTAGCCACAGACACACGCAGACCTGCGCAGACATTGATCCGCGGCCGATCCCCGTACGATCTTCCGACCCACGCGGCAGGCTTGGCCGCCGATCAACAATCATTGCCCCTCGGGCAAGGAAAAAGCTTTCCTCGCGAAGCGATGACAGTTTTCGTCCGGACATGTCGTCCGGAGGAAAGGTTTTTGCAGTCGTCGGTGTGCGTCGGCATGCGTCTGCGGCTGAATATCTGTTGGTTTCCGGGCTGAAGCCCCATGCCTCAATCATTCCACTTCCATTTCAACAATGGAAAGATCCTGCCCGGAAATAGTGCGTATGTTGGGGCTCTCGCAATAGGGACAACTGAATACGTAATCCTCTATTTCAAATCCTTGGTCGCAGTCCAGGCAAATCCCTTTCAGGGGGATCATTTCCATGTCAAGGACTGCGCCTTCCATGTTGGTGCCGGATACAATGATCTCAAAACAGAAGGAAAGGGCCTCCGGCACGATGGCGGAAAGTTTTCCGATGTTTAGCTTGACCGACTTGAGGCCACTGGCGTGATTTTTTACCATTTCCTCCTGGAGAATATCCGTGAGGCTCTGGGCGATGGACATTTCATGCATTGTTGCAGTTACCTCGGTCGCCTGATTCACGGTTCACGGTTGTTCACTTTAAGCCCTGTGCCTTAAGCCTCTAAAATTATCCCTGCATCAGCGCCACGATCAGCGAATTGATCTTCTGCCTGGCGTCGTTGAATACCCCAGATAAGTTCAGAGAATG
>Ga0307424_1000429_pt1 | contig 22501 bp, 21 predicted proteins | sample SalMarWE160320MG_FD_202157 | JGI IMG/M metagenome (GOLD analysis project Ga0307424, IMG submission 202157) | Salt marsh sediment microbial communities from the Plum Island Ecosystem LTER, Massachusetts, United States - WE1603-20 | ecosystem: Environmental > Aquatic > Marine > Intertidal zone >... | reverse complement strand
CTCCTCACTTGCCTTTCGGTTGCAGAAACTCTACGAGAGAATAATGAATATTAAGCTCTCCCTATTCCTTGTCGGCATCGCGACTGTCGCCGTTTCCTTGTTTCTGCTTGGAGGAGGAATTTACGACATTCTGGTCCAGCCTGCTAGCGCGTGGTTTTATGGAGGACGAGTCATTGTCTTTTACCCTTCCCTAAGTGAACAGTTTCTTGTAGGAAGCATACTCACGATGATTTTCATGGGTATCGGCTTCACAGGCTTTATGATAGCATATCGAAGCACAAAATATGCGTATAACCCTCGTCAAGCATACCGATTCCTTCTGGTTGGCTGTGTTCTACTCGCCATAGGCTACATTCTCATCGAAAATGGTCTATTATCCAAATTCAGTGCGTAAAATTCTCACGTTTCACGCCGAAGCCCCGTGACGTTTACCTGTTTTTTCCTTTGTTTTTCATGTTCAAAAGAGCCGCTCCTAGGTTCGTTAACAGGTGTATGGGGACTGTTATCAGAAGGATAATCACAGCCGCCTGTAGGGAAGGGGGCGAAACGGGAATGGAGAAGAGGAACGCTCCCAAGATGAAGTCAACCTGGTCAGCTACTGGAAGGGAGCTGCCGGGAGAACGGTTTAGCCGCCGCTTAGCGAAGGACTCTATCAGGTCGCCTGTCAAGGCTCCCAGAGACAGCACAAACCCGAGAAGTATGCTGTAGCTGAACTGATCATACTCGAAAAGAACCTGCTCAAAGATGATGGTTTGAACCAGACCAACCAGCGTTCCCACAATAAGACCCGCTAGGAAGCCTCTGAAGGTTTTGTGGGCGCCAAGTATGGGTTTTCCGTCAAAGAATTTTTTGCCGAAATCCATTTGCGGTCCGCCGCCGAAGATTACTGGGGCTGCGTTTGCGCAGTAGGCTGGGAAAATGAACCATATGGCGGCGGCGATTTCAATCATTATTGTTTCGGTCATGTTCCTTCATCCCTTAATCATAATGGAAGAAAATAACTCTAGCGTCTGTAATCGGCTATTCCTGAGCTTTCTATCTTGACGTAAACGAATCCTATTCCCTTGATTGAAGGATGCTTCTCGCGTAGAACCTTAATGACCCGAGTTTGACCGCTTTGTTTCATGTCAAGCACAACTTCTGACCAATAATTCAGAACCCGTGTTGCCACAGGACGCATCTCAACGTTTTCTCCAAGAGGAACACCTCTCACCTGACTAACAATAAGCGCTGCAACTCCGCAAGTTTTGGCTAGCTGAGTCAAAACCGCCAACTGCCTATTCAATTCACGGTTCGCAGCGTACGTTTCTTTTGCATCGTCAAGTTCAACGCGATACAATGAGGTGACGGTGTCGACGATGATCAACCCAAATTTGCTGGTTAATACCTTTTCTAGGCTGTCTATGGCTTTGGACTGTTCCTGAAATGTTGCTGGTCTCGTTATAATCATGAGAGGCGAGATTTTCTCGTAATCATACTCCGCTATCTGTGACAGCCGCTCATAAGAGAATGTTCCATCCGTGTCTATGAAGAGGGACTTTTTTCCTCTCCGTGCACAGTTGACTGCACATTGGACAGCGAGGGACGTTTTGCCTGTTTCTGCTTCTCCGTAGATTAGGGAGACTGTTTCAGCGGGGAATCCTCCTCCTAACAGTTTGTCGAGCGAAATGCAGCCTGTTGGAATGAAGTTCGGCAATGTCTGTGCACAAGAAGCGAAGTAATGCCTCAGGAATTATAAGCCTTCTCTATGCTCCTGTTTTGTTGCCTGATGTTTCGTAACATATTTAAGCGGAAAAGAAGGACTGGACATTCAACGCAGGGTTCAAAGTTATGCATATATACGACTCTCCCTTTTCTAATTAGTTGTTTCTTCTGCGTGGAACTTGGAAAGTGTAACCGCATGAAGCCAAAAATAGCTGTTGCAACCGTTCATGGAAGAGCCTACTACAAACTTGTGACCGAACTGCAGAGACGCGGATTGTCCTTCCTGAGCCTGAAGCCCTGGGACCCCGTTCCCTTAGACATCAAAGTTGTGCTAACCACCAAAGACGAAAGCAGCCAGATTATACACCCAAAAATTTTAACTTTCGAGCCTGAATCAAACCCTGAAACTGTTGTGGACACGGCGCTTCTTGCCGCTCAGGGAAAAGAGGGCTACGAAAAAGTTGTTGTCGGGGTGGATCCAGGCAAAACCTATGGCATAGCCGTTCTGGGCGACAACAAAATCTTGGCAACCCTGACAGCCTCAAGCAATGAAGATGCTTCCCATCTTGTTGTATACAGCCTAAAACGGTTTCCAGCCGAAGTTAGAGTGGTGCGGATAGGCAACGGACCCGCCGAATACACAAAAACTTTACTAGATTCATTGAATAAAACTCTGCCAGAAGAAACCTTGATGGAGGTAGTCAGCGAAGCTGGGACAAGCAGGCTCACAAACAAGTCTGTGAACCGCAGAGTGTTAAGGGACACTGTTTCAGCCATAAAAATTGCAGGAAGAAATGGTCGAATGTTTCCGAGGAAGAATGCACAATGAAACATATTGTCGATGAAGGAAAAACTTTGCTGGTTGATGGTCCCGCCTCCGTGACGCTCATCTCCGGAAAGATAAGTATTCTGGGGGCGCCTCTTCGGATCAGCGAGAAATTCGTGGTCCGGGAAGGAAAACGGTTGCCTCTCTGGGTGAAAAAACGGGGCACTCTTGAGTGGATGCTGGGGAAAGGGGCTTCCGTTAACGAGGTTGACGAGGGAACCGTTCCCGTCTCATGGGAGGACGCTGCAAAGCAGATTCTCTCCCTAAAGGCGCCTGCAACTGTCATGGTTGTGGGCGGCATGGACTCGGGCAAGACAAGCTTCTGCACCTTTCTTGTGAATGAAGCGGTGATGAACAAAAGCAAAACATGCGTTGTCGATGCTGATTTAGGGCAGTCTGATGTGGGTCCGCCCTCAACTGTGGGATTCACCTATGTTACTGAGCCAGTGAAGGACCTCTTCGACATCAATGCTCAGGACGCAGTTTTTGTGGGGTCTACGAGCCCAAGCGGGGCAATAAGCAGGCTCATTGAGGGGTTAAGCCAGCTGAAAAACAGGTTGACTGAGGAGGGCGTGGAGCTTCTTGTCATAAACACTGACGGCTGGGTTGAAGGCGAAGAGGCAGCCGCATACAAAGTTCAGCTGACAGAAAACGTTGAACCAACCGCCGTTGTTGGGATGCAACGAGAAAACGAGTTAACCCCAATTTTGGATGCTTTGCATGGCGTCAAGGTTTTTGCTGTAGACTCTCCGCAGATGATTCAGCCAAGGAGCAGAGAAAAAAGGAAGCTGTTGCGGGAGCTCAGCTACAAGAAGTACATGAAGGGAGCCAAGATGCAGTCCTTTTCTCTTGGCTGGCTAAAAGCTGAAGGTTCCATTTTTGGGGCTGGCGTTCCCTTGGCTCGTAAACGTTTAGAAGCCTTGGCTAATCTGCTGGGAAATCGCCCCATCTACGCTGAGGAAACCGTTGCAGCCATCTTTGCTGTCCTAAGGAACAGTGTATCCGTATCTGAAGAGCAGATTAAAGCTGCCGAGAAATCCTTCAGCAAGAAGGTTAAGGTGATACGGGAGGGAGATGAGGAGGGCTTGCTTATGGGGCTGAAAGATGAAGAGAACAACTTTCTGGGAATCGGCATCCTAGATGGCGTTGACTACAAACGGAAAATCCTGAAAATCTACACTCCTGTAAACGAGAAAGTGTCTACGCTGTGTTTCGGTCAGATAAAACTGGACAGAAACTGCAGGGAAATCGGCTTAAGCACAGTCTACTGCTGCTATCTCCTGTAAAGACGTTTTCCAAACTTTGAAAATCTAAATAGAAGGTTAACGAAACATTAGAAGTGGAGTCGCGGTTGACAAGAGCCAAGATCGTCAAAGAAGAACTGGTTGAAAGAGACACAACTTTTTTTGCAGTTTACATTGAAACAGAAAACGCGAATCAACTGTTTTTGAGTGAAGGCGAAGACCGGCTGGGCACCTTGGCAGTAGCAATCCCCCAACAGCAGAAACTGGTTGGACCGCCCCTCTCCTCGGTGCTGCTTGGAGACCGGAACATGATGATTGCCCGGGTTCTAGCTGAACTGCTTGCCCAAAAAACCAGCAAGATCGGCTTAGTTTCGGTTTTCACAAAATCTGTCAGCGAACAGGAAGCTGCACCCATTTTTCGCAGACTGCTGGAGAAGATTCTCAAAAAAGAAGAAAACAAAAGCTGAACATCTTGAGAAAACTATAATGCGGAAACGTTATGTTGAACGGATTTATTGGCTGTTTTTTAACATGGGCTTCTGTTCGGTTTTTGTTTCCTCAGCCAACACATATATGGCACTTATTCTATGTAGTTTTGGATTTCAGGAGGAATCCTGTTGAATTTCGACGTCATAATAGTGGGCGCTGGTCCGGCGGGAATATTCTCTGCCCTTGAGTTGGCAGACAAAACAGACCTCACCATACTGCTTTTGGACAGAGGAAAAGCCATTGATCAGCGCAAATGCCCAGCCAGCCGAGGTTTAGGCTGCCTGAACTGTGACCCATGCTCCCTGTTGGCGGGTTGGGGTGGCGCTGGCGCCTTCAGTGACGGAAAACTTACTTTGTCCACTGAGGTTGGCGGCTGGCTTAACGAGTACTGCACCGAGGAAGAGCTTTGGAGGCTGCTGAAGTATGTGGATGGCGTTTACATCAAGTTTGGGGCAACCAGGCATCTTTATGGTGTGAGTCAGCAAAAGTTTGAGGAGATGGAGCGGAAGGCTTCTCTTGCTGGATTGAAGCTTGTTCAGCAGAAAGTTCGGCACATGGGCACTGAAAAGTGCGCTGAGACTCTTCGTAAGATGCGGAGTCACCTTGAGGGCAGGGTTGACATCAGAACCGGAACAGACGTGAAGAGCCTGCTTGTTAAGGACGGCAAGGTTGAGGGTGTCGTAACCACAAAGGGCGAGAAGTTTTACGGAAAGTATGTGATTGTGGCGCCTGGACGAATCGGCGCTGAGTGGCTGAAGACTGAGGCTGAGCTTCTTGGCTTGAAAACCTTGAATAATCCTGTGGACATCGGCGTCAGGGTGGAGCTTCAAGCCGCCGTTATGGAAGAACTTACCTCGACCCTGTATGAGCCTAAGCTGATTTATCACTCGAAATCCTTTGACGATGCGGTGAGAACCTTCTGTGTTTCGCCTCTCGGGGAAGTCATCACAGAATCCTATGATGGCATCTTAACAGTTAACGGACAAAGCTACGCTGAACGGAAAACAAAAAACACGAACTTCGCCATCCTAGTCAGCACAGCCTTCACGGAACCCTTCAGAGAACCCATCGCGTACGGAAAATACATTGCGCGGCTTTCAAACCTGCTCAGCGGAGGCGTCATAATCCAGCGGTTAGGCGACTTGAAGGCTGGGCGGCGCTCAACAGAGGAGCGCATAAAGCGGAGTATATGTGTTCCAACACTGAAGAATGCCACGCCCGGAGACCTCAGTTTCGTGCTGCCCTACCGGTACCTCTCTGACATCAAGGAGATGCTTCAGGCGCTAGACAAGGTGTGCCCCGGAGTATACTCGAATGACACGCTGCTTTACGGCATCGAAGTGAAGTTCTACTCCTCAAGGCTCGAGATAACCAACCAGCTCGAAACAAAGATTGAGAACCTGTTCACCATCGGCGACGGCGCAGGAGTAAGCCGAGGACTAATCCAAGCATCTTCCTCAGGCGTTATAGTCGCCGCGGAGATTGCGAAACGGGCAAAAAAGAAGTAGACGTTACTGTTTTGGTGGGACCGCCCGGATTTGAACCGGGGTCCCGAACGTCCGAGGCTCAGAGCCTAGACCAAACTAGCCGACGGTCCCTTCATTGGTTCTTTGATGCATCAGTTTTACATAAGCGTTCTCTTAGCAGAGTGTTCCTGAACTTGTGGTTGTGAAGCCGTGAATGTGCATACAGTTTGGGTTTTGTGAATCTGAACTTTTTAGAGAAAAAAAGGTTTTTATAGTTTGTTTCTGTTTTTTGGGTATGCATCTGCTGTTTGAGTTTCCGCAGAATTGGATTATCCTCTTCTTTGCTTTCCTTGGCATATGGGCACTTCTGATGTTTAGCAGAAAGAGGAGTGGCAGAAAAAGTGAATTTAAGGAGCAGGTTTACTTGGCTGTGGCTGGGCTGTTTTCTCTGTTTCTTATGGAGGTTTTTGCTACCCAGTCTAACATGTGGCATTACATTCCGGGAGATTGGCCAGTGATTCTGTGGCCCACCTACGTAGCAGCCATACTGTTCGGTTATCAGTTGCTACGGTTTATCGAAGAACGTATTGTAACAAAAAGCGTGATTGTGCGCTAGAAGACTATTCGTCGGCGAATTTGCTTCGGTTTCTTTTGAATTTCTTTTTGCATTTTACGCTGCAGAAATAGTATGTTTCTCCGTCGTGAGTAATTTTATATTTGGCTGTCTTTTCGTTCAGAATTACTCCACATACAGGGTCTCTAGGCATCAGTTTTCCTTCACCTACCAAATAAGGGACGCTCCTGATAAGGTCTTTGCTTATTGTCGCCGTTTTTGGGGCTGTTTTTTAGGCGAAAGCGATGATTTTTGGGGCTAAACTGCCTGTGCGGGTAATGTTTAATAGTTACGTTTTCTTATCAAGAAGAAGTCGTGTGTCAAAAGTTTGTGTGGTTGCTGTTTTGAGCCATGCTTGATATGTTTGCGAGGAAGTGTTGATGGCAAAAGTTAAGGTTGGAGATCGGGTGAAGATTCCGGTGCATAGTGTGTTCCATCAGGAGGCGGGGCACTTCGGCAAAGTCGTTTACATAAGCGAAGACGGAGAAACCATGACTGTGAAATGTGACCGGAAACATAACGGCAAAACAGTCGCCTTCAACGTGTCACTTGAATCCGTCAAAGAGTAAACTAACTTTTTGTGTGCTATGCTTTTCACGAGAAAATACTGTATTCAACAATGCGCTGTTATTAGGCTCCTACTATGATTGCTGGCTTGCTGGGGAGTCCCATTTGCTTCGTTGGCATAGCATCGATTTAGGAGATGTTACTGGTGTGTGCAGTATTTATTCACTAAGGCTCTCTTGTTTACTATGTTGAGTTGCTTAAAGAGGAACTCGAATTGTGTTTCAACTTCAGCTGCAATCGCATCCCGCGTCTTTTGTGGCAGTCCCATAATTTCTTTCTTGAAGGGGCCTAACGCTTTTTTGCGGGTCTTGTAGAGGAATTGTTCTTCAGTTTGGCCTTGTTTTGCCTCGTTTGCGAGGTTGGCTTTTATCCACGTGTATATTCGTTTCTTTAGGTCTTCTGGGAAGTGTTCTGATTCATAAATCATGTTCTGGAATGCCGTGGCCAGATGTACTTCGGCGGCTCCGCATTCAACGAACTTGTGGAAAGCTTCAGGAGGCAGGGTTGATGCTCCATGCTGCACGGCTCCAGCCAACCCGTATTCTTTTCTGGCAAGTTCAGAAAGAGTTTTCAATGTGCTGAAGTCAAGCTTGATTTGTGCTATTGACCCGTCAGGTAGAACAACGCCGCCATGAGTTGTTCCCGTCTGAACTGAAATCTTGCTTACTCCAGCCAAACCCTTTTCCAGCTTATTTTTGAGGCCTGCCATGAATGCTCTGAGGTCTTCTGGTGTCGAGTTTTGGGTTCCAATCTCGCCGATTTCTCCGCCCACAGAAACTGTAATCTCTTTGGGTTCAATGCTGCGGATAAACTGTGTGAGTTTTGCGCAGACCTCATAATTCAGATGTTGCTGTTCGTTCAAGTCTGGTTTAGAAACATCAACAAGCGTTGACGAGTCAATGTCGATGTTATAGAAGCCTGAACTGATCGCGTCCCCAATTAAGGTCTTCAAGGCTTCAATTTCCTTGTCCGGATTCTCTTTAAACTTGGCGGCGTTAACCTGAAAATGGTCTCCCTGAATAAAGACTGGACCGGAATAGCTTTCTCTTATAGCTGCTGCCAGAACCATGCTTGCGTATTCGATGGGCGACTGACTGGTATAGCCCATTTCAGAGCGGGCAATCTCAAAGATAAAAGCGCCAGAATCATCTTTCTCTGCCACTCTAAATATGGCGCGAGCCAAGTCATAGGTCATGCTCCTAAGGTTTATGGCAGGGACTGCGAAACCACCGAATTCTCCTCTGCCGCGAGCCATATAGAAATCGTGGATGCTCGTGGGATAAATTCCCTTTTGGTATGCGGTGTCAAAGATTTTTTTAGCCAACCGTTTCTTTTTTGACACATCATCGGTCATAACCAATTCGATTGCGGCTTTCTCAACATCAAACGATTTAAGTCCCAACACTATACCCCCGTCATCAAATCAATGCTTTACTTACCCAATTCCAATTCTCTCATCTAAATATTAAATAGTACTGCGCCCATCTGCATGTCCACCACTCGATTCTCTCCTGTGTTTCCAGAAAAAATACTGTTTTCAACAATGAACCTCTATTAGGCTCCTAATATGACTGTTAGGCTGTTTTTCTTCTTGCTTCTGTTATGAGGTCTGTGAGGGCTGCGAAGGCTTTGCTTACGTCCTCCATGGCTAGCACGATTATGGTTTCTGTGTAGCAGCTCATGGTCTCCTCGATGTTGATGTGCCTCCGCGAAACCGCATTGTAGAAAGCCTGCACGCATCCGGGAGTGGACGTTATCTGGTCTGGGCTGCGGATAATGACCGTTGCCAGATTCTGTTTCTGATCCACCACATCGTCCTTGCCGAAGATGGAGCTGATTTTGCTGAACGAATTCAAATCAGAGATCAGCGTGACTACAGAGTTGCCTTCTATGACTTGAAGAAATTCGCCCGAGAAGGTTGCCAACGTTTTCCTTATCTGCTCCAGACTCTTTTTTGTTTTGTCAACCGAAACTTTTGCCATGTCCGTTCGGATGTTCAGGACGCTGCCTGCGACGACTCGGGTTATTTTTCCCTGCAGGATCGTGTAGTTTGCTTTGGCTCTTTTGACTGAGGTTATCACGCTTTCGAGGTTGACGTCGCTGTTTACGGCTTCTTTGACTTTGGGCAGCAGCATTCTGGCTATGGCGCTGTAGTTTCCGTAGTCTCTTTGCAGGGCGTCCTGTAGGGAGAGGTCTTCGTCTATGAGGTTTTGGACGGTTTTCGAGATTGAATTGACCATTTTCGGTCACTTTTGCCCGTTTTGTTATGATATTGACCAAAATCTATATAAGCGTTTCCCGAATATTCAACCTGAAAACTGGGAAACATAATGAAAGACACCATCATATTAGCCTACAGTGGCGGACTGGACACGTCTGTACTAATAAAATGGCTACAGGAAGAATACGACGTGGACGTCATAACCTTCACCATGGAGCTGGGGCAACAAACCGACCTAAAAAACGTCGCAGAAAAAGCCCACAGCCTAGGCGCCAAAAACCACTACTCCGTAGACGGCACAGAAGAATTCGTCCTCAACCACGTCTTTCCAGCCATAAAAGCAAACGCCCTGTACGAAGGAAAATATCCCATGGCAACAGCCCTAGGACGCCCCCTGATCGCAAAAAAACTGGTCGAAATCGCACAAAAAGAAAAGGCCACAGCAGTCGCGCATGGCTGCACAGGAAAAGGCAACGATCAGGTACGCTTCGACGTCACAGTTAAGGCTCTTGCCCCGAACCTCAAGGTTATGGCTCCAGTCAGGGAATGGGGGCTATCCCGAAAAGCCGAAATCAATTACGCAAAGGAGAATGGCATCGAAATCCCTCACCTGTCCGACCCCTACAGCATAGACCAGAACCTGTGGGGACGCTCTATCGAATGCGGACACTTGGAGAATGCGGATCAGGAGCCTCTGGAAGAAATCTATGAGCTGACTGTTTCTCCTGAGGAGGCGCCAGACAAACCCGAGTACGTCACAATAACCTTTGAGGCTGGAGTTCCAGTTGGGCTGAACGGAAAAAAGATGAAGCCCGTAGCCTTGATTGAGAAACTTAACGAGATTGCGGGAAAACACGGCGTTGGACGCGTCGACCACATCGAAGACAGGCTAGTGGGCATAAAATCAAGGGAAATCTACGAGTCCCCAGCCGCCGAAGTGATTCTTGAAGCCCACAAAGACCTGGAAAAACTGGTTCTGACGCGCCACGAACTAGAATTCAAGAAGCTGATAGACGAAAAGTGGACCCAGCTCGTTTACACAGGCTTATGGATCGACCCGCTAAGGGAGGCGTTGGAAGCCTTCATTGACAAGACTCAGGAACGCGTCTGCGGCGAAGTGAAAATGAAGCTGTATAAGGGACGCTGCTGGGCTACTGGACGCTCCTCGCCGATGTCTCTGTATGACAAGGACTTGGCAACCTACGAGGTGGAAACCTCCTTCAACCAAGCCTACGCTGAAGGCTTCATTGAACTGTGGGGGCTGCCCACAAAGGTAGCAACCATACTGAAGGAGAAGCTGAAAAAAGAAAAGAAGTGCTAAGACTGAGGCGGACGGCTTAGGCTGTTCCGCAATTCATGGTAAAAAGGTGAAAAATGTTGTCTAAGCTGCTGCGTGGAGGAAGAATAGGCTCTGCCCGAAAAGATGTGGTGGAGTTTACTGCATCCATAAAAAGCGACCAGAAGCTACTGGAAGCTGTCATCAAAATCAACCAAGCCCACGTAACCATGCTCCTTGAACAACAAATAATCAAACCCTTAACAGCCGCAAAACTTCTAGCAGCCCTCTCCGAAATAGACCCAAAAATGACGCTCGACCAGACGCTAGAAGACGTTCACCTAGCCGTCGAAGAAGCAGTCAACAAAAAAGTCGGCGCAGACGTGGGCGGGAACCTGCACATCGCAAAAAGCAGGAACGACCAAGTTGCAACCGCAATCAGGATGGCGCTGCGAACAAGCCTTCATGACCTGATAACCCAGATAGTGAAGTTGCAGGACTCGTTGATTGGGTTGGCTGAGAAGCACATTGAAACGCTGTTGCCCAGTTACACTCATTTGCATCCTGCACAGCCCGTAACCTTTGCCCACATCCTAGTCAGTTACGTGGATGCGCTGCAGAGGAGCCTACAGAGGCTAAAGGAGACGCTTCCACGCGTTAACCTGTGTCCGATGGGTGCAGGAGCCATAGCAACCACCAGCTTCCCAATAAACAGGGAACGAACCGCAGAACTGCTCGGATTCAGCGGCGTCCATGAGAATTCCATAGATGCGGTGGGCAGCCGAGACTTCATATTGGAAACCTTGGCGGACCTCACCTTACTAGCCATAGACATCAGCAGGATGGCTGAGGACCTGATTGTCTGGAGCTCACCCGACTTCGGGATAATCGAACTTCCCGAAAGCTTTGCCTTCACAAGCAGTATTATGCCGCAGAAAAAGAACCCCGACGTCCTAGAGGTAATCAGGGCAAGGATGAGCCAAGTCCTCGGCAACTTTGTAGCATCTGCGACGACACTGAAGGCTTTGCCGTCGGGCTACAATCTGGACCTTCAGGAGCTAACCCCGAAACTTTGGGAATCCATAGAAACTGTCTCAGCGTCGGTGGGTATGCTTTCTGAGCTTGCCAAAAACCTGAACGTAAACAAGAACGTTTTCGGTAAACCAGTTCTTGAATTTGCCACCACAACCGAACTGGCGAACATGCTCACCAAAAAGTATGATGTTCCCTTCAGGACGTCTCACAAGATTGTTGGTGCCGTCGTCAAAGCTTTGCTGGACAAGGGGCTGCCGCTTTCCAACCTGAAACCTGACCTGTTAAATAAGACCGCAAAAGATGTTGCGGGAATCACCCTAGCCGTCCAACCTGCGGACATCAAAGACTCCATTGACCCCAAAAAGTTTGTTGAAAGCCACAAAGCCGTGGGCGGTCCAGCTCCAGCAGAAGTCAAACGGATGTTAACGTCACGTAAACTGTTGACGAGCCACTCAAAAGAGAGCCTAAAAGAGCACAAAAGCAGGCTAGAGGAGGCTGACTTGCAGCTGAAGTCTGCGGTTCAGCGTTACATGTTAAACAAAAAATGAAGATTCGACAAATGTAGGTTAGAACTGTGAAAACAAACACCACTCCCAAGGAAACCGGCAAAGCCGTTCTCGTTTTGGAAGACGGCTCCGCCTTCTTCGGCTATGGCTTCGGCGCAGCAAAGAAGGTTACAGGCGAAATCGTCTTCTCCACCTCCATGGTTGGATACCCCGAATCATTGACAGACCCCTCCTACAAGGGGCAGATTCTGACATTCACGTATCCGCTTGTGGGAAACTATGGCGTCCCAAACTACGACAAAGAGAATGGAGTCCTCAAATACTTCGAATCCGACGACATCAAAGTAACAGGCTTCGTCGTCCACGAACTATGCAAACACCCCTTCCACTGGGCATCCCAAAGGACACTGGACCAGTGGCTCAAAGACGAGGACGTGCCCGGCATATACGGGGTCGACACCAGAGAACTCACAAAGAAACTCCGAGTCAAAGGAGTCATGCTGGGAATCCTAAAGGTGTGCGAGGCGGATGAGGAGCCTGACCTGCCAAAACTTCTGAAAGAGGTTGAAAATGTCGAGGACCCCAACTTCAAGGACCTCGCAAAACAGGTGACCGTACAAGAGCCAGTCCGCTACGAGGCTGGAGGAAACAAGCTGGCAGTGGTGATTGACTGCGGCGTCAAATACGGCATCCTACGGAACCTTCTACGAAGAGGCTTCGATGTGGTGAGGGTGCCCTACGATTATTCTGCGGAGCAGATTCTGGACCTTAAGCCTGACGGCGTTATGATAAGCAATGGTCCCGGAGACCCTAAACAGTGCGTGAAGACTGTTGAGGCTGTCAGGGCGCTGCTGGACAGGGACATGCCGATGATGGGCGTGTGTCTTGGAACCCAGATTTTGGCTTTGGCTGTGGGCGGGGACACTTACAAGCTGAAGTATGGTCACCGTTCCCAGAATCAGCCTGCCCTTGACTTGGAGACGGGACGCTGCTACATTACCACCCAGAATCACGGCTACACCGTACAGCGGGACTCCATAAAGGGGACGGGCTTGACGGAGTGGTTCATGAACGCCAACGACAAAACAGTTGAAGGCGTAAAACACAAAACCAAACCAGCCTTTGCCGTGCAGTGGCACCCCGAAGCCTCTCCTGGACCCTACGACACAGAGTTCCTGTTTGACCGATTCAAGAAACTGGCGGAGGCGAAATAAGGTGCCCAAGTTTGAGTGGATAAAAAAAGTGCTGGTCTTGGGCAGCGGCGCCATCAAAATCGGGGAAGCCGCAGAATTCGATTACAGCGGAAGCCAGTGCCTGAAGGCTCTTCGTGAGGAAGGAATAGAAACTGTCTTGGTTAACCCCAACATCGCCACAATCCAAACCGACCCCCGACTGGCAGGCAAAGTCTACCTCCTACCCGTAACGCCCGAGTTCGTGGAAGAAGTTATCGTGAAGGAGCGCCCAGACGCCATCATGCTAAGTTTTGGGGGACAGACAGCCCTAAACTGTGGCGTCCAGCTTGCAAAAAGTGGCATCCTCGAGAAATATGGCGTCAAAGTTTTGGGAACGCCAGTTCAGACTATAGAGGACACCGAAGACAGGGAACTGTTCAGGCAGTCCATGATTAAGGCTGGCGTGGGAATCGCCAAAAGCAAAGCCGCCAGCACCTTGCAAGATGCTCTTGAGGTGGGCAGCGAAATCGGTTATCCTGTTATTGTGCGTGTGGCTTACACTTTGGGCGGTAAGGGCTCGGGCGTAGCCCACAACGAGAAGGAACTGAAGGATATTGTGTGCCGCGCTTTGGGCATGAGCATGATTTCTCAGGTGCTGATTGAGGAGTATTTGGGGCACTGGAAAGAGGTCGAGTATGAGGTTATGCGTGACTACGATGACAACTGCATAATCGTCTGTAACATGGAAAACTTTGATCCCATGGGCGTCCACACAGGCGACTCGATAGTAGTTGCGCCCAGTCAAACTCTTTCCAACAGGGAATATCACATTATCCGTTCAGCTTCCATAAAGGCGATACGCAGCTTGGGCGTAATCGGCGAATGCAACATCCAGTGGGCGCTGGACACCCAGTCAGAGGAGATCCGCGCCATAGAAGTCAACGCTCGGCTGTCAAGAAGCTCGGCGCTGGCAAGCAAGGCAACAGGCTACCCCATCGCCTATATTGCAGCTAAACTGTGCATCGGCTACACGCTGCCAGAGCTGCAAAACAAGGTCACCCACGTAACAACAGCCTGCTTTGAGCCTGCCCTCGACTACCTTGTAGTCAAGTATCCCCGCTGGGACCTGCAGAAATTCAGGAACGTGGATCGCCATATTGGTCCCCAGATGAAGTCTGTGGGCGAGGTTATGGGCATCGGAAGATGCTTCGAGGAGGCGCTGCAGAAGGCTGTACGCATGCTGGACATAGGCAAACTGGGTTTGGTCTGTAACCCTGAGGAGGACACGCCTGAGCAGTTAGAGACGCTTAAGGATGAGTTGGCGCGTCCCACAGACCAGAGGCTCTTCATGATAGTCAAGGCGCTAAAACAGGGAGTCTCTATCGAGGAAATCTACAGGCTAAGCGGCGTTGACCCCTTCTTCCTGCACAAAATCCAGAACGCCATCGACATGCAACAGAAACTATCCACAATCAGCCAACATGACAACAGCTTCTTGGAAACCCTGAGGGAAGCGAAGCGCCTCGGATTTTCTGACAAGCAGATTGCGGTTTGCCGGAGCGCAAACGAGTTTGCCATACGGAAACTGCGCAAAGCGGCTAACATAGTTCCCGCGGTTAAGCAGATTGACACTCTTGCGGCTGAGTGGCCAGCGAAAACGAATTATCTGTATTTGACTTATGGCGGGGGCGAGGATGACATCCAGTTTTCTTCGGGCAGCATGAAGGTCATCGTTTTGGGTGCGGGCGTCTTCAGGATTGGCTCCAGCGTAGAGTTTGACTGGTGCGGAGTCAACACTATTTGGGCTCTCAAAAAGAACGGCGTCGAAGAGGCTATAATGGTCAACTATAACCCTGAAACGGTTTCGACAGACTATGACATGAGCGACAAACTCTACTTCGAGGAACTCACCCTTGAAAGAATCTTGGACATCTACGACAAGGAGCAGCCCTTCGGCGTCATAGCCAGCGTGGGCGGGCAGATACCCAACAACTTGGCACTTAAGCTGTCCAATCAGGGCGTTGACCTTTTGGGCACCTCGGGCGAAAGCATAGACCGTGCAGAAGACAGGGCAAAATTCAGTGCCCTTCTTGACCAGCTTGGGATTCCTCAGCCAGAATGGAGAGACCTAACAAGAACCAGTGACCTCAAAAAGTTCGCCTTGCAGGTCGGGTACCCGGTTCTTATTCGTCCCAGCTACGTGCTGTCAGGCTCTGCCATGAGGGTCGCCTACGCCGAATCTGAATTGGACGAGTACCTCAAGTTGGCTGCGAAGGTTTCGCGGGAGCATCCTGCCGTTATCTCTAAGTTTATCGAGAATGCGAAAGAGGTTGAGGTTGACGGAGTCTACGACGGCGAAGACAACATCATCGGCGCAATCATCGAGCATGTTGAGAACGCTGGGGTTCACAGCGGCGACGCAACCATGGGAATTCCGTCTTTGACGTTGGACAGCGACGTGCTGCGGACTGTTCAGGATTACACTCACAAGATAGTTGAAGCCCTCGAAATCAGGGGACCCTACAACATCCAGTACCTCGTCAAGGACGGCGTCACCTACGTTATCGAATGCAACCTCCGCGCTTCCCGGTCCATGCCCTACGTCAGCAAAACCCGCGGAGTCAACATGATAGAACTTGCCACCTTGGCGATGCTGGGCAAAAAATTCGAGGACTCCGGCTTCACGGAGCTGCCACCCATCACCCACTTTGGAGTGAAGGTTCCCCAGTTCAGTTTTATGCGTTTAAGCGGAGCCGACCCTGTGTTGGGGGTTGAGATGCTGAGCACCGGAGAAGTGGCGTGTCTGGGCGAAAACTTTCAGGATGCCCTGTCTAAGGCTATGCAGTCTGCCGAATTCAAGATGCCTCCTGAAGGCGGCTCAGTGCTGATTACTGTTGGCGGAAAAGAGCTGAAACAGCAGGTTGTGCCTATTGGACGGGCGCTCAGGAAGATGGGCTTCAAAATCTATGCTACAGAGCATACTGCTGAGGCGCTGCAGAACGAGGGAGTGAACAACATTTCGGTGCTGCATAAGGTCAGAGAAGAGGGGCAGACGCCCAACATTGTCGATTATCTTCAGGAAGGCAAAATCGACCTTGTCATCAACATACCCATGCCCAACCATCTGGTGACCTTCTCGGAGGTTCTGAAGGACGAATACACCATCCGCAGATTAGCCATCGAATTCAACATCCCAGTCGTAACAAACCTTCAGTTGGCGTCAGCGTTAACCAAACTGCTGGAGCAACGGGAAGCAAACAAGTTTGACATCCGCTCCCTAAACGAGTACATGGACAGCCTGCCGCGGAAGTTCTGGTAAAACAAAAAAGAGAGAAGAGAAAGAGTTTACTCCTGCTTTTTTCGGCTGAACAGTTTGAATTTCAGTTTTGCTGTCAAGATTTTTTCTGTGCCAAAGAGTCTAGCTGCCACGTAAAGAACTATGATAGTGAAGATTGCCATGTAGATGATTCCACCGATTGCTCCTATGTAGTTTCCAGTGAAGGTCACGGTGGTTGCCAGCATCGCGTGAGTGAAGGGTATTGCGAGCAGGATGATTGAGAGGGGGAAGGGCAAAGAGTAGATGTCTGTGAACATGCTGAATACCATGGGAATGATGAACAGGATGAAGAGAGGTCCTACAAGGGCTTGGGCGCCCCTTACGTCGTCTGCGAAAACAGATAACGAAATCGCCAACGCTAAGGCTGAAAGCAGCGCCATGAACAAGGAAACTCCTATTATTACGTAAGATGCGATTGTGGGCTCTAATCCTATGGCTGCCAAGTCTACGTTGCCCGTAGGTATCATACTTGTGTACGAATTCATGTAGTAAGTGAAACCGACCAGATATGCTAACGCTCCCACAATTGCCACAATAATTGAGCCTGTTAGTTTTCCAGCCAAAATCGTGGTGCGGTTGATCGGCATCGTTAACAGGGTTTCAAGAGTTTTTTCCTCTTTTTCTGAAGCAACTGCTGTGGATGCCAACTGCATGGCGAAGATGAGTAAGGTCATTATTCCTACGGGCATCGCTATGGATTGGGACATCATCAAACCGAAAAGAACATCGGGGCTGACGTCGGCGCTTTTGCCCTTAACTATCGATTTTTCTGACAACTGTATGGGGTTCAGAATTTCTGTCGCGTTTGCTTCTGGGAATCCTTGGTTGATTCTTTGGTCAACAATCGCATTCTCGAAACTGGATATCACGCTGTTAATTGCAACTGATTGTGTGGATGCGGCTATTCCGCCTCCTCCTTTGAAGGGCGTGTAAATTGTTAGACTTGCTGTTTCGCCGTCAGTTATGTTTTGGCTGAATCCTGATGGGATGATTATGAGGTTGGTGATGTTTGTGTCTTGAATTTGAGTTATTGCTTGGTCTAATGGTACATCGTCAAGATAGGTTACTGTGAAATTGAACATTTTCAAGTAGTTTTCTAGCTCTTTAGCAACGGAGCCGCCATCTTGGTCTATTAATGCTATGGACGTTTTTCCTAGACTTTGTTCTGCTGACTCCATTGATGTTTGGACTGCAAAACCCATGAGGGGAAACATTACCATAGGAACAATTATCATTCCCAGCAAAATTTTGGGGTCTCTGACCATTTCTTTAACTTCTTTTATTACGATATTAAGTAAGCCTTTAAGCAAAGCCAACCACCTCCCCAAACACTTCTTCAAGGTTAACCGCGTCGTATTTTGTTTTAAGTTCTGAAGGAGAGCCCTCAACGACGACTTTGCCTTTGTTTACCAGCGCCACCCTGTCGCAGAGGTACTCCACTTCCAGCATGTTGTGGCTTGAAAGAAGAATGGTTACGTTTTGCTCCTTTGCGTAACGCTTTATGAGTGTTCGAACATGAACTGAATGAAGCACATCCAAGCCGCTGTTAGGCTCATCCAGTATCGCCAGCTTAGGCTTCGTCATCAGCGCTCTGGCAACAAGAAGCCGCCTTTTCATTCCTTTGCTGTAAGTTTTAACTTTGTCTTTGAGGCGGTCTCCTAACCCAGAAATTTCAGCTGCCCCATCAACCAGCTCCTCTGTTTTTGCCTTGTCTTTGGTTATGAAGCTTGCCATAAACCTGAGATACTCAAACCCTGAAAGGTTCTTGTAGGCGCCAGCGTCTTCGGGGAGATAAGTGATTATTTTGCGTACCTCTGCAGCCTCCTTGACTACGTCGTGACCGAAAACCTTTACAGTGCCTGAGGTGGGCATCAGCAGTGTGGATGCGATTCTGAGGGCTGTTGTTTTTCCTGCACCGTTCAATCCGATTAAGCCGAAGATTTCGCCCTCTTTTATTTTGAAGTTTAAGCCGTCAAGGGCTCTAACTGACCCAAAATCTTTCACAAGGTCCTTGGCTTCAACTGCAACACTCACAGAAACGCCTCCGTGTTTATCGCTGATATTTATTTACCAAAATATTGTAAAGATTTACTAATAAGCCTTGTGGTGCACACCCACTCCACAAAGACCCCCTCAAGAAACATCCCCCAACATGTTGTAGCATTAGAGAAGCATCTTCAATAAATCTGCTTTGGTTACTATGCCGACAACCGTTCCCTTCTTCGAAATCAGAACCGCCGAATAAACCTGCAGAAGACTAGAAATCAGCGACAGCGGAGCATCCTCCCCAACCTGAGGAAAGGACTCCTCCATAACCTCGCCCACGGAACGCTTGGATATCAGGTTCAGGTCCTTGCCTGCCGAAACCTTTCCTATGATAGTCTTCTCTGAAATGCTCCCAACAGGATGTTCTCCGTCAAAGACTGGAAGCTGAGAATACCCATAATCCGCCATGGTCTGAACCGCCTCCGACACGGGAGCACTCTTCTGAATTCCTATGACTTTGCTGTGCAGCACCTCTTCGGCGCAAACCTCTGTTTCTGTCTGCAGCCGCTCCAAGGCATCAAATATTGCCTTAACTTTAGTATACGAGGGGTCGATTTTGTGGGATTCCAGTTTTGCGATTAAGGACTGGCTTACTCCCGCCAGCCTCGCAAGTTTCTGCTGGGTTAGCCCCAAAATTTTTCGTTTCTTGGCAACTTCTTCCAGTGAAGGCAGCATGACCTGAATGTTGGGACGCGGATTTAAATTCTTTTTGGAATAAAAATTTCAGTAAAATATTAAAATGGTAATGACGTTTGCTATGTTTCATAACAATAGAAGAGCTATAGGAGACATGGAAAATGGCAGCCTCGAAAAAAAGGGATGGGCGGACAATCGAGGAGATCAACCAGAAAATCAGGTCTGGCGATGTCCAGGTTGTAACCGCTGAAGAGATGAAAAAGCTTGTGGAAAGCAGCGGCGTAGAAGTCGCATACAAGGAAGTTGATGTTGTTACTACAGGAACCTTCGGAGCCATGTGCTCATCAGGCGCCATAATAAACATTGGGCACTCAGACCCTCCCATCAAAATCCAGAGAGCATGGATAAACGATGTGGAAGTCAGTCACCCAGGCGCAGCGGTTGACCTGTACATAGGCGCCACCATGATGTCCGAAACAGAGCCTTACGAGTATGGAGGCGGACACATTATAGAGGACCTGATTGCAGGCAAGGAAGTTGAGTTAAGAGCCACCTCATATGGGACAGACTGTTACCCCAGAACCAAACTGGACACCACCCTCACAAAAGATGACCTGAACCAGTTCTATCTGCTGAACTTCCGCAACTGCTACCAACGTTACGTCTGCGCAACGAACAGCCGCGACGAAATAATCTACACCTACATGGGCAAGCTCCTGCCCCGCTTCAGGAACGCCACCTATTCTGGAGCCGGAGAATTGAATCCTCTAATGAATGACCCTGACTACGAAACCATAGGGATTGGAACCCGCATATTCTTGGGCGGAGGGCAAGGCTACGTGATTGGAGAAGGCACACAGCATGACCCAGGTAACAGGTTTGGCACGATGATGGTTCGGGGAGACTGCAAGCAGATGAGTCCAGAGTTTATTCGCGGAGGCGCCTTCACCAAGTATGGCACAAGCCTCTATGTTGGCATAGGCATTCCCATTCCCATCCTGAATAAGGGGTTAGCCAAGAAGACAGCACTGCGGGATGAGGAAATCTTCACGGACATTGTTGATTATGGGGTTCCCCGCAGGGCGCGACCTAAGCTGGGCAAAGTCAGCTACTCCACCTTGAAATCGGGCGAAGTGACAATCAACGACAGAAAAGTCAAGGTCAGCTCCCTCTCCAGCTTGAAAAAAGCTCAGAAGATTGCTGCGACGCTGAAGTCATGGATCGAAAACGGCACCTTTTATCTGTCTGCCCCCGCTGAGACGCTGCCGACAAACTCGGTTTGTAACCCGATGAGGCAAACTGACGAGATAACCCTAGTCAGTAGCGTGGCTCAGGCGGCTGTAACCTGCAGCGTTGACGAGGACATCAAGGCGGTTGCGCAGCGAATCATAAGTAAGTCAGTGAATCATGTGGTTGTAACAGACAAAAGTGGGGCAATCAAGGGTATGGTGACTTCTTGGGATGTTACGAGAGCCGTTGCTGAAGGAAAAAGCAGGCTCGCTGACATCATCACAAAGAAGGTGTTTACTACGAGACCTGAGGTGTCGCTGGAGGAGGCTTCAAGGAAGCTGGCGCAGCATCACATATCTGCGTTGCCTGTGATAGACCGTGACAAGAAGGTTGTAGGGCTGATAACCTCTGAAGATATATCTAAACTGAGGGGAAGGTGAAACAAATGGACAGAATACTGTTAAGATTCACTGAAGAAAACGTTGAGGAGCCAATAACTTCGCAGGTGATTCTTGAGCTTGGAATCCCAATGAGAATAGTCACTGCCACAATCAACTCTCTCGGCGGAGACATACTGGTGGAAGTTCCTAAAGTTCACCTCAAGAAGATCGTCCAAGCCTTCAAGGACAAAGGCGTGATAGTCAAGTTTCCGAAGCTCATCCAAGTAGACTACGACAAGTGCTTTGACTGCGGCGCATGCTACGCTCTTTGCCCCGTAGATGCCATATCCTTCAAGGAGGATCGTTCAATAGATTTCGACGAGAAAACCTGCATCGGCAGCCCCTGCGGCTTGTGTGTTGACGCTTGTCCAGCCCGAGCCATAACCCTTGTTGAGCAGCACCGTAACCAAAAATGACCAAAAAAAACCTCATTAAACAGGCTTTCCGCCTCAAAGAGTCAAACTGCACCATAATCTCAGACAAAGAAAGCGGCATTGAAACAGCAAAATCTTCGCTAAAACATCATAGACGGCAGCTTGAAGCCTACATCAAAGAGCATCCCCAGTTTCTGCATTCCCTTGAACCCGTAGCCGTTGACGAGGCGCCGAAGGTGGCGTGGCTGATGGCCTTGGCTTCCGCGAAGGCGGGTGTGGGTCCTATGGCTGCTGTTGCCGGAGTCTTAGCTGATCTGGCAGTGGAAGATATGATAGGCAGTGGATGCAGGGTTGCTGTGGTAGAGAACGGAGGAGAAGTTTCTGCAGTTTCCGATCAGCCAATCGACATCGGCTTTGCTGCGGGTGATGAACCGTTGTCAAGGGAGATGGGCTTCAGGCTCAAAACTTTCCCTATAGGCGTAGCCACGAGCTCGGGGTTGTATAGTCACGCTTTGAGTTTTGGGGATGCTGAGGCTGTGACTGTTTTTGCTGTTGATGCTGGAGTTGCTGATGCTGCGGCTACGGCTGTGGCAAACCTGATTAAGGGCGATGATGTTCGCGGCGTAATCAGGCAGGGAATAGACCGAGCCCTAGGCATAGACGGGGTTAAGGGCGTCTTCATACTGTATCGTGGGGTTGTGGGAAAGGCTGGGCAGATTCCTGAATTGATAAAAGTGAACCCAAACGAATAGTTGTTCACTACCACAAACCTTACTTATTTCTTCATTGCAAGTCTTTTGTGTGGGGGAAAGGTGCTTAAGAACCAGTTTTTGGGTTTACAGTTTGTCAATCAAGCATGTAGGAGAGTGACTTGATGACGGAGCCTCCCTATTGGGCATTTTTTTTGGGAATTGCCCTGTTCATTTTCGTGGCGATTTTCTGTATCGTGAAGGCTAGACAAAGAAAAGAGCTAACATACTACTGGGTTAGTGGCGTCTGTTTTCTCATTATCACTTCTTTTGTTGCGGCTCTGCTTGGACAATTTCTTTTGTTCTTCGCGATGACGGGTTTATCGGTAATAGTTTGTATTGGTTTGCTGCCTCGAATGATGGAGCTCCAACGGGAAGAGATTGTTAAGCAAAAGCAGGAAACGAATAGTTCAGCTCCATTGCGGATGAGAGACTTTCTGACATGGAAAGGGTGGATAAAATTCAGGGCAATACACGGCTTACGTAAGATGTTAACAGTTTATATCCTCTTTAACACGGGAATTGTTGCAGCATTAGTGCTGGCATCAATCATCTTCAGCTTAATGCCCC
>Ga0307424_1000427_pt1 | contig 22535 bp, 21 predicted proteins | sample SalMarWE160320MG_FD_202157 | JGI IMG/M metagenome (GOLD analysis project Ga0307424, IMG submission 202157) | Salt marsh sediment microbial communities from the Plum Island Ecosystem LTER, Massachusetts, United States - WE1603-20 | ecosystem: Environmental > Aquatic > Marine > Intertidal zone >... | reverse complement strand
TAAGGGCTAAAGGGACGGCAGACCCGACGAAACCTGAAATCAGGATAATCAACATGAGGGCCACGGTAACGATGAAGCCCAGTCTGTAATCGCCAAGCCAGAAGCCCACAATTAGACCAAGGATAAGACCACATATGAGGCCATTGATGAGGGCGACCCTCATTTCCCTCCAGAGCCTTGTACCGGTATTGAAAAGACTGATGTCACCGGTGGCGAGACCCCTTACCACCACCGTGGATGTCTGGATTCCCGTGTTCCCCCCCATTGCCATGATTACCGGGAAAAAAAACGTCAGGGCAATAACCTCTTTCAAGGATGATGTAAACTGGTTGATGACAGATGCAGCAAGAATGCCCCCAAACAGCGCCGTAACCAGCCAGGGGAGCCTTGCCCTTGAGATCTTTATGGCAGATTCCTCTGTAATTTCCTGGTCGATGACACCGGCCATCAGGGACATATCTTCGTCCACTTCATCTTCAATCACGTCCATTATATCATCATGGGTAATGCGGCCCACCAGACGATAAAAATTATCCACAACAGGTATATTGACAAGATCATATCGCTTGGCCAGATGAATGACTTCTTCCTGATCTGCGTCTGCATTGACCGAAATAACTTCTGGATTCATTATGTCGCTGACCTGTTTGTCAGGAAGCTCAAGCACCAGGTCTTTCAGCGAAATGACCCCCACCAGTTTTTGATAGTCATCTGTAACCCAGATATAATAGAGGTTTTCCACTTCCTCCCGCTTTTCTCTGATCGATTCTATAGCATCCTGAACGGTTGTACCGGCCTTGACTGCAACAAATTCCAAGGCCATTATGCCGCCGGCCGTATCATCGGGGTAGGGGAGGAGTTTTCCAAGATCCTCTGAGACATCGTCACCGACAGATTCAATGACTTCCCTGGCCCGTTCAGCCGGAAGGTCTCCTACAAGGTCGGCTGCGTCATCCGAATCAAGCTCTTCGACAATCTGAGATATGGCCTCGTTGTCAAGATGTTTAAGAATACGCCCTTGAACAGGCGATTCGATTTCCACAAAGACTTCGCCGGCGCCTTCGGGCCCCAAGAGATGGAAAATGAACAGACGCTCATCCCGACCTAAATGCTCGATTAGATCAGCCACATCAGCGGCCCTCATCTCGCCGATGAGCCTTTTCAGCGCAACGCTATTTTCCTGTTCAATGAGGCCTTCGACCTCATCAAGGAGTTTATTGTCGACTATCCTGTTTTTTAAAACGGTCAAGATTAATCTCCTTCAAAACCTTTCTGAAGGCTTTTCAGCTTTTTCAAAACCAATCTGTTCAACCTGGGAGTGTCGTCTATTTCATCAATGATATTTTTAAGTGGGATTTCAGCCCTGGCAGCGCTCTTGTGTCCTCCGGCAAGACCGCCCCACGGGCAGAACAATTTCTGTGCCGTTTTGCCTGCGTCACCCCTGAACCCCGCATTCCTCAAAATAACAATCAACTTTTCCTCGCATATACCGGTTACAATGCTCCAGTTGGCCTCTGCTAATTTCACAAAAAAATCAGCTATTATTACGAGGACATCGGGATTGCCCACTTCTCCCATGCTGATAAGAGCTATATCTTTTACAAGGATCAGCCGTTCCATTGCAAGGCGAAAATCAGATAAAGTCTGTTTAGATATCTCCGAGGTCTCAATTTTTTTAATGATATTCATATTTGTGTAACCGTAAAGATACCTGAATGCATTGATATCGTTAGGCAACGATTCCCTCACAAAGTTATCTGTGTCGGTCTTAATGCCATAGAAGAGGGCCGTTGCCAGCCTTGGGGACGGCGTTATCTTAGCCGCCCTCAGGTATTCGGTCATGATTGTTGCATTTGCGCCATAACTCTCCCTTATATCTAAGAAAGGGGCCTTTGATAATGGTCCCACCCTGTGATGATCAATGATAATGTCGAAGTGGTGGTTCTTGAACCGATCATGGTGGTGCGGCTGGGAGTCTACAATGGCCCACCTTTTAATCTTTCGCCCTTTCATTGACCGAATACGCTGCAGTTTTATTTTAAGCAATCTGATGAAGGCCAGGTTATCGGCGCGTTCAATCGCGTTTATATGGTAAAGCATTACCTTTCTGGCTTTTCGCCAGAACAACCGTTTCAAGGCCAGGGCGCTGGCAATGGCATCGGGATCAGCGTTCATGACAATGCCTAAAGTGTCTTCAGGGGATATCAGTTCCAGAAGCCGATTGTATTTCTCCGTGGACGTAACAGATTTCGAAAAAGGATGGTCCATACCCAAAATGCTACAGCAAAGACCCTTAAAATTCAACAGAAAACAGAACAGCACCCACAGGTCACCAGGGCCATATTTTGTAAAGGTATTCAAGACTTGGCCCGAGGTCTTCTTCACGGTGGGGCTCAAGGGTAACAACAGGCGGGGGTATGTTCGCCGCAATTAGTTGTTTGAATAAGGTTCGGAAATCAATCCCTCCCTTTCCCAAAGCCAAGTGCTCGTCCCCCTTACCAAAGTTATCATGAAGGTGGAGTTGTCCGAGAAACGGCCCCATGCATTTTACCCATTCTTCCATAGGGGCAGAGCTGAAGACGGTCTGGTGGCCGGTATCCAAGCAGAAGCCAACCCTTTGATCCTGGAGGTTTTCCAACAGGATGAGAATATCATCAGGCCCCTGTTCATAAACGTTTTCCAACATCAATACTGCACCCTCAGAGCGTGTCTGTTTGGCGAGCCGGGACCATATCTTCAGACTGTTATCCACCCAGATATCCCTCATATGCCAGTATCGTTTATGATCATATCCTGTATGACATACAACGGTCTTTGGTCTAAAAAGAGGTATCAGGCGGGCGAACTGATCAAGACGCTGTCGGGCTAACGCCCTTACCTTAGGATCGGGAGAGCCGGGGGAGAGGTCCATAAATGGGGCATGGAGTGTTATTGTAAGACCAAGGTCATTGAATCGCCTGGCCACCATTTCAACATCCGATAGGGAGCAGCCATCTAAGGCCTCAGCATCAAACCCTATCTCCGGATTAAGCCTATCCGTTGTGAACCGATCGAGATAAGATTCACAAAGCATGGTGAAGGGGATATTCACCTGAACCATGTCTATAATTTTTCGTGTCATCAAAAGACCTCAAGCCGCATTGACAAGGTGCTTCTATTGGGATATAAGGTGTGAAGTCGGAGTACCTAAAGTTAAAAGGGCCTAAAGTTAAAGGTGTTGTTTGACTTGGCGCTTACCTAATAACCAATTTTCTCTGAAATGTCATGAAAAAAGCTGTGGTTTCGCCCCTCTGTTCAGGCCTCGTCATTCCAGGGCTTGGACAGATAATGAATCAGGATTTGAAAAAGGGTATTATTCTACTTGCTGCTGTCTTTCTTCTCTTTGTGATGGGGATTATCAAGCTGGTACGTTTGATCCATGCGGTTTTCAAAACAGGCTACGTGGACTTGTCGAACCCTGAGATGATCATGGCGAAGCTCAGAGCAGAAGACCTTTCCATCCTGTGGTATATGGCAGCGGCTTTTATCATCATCTGGTTTTTTTCTGTTCTGGATGCTTATTTAAGAGGCAGAAAAATAGATAAAAGCGCAGAGGGGAATCCCCCATAATGCGGACATATTTGATTGATGAACTCTCTCCCTCAAAGATAGAGGAAATCAGAGAGTTCCTCGGGGAACATGCCATTCGTTCCAGTTTGGATCAAATATTTTGGGTTCGAATCCCCGATGACCTCCTGAGTGAAATGCAATTCCAGCACAGCAAATGCAAGCCGCATGTCTTTGCAGTCGAGTTGGGCTCAGATTGGGTCAAACTGGAACTGTTTGTCCGAACCTTAAAAAGCATGCGTTGCGACTGTCCTGGCTACTCCACTGAACAGCAAAGGAATTTCATATTGAATTTTGCCGATGGTATGATAGAATACTTAAATATTCCGACTTGACCAACCCCCCTACCTTTGTCTCGCTCAATCGGTCATGGGGTATTAGAGTGTTGAAGCGCAACGCTCAAAATCGATTGACCACTACTCCAATTCTCCATCACTCCAATCCAAATATAGAATTGACTTAATGGACCATATCTGATAGTCTAACAAATTATCAAAATTTCCGGAGGCACATTTCATGAACTATAAGGACACACTTAATCTACCGAAGACGGCATTTCCCATGAAGGCCAATTTGGTGAAAAAAGAACCAGAAATGCTTGAAAGGTGGGAGAGTATCGATCTTTACAAGCTTATTAGAGAGTCTTCTAAGGGCCGGAAGCGATTCCATCTGCATGACGGCCCTCCCTATGCAAATGGTCATATCCACATGGGCACGGCGTTTAATAAAGTGTTGAAAGATATCATTATTAAATCGAGACAGATGGCCGATTTTGACGCGCCCTATGTGCCCGGTTGGGATTGCCACGGCCTCCCTATCGAGCACAGGGTCGATGGAGAGCTTGGCGCTAAGAAGATAGAGATGTCCCAGGCGGAAATAAGGGGCTTTTGCCGTCGATATGCTGAAAAATATATAGATATCCAGCGCAATGAATTTAAGCGCTTAGGCGTTTTGGGCGAATGGGAAAATCCCTACTTGACCATGAATTATCCCTATGAGGCAACTATCGTAAGGGAGTTTGGAAAATTTGCATTAAATGGAAGCCTTGTGAGGAGCAAGAAACCTATATACTGGTGCATCTCTTGTAAAACGGCCCTTGCCGAGGCAGAGGTTGAATATGACGAGCATAGCTCACCCTCCATATTTGTTAAGTTCCCAATGATATCTGATCTGGATCAGTTGGCCCCTGCTTTGAGGGAGAAACAGGTCTCGATGATAATCTGGACAACAACTCCCTGGACCATCCCGGCAAATCTGGCCATAGCCCTCCATCCCGGCCTGAAATACGCAGCCGTCGAAACAGGGAATAACGAAGTCATGATTCTCGCAGAAGGGCTTTTGGATCTTTGCATGGACACCTTCGGTATTGAATCATATGAGGTCCTCAAGCTGTTTAAGGCCGCTGAGTTAGAAAACCTTGAGGCAAGGCACCCTTTGTATGACAGATCATCTAAGATTGTCTTAGCGCCCTATGTGACTTTGGAGGCCGGAACGGGCTGTGTCCACACCGCGCCAGGGCATGGTCGGGAAGACTATGAGACAGGTCTTAAATATCATTTGGAGACATATTCGCCTGTTGACGATTCAGGCTGCTTTACCCCGGATGTGGGATATTTTGCCGGGATGGAGGTTTTTGAGGCTAACGATGCCGTCAAGGATAAGCTCTCGAAGGTAGGGGCACTCCTCAAGGAGGAAGAGATAACTCACGAATATCCACACTGCTGGAGATGCAAGAAGCCTGTTATCTTTCGCTCTACAGAGCAGTGGTTTATCTCCATGGAGAAGAACGAGCTGAGAAAAAATGCCTTAGATGCCATAAGAAAGGTTTCATGGATTCCTTCATGGGGTGAGGACCGGATCTTCAAGATGATCGCGAATCGTCCGGATTGGTGTGTTTCCCGGCAGAGGACATGGGGAGTCCCGATCACCGTGTTCTTCTGCGATGAGTGTGATAAACCGCTTATAACGCAGGAAATCATCGACCATGTATCCGGTATGGTTGAACAATCGGGTGCAGATATATGGTTCACCAAATCCGAAAAAGAACTGCTCCCTTCTGGAACATGCTGTCCAAACTGTGGGGCGGATCGTTTCAGAAAAGAGACCGATATTCTCGATGTCTGGTTTGATTCCGGTGTCAGTTATGCCGCAGTGATGGAAAACAGGGAATACCTTGACAGCCCGGCGGATCTTTATCTTGAAGGGAGCGACCAGCACAGGGGATGGTTTCATAGTTCATTACTCTGCTCGGTGGGGACCCGTAAGGAGGCACCATACAAGGGTGTCTTGACCCATGGCTTTGTTGTGGATGGGACAGGCAAGGCAATGCACAAATCCTCCGGGAATGTTATTGCGCCTGAGGAGCTGATAAAAAGCTATGGCGCTGAGATCCTGAGGCTGTGGGTGGCAGGGGAAGACTACAGGGATAATATCCGTCTTTCAAAAGAAATCCTGCAGCGTTTGACAGAGGCTTATCGTCGCATTCGAAATACCTGCCGTTACCTGCTCGGTAATCTGAACGATTTTGATTGGGCAACCGATCAGGTCCCATACACACAGATGGAAGAGCTGGATCGCTGGGCGCTCAACCGTCTTCAGGAACTGAACGGGCGGGTCTTGAAGGCATACGAGGACTTCAATTTCCATCTTGTCTATCACAATCTTCACAACTTCTGCGTGTTGGATCTCTCATCCTTCTATCTCGACATTATAAAGGACAGACTCTACACCTCGCCAAAGGACTCTGCAGCGAGACGATCCGCACAGTCCGCAATGCATGAAATACTTGAGACCTTGGTTAGACTGATGGCCCCGGTCCTCTCTTTTACGGCTGATGAAATCTGGCAGCATATGACGGGAAAAGAACGCCCCTTGAGTGTTCATGCCGATCTCTTCCTCCCTTTAAACGAGGAGTATCGGGACACTGAATTAGCCAAACGCTGGGAAGAGATAATATCTGTTCGAAAAGAGGTTACAAAGATCCTGGAACTCGCAAGGAAAGAGAAGCGAATCGGGCATTCCTTAGATGCCTCTGTAAGATTAGGTCTATCCCATCAATTAGCTGAAACATTAGCACCTTATATCAATGAGTTAAGGTCAATTTTTATTGTATCATCGATCGATTTAGCGGAAATAGAGCAGGTAGAGGGCGGGTATGAAAGCGAGACTGTCCCCGGATTGAAGGTGGAAGTATCACCTTCACCTGACCCAAAATGCGAGCGCTGCTGGATCCATGATCCATCGGTAGGAGATGACCAAAACCATCCTAACACCTGTAAGCGATGCCGAAACGTCTTAAACGAAATTATGCATTGATAATCTGGCCTGCACTGCTTATTGTCGTATTAGATCAGGTATCAAAACTTTTCGTGATACGCGGTCTGAGTGTTCATGAATCAGTGCCTGTGATCGAGGGGTTTTTTGACCTTGTCCATGTGCGAAACAGGGGAATGGCCTTCGGATTCATGAATCGGGCCCATGCTGACTTCGGCGTTTGGTTACTTGTTTTCACCAGTATAATTGCCATTGCCCTGTTGTTGTTCTGGTTCTTCAGGCTCAAGGATGGCGGCACCCTCATCACCCTGGGTCTTTCACTTATCTTAGGCGGAGCTGTCGGCAATCTAATCGACCGGTTGAGATTTCGAGAGGTGGTCGATTTCCTCGATGTTTTCGTAGGTTCATATCACTGGCCTGCCTTTAACGTGGCTGATGCCGCAATAACAATAGGCACCTTTTTAATCGTAATAAGCCTTTTCTTTAAGCGTTAATCTCATGCACCCAGATCTCTTTTCCATAGGCCCTTTTACCCTTCACACATACGGCCTCTGTGTGGCCGTTGGTTTTTTAGTCGCACTCCTGGTTACGGCAAAGATCGGTAAATCCGAGGGGATAAAGCCTCAACAAACAATAGATATGGGGTTTTTGATAATCCTGGCCGCAATCATTGGATCGAGGGTCATGTATCTTCTCATGAATATCTCCTATTATATTGATCGGCCCTTGGATATGCTGAAGATATGGCAGGGGGGGCTTGTCTTTTCAGGTGGGATTATCTGTGTGCTCCTAACCGTCATTTGGTACACCAAAAAGCATCATCTTTCATTCTGGAAGGTAGCCGATCTGTGGGCGCCGGCAATGGCCATAGGCCAGGGCATCGGGCGGATCGGGTGCTTTATGGCCGGGTGCTGCTACGGCAGGCCTTCCGGATCTAAATGGGGCGTGGTGTTTACTGACCCCCATGCCCTGGCGCCGTTGAATATTTCTATCTATCCAACGCAGCTTTACTCCTCTCTAAGCGGGTTCATCATCTTCTTTGTTTTGATTCTGATGTACTCAAGAAAAAAGTTCGAGGGGCAGGTTTTCCTCTGGCTCCTGGTTCTTCACAGCACGGCCCGTCTCTTTGTAGAGCGTTTCAGGGGCGATGACCGGGGGATTTTATTAGGAAGCGATATGAGTATCACCCAACTCGTTACACTCCTGATCCTCATTGCCGCCATAGTCGCTCTGTTTATCTTTAAACGGAGACAAGCAAAAAAGTAGCGAGGCTCCGACTTTCTCATATACGCTACTTACTTCTTCTTGATATGGGCGATAGCCTTCGATATCCTTTCAACAACTTTTTCCCTGCCCAAGACCTCCATTACCTCAAAGATCCCGGGGCTGGTGGTCTTGCCTGTTAGGGCAACCCTGAGTGGTTGGGCAAGCTTTCCCAGCTTGATCTCCTTTTCCTCCAAAAAGCCGATAAATAGTTTTTCAATGGATTCCTGATTGAATTCAGGCATTGCTGCAAGTCTGTTATTCATATCTTCAAACAGTTTCACAACGCCCGGTTTTAAAAACTTGTCATCGCCCTTTTTCTCGTAGGTAATCTCATCGGTAAGACAGAAATGTGCTCCCTCAGCCATCTCAACAAGAGTCTTGCTCCTTACCTTAAGGATAGAGGCCACTTTTCTAACTTTGCCCACATCCAAATTTCTGAACCCCTGGTTTTCGATGAACGGTGTCAATCGCTCTGCTAAGAATTCATCAGAAGACTCACGGATATACCAGGCGTTAAGATCCGAAAGTTTGTCAGCGTTGAATACACCAGCGGCCTTTCCCACATGGTTCAGTGAAAACTTTTCGATCAAATCTTCCAAGGAGAATTTTTCCTGATCTCCGCAAGACCATCCGAGTCTGGCCAGGGCATTCAGTAAGGCATGGGGGAGATACCCCATATCCCTGTAGGCCAGGACCGACATGGCGCCGTGGCGTTTGCTGAGCCTTGTTTTGTCCGGGCCGAGGATCATGGGCAGGTGAGCGTATTCAGGGATCGGTTCTCCAAGGGCCTTGTAAATCAATATTTGCCTCGGCGTATTATTGACATGGTCATCTCCTCTGATGATATGTGTCATGCCAAGACTGATGTCATCGGCGACCACGGCAAGGTGATAGGTGGGGCTGCCATTTGACCGCCGGATAATAAGATCGTCTAATTCCTCGTTGTCAAAACGGATAGGGCCTTTTACCAGATCGGTAAATTGTGTGATTCCTGACAGCGGGCTCTTAAGCCTGACCACCGAACCTGGTGCCGGGCCAAGCCCCAGGTCCCGGCAGGTACCGTCGTATTTGGGCTTGAACCCCTTGCTTCTCGCCTTTTCCCTCTGCCGCTCTAAATTTTCCGGCGAGCAATGGCAATGATAGGCCTCACCATCGGCTATAAGACGATCAACGACCTCATTATAAATATCGTATCTCCCGGACTGGAAATAGGGGCCTTCGTCCCAGGAGAGGCCAAGCCATTCCATTGATTCGAGGATTGCCCTCGTGGCCTCATCTGTGGATCTTTGCTCGTCCGTGTCCTCAATACGTAAAATAAACTTTCCCCCCTGCTGTTTTGAGAAAAGCCAGTTAAACAGGGCTGTCCTTGCCCCGCCGATATGAAGGTATCCTGTTGGGCTGGGTGGAAAGCGGGTTACAACTTTTTCGTTTGACATATATCAGACCTCTTTTTTCAGGTGTTCAAGGGTTCGATGAAAATAAATTTAGCCCGATCAATCATCTGTGGAATAAACCCAGTTGCAGCGGATTGGGATTACATGAGGGGAATCCAGCGTGGGGTGGAGAAGCTCATCTCTGAGGCTAAGCCAATTATAAGCAGGCCTGACCTTCCTGAGCTTCCCATCCTTCGGTGGTCTTGAATGGGTTGTATGGTTATAGGCCGCCTCCAAGATACCCAAGTAGTGACCCTTTCCAGGGTATAGGTAGTGGGTTTTTAGAAATTCAGGGGTGAGGTCGTGGTTCTTGGCTAAGGCAGTGATCTGTTTATCGTTAAACTGTATCAGAAAGGATTTCGAGACGCCTCGCTCAGAATACCTGTACATTATCCGCGACTCTGAGCTTGAGACAAACACGGTGGAAATAAAGCCCGACTTCCTCAAAAGCTGGGCGGCAATGAGTCCGGCTGTGCGCCTTCCTCCGACGGTATGGTGGCAACCATAGTATTCAAAGAGTTTATTCTGGAGGATACTCGCCGCCCTGTCCCCGTTTTCATATAAATTGTGCTGGATATATCTAAGCCTTTTTGATAAATCTTGGGCTGCATCAGCAATAGGCCAGTCGATTTTTACATGAAAATGGGTGAGGGAGTATCTGTTTTTCCTCTTGACGCTCGGGTCTTGTTGTATGAGCAGGGAATAATCGATATCTGATAAATCCTCGATAAAATCAAGGAACCCCGGGCTATCAAAATGACGAAGGTTTTGATGGAAGCGCTTGTATAGAGGAAAGCTGGGTAAGTATTGAAGATTTTTTTTGATCACACTGTTTTCGGGGAAAAACCGGATATAATTTTTTAGTTGACTGCTGAGCACTCCCTCGCAGATTATGACGAGAAAGGTGTTGAAAAATTCTGATTCCTTTTCCATTTTTTTTGATTTTGGTTTAAGTTCGCTCTTGTCAACAAAAACATATTCAACGCCTTTTTCTTGGTAATTGAAGAATGAATCTATGAGAGAGATCTTCATTAGCCGCCGTTCAAGTGAATCTCGCAATATTTCGTAGATTGAGCGTCTCAGCTTTCCATAATAACTAAGTTGTTCTCTGTATTTCCACATAGGTAGATTAGCCTCTAAACCACGCCGCCAACTTGAATAAATAAATCAAAACAGAGCTGATATTTTATTTAAGAATAGCAAAAAAGAGCCATAAGTGTCAAGAAAAAAAGGGAAAATTACAAGATGACAGCAATAAAATGACAACCTTACACCGAATGTTATTACCAAAAAACGCATAAACATATTGACAAAACAGCAATTTTTTATATACTTACCAATTTCGCTTTTAGATGCATAGAATACCCTTTAAACGTTCATAACACTATAAACCAATCTATTACGCCACCAGACGAGACAATGATGATTCAATTTCGTTCGGCGGGCGAAGAGGAGTTGAGCTAAGGTTATGGCTGTACCCAAAAAGAAGAAATCCAAGTCCAAACGGGGCTCACGGCGTGCCCACGATGCTATCCGGATGTCCAAAACTACCACCTGTCCGCAATGTCACGAACCTGTTTTGCCTCATCATATATGTCCCGAGTGCGGGACTTACAGGGGCAGGACTATAATCGAGACAGAAGAGGACTAATATGAATGTGGCCGTGGACGCCATGGGGGGAGATCATGCCCCGGAAATGGTGGTTCAAGGTGCGCTGGAAGCTGTTTCTGAGTTAGGCATTGATATTACCCTTGTTGGGAATGAGAGAACAGTAACAAGGGTGCTTAAAACCCGTCCAACACACGGTCATATATCATTTCATCACTGCGAAGATGTGGTGGAGATGGATGAATCACCTCTAAAGGCCCTGAGAAAAAAAAAGGACGCCTCCATCAAAGTGGCCTTTGATCTTGTGAAAGATGGTTATGCCGATGCTGTAATCAGCGCTGGCAATTCCGGGGCCACTTTAGCCGCCGGTGTCCTTGCATTAGGTCGTATGGAAGGCGTAGAAAGGCCTGCTATTGCGGCTATTGTTCCCAGAGAGAGAGGTCGTGTTGTCCTGATAGACGTAGGCGCAAATGTGGACTGCAGACCCGCTCAGCTCTTTCAGTTTGGGGTTATGGCCCAGGCATTCTCCTGTTCATGTCTCGGGATGACAGATCCGAAGGTAGGTCTGTTGAATATTGGCGAGGAAGAAGGCAAGGGAAATGAGCAGGTCCGTTTCGCGCACGAGCTATTTGATAAAAGCGAGTTAAACTTTATCGGAAACGTTGAGGGGCGTGACATCCCCATGGGCGACGTTGATATTGTTGTGTGCGATGGTTTTGTAGGAAACGTAGTATTAAAACTGATAGAAGGAAACGTGGAGGTGATGGGGAGAGTCATTGAAAGAGAGCTGATGAGTTCTTTTTTCGGGCGGGTTGCATTGACGTTGGGTCGTAAGCCAATTGACGGATTTAAGCGAAAACTGGATTACGAAGAGCAGGGCGGGGCGCCTCTGTTGGGGATAAACGGAGTAGGGGTGATCTGTCATGGGATTTCTTCAGCCAAGGCGATTAAGAATGCCATAAGTATGGCAGCACAATATGTAAATAGCAGGGTCCTCGAAAAGATGAGCCTTCAGTTGAAGGCTTCCAAAATAGGCTAAGATCTCAGGGAAGAGGAAAAAACTATGGAAAATTTGAGTCCCAGGGTAGTTGTTATTACAGGGGGATCCAAAGGGATTGGTCGTGCCGTGGCCTACAGGTTTGCAGAAGAGAAGGGAAAGATCGTTCTTGCGCATTACGACGCAGACGATTCGGACTCACAGGAAACACTAAGAGTATTGGAAGGTAAGGGCGTTGAGGCAGAAGCCCACAAGATAGACGTATCTTCGTTTGAGGATATAGACCTGTTTTTCAGAGAAATCTTCGAAAAATTTCAGAAGGTTGACGTACTCGTGAATAACGCAGGAATTACAAGGGACACCCTTTTAATGCGGATGAGCGAAGAGGACTGGGATGGCGTGTTGAATGTAAATCTGAAGGGTGTATTTAATTGTACACGGGCGGTAGTCCGTCCCATGATAAAGGATAGGGCGGGATGTATTGTCAACATATCCTCTGTAGTAGGGCAAATAGGCAACCCGGGGCAGGCCAATTATTCTGCTTCCAAGGCCGGAGTGATTGCCTTAACCAAGACTACGGCTAAGGAGTTAGCAGGCAGGGGGATTAGGGTAAATGGGGTGGCGCCGGGATTTGTTGACACTGAAATGACGGCTGTCCTCTCCGACAAGGTAAAGGAGGGCTTTTTAGCTCAAATTCCTTTGGGAAGAATGGGAATGCCGGAAGAAGTGGCAGAGGCTGTCTACTGGCTCTGTTCTGATGCCGCAAGTTATATTACCGGGCAGATCGTTCATGTGAATGGTGGAATGTATATGTAGTAAAACTTAAAATTAGAGCTGCTTAGTTGAGATGTTATCCAGTTTCAAATAATCGGAAATTAATAAATTTCAGTCAGGGAGGTAATGGTTTATGTCAGATGTAGCGGATACAATCAAAAAGATTATATGTGAGCAGTTGGATGTGCCTGAAGAAGATGTGGTTCCCGAGGCTTCCTTTGTGGATGACTTAGGCGCTGATTCATTAGATCAGGTGGAGCTTATTATGGCGATGGAAGAGGAATTTGATGTATCTATCCCGGACGAAGATGCTGAAAATATAGGGACTGTTCAGGATGCAATAGACTATGTCCAGAAGGCAATTGCATAATGATCTTTGATGCTGACCTCTTTAGAACCTAACTGAAACCGCTGGGCCTGTACTATGAGCTATCTTGTACCGTCAAGGGCGGTTTCTAAATCTGACATATGAGGGAGCAATGAGATGACGAGAAGGGTTGTGGTTACAGGCTTAGGGATGGTTACCCCTTTGGGGACCGGGGTTGAGAAGAATTGGGACGCAGCATGCTCCGGTACATCAGGGATTGGGCCTATTACCAAGTTTGATACTACAGGCCTTGCATCCCGGATCGCCGGTGAAGTCAAGGATTTCAGATCTCAGGACTTCATGGATAAACAGCAGATCCGGCGCTTTGATATATTCATCCATTATGCCGTTGCTTCGGCAAGGATGGCCATGGAGGATTCAGGACTTAAGATCAATGATAAGAACGCCCATAAAGTCGGCTGTATCACCGGTTCCGGATTGGGCGGGCTCGGAATGTTAGAGCATTTCCATTCTGTTCTTATGGAAAAGGGCCCAAGACGAATCAGCCCATTTTTTATTCCGGGGATTATTGCCAACATGGCGCCTGGACAGATTGCCATTGAATTTAGCGCCAAGGGACCCAACCTGTCCATTGAAACAGCATGCGCGGCCAGTACTCACGCCGTTGGAGAGGCCTTCAGGTTGATCCGGGATGGCATTTCAGACGCAATGATAACCGGGGGCGCCGAAGCAGTAATAACGCCACTGGCCCTTGGCGGCTTCTGCTCCATGCGCGCCCTTTCCACAAGGAACGACGCACCGGAAAAGGCGTCAAGGCCCTTTGATCTGGATCGAGATGGCTTTATTATAGGCGAAGGCGCAGGGATACTGATTTTAGAGGAGCTGGAATGTGCCCTTGAGAGAGGTGCCAGTATCTATGGGGAGGTGATAGGCTATGGACTGTCAGGCGATGCCTACCACGTATCAGCTCCAGAGCCTGAGGGTGAAGGGGCGGCTCAATGTATGAAGGGAGCGCTCGATTTTGCTGGACTTATACCTGAAGATATAGATTACATAAACGCCCATGGCACATCGACTAAGCTGAACGATCTTTCGGAAAACAAGGCGATCAAATCCGTGTTTGGAGACCACGCCTATAAACTGAGCATAAGCTCTACAAAGTCTGTTACCGGTCATCTCCTTGGTGGAGCCGGGGGTGTTGAGTCGATCTTCACATTGCTCACAATAAAGAACGGAATAATTCCCCCCACAATGAATTATGAAACACCTGACCCGGACTGCGATCTGGATTACGTCCCCAATACAGCGAGAAAGGGCAAGGTCCGGACGGCCATGTCCAACTCCTTCGGGTTCGGCGGCACCAACGCCACTCTGATTTTCAGGAAATATGAAGCAAATTGACTAGTATCGATCCATAAATGACTATTTTCCGCAATCTCAGTGTCAGACTCAAATTTTAATCCTCGAAATACTGCAATGTATTCCTGTGGTTAATCCCGCCATCGGCGGGATCGTCTTCCTTGATCTTGCAAAAATTATCTCATTTCTGGATGAACACTAACTAAGGAGAAATTGAGGGATTGTGAATTCCCGAATTGAGGAATTGAAGGTGTTAAGTGTGTTCCCAATTTAAGAATTATGGAAAGAAACATTACATTTAATCCCCCGAATCTCTAAATTTCCAAAGCCCTTAAATTGGATAACATGAAGATCATAATCGGTTCAGATCATGGTGGATTTGATTTAAAGCAGGCTTGCAAGGCCCACCTTGAAGGTTTACCCCAGTGGGAACTCACAGATGCTGGGGTATTCAACCGGGATCCGGAAGATTATCCCAAGATTGCCCACAAGGTAGCACAAGGAGTGGCCGAAGATAAATACCAGTGTGGTATCCTGATTTGCGGGACCGGCCTTGGTATGGGAATCGTGGCTAACCGTTATAAAGGGGTCCGGGCGGGTGTCTGTCATAACCTTTTCACAGCCCGATTGAGCCGGCAGCACAATGATGCCAATATCCTGGTTATGGGAGGACGGGTAATCGGAGTGGGTATTGCGCTGGAAATGGTGGATCTTTTCTTAGAGACCCCTTTTGATGGGGGACGGCATGAGTTGAGGATAAATCAAATTGACTGAAAAAGGATTTTGGAACCAGCAAAAAAGCCTGCAGAGACTGGACCCTGAGGTCTATGAAGCGATTTTTGCTGAGACAGAGAGAGAAAAACGCAGCCTTGTTATGATCGCGTCCGAGAACTATGCCAGTCGAGCCGTAATAGAGGCACAGGCCAATGTGATGACCAACAAATACGCCGAAGGTTACCCTGGTGCCCGATACTACGGAGGTTGCGAGTTTGTTGATAAAGCGGAAAGATTAGCCGTTGACAGGGTTAAGCGTTTGTTCGGCTCTGAGCACGCGAACGTTCAGCCTCATTCCGGGTCCCAGGCCAACATGGCTGTTTACCTGGCCTTTTTAGATCCTGGGGACTCAATTATGGGCATGGATCTTTCCCACGGCGGTCACCTGACACACGGGAGTCCTGTGAGCTTCTCAGGTAAGCTTTTCAAACCTATTTTCTATAGGTTAGACCCAACAACTCAACAAATAGATTATGATCAGGTAAGAACGTTAGCAAAAAAGTACAGGCCCAAGATCATTGTTGCCGGTGCCAGTGCCTATCCAAGACTCATCGATTTTTCTGTATTTGCAGATATTGCCCATGAAAACGGGGCATATCTCATGGCCGACATGGCACATATTGCAGGGCTGGTTGCGGTTGGCCTGCACCCTTCTCCTGTTGGAAACGCCGATTTCATAACCTCTACTACTCACAAGACCCTGAGAGGCCCGAGAGGCGGCTTTATATTATCATCAGAACAGTATTCGGGAAAATTGGATAAAGGGGTTTTCCCCGGCATACAGGGGGGGCCGCTCATGCACATTATTGCGGCCAAGGCAGTTGCGTTTGGGGAAGCGCTTGGGCATGAATTCACGGATTATCAGAAGCAGGTCCTTGTTAACGCAAGGGTGCTTGCGGATGAGATCCTCAGTTACGGTTTTGATCTGGTTTCGGGAGGTACAGATAACCATTTGATCTTGATAGACCTGACCACAAAAGGGATAACCGGCCTTGATGCAGAGCGTCTCCTCGGGAACGCGGGTATTGTTGCAAACAAGAATAGCATTCCCTTTGACAAGAGGGGACCCAAGGTAACGAGTGGCCTTAGATTAGGCACGCCTGCCCTGACAACACGAGGGATAAAAGAGGCTGAGATAAAACAGATAGCGCTGTTAATCAGAGACGTACTGGAAAACCCGGACTCTGCCGACACCTTGAAACGAACCAGGGGCGTTGTTGCCGACCTGTGTGACAGCTTTCCGATCTATTCTTGATAAAGCCGCAAAAAGGCACAAAATTCACAAAAAATGAAAAGGGTTATAAGGCAGGCAAATTTGATTTCGGACTTTTACCTCGGTGGATACCATAATCGGTGGATACCATAACTTTAAGCATTTTAGCCACTTTAAACTTTAGGCACTTCTTATGCCCAGACCTTCCTGGAATGAATACTTTATCTCCATAACCGAGCTGGTGGCCAATAGATCCACATGCTTACGGCGTCACGTAGGCGCTGTTTTAGTAAAGGAAAAAAGGATTCTGGCTACCGGTTATAACGGAGCGCCCACAGGACTAAAACACTGTGAAGAAGTTGGGTGTCTCCGAGAGAATGCCTCTATTCCTTCCGGCACGAGGCATGAACTCTGCCGGGGATTGCACGCAGAGCAAAACGCCATTATACAGGCAGCCTATCACGGTATCCCTATTGGAGGATCTACACTGTATTGCACAAACAAGCCCTGCGTCATATGCACAAAAATGCTTATAAATGCAGGGATTAAGAATGTTTTCTATATCGATGGTTACGATGATCCTTTAGCTGACGAAATGTTGGCTGAGGCAGGTATCCAGATTGTGAGGTTTGCCTTATGATATGTCCGTATTGCACTAAGATTGACAACAAAGTGATTGATTCCAGGCTAAGCAAGGATGCGAGGACTATTAGACGGAGACGGGAATGCCTTGGGTGCGGGAGAAGATTTACCACCTACGAGAAACTGGAAGATATTCTCCCGATGGTGGTCAAGAAAGATGGGAGGCGTGAGCCATTCAATCGAGAGAAGATCATAGGCGGAATTCGTAATGCGTGCCAGAAACTCCCGGTAAGCGAGGCTAGGATACAAGAATTTGCAGACTCCCTTGAGTCCTATTTCCAGGATTTAGGTAAAAAGGAGATAGGCAGCTCAGAAATCGGGGAAAGGGTCATAAATAAACTGAAAGAATGGAACGAGGTGGCCTATGTCCGGTTCGCATCTGTATACAGACAATTCAAGGATATCAATGAGTTCATGTCAGAATTGGAAGAGATACTTAAGGCCAAGCAAGAAAGGGAGGATAATTAGGAAACGGATTGAATGACATCGATGTTAAATTCATGAAGCAGGCCTTGCGAGAAGCACGAAAAGGTCTGGGCCGGACCTCACCCAACCCTGCTGTTGGGGCGGTGATTGTCAGAAGAGGTGAGATAGTCGCAAGGGGCTATCACAAGAGGGCAGGGCTCCCACATGCAGAGGCTGAAGCCTTGAACAAATTAGGTAAAATCTCTCCTGGAGACTGCCTCTATGTGACATTAGAACCCTGCAATCATCTTGGAAGAACACCTCCCTGCACCCACGCCATTCTGAAGAGCGGGATCAAGAAAGTGATAATCGGCATGAAAGATCCCAACCCGATGGTTTCAGGGGGTGGCTGTGAATTTCTGAAGGAACATGGCATAGAAGTTGTTACCAATGTCATGGAAACCGAGTGTCGCAGACTCAACGAGGACTTCTTGAAGTTTGTCGCATCGGGCCGACCCTTTGTGATCGCCAAGTCGGCATTGACCATGGATGGATGGATTGCCACATCCTCCGGTCACTCCCAATGGGTTACTAACGATAAATCAAGGCAGTTTGTTCACCTTTTAAGAGACAGGGTAGATGCTGTGATGGTGGGGATTGGAACGGTCCTTGCGGATGACCCATCTTTGACTGCTCGTCTCCCAAAGGGAAAGGGAAGCGATCCCCTGCGAATTATCGTTGACACACACCTCAGGACCCCGCTCAGTGCAAAGGTAATGACGCATCATTCTACCGCTGGCACCCTGATTGTAACATGCGAAGGTGCAAGGTTAGATGATGAGGAAGGATTTCGGGCTAACGGTGTATCTACGCTTGTATGCCCTACCAGGACCGGTAAGATAGACTTGGGTGCCTTGATGTCTAAATTAGGAGAGAGGTCCATTACGAGTCTGTTAGTGGAAGGAGGTGCATCCATCACAGGGAGTATGCTCCGAGAGATGCTTATCGATAAATTCTATATCTTCAAGGCGCCAAAGCTCCTTGGAGGAGATGACGGCATCCCGATGTGCGCCGGTTTTGGTGCTAAAAGGATGGATGAATGTGTGATCTTGAAAGAGATCAAAATCAGGCGATTTGGAGATGATATCCTCGTAAGAGGTTATCCGGTCTATCAGGAACGCTTGAGATAAGCCGTTAGTTGTTGATCTTCGCCGAACCCGTTAACTCTGAACCTCTGAGCGGTTACACCGTTTATATGAGACCTTTGAAAAATGCTCAATTTCGTTCAAGATCAAGGCGCGTGAGGATTTTAACCACAGGAATATATTGAATATTTCGAGGATTTAAATCCGAATGCAACACAGAGATTGGGCGAAAGGGGGCGTTTTTCAAAGGTCTCTATATATCGGGAAGGTTTCCGATGATCCGTTCCCATAGATCCGAGAGAACCGGACCTGCCTGCCGGGACACGTCGATTATCTCTTCAATGGAAGTCTTCCTCATGCAGTCTGGCAGATTCAAGTTGGTGATGACGACAATGGCTAAGATTTCGAGGCCGCAATGAACGCCGACAATGGCCTGTGAAACAGTGGACATACCAACCGCATCAGCGCCTATCATCCTCAAAAACCGTGTTTCTGCAGGTGTTTCGAGAGAAGGTCCCAAGACTCCAACATAGATGCCTTGTCTGATCAGGATCCCTAATTCGATCGCTTTTGTCTTTGCGAGTCTGATTAGATCAGGGGAATATACCTGGGTCATGTCAGGGAAACGAGAGTCTGATTCGCCTAAGTTAGGCCCTCTTAAGGGATTAACTCCTTTCAGATTAATATGGTCTGTCATAATCATAAAATCCCCTCGTTCAAACTGGGGATTGAGACCACCGGCTGCGCTTGACATTAAAAGATATTTTACCCCCAGCTCTGCCATTACTCTCACAGGGAACGTGACTTCCTGAGGCGAATAACCCTCATAAAGATGAAAACGACCTTCCATGGCGATTAGCGGTCTACCTGCAAGTTTGCCTGCCGCTAAAATCCCCTTATGTCCTTCAACGGTCGAACTCGGAAAATTGGGTATTTCTTCATAGGGCAGGCGGAAATCAGCATTGATCCTTTCTGTGAGGGCCCCAAGGCCGGTTCCAGTAATCATCCCTATTGTGGGAGAATCGTTTAGCCTTGACTTCAAAAAATCCGCGGTTTCTCTTATTTGCTCAATCATCCATGCCCCCCTGTTTCAGTCCCGCGGGATTAATTGGTCGAGTTGCTAACAGAACCTCTCTCTTACAACTTAACAACTCAACCACTCAACGACTTGTCCACTGCCTTTTTTAGGCCAGCAGCGCCTAAAAGTCAACGAATTCCAAGAACCTATAGCCCTTATTATGGCTTTAACGACACAATCAGGGTAGTAAATGCCACACTGAGTCTTTCCTTTCCTTCATTCCATTGATCTAAAATCACCAACAAAATCAAACAGTTCTTGATTTGACTTCTTTTGGCACAGAAAATGCTCAGGACAAAATATCCTCTTTTCTGCTGAGAGAGGTGAAGCTTATAAGTTGATTGACAAACATCTAATCGATAACTAAGTTCTCCAAACTTTATATATTAGGAGCCAAATAATGGACGAAGAATCATTCACAAAACTGTTTCCGGTTAGGGTTATTTCCTTAACCCTAACCGTTGTATTTACCGTTCTTCTTTATGCCTTCAGCGCCTTTGCAGGGGAAAATAATGAACATCAGCCCTCAAATGAGAAGGTAGAGAAAAAGGAAGAAGGAATCCCCAATCCTGCTCCAGATAAGGCTACGGACGTCGTTATCTCACCAGCGTTAGGAAAAAAAGCCGAACCGTTTCATCCCATTATCCTTAGAGCCGCAAAGCACCATGAAATGGACCCAGCCCTTATCAAGGCGATTATTATGGTTGAATCAAGGTACAATCCTAATGCCATTTCCAAGCATGGGGCAAAGGGGCTGATGCAGTTGATGCCCAGAACTGCCCGGGCTTTAGGTGTAGAGGACACTTTTGACGCGGAGCAAAATGTTAACGGTGGTGTTAAATACCTCAAACAGCTTTTAGATGAGTTCAACGACAACCTCAAATTCGCTTTGGCTGCCTACAACGCTGGAAGCAGCAAGGTAAGGCGATATCGAGGAATCCCTCCCATAAAGGCCACCCAGAATTACGTAAAAAAGGTTTTTGCGTATTATCAATACTATAAAAACGAACCGATTGCCAAAACAGACAGTGCATAAGCATAGCTATTCTTAATTTGGCATAAATACGGCTTTTCTTTTCCTGACCACACGCTTCAATATCCCCTTTATCTCCACTCTCTCTTCTTTTGACCTTGACCTGCCTCTCCACTCTAATATAAATATACGTCAAAATTGACTCAATGAGAGGATTAATGAGAGATGGATGAGGACATCCAGCGTAACCATGAAAATTGACCTGCATATTCACTCTAAGGACTGCTCTGATGGCAAGTTAACCTTAGACAAAATATTTGGGGAAGCCCATTCAAGAAACATAGGGCTGATTTCCATAACGGATCACGATAACATTGATTGTCAAGAAGTGGCAGGAGTATTGGCTTCCCAATATGGAATCCACTATCTTTCAGGGGTAGAATTAAACATCTCTTTTTCCTATCCCCAATATAAGAACGGCAAGCCGGTATCGCTCGATCTCTTAGGTTATCAATATGACATCCACGACCCGCCACTTACCCGGAAAGTACGGAAGCTAAAGGAGCACCGCCGACTTCGTGCTGAAGAAATTCTTAAAAAAATAAACAGGGAACTCAGGATCGAACATCTAGATCCATTCACCCATAAAGACCTTGAGGCCATAGAAGAAACCGTTGACGGCGCCTTTGGGAGGCCGCATATCGCCAACTATATGGTCAAAAGGGGGATGGTTAATACCAGGCAGGAGGCCTTTGACAAATACCTGGTAAAGTGCAATGTGCCCAAGATGCCTCTCTCTCTTGAAGAAGCATCAACCTTGATCCGGGGGGCAGGGGGAAAATTGATACTCGCCCACGCCAATGACCCCAACGGAACTTCATTGGCCTCCCTGACTGCATCTGTTGAGGAGCAGTGCCGCATCATCAAAGAAACCATGCTTCCTTTCTTAGACGGCATAGAGTGCTGGCATTCAAGGCATACCCCTGAGACTGTTTCGGCCTATCTCGTCTTTGCTAAGGAGGCAGGATTGATGGTAACGGGTGGATCTGACTGTCATCAGGACCCCGTTATCATGGGCACAGTGCATGTTCCTTCATATGTGGCCGGACAGTTTACCCTAACGTTGCATAAAAAACGTTAGGGTTTAATCTGAACGAGGATAAAAATCAGCAATGAGCAAAATTATTAAAGATCTTCAGAATCCTATGGTCCTTCCTGATAAAACAAGGGGAGTAACCGTAGTTCAGACCCATATCTCTATTGTATTCGTGGCAGATGAGTTTGTTTATAAGGTCAAAAAGCCTGTTGACTTTGGGTTCTTAGACTTCTCTACCCTTGAAAAAAGAGAATATTATTGCCACCGAGAGGTAGAACTCAACAGGAGACTCAGCAAGGGGATTTACTTAGACGTACTCCCTGTCACAATGGACAAGGGAAAATACACCTTGAGAGGAACTTCGGGAGAGGCAGTGGAATACGCTGTCAGGATGAAAAGGATTCCCGATGAAAAGCTGATGAAATCGCTCTTTGCAAGAAATGAGATCACCCAAAACCATCTAAAAAGGATTGCAGAGGTCCTTGCGGAATTTCACTCGGGCGCTTTAAGGACCGACGAGATAGATGAATTTGGTGAACCTGAAAGGTTTAAAGTCAATACAGA
>Ga0307424_1000426_pt1 | contig 22548 bp, 18 predicted proteins | sample SalMarWE160320MG_FD_202157 | JGI IMG/M metagenome (GOLD analysis project Ga0307424, IMG submission 202157) | Salt marsh sediment microbial communities from the Plum Island Ecosystem LTER, Massachusetts, United States - WE1603-20 | ecosystem: Environmental > Aquatic > Marine > Intertidal zone >... | reverse complement strand
TTCTGGGTCAGCCGGTTCAGGTCCATGACGCTCCTCCAGGGGCTCTGAAGACGGGGACGGCCCGGGCCGCCGGGGCCCGGCCGGGCCCCGATTCCCTATACTCTCCACCCGGACGGATCTTCCCGAAACCCCCTCCCTTCGGATTCCGTAATACGTTCTCAAGACGCGGCTTGGCCGGGCATGCCCCGCCGGGATGGCCGTGCTATGATTCGTCGCTCCCGGCCGGGCCTTCCGCCCGCACCGCACCCACAGGAGCAGCGACCGATGATCCAGGTAACCGATCTCAGGAAGGACTACGGGGACGTCCGGGCCGTGGACGGCGTCACCTTCCGGGCGGAGCCGGGGAAGATCTTCGGCCTCCTGGGACCGAACGGGGCCGGCAAGACCACGACCCTGGGCTGCATCTCCGGATTGCTCCGCCCCACCGGCGGCCGGGTCTCCATCCTGGGTCACGACGTGGTCCGGGACGGCACCGCGGCCCGGAAGAGCCTGGGGGTCGTCCCCCAGGAAATCGCCCTCTACGAGGAGGTCTCCGCCGAGGAGAACCTCAAGTACTGGGGCGGGGCCTACGGGCTCACCGGGGCCGCGCTCAAGCGGCGCATCCAGGACGTGCTGGAGATCACCGGGCTCCAGGACCGGGCCAAGGACGCGGTCAAGCACATGAGCGGCGGCATGAAGCGGCGGCTCAACTTCGCCTGCGGGGTGGTGCACGAACCCAAGGTCCTGCTCCTGGACGAGCCCACGGTGGGGGTGGACCCGCAGAGCCGGGTCAAGCTCCTGGATCTGGTGCGCGAGCAGGCCCGGGCCGGGCAGTGCGTCCTCTACACCACCCACTACATGGAAGAGGCGGAGCAGCTCTGCGACCGGATCGCGGTGGTGGACCACGGGAAGCTGATCGCCCTGGGCACCCTGGCCGAACTCCGGGCCATGACCCGGGAGCACGACATCATCCGCATCACCGGCACCTTCCCCAAGGAGGACCCGGCCGGCCTCCTGCGCTCCCTGGGTGACATCGAGGTCCGCACCGGCGGGGACGGGCAGCTCATGCTCTCGGTCCGCGAGGCCAGCAAGCGGCTTCCCGCCATCCTGGAGGCCCTCTCCCGGAGCGGGGCCGAGATCCGCGAGACCACCCTCACCCAGCCCAGCCTGGAGAGCCTGTTCATCGAACTCACCGGGAAGGAACTCCGGGAGTAGCCATGACCTTCTTCCGCGCCGCGGTGGCCAAGGATCTCCGCCGGATCCGGCGGGACCCGGTGGCCCTCCTCATCTCCGTGGCCATCCCCCTCATGGTGGGGCTCCTGCTGCGGCTCGTCTCCGGGGGCGGCGGCACCCCGACCGCCCTGCTCCTGGTGACGGACCACGACGACTCCTTCGCGAGCGGGCTCCTGGTCCGGGCCTTCGGGGCCGGGCCCCTCCAGGAACTGGTACAGACCCGGGCCGTGAGCGAGGAAGCGGGACGGGCGGAGATGGAGGCCGGCAAGGCCTCCGGTCTCCTGATCATCCCGGAGAACTTCGGGGACGATGCGCTGGCCGGCACCCCGACCACACTCTCCCTGGTCACCAACCCCGCCCAGCGCATCCTGCCCCGCATCCTGGAGGAGGCGCTCGACACCTTCGCGGAGGCGGCCAACGGCCTGCACGAGATCCTGGGCCCGGAGGTGCGCACCTTCCTCCGGCGGACGGACACCGGGGCCCCCAGCGACACCATGGTGGCCCGGATCAGCGTGGCCGTGAACCGCCTGGTGAGCCGCGCGCGGCCGTTCCTGTTTCCTCCGGCCATCCGGGTGGAGACGGTGACCGAGCAGGCGCCTTTGGACGAGCGGAACTTCGCCGAGGTGTTCTTCCCCAGCATGATCTTCCTGGGCCTCATGTTCGCGGCCCAGACCCTGAGCGACGACGTGTGGAAGGAGAAGGCCTTCGCCACCCTGCGCCGGAGCCTCTCCGCCCCCGGCTCCATGGCCACCTTCTTCCTGGCCAAGACCGCGGCCGCGGCGGTGGCCCTGGCCGCCATCGTGACCGCCGCCTTCGTCCTGGGGCGGTTCGCCCTGGGCATCCCCCTCCACCACCTGCTCCTGGCCTCGGTCTGGGCCTCACTCTTCGCGGTGGTCATGTACCTCTTCTTCACCGTGATCCAGACCCTGTCCCAGAGCCACCGCGGCGGCAACATGCTCACCAAGGGGATCCTGTTCCCGCTGGTCATGGCCGGCGGCACCTTCTTCCCTTTCGAGATGATGCCGGCCAACATGGCCCGGATCGGCCGGCTCACCCCCAACGGCTGGGCCCTGGTCGAGACCAAGGAGATCCTGGCCGGGGCCTGGTCCGCCGGATCCCTGGGCCTGGCCGTCCTGGTGCTCCTGGCCATGGCCGCCGTGTTGTACCTCGTCTGTCTGCGAAGGCTGACCGCCTTCGCCCGGGCCTAGCCGCCATGATCCGATCCGCCTGGTTCCTGGCTCGCAAGGACGTCCAGTACATGCTCCGCGCCCGGGAGACCCTGTTCTGGACCTTCCTCATGCCCATCGTCTTCTTCTTCTTCATCGGGAGCATCACCGGAGGGTCCAAGGGCGCCTCTACCGACACCACCACTCCGCTGGTGGTGGTGGCCGACGCCACCGCCGGCTTCCTGATCCCCCATCTGGAAGCGCGGCTGGAGGAGACCGGGTTCCGGATCGTGCCCGCCGAGGGCGCCGACCCCGGCATCCCGCGGCTGGGGATCCCGGCCGCCTTCACCGACTCGGTGCTGGCCGGGCACCCGACCACCGTGACCGTCACCCGGGAAGAGACCGGCCTCACCGCCAAGTACGAGGACCTGCGGTTGAAGCGGGCGGTGTTCTCGGTGCTGGGCGACCTGGTGGCGGCCACCGACGGAAACCGCCCCCCGACCGAGGAGGGGCTCTCCATCCTGGCCCAGTCCCCGCCCATCGTGCGGGTGGAGGTGTCCCGGGCCGGGGTCCTGGCGGACCGGATCCCGAGCGGGTTCGAGCAGGCGGTGCCGGGAACCATGGTCATGTTCACCCTGCTGGTGCTGCTCACCTCGGGGTCGGTCCTGCTGGTGGTGGAGCGGAACGAGGGACTCCTGCGCCGCCTGGCCTCCTCGCCCCTCCCCCGGGCCTCGATCATCGCCGGCAAGTGGGGTGGGCGGATCCTCATCGGGTTCATCCAGATCGCCTTCGCCATGCTGGTGGGCACCCTGCTCTTCCACATGAACTGGGGCCCGCATCTGGGGGCCCTGCTCCTGGTCCTGGTCCTCTACGGCGGCCTGGTCGCCTTCCTGGGCTTGATCCTGGGGAGCGTGGCCCGGACCCAGGGCCAGGCGGTGGGGGTCGGTGTCCTGGCCAGCAACCTCCTGGCCGCCCTCGGTGGCTGCTGGTGGCCGATCGAGATCACCCCGCGCTGGATGCAGCATCTGGCCCTGCTGCTCCCCACCGGCTGGGCCATGGATGCCATGCACAAGCTGGTGAGTTTCGGGGCCCCCGCCTCCAGCGTCCTCCCCCACCTGGCCGTGCTGGCCGTGGCCACCGGGGCGGCGGCCTGGGGGGCGGGGAAAGTGTTCCGTTTCCAATAGAAAGCCCGCGCCGGGGCGGATTGGATAGACTCTGACCCATGAGCCCGTTCCTGCTCCTCGCCACCGGCAATCTGGTCCTGGGCGGACTCGTGTTCCTCCTGGGACTGGTCATCCTGCGCGAGAACCCCCGCCAGACCCTGAACCGCGTAGTGGCCTTCATGCTGTTCTTCGGGGGGCTGGGCTCCTTCGTCACCGCCCTGGGCTTCGTCTCCACCCAGGGCCCGGGGACGGCGGCCCGCGGCGGCGTGGTGGCCGAGAACTTCGCCTACATCTGGGAGTTCTTCTTCCCCACCCTTCTCCTCTTCTCCAGCATCTTCCCCCAGGAGCGCGGCCCCCGCCGGCGTTTCCGCAGCTTCACCCTGGTCGTCTACGCCCCGCACGTCTTCCACTTCCTGCTCCTCCTGGGGATCTCCCTCCTGGGATCGCGCGTGAGCCTACAGAGCCTGCACGTGCCGGAGGCGACCCGGCCCCTGGTCAACGTGGCCGGGCTCCCCTTCCATCTCTTCCTGGCCATCCACCGCTCACTCTTCTCCCTGGTGAACCTGGGCTACGGGGTCCTGAGCGCGGTGTTCCTCATCCGGAGCTACCGCGAGGCTCACCTGCCGCGGCTGAAGCGCCAGCTCCGGGTGATCGGGGCCGGCCTCATCGCCTGCCTGGCCCTGTACAGCCTGGCCACCTCCATCCCGGTGCTCCTGGACCTGGCCATCCCGGTCTGGGCCCGCTCCCTGCTCACCATCGCCGCGTTGACCGTGGGCTCGGGTTCCATCGCCTACGCCATGGTCCGGTACAAGTTCCTGGACACCAAGCTCCTGGCCCGCCGCGGCATCCTCTACGCGGTGGCCTCGGCGGTTCTGATCGGCTTCTACCTGACCGTGGTCACCCGCTTGAGCCAGCTCGTCTCCTCGGTCAGCGGGGTGGAGACCCGGGTGCTGGAGCCGGTTTTCCTGATCCTCGCCCTCATCCTCTTCCAGCCGGTCATCTCCCGGGTGGAGGAGCGACTGGAGCTGATGCTCCTCCGCGACCGCGGGGACTACCGGAACGTGCTCCGCCGCATGGGTCGCGAACTGCTCACCGCCATCGATCTGAACGAGATGCTGGCCCAGTCGATCGGCACCCTGAGCGAGGCATTGCTCCTGCGCTCGGCCTACGCGGTGGCCTTCACCCGCGAGGGCCCGGTGCTGCAGGTGGGGGCGGGCAAGGTCCCCGACCGCGACGCGGTGGCGCAGCTGGCCGGCCTCCTGTCCCGGGTGCCGCTCGACCAGGACAGCGTGCGCCTGGACGAGGACTTCGCCCCCCTCCCCCCCGAGGACCGGGACCTCCTGGTGCGCGAGTTCCACGCCGCCCTGGTCTTCCCCCTCCATTCCAAGGGGGAGACGGTGGGCGGGCTGCTGCTGGGGCTGAAGGCCACCGACACCGGCTACAACGCCGAGGACGTGAACCTGCTCTCCACCCTGGCCGGGCAGATGTCGGTGTCGGTGCAGAACGGCTTGCTGCTGCGGGAGCGGGTGGCGGTGGCACGGATGGAGGAGGAACTCAACCTGGCCCGGCGCATCCAGAGCACGTTCCTGCCCTCGGAGTTCCCGGTCATGCCCCGGTTCGAGGTCTACGGCATGAACACCCCGTCCCGCGAGGTGGGGGGCGACTTCTTCGACCTGGTCCCGCTCAAGGACGGCACCTTCTACCTGGCCATCGCCGATGTGAGCGGGAAGGGGGTGCCGGCCGCGCTGTTGACCTCCATGCTCCAGGCCTCGCTCCGCATCCAGGCCGAGACCACGGAGTCGGTGGCGTCCATCGTGACCAACATCAACACCCTGGTCGCCCGCAGCACCACCACCGAGCAGTTCGCCACTTTCTTCCTGTGCCGGGTGGACCAGGAGTCGCTGCGCATGGAGTTCTCCAACGCCGGCCACAACTACCCGCTGGTCTGCCGCAAGGACGGCGAGCGGGTGTTCCTGGAGAAGGGGGGGATCGTGCTCGGCCTCATGACCGCGGCCCGGTTCGAGGAGGCCCGGCTGGACCTCCGGCCCGGAGACCGGGTGGTGTTCTACACCGACGGGGTGAACGAAGCGATGAACCGGGCCGGCGAGGACTTCGGCGAGGAGCGGCTGTGGGACCTGGTGGCCGGGTTGCCCTCGGACCTGAGCGCCCGGGAGATGACCAACCGTGTGGTGGAGGAACTCTACCGGTTCCTGGACGGCGAGGAGCCCCAGGACGACGTGACGGTGATGATCCTGAGGGTGCTGGAGGGTTCCCCGGCCGAGCGCGCCCGGGAAGCGACGCAGGTCGGCGCCGACATGGCGTGATGCGGGCGGCCGGGGTAGGATGGGGACTCGGCTCCCCTCGGACGCTTCCAACCCGATTGTGAGGACCATGCCCCACCATCCCCGGATCCTCTCCGTGGCCACCGCCGTCCCCCCGCACCGCCTGCACCAGGATGAGGTGAAGGCGGAGACGGGGCGCCTGTTCGCCGGCTTGCCGGACATCGAGCGCCTCCTGCCTCTCTTCGACCGGGCCGGGGTGGAATGGCGCCACATGGCTTTCCCCAAGACCTACTACCTGGAGCCGCGGTCCTTCGGGCAGCGGAACGCGGACTACGTGCGGGTGGCCCTGGAGCTGGGCGAGGAGGCGGTCCGCCGCGCCCTGGACCGGGCCGGCCTGGGGATCGAGGACGTGGACACCTTCCTCTTCACCACCACCACCGGCCTGGCCACCCCCAGCGTGGACGCCCTCCTGGCCGAGCGCCTGGGCATGCGTCCGGGGGTGCGGCGGATCCCCCTCTTCGGCCTGGGCTGCGCCGGGGGCGCGGCGGGGCTGGCGGTGGCCGCGGACCAGCTCCGGGCCCGGCCCGGCGGGGTGGCCGTGGTGCTGTCGGTGGAACTCTGCAGCCTCACCTGGAACCTGGACGCCCGGACCAAGGTGAACCTGGTGGGGATCGCCCTCTTCGCCGACGGGGCGGGATGCGCGGTCCTGGCCGGGGCCGACCGGCCGGCGGGCGCGGTTTCCGGCGCCGGGGTAACCGGCACCGAAACCGTGCGCTTTCCCGAGTCCGGGCACCTGATGGGCTGGGAGTTCTCGGAGGCCGGCTTCGGGCTGGTGCTCTCCCCCGGGGTCCCCGGATTCATCGCCGAGGAACTCCCGCCCCGGGTGGCCGCGTTCCTGGAATCCCATGGACGGAGCCGTGACGACGTCCGGCACTTCGCCCTCCACCCCGGAGGGCGTCAGGTGATCGCGGCCTACCGGCGCGGGCTGGGGCTCTCCGAGGACGACGTGGCCCCCACCCGGGAGGCGCTTCGTCTTCACGGCAATCTCTCCTCGGCCTCGGTCTTCTTCTCCCTGGATGAACTCTGGCGCACCCGGAACCCCCGCCCCGGCGACCGGGGGTTCGTGGCCGCCATGGGTCCCGGGTTCGCGGCGGAGATGCTGCTCCTGGAGTGGTCCCGGGAGGCGGGCCCCCGGCGACCGGAGGGGGCGGCCGGCCGCGAACCGGCCTCCCGGTAGACGATCCGGGGCCGCGGGTCTAGGATCCCGGCATGGCCTGGATCCGCATGATCGACGAGGGGGACGCCGGCGAGCGTCTGAAGCAACTCTACGGGCAACTCACCTCGTCCTGGGGCGGGGTGGATCACATCATCAAGATCCACAGCCTGAATCCCCCCTCCATGGAAACCCATCACAAGTTCTACGCCACCCTCATGCGGGGCCGCTCCCCGCTCTCCCGCATCCAGCGGGAGATGATCGCGGTGGTGGTCTCCGCGGCCAACCGCTGCCACTACTGACTGGTGCATCACGGAGCGGGTCTCCGTCGCCTGATCGATGACGAAGAACTCGTCTCCACCCTCATGACGGATTACCGGAAGGCCACCATCACCCCGTCCGACCGGGCCATGCTGGACTATGCGGCCAAGCTGACCCTGACCCCCTGGGAGATGGAGGAGACAGACGTGGAGCGGCTCCGGACCGCCGGTTTCGACGACACCGCCATCCTCGACCTGGTGCAGATCACCGGCTACTACGCCTTCGTCAACCGCCTGGCCGACGGCCTGGGGGTGGAACTCGAGGACTTCTGGGGCCGGGACTCCGAAGATTGACGCTCCCGGGCAAGCCGCCGAACGAATACCTAGAATCTATTATTTTCAAATGACTTAGAACTTTCTCGCCCCCAGCCGCACCGAGACGTGGTAAATAACTAGAGTAATTTGATCTGATTTCTACCCTCTGCGGTCGGGGCTGCCACCTGGGGACCACCGGTCCACCACGACACCCGCCACATGAATCGACCCCGCAAGGAGGACTTCATGAGATCACTGATCGTCTTCATGGTTCTCACCGCCATGGTTCTGCTCACCGGATCGGCCGGGGCCGGATGGGTTCCCGACGGAGGGCTCGTCTGCTCCGAGAACAGCACCCGTCCACACGCCGTCGCGGACGGGACCGGCGGTTCCATCATCACCTGGCAGGACGGCCGGAATCCGTCGTCGGGCTGGGACATGTACGTCCAACGCATGGATGCCTCCGGGACCCCGGTCTGGACGGCGAACGGCGTGGCTCTGTGTAACGCCGTGAACTATCAATACTATCCGCGGGCCATTTCCGACGGAGCCGGGGGGGCCATCGTCGCTTGGTATGACCACCGGAACGGCGGGGATTACAACATCTACATCCAGCGGGTGGATGCTGCCGGGACCCCGATGTGGGCCGTGGATGGCGTGGCTGTGTGTGCCGCGGCGAACGATCAGATTGCAGAGGAGATCGTCTCCGACGGGGCGGGCGGGGCCATCGTGGTCTGGCAGGACCTTCGCGGTGGCGTGGCCTACGACATCTATGCCCAGCGCGTGGATGCCTCCGGAGTCCCGAAATGGGCCGCGGACGGCGTCCCCGTCTGCACCGCGGCCGACCAGCAGACCCAGCCGGCAATCGTATCGGACGGGGCCGGCGGTGTCGTGGTCGCCTGGCAGGACCTTCGCAACGGGGTCGGCGAGGACATCTACGCCCAGCGCATGGACGGTGCGGGAGCCCCCCGGTGGACCCCGGACGGCGTCGCCCTGAGTGCGGCGGCCAACTTCCAACTGTCCCCGGCGATCGCAGCGGATGGGGCCGGAGGCGCCATCGTCGCCTGGGAGGACTACCGGAGCGGCGTCCGGTACGACGTCTACGCGCAGCTTGTCGACGGAGCCGGAAATCCGAAATGGCTGACCGACGGTGTCGCCCTATGCACGGCCAGCAATAGCCAGAGCGCACTGGACATGGCCGCGGACGGGATGGGGGGCGCCGTCGTCACCTGGCGGGACTACCGCAGCGGCTCGAACTACGACATCTATGCCCAGCGCGTGGACGGGTCCGGGAATACGCTATGGACGGTGGACGGCGCGGCCCTGTGCACGGTCAGCGGGAATCAACTCTACCCGGTGGTCGCCGGCGGGACCAACGGCTTCATCGTCTCCTGGGTGGATTACCGGACCGGCACGAACTACGACCTCTACGCCCAGGCGATCACCGCCTCGGGGGTTCTGCAATGGACCGTGGGCGGGACCCCCGTGTGTACGGCATCCGCAAACCAGCTGAACGCGGTGATCGCCTGGGATGGAGCCGGGGGGGGCGTCGTCGCCTGGGAGGACTACCGGAGCAACACGTCCCACGTCTACGCCCAGCGCATGGAGGAGGTCTACGGCTACTGGGGGCACCCCGAGCCGATCGTGGACGCGGTGGCGGACATCCCCGACGACCAGGGGGGGAAGGTGGCGGTCGACTGGACGGCCAGCGGGCGCGACCTGCCGAACCCGCGCGCCATCTCCCACTACACGATCTGGCGGGCGGTGGACGCCCTTCCCATGAGCGCCGGCGGAGGAACGCCGCCCGTCCTGACCGACCTCGCTTCGGTGCGTGCCGGGAACTCCGGACCGGTCTACGCCGCCCTGGCCTCGGTTCCGGGCTATTACTGGGAGCTGGTGGGCACCCAGGAGGCCCACGGCTGGCCGGGCTACTCGTTCTCCGCCTCCACCCGCGCGGATTCGGCCTCCGGCACCCCCTCCACCGAGATGTTCATGGTCGCCGCCCACGACCAGTACAGCGACTACGTGGCCTTCCCCTCCAATGCGGTGAGCGGGCACTCGGTGGACAACCTGGCCCCGTCGGCTCCCCTGATGCTCACCGCCGAGCGGGTGGGGAACGACGTCCATCTGGCCTGGAACGGCGTCCCCGTCCCCGATCTCCGGGACTACGCGGTCTACCGGGCGCTGACCCCCGGGGTGACCCCGGTCCCGCTCAACTTCGTCTCCACCTCGGCGGACACGGACTGGGTCGATACCGGGGTCCCCACCTCGGCGCTGTACTACATCGTGACCGCCAGCGACGTGCACGAGAACCAGAGCCCGCCGTCCAACGAGGTGGTGGTGGGCACCGAGACCGGGGTGGGGGGAACGCTGCCGGTGAGCGCGCTCCAGGTCCTGGCCAACCGGCCCAACCCGTTCACCGCCTCCACCCTCTTCCGGGTGGGGCTGCCCGCAGCGTCGCCGGTCCGGATCCACGTGTTCGATGTGGCCGGGCGGCGGCTCAGGACCCAGAGATTGACCGGAACCGAGGGCTGGCAGGAGGTCGCCTTCGACGGTCGGGACGACGCCGGGGCGCTCCTTCCCGGCGGCATGTACTTCTACCGCATCGCCGCCGCCGGCACCGCATTCACCCGGAAGATCCTGATCGCCCGCTAGACCGGAACGTTCCCGGGCGCGGGGAGCGCCCGGGGGCCGGTGGCGCCGCCGGCCCCTACTTCCCTCCCCGCCGCCGCCGGTAGCGCTCCTGGCCCAGCTCCAGGAGCCGCTCCACCAGGTCCTGGTAGCCCAGACCGGTGGCCTCGGCGGCCATGGGGACCAGGCTGGTCTCGGTCATGCCCGGAATGGTGTTCACTTCCAGGCAGAACACGTTCCCGTCCTCGGTGAGGCGGAAGTCGACCCGGGCCACCCCGGAGCAGCCCAGGATACCGAAGGCCATCTCCCCCAGTCGCTCGGCTTCGCGGGCCACCGGCTCGGCCAGCTTGGCCGGAACCTCGTACCGGGTCTGACCCTTAGAGTACTTGTGCACGAAGTCGTAGAAGCCGTCCTCGGGAATGATCTCCACCACCGGGAGCGCCTTCCCCCCCAGTACCGCCACCGTGAGTTCGCGCCCGGGAATGAACTCCTCCACCAGCACCGGGCCGTAGCGGAACGCGTCCTCCAGGGCGGTCTCCATCGACTCCGGGCCCTGCACGATGTGCACGGCCACGCTCGAGCCCTGCTTGTTCGGCTTCACCACCACCGGGAACCCGCCCAGGGCGCCTGGATCGGGCACCTCATCCTTGCGGGTCAGGAGCCGTCCGCGCGGGGTGGGGATGCCGGCGGCGCGGAACATGGTCTTGGCCAGCGCCTTGTCCATGGCCAGGGCGCTGGACAGCATGCCCGAGCCGGTATAGGGGATCCCGGCCAGGTCCAGGAGCGCCTGCAGGGTGCCGTCCTCCCCGATCCCCCCGTGCAGGGCCACGAAGATCATCTCCGCCTGGTCCATGGCCCCGGGCCGGGCCAGGACGAGGCTGCGCTCGTCCCCCGGCGGGCTCTCGGGGGCGGAGCCGATCCGGTGGGTCTCCAGGGATTCGATCTCCAGGCCCTCCCCGGTGGCCGGATCCACGGCCGTCACCTCGTGTCCCCTGTCCACCAGGGCGCGGGACACCCCGTATCCGGTGGACAGGCTGATCGAGCGTTCGGTGCTCGACCCTCCCATGAGAACCAGGATCTTCATCGCCGCCCTCCTTCCGCTCCGGTCGCCACCAGCACCACCGCGGCCGCCGCCGCCCCCTCGCCCCGTCCCACCAGGCCCAGGCCGTCGGTGGTGGTGGCCTTGACCGACATCCGGTCCGGGTCGATCCCCAGCGCCTCGGCCAGCCGCCCCCGCATGGCGTCCACATGGGGGGCCAGCCGGGGGGCCTCCAGGAACACGGTGCAGTCGGCCTGGACCGGCGTCCCCCCGGCCTCCCGGACCAGCCGCACCGCCTCCCGCAGCATCTCCACGCTGTCCGCATCCCGCCAGGCTTCGTCGCCGGACGGGAAGTGCCGTCCCATGTCCCCCAGGGCCATGGCCCCCAGGAGGGCGTCGGTCACCGCGTGGCACAGGACATCGGCGTCGGAGTGGCCGGCCAGGCCCTCGGGGTACTCGATGCGGACCCCGCCCAGAACCAGGGGCCGTCCCGGCCTGAACCGGTGGACGTCGTACCCCTGGCCGATGCGTAAACCGCTCATGACGCCTCCGCTTCCGCCCCCATCAGGGCGGCGACCACCGCGAGGTCTTCGGGATAGGTGATCTTCACGTTCCGGGCCTCCCCTTCCGTCCAGGTCACACTGTACCCCGCGCGCAGGACCAGGGAGGCCTCGTCCGTCCCCCGCACCCCGTCCACTTCCGCCCGGCGGAAGGCCGCCTCCAGGACCGGCCGGTGGAACCCCTGGGGGGTCTGGACGGCCAGGAGCCGGTCCCGGTCCTCGTAGGCGGTCACGTCGCCGCCGGCTCCGCGCCGGGCGATGGAGTCCCGGGGGCGAAGGGCCGGGATCACCGCCTCGGCCCGTTCCAGACCCTGGAGCACGCGGCGGACCAGGGCCACCCCCACCAGCGGGCGGGCGGCATCGTGCACCAGCACGTGTTCGGCCGAGGAGCCGAGGGCGGCCAGCCCCAGGCGCACCGAATCCTGGCGCGCTTCCCCCCCCGCGGTCACCGTCACCGGATGGCGGAGGGTCACCGTTCCCAGCACCGCCGTCCGGAAGGCGTCCTCGCGACCGGGGGGGGCCAGGACCACGCGCTCGCCGATCCCGGGAAACGCGTCGAAGGCCAGGAGGGTCCAGGCCAGGATCGGCCGATCCCGGAGCGGGGTCAGGGCCTTCTCCTCCCGGCCGCCCAGCCGCGTCCCCCGCCCCGCGGCGGGGACGATCAACGCCGCGCTCATGACCGGGCCGCCAGGGGACGGCGCGGCGCCCCGGAAGGCCGCGCCCCGGGGCCCGGCCCCGGACCCAGCGTCTTCTCCAGCGCCTCGTCCACCCGGCCCACCGCCACCAGCTCCAGGATGTCCCGGTCCCCGGGTGAGACGCCGCTCTCCGGCACCACCGCCCGGGTGAAGCCGAGCTTGGCCGCCTCGCGGAGCCGCAGGGTGAGCTTGGGGGTGCGCCGGACCTCGCCGCCGAGGCCGACCTCGCCCATCACCACCGTGCGCGCGTCCAGGGCCAGGTCGCGATAGCTGGAGGCCACGGCCAGGGCCAGGGCCAGATCCACCCCCGGCTCGGCCACCCGGAACCCGCCGGCCACGCTGGCGAACACGTCGTGACCGGAGAGGTCGAGCCCGGCCCGCCGCTCCAGCACGGCCAGGAGCACGGCCAGACGCTTCCCGTCCAGCCCCATGGCCACCCGCCGGGGGGTGCCCGCGCCCGCGCTCCCCACCAGGGCCTGCACCTCCAGCAGGAGCGGCCGCGTCCCCTCCATGGCCACCACCACCGAGGACCCCGGCGTACCCTCGCGCCGTTCCTCCAGGAAGATCTCCGAGGGGTTGGCTACCTCGCCCAGCCCCGACTCGCGCATCTCGAACATGCCGATCTCGTGGGTGGGGCCGAACCGGTTCTTGGTGGCGCGCAGGATGCGGATGTCGTGGAAGCGGTCGCCCTCCAGGTAGAGCACCGCGTCCACCATGTGTTCCATGACCCGGGGACCGGCCACCGTCCCCTCCTTGGTCACGTGCCCGACCAGGATCACCGGCACCTGCGAGCGCTTGGCGAGTTCCAGGAAGTAGAGGGTGTTGTCCCGCACCTGGCCCACGCTGCCCGGGGGGCCGCCTTCCTCGTGATAGAGAGTCTGGATGGAGTCCACGATCACCAGGTCGACCCCCTCCCCCTCCACCGCGGGGGCCACCGCCTCCAGGCGAGTGCCGGCCACCACCCTGATGGCGTCGTGGATGTCGCCCAGGCGCCGGCTGCGCAACCGGAGCTGGCGTTCGGACTCCTCCGCGGCCACGTAGAGCACGCGGAGGCCCAGGGAAGCGTAGGCGGAGGCGGCCTGGAGCAGCAGGGTGGACTTCCCCACCCCGGGATCGCCGGCCACCAGGACCAGGCTGCCGGGCACCAGGCCGCCCCCCAGCACCCGGTCCAGTTCTCCGATCCCGGTGCGGTAGCGGAGGACGTCCTCGCCCTCGATGTCCCCCAGGGCCACGATGCGCGCCCCGCGGGCGGTGGCGGACGGGCGCCGCCGGCCGGGTCCGGGCTCGCCCGCCTTCTCTTCCAGCGTGTTCCAGCTCTGGCAGGCCGGGCACTGGCCCACCCAGCGCGGGGCCTCGTAGCCGCACGACGTACACGCGAACCGGATCTTCTGCTTCATGAACGCTCCCTGGGGGTCGGGGACGGGGCCAGCCCGGGAGTGTAGGCGATCGGGGCCGGGGGGAAAAGCGGGCCCCGGAAGGTCTAGAACACGCTGAACTTGAAGTACCGCTTGGGGTGCTCCCGCACGTCCTGCAGAAGGTCCTTGGCGTCCCGCAGGGTGACCACGAGCTGGTTGTAGAGGTCGTCGTCGCGCACCACCTTCCCCAGCGTGCCCTGGCCGGACTCCACCCGGGTCAGGAGCGCGTCCACCCGGTTCACGGTGCGGTCCAGGGAGGTCAGGGTGCTGTCCAGCCGGGACGCGGCCCGGGAGGCGTCCTCCAGGGTGGAGCCGAACTGCTCGCCGTGGCCCCCCACCATCTCGTGCACGTCCTTCATGGCCAGGTTCAGGGACCGGATCGACTCGGTCAGGGTGGTCCGGTTGGCCTCCAGGAGGTCGGCCAGCCCCCCGGTGGCCCGTTCCACGTTGTCCAGGGTGCGGGTGAGCTGGCCCTGGCGGTCCTCGTCGAAGGCGACCAGGAGCGAGTCCACCCGGTTGGCCAGGCGCTCGAACGTGGTGAGCGCGGTCCCCACCCCGCTCAGGAGTTCGGGAATGCCCCCCCGGTAGAACCCGTGGAGCACGGTCCCGGGGGGGAGAACGGCCAACCGGACCGCGCCCGGGTTCACGCTCACCACCTTCTGTCCCATCAGGCTCACGTTGTCGATGGCCGCGAAGGCGCCCTGGTGGAGTTCCACATGGGAGGCGATCTGGAGGACGGCCAGGGCCTTCCCCTTGTCGAACCGGATGTCCACCACTTTCCCCGAGGGCACCCCCTTCACCTCCACCGGATCCCCCTTGGCCAGACCGCTGGTGGAGGGGAACTCCACCGTGACCTCGTAGGTCTTCTTGCCGATCGAGAACTCCTTGAACCACAGGACGCCGGTGATGAGGATGACCAGGGAGGCGATGAAGAGGATTCCCACCTGGATCTGTTGCCGCCGGTCGGTCATGGTCAGAAGCTCCTGGCTCCGGCCGGGCCCGGGCGCATCTCGTACTCGGTGAGCGGCCCCTCGGCCTCGGCCCGGGTGAATTGCCGGACCACGGGATCCTCGGAGCGTACGATCTCCTCCGGCGTGCCGTCGAAGTGGATCTTCCCCTCGTGGAGCAGGCAGAGCCGGTCCCCCACATAGTAGGCGCTCTTCATGTCGTGGGTGACCACGATGGAGGTGACGTTCAGCTTCTGCTGCAGGCCGCGGATGAGTTCGTTGATCTGCTGGGCGTTCACCGGATCCAGCCCGGTGGTGGGCTCGTCGTAGAGGATGTAGTCCGGGTCCATGGCGATGGCCCGGGCCAGGCCGACCCGCTTGCGCATCCCCCCGGAGAGATCCGAGGGTTTCTTGGCCTCGATCCCCTCCAGGTTCACCAGGGCCAGCTTCTCGGCCACGATGCGGGCGATCTCCTCCGGGCTCTTGCCGCTGTGCTCGCGCAGGGCCAGGCCGATGTTCTCGGCCACGGTCATGGAGTCGAAGAGCGCGGCCATCTGGAACAGCATGCCGAAGCGCTTGCGGAGTTCGGCCAGCTCGTCGTAGACCATGCCCTCCACCACCCGCCCGTCCACGCGGATGGCGCCCCGGTCGGGATGGAGGAGGCCGATGATGAGCTTCAAGAGCACGCTTTTCCCGCTCCCCGAACGGCCGAGCACCACCAGGCTCTCCCCGGTGGCCACGTCCAGGTCGATGCCGGAGAGCACCGGTTGCTCGCCGAAGCTCTTGACCAGCTCGCGAATCTCGATCATCGGCCGCCTTCCGTTTCTCCGGGACCGCTCATGCCGGGAAGATGAGCCGGAAGATGACCTCGGCCAGGAAATAGTCCATGACCAGGATCATGACACAACTGGCCACCACCGCCCGGGTGGTGGCCGTCCCCACCCCCTCCGCGCCTCCGGTGGTCTGGAAACCGTAGAAACAGCCCTCGATGGCGATCAAGGCCCCGAACACGAAGGACTTGAACAGCCCGCCGTAGATGTCGTCGGCGTCGAAGAGGAGCCGCATGCCCCGGTTGTACATGCTCACGCTGAGGCCCACCCGGGTCACCGAGACCACCATCCCGCCCAGGATGGCGATCCCGTCCGCGAACACGGTGATCGCCGGGAGCATGATGGTGGCGGCCACCAGCCGGGGTACGGCCAGGAACCGGACGGGGCGGATGGCCAGGGTCTCCAGGGCGTCGATCTGCTCGGTGACCCGCATGGTCCCGATCTCCGCCGCGAAGGACGCGCTCACCCGCGCCCCCACCACCAGGGCGGTCAGCACCGGGCCCAACTCGATGAACACGCTCTTGGCGATCACCGTGCCCACGTAGATGAGGGGCATGGTCCCCTGCATCTGGTAGGCGGTCTGGAGCGCGGCCACCCCGCCCACGAAGAGCGAGGTGAGGATGACCAGGGGCATGGAGCCCACCCCGATGAACCGGGCCTGCTCCAGGATCAGGCGGAAATAGCGTAGGCCGGGGAAGAACTCCTTGCCCAGGAGGACCAGGAACGCCGCGAACTGGCCCGCGGCCGCCACCGTCTCCAGGAGAAGCTCTCCAAGATAGCTGAAGGGTGCCGTCAGCTCGATCGCCCTCATTCTCGTCCTTCGGCTCCGGGTAAGATGTTGCCGGGCTTGCCATTCCTCTTAGATCGGCGCGGGCCGGCGGAGGGTCCACCCTGAACTGAAGGCCTTAGCATAGGCGATCCGGTCGGATCGCGTAACTCATAAAAAACCGAGGGGGTTAGGAGCCCTGACCCCCCCGGGTGAAGCCCTCGCCGCCGGGGCCGGGACCGGACCGGCCGGTCAGCGGATGATCACGAAGCGCCCCCGGCAGATGACTCCCTGGTGCTGGACGCTGTAGAGATAGACGCCGCTCACCACGTTCTGCCCGTTCCGGGTGACCATGTTCCAGAAGTAGGTGCCGTCCCCGGCGCGGCCGTCATGTTCCACCTCCTGCACCAGGTCCCCGGCCAGGGTGTAGATGCGGATGGTGCACACGTCGTCGGGGAGGTTCCGGAAGGCGATCTTGGTCCCGGTGGGGTCCCGCTCGCTGGGAATGAGGTCCCAGTCCGCGCCGCCCCGGTAGGGGTTGGGGACCACCCGCACCGCCTCGCAGCCGGACACCGAGTCCCATCGGGGCACCACCGCTTCCGCCTCCGAGGCCACCGGGAGCCCGGAGAGTTCCACCAGGTGGGTCTGGTGGGTGACCGGATCCTCGGCGGGAATGAACCCGAACGCGGTCACCGCGTAGAAGTAGAGCTTGCCGTTCAGGATGCCGCCGGTGTCCTCGAAGTGGTACCGGCCCACCGGGAAGATGGGCTTGGGCGGGGTGTCGTCGGTATAACCGACCTCCCGCACGGTGCGCTCCAGGGCGCCCTCGGGGAACGGCACCATGAGCGGCCGCACCCCGGTGGCGCTCGCGCTCTCCGGATGCTTCCAGAACTCCGCGATCTTCATCCACTGGTCCGGAGCCGGACCCACCGACCCCTCGGGCCGCTGCCAGTTGTCCGCGCGCCAGATCCGGTAGCCTTCGAACACCTCCTGGCCGGTGATCGGATCGGGGAAGAGTTCCGAACTGTTGTCCCAGAACAGGGTCACCTTACGGTCCCCGGCGGGATCGATGTAGATATCGATATCCGGGCTCACCGGCTTGGTGTTGTTGCTGGGCGGGGGCGGCGCGGTGGTGCCCACCCAGTTGACCAGGGTCTCCTTGCCGTCGACGCCGGTGCAGGGGTCGCAGTCGTCGTCCACGTAGTGGGGCCCGGCCACGTCGCAGGACGGGGTCTGCCGGAAGCGCGTCACCGCGTTCAGGGTGTCGCAGGGATCGTCCCACAGGATCTCGGAACCGAGTTCCAGGAGCTGGAGGCAACGCTCCTTCCCGTCCACCCCGGTGTCCTTGTTGCCGTCCAGGTCCACGTAGCGGCCGTCGTACACGCGCTGGGCCGCGACCGCGTTCCTCCAGAACCCGGAGTGCCCGGAGCCGATCACGTAGGCGCTCTGGAAGGAGAGGGACTCCCCCGGGTTCAGGTTGGCGAAGGGCCCGGTGGAGATGACGTAGCGGTAGTCGTCGGGCTTGCTCGCCTTCCGCCGGGGTTTGGACCCCGAGGAGATGAGCACGTAGCGCTCGTCGTCGTTCTGGGGATCGGCGTTCTCCCCGGAGGAACTGAACCAGGCCACCGAGGACAGGCCGACCCGCTGGGGGGCCCGGATCCCCGAGTCGTCGGTGGTGTGTCCCAGGAAGAGCGATCCAAAAACCCCGTCCACGTCCCCGCCGGTGGCGGTGGTCCCGTTGTCGGGGACGTCCCAGATGTAGGCCGCGTCCATGGAGAGTTCGGTGGAGGCGCAGGAACCTTCCCGGCCCAGGTCGCTGGCCGTGGTGTCGAGATGAGCCCAGCCCACCAGGTCGTCGGTCCAGTAGCCGGGATGGGTCTTGGGACCGGCGTCGGAATCGGAGAAGAACCCGATGTAGAGCTGCTTCAACCGCTGCTCGCCCACGTTCACGATCTCGAAGTCGAAGCCCACGAACTCGTTGATCCCGGGAGACGACCACTGGAAGGAACGCTGGCGGATCAGGATGTTGAGCGGGGTGTGATCCGGCTCGCCGGCGACCGCCTCCGGGGTGTCGTCCCGGTATATGCAGGAGAACATCTGCTGCCCGATGGCCGCGAAGTCCTCGTCCACCAGGCCGTCCCCGTCGTCGTCCAGGCCGTTCTGGAAGTCCTCGTCGTAGAGCCCGTCGTGGTCGTCGTCGGCGGCGGTCGGGCTCAGCGCGCCCACCCGGACCCCTCCCTTCGACCCTTCGAACGACTCGTAGATCGTCCAGCGGGGGTCGATTTCCGGCCGGAACTCGAAGGAAATCGGGTAGCGGGAGTTCGAGACGTGCACGTCCGAATCGGACCCGATGGCCCCGATCCACAGGCTGGAGTCGTAGAGGTACTCGTCCCCGTGCCAGCCCGCGGACAGGTCGTCCACGAAGGGGTTCCCCAGGATGCCCACGTTGGTGATGCCCAGGATCAGGAGCCCCACATTGTGCACGAACAGGTTCGGCGGGCGGGTGGCGAAGAGAGGATCCGCCCCGTTGCTGAAATAGGGGGACGGGCGCTCATGGGGGCCGGGGCGGCCCTGCGCGCAGGGAGCGGACAGCCCCGCGGCAAGAACCAGCGCCAAGACGACCGGTGGGCCTCCGAACCATCGCATCACCGTCCTCCTCTCATGCACCTGCGGGGGGGTCGTTCGCGAAGGTCCCGAGGGGGGGGCGGTGTTCCAGGCCGCTGCTTGAAAGATAACCCGGGGAGGCGGAATGCGCAACCGCGGGGTTGGAGGGGGCAAAGTCCTTTCAATAGAACGGGTTGCAGGAGCGTCGGGACCTATGGAAGGAGGGAAAAACGGACTCCAGCAGTCGGGAAACCGCGCCTGTCATTCTCTGAATGAGTGAATTCCCGCCCCGACCTCGGCGCGGCCGGCTCCTAAGATGGGCGGTTGGACGGGCGTACGGGCCGAGAGTCGGCGCGATCGCGACCGGCCGGCGGCGCACGTCGTCGAATCGGAGGTGGAACATGGTGGACAAGACGGCCGATCTGGCCGGACCCGGTATCGGAAGCTACGAGGACCTGAAATCGGTGCTCCCGGCGGACTACGAGCCGTTGCTCGATCCCCTGGAGACGCAGAAGGCGCTGTTCTCGGTCAAGCGGTACATCGCGGACAACTTGTGCCGCGAACTCAACCTGATCATGACCGAGGTGCCCCTGATCGTGGACGTGGAAAGCGGCGTGAACGACTACCTGGACCGGGACGGGTCCCGCTCCCCCATCCAGTTCCACATCCGGAACGACCACGACAAGCATCCGATCGACGCCCAGGTGGTGCAGGCGGCCACCAAGTGGAAACGGGCCGCCCTGAAGCAGTTCGGGATGAAGCCGGGCCAGGGACTGTGCACCGACATGCGCGCGGTGCGGAAGGACTACTTCCTGGACCACGATCACAGCGCCTACGTGGACCAGTGGGACTGGGAACGGGTCATCACCGAGAAGGAACGGAACCTGGAGTTCCTGACCGGCGTGGTGCAGCGGATCTGGAAGGTGCTGAAGGGTGCGGAGACCCACGTCCAGGGGGAGTTTCCCAAGCTCCGGACGTCCAGGTATCCCGACCTGCCCGAGGAGTTGACCTTCATCCACGCCGAGGACCTCCTGGCCAAGTACCCGGACCTGCCCCGGAAGGCGCGGGAGACCGAGATCCTGCAGGAGCACCCGGCGGTGTTCATCTACGGCATCGGCTGGACCCTGGCCGACGGCTACCCGCACGAGATGCGGGCGGCGGACTACGACGACTGGGTCACCCCCACCACGTCCAAGGACGGCCGGCCCATGCACGGGCTGAACGGGGACATCCTGGTCTGGAACCCGGTGACCCGCCGCCGCCATGAACTCACGTCCATGGGGATCCGGGTGAACGCCCAGACCCTGCGCCAGCAGCTGGAACTCACCGGGCAGCTCGACTTCCTGAAGCTCCCCTATCACCAGGGGATCCTGGAGGACGAGATCCCGCTCAGCATCGGGGGCGGGATCGGGCAGTCCCGGACCACCATGTTACTGCTCCGGAAGGCCCATCTGGGCGAGGTGAGCGTGACCGTGTGGCCCAAGATCCTCAAGACCATGTGCGCCGAGCGCAAGATCCACGTCCTGGAATAGACAGAACACGCATGGACCCGTGCCGAGCGGCGGGAAGGCGGGACTTCCGGCAACCCGCCCCGGCCGCTTCGGTCCGGGCCCACAGACACCCCCAGACAAGGGAGGAACGGTGAGACCCGTCTACGCGGTATCGGGAGGCGTTTCCAAGTTCGCCAAGGCCCGCCCGGACAAGACGTTCCAGGCGGTCATCCTGGAGGCCTACGACTACGCGATCCGGGATCTGGGGATCGGCTTCCCCGAGTTCACCCGGACGGTGGACGGCTCGGTGGCCTCCTACTTCTCGGACCATTTCCAGCGGCAGCTCATGTCCGGGATCATGGCCCAGGACTACCTGGGGCTATGCCCCAAACCCGGCCACCGGGTGGAGGGCGGCGGCGCCACCGGCGGCCTGTGCTTCCAGGAGGCCTGGAAATCGGTGGCCAGCGGCCACATGGACGTGTGCGTGGCCTACGGGTTCGAGACCATGAGCCACGTGGAGACCTGGAAAGGGAACGAGTTCATCGCCCTGGCCTCGGACGTCTCCTTCGACTACCCGGTGGGCGGGTTCTACTCCGGCTACTACGCCATGATGGTGACCCGGCACATGAAGGAGTTCGGAACCACGGCGGAGCAGCTGGCCCATGTGAGCGTGAAGAACCACCTGAACGCCTACCACAACCCCTACGCCCAGAAGCGGAACCGCTACACGGTGGACGACGTCAGGAAGTCGCCCATGGTGGCCTGGCCCCTGACCCGGCTGGACATCTGCGTGATGTCGGACGGGGCGGCGGCCACCATCCTGGTCTCGGAAGAGGGGCTCAAGCGTCTGGAAGCCGCGGGAGCCAAGATCCCCCGGCCCCTGGTGCGGGTGAGCGGGATCGGCCGCGGCACCGACGCCATGCGGATGGCCGACCGGCCCCACGTGGACTACGACACCTTCATGCGGGACTACGCCACAGACCAGGAGCGGAACTCGACCGAGACCCAGAAGTACTACCAGGGGCTCTGGGAGAAGGGGACGCGCTATCCCGGCGTCCACTCCTTCCGGGCCGGACGGACCGCAGGCAACATGGCCTACAAGATGGCCGGCATCCAGGACCCCCTGGCCGACCTCGACTTCGTGGAGCTCCACGACGCCTACACCTCGAGCGAGATCCAGACCTACGAGGACATGGGGCTCTGCCGCTACGGCGAGGGCGGCCCCTTCGCCGCTTCCGGCAAGGCGTTCATGCCGGGAGTGGAGTACGGGCTGAAACTCGCCGAGAAGCCCGTCTGCCCGGTGAACCCGTCCGGAGGCCTGATCGCCTGCGGGCACCCGGTGGGCGCCACCGGCCTCATGCAGGCGGTGTTCGCCATCTGGGAGCTCCAGGGCACGGTGAAGAAGCACTTCGGCGACGCCACCCTGCAGGTCAAGGACGCCAAGCGGGGAGCCATCCACTCCCACGCCGGGACCGGGACCTACGTCACGGTGACCGTGATGGAGAAGGAGTAATCCATGGCCAAGCTACCCTCTCGCAAGGACGAAACGCTGGGCGGATTCATCGTGCACGGGATCCCCTTCCCCGTCGGGACGGACGCGGAGTCCCTGGCCACGCTCAAGAAGATGACACCGATCCAGATCGAGCAGGACTACAAGATCACCTATCTCCATTCCTACGGCCAAGACAGCCCCTGGTTCGCGGCGCTCTCCAACAAGCGGCTCCTGGCCCAGCGCGAGGCGACCACCGGCTACACCTACGCCAACCCGCGCGGCCACGACATGTACACCGGGCAGGAGACGGAGTGGATCGACATCACCGACCGGCCGGCCAAGGTGCACGCCTTCACCGTGTGCCACTTCGGATCCGAGGAGTTCCTCCCCGAGACGCCGTTCGCCCTGGCCCTGGTGGAGTTCGAGGGAGTGAACACGCTGCTCCTGACCCGGATCATGGGCGTGGAC
>Ga0307424_1000424_pt1 | contig 22555 bp, 24 predicted proteins | sample SalMarWE160320MG_FD_202157 | JGI IMG/M metagenome (GOLD analysis project Ga0307424, IMG submission 202157) | Salt marsh sediment microbial communities from the Plum Island Ecosystem LTER, Massachusetts, United States - WE1603-20 | ecosystem: Environmental > Aquatic > Marine > Intertidal zone >... | reverse complement strand
CTTTTGACTGGATTAAAGGGTTTGTCTGTTCGGGCTTTGACGTAATCTAACGTTTTTTGGTCAGGTTCGATTATGCCTGCTTTGGCTCCCATCTCCACAGCCATGTTGCATAAGACCATTCTTCCGTCAACAGTCAGGTCCTTTATTGTGGAGCCGCCGAACTCCAGTCCCTTGTAGATTGCGCCGTCAGCGCCGATCCTGCCCACTATGTTCAGGGTCATGTCTTTGGCTGTCACCCACTTCTGGAATTTGCCCTTCACGTCAACTTTGATGACTTCAGGCACCCTAAACCACAGTTTGCCGGTTGCGAATACGGCAGCCATCTCTGTTGAGCCGATTCCGGTTGCGAAGGCGCCGAAGGCTCCGTAAGTGCATGTGTGAGAGTCTGAGCCAACAATCACTTCTCCGGGTCGGACGTGTCCCTGCTCGGGCATGACTTGGTGGCAGACTCCGCCCCTGCCCACATCATAAAAGTTTTCGATGTTCTGTTCTTCAGCGAAGTTTCTCACAATCTTGTGTAAGCCTGCTGAAATCACGGAGCTGGCTGGAACCAGATGGTCCAGGATTATGACTACTTTGTCTTTGTTCCAGACTTTTTTGGTTCCAATCTCTCGGAATGATTTGATGGCTAATGGACCCGTTAGGTCGTGGGTCATTGCCACGTCAATGTTTGCCTCTACGATATCATCTGGGGAGACATGCTTTTTTCCTGAAGCGTTAGCTAAGATCTTTTCTATAATGTTCATGGTAAGTCACTTTCAATCTGTAGTTTCCATATAAATCTATCCGCTACAGCATATGGAATGCTCTGTTTTGACTGAGCGAAAACGTTTTTGCAAGAGGCTGTGCTAACAAAACTTGGAGTAAATGACTGAACTGCCTTATCGATAGAGGAAACGATCCCTCATTTTACAACCTCTAAAAAGCCAACACCAGTCTGTCTTAAAAGTCTTTAGGCGCCCAGATAGTGTTAACTTGTTTGTCATTAACCAGTTTTTGTTTGACTTTTCTGTTTGTTTATTGCATAAGTCTTTAATGTGAACTGGCACAACTCGTAATCCACGTAAAACCAATCAAGACCGAGTGACAAAAATGGCAGACAATTTACTGCAAGTTGTTGGTTTCATCTTTTTTGTTTTAGGCTTGATTTTCCTGTTGAGGGCTTGGGGGCTCGTCAATAGGGATAGTCCCTTTGTTACGTATCGTAAATTAATCGGCTGTGCTTTGCTTGTTAGCGGTGTCATTTTATTTATAATAAGCTTCTTTGCCTAGCGAATTAGACAGGTGACGAATTTTCACAAGAAAATAACCGTGACAAGAACTTCACAGACTATTCTTGCATAATCTTTTTATTGTATGTTCCTGCCTAGACGTTATGCTTGACCGTGTCAAAGGCTTTCTCTCTTTCATTTCTGTCGAAAGAGGTCTTATGCTGTTTATGATTGCTATGGGTGCAACGTTTCTGGTTGCCCGAAACCCCACCTTTACGGAGGCGGCATATCTTGGCGTTGTCGCGTTTTGTTTGTGGAGTGGAGTAGACGCGATCAACAACGTTTACGACGTGGACTTGGACATAAAATCCGATTCCTTCAGGGCAAACTTTACGCGGAGCCTTGGAAGGTTCGGGCTCTACATCTCCTTAGCCATATTCGTTTTGTCGATGGCTTTAGGCGTCATAACCGGAATTCAGTTGGTGACCGTCTTTGTTTTTGTGGGAATCGTTGCCGGCGTCGTTTATTCGGTGCCGCCTTTTCGCCTCAGACAAACGATATTGAAGCCGTTGGTGAACGTGTCTGTGGGCGCTGTGCCAGTTCTCATTGTGGCGTCCTTCTTCAACACCTTCTCCTTTCAACTGCTGGTTCTGGTGCTTCTCATAGGCTTGTCCACGGCAGCGAACAGTCTCTGGGAGGACTTGGCTGACTACGAATCAGACCATGCCTCAAACGCGCGAACCTTGGTGGTTGTTTTGGGCTTCAAACGCGGCTTTCTTTTGACAGTCCTTGTTGGCTACTGTCTGGTTCCTCTGATGGTTCTGGTGGGCATCCTCTTCCAGCTAAGCCTTCTTTACTTTGTAGTCCTTGGAGCGTTGATTGCTTTCCTGTCGCTTCGTCTGGTCCAGCACAGAAACGCCCTCTTCAGAAGCTCAAACACTGAACTGGACACCCTGCTTAGACTCGGCAACTCCTTCGCAAAAGACTTCGTGATAATCGCGCTGGTGCACACAGCAAACCTGATGATAAACGGCTTCCTAAACTACCAGCAAATCATCTTAACTTAATCAAAAGAAAAGCGCCCAAGAATCTTGTGGACACCCCGTCGTTTTCAGTTCTGGGCACTGAACCATTTTCTGGTCAGCTAAAGATTAAAATCTTAAGACCGTGAGATAGGCTGGATAGGTAGAGGATTGAAAGGTTTTGGCGTCGGATAAAGCTGAGGCTGAGAAGCCAAAAGATGCTGCTGTTGTGGCTCCTGTTGAAGCTTCCATGAAAGGAACAGCCGTCACCGTTTCGTCAAAGGAGGGAAGGGAAGAGTTTTCGTCTAAAGGCTACGGCGTAGATGAAGACGGCAAGCTGAGCCTCACCCTCTATGAAGCCCTGTTTCTGTTAGGCAAAGGAGCAATAACGGTTACAGACAAAGAAACCCGAAAGAAGCTGGCTTTTCAGGACTTGCTTAAACGTTTCCAGCAGGTTGACAAGGACGCCTGGGTCAGATACCTCATCTACAGGGACCTGAGGGGACGTGGATACGTGACGCGGGAAGGCTTCGGCTTGGGAATCGACTTCCGAATCTACGAACGGGGAGACTACGGCAAAGAAACCGCCAAGCACCTCATCTTTGGAATACAGGAGGGGCAGCCCGTCACCCTAGAGAAGCTGGCAAGAACCCAGCGGTACGTCCAGAACCTAAAGAAAAACCTGATACTCGCGGTCATAAACCGTAGAGGAGAAATCGTTTACTATTCTCTTTCAGAACTTAACCTGAAATAATGTTGGTGAGATTGAATGTTCAAGACTGTCCGCGGAATGAGAGACCTGCTGCCCGTAGACGCTGAGAGAATGCGGCACGTTGAACAGGTTTCCAGAGAACTTTCTAAACTCTACGGCTACGAAGAAATCATAACCCCAGTCCTAGAAACCTACGACCTGCTGGCAGCTAAAACCAGCGAAGAAATCCGTGAACGAATGTACACCTTCAAGGATTTAGGCGGCAGAAAGGTGGCTATGCGCCCAGAATTCACCGCCTCCGTCGCGCGGCTGGTAGCATCTAAACTAAGGAACGAGCCGAAGCCCATGAGGCTCTTCAGTGCAGGCAGCCTGTACCGCTACGATGAGCCCCAGTATGGCAGGTTCCGAGAGTTCTGGCAAGCCAACTACGAACTTTTCGGCTCCAGCAGACCAGAAGCAGACGCAGAAATCCTCACACTCACCAACGACCTGCTCACCAAACTGGGACTAAAAAACTTCCGCTTCAAGGTTGGTCACACAGGAATCCTCAAGGGAATACTGGATCAGGAGGGGCTGGATGAAGCAAAACAGGACAGCGTCAGGCAGCTGCTGGACAAGAAACTGTGGGAAGACGCCCTCACTGTTGCGCGTGAAGCAGGCGTTTCGGATAACTGTTTGGCTGTTCTGGAGAGCCTCTTCGAAACAAGAAGCGAGAACGCCTTCAAAGTTCTTGAAAACGTGAAAGACACTGTTCAGGATTACGGAAGCGCCGTTGCCGCTGTCGAAAATCTTTGGAAAATCCTTGAACTGACAAGAGACAGCGGAGCACAGCTTGATGTTATAGTGGAAGCCGGCTTCGCCCGTGGTCTAGAATACTACACAGGCATAATCTTCGAGTCCTACATTCCGGGGCTCGACATTGCCTTGGGCGGCGGAGGACGCTACGACAAGCTCATTCAACTCTTCGGCGGAGAACCGATTCCCGCGGTGGGCGTTGCACAGGGAATCGACCGAATCGTATTAGCCCTCCAAAAACAGAAGCACCCCCCAAAAACCTTGAAGGAAAGAAGCGTCGTGGTTATCTCGGTCAAAGACGAGTCTATGGCTAAGGCGCTGGAGCTGTCTGCCATGCTCCGGAGCAGCGGGTTGCCTGTGGAAGTCGCGGTTATGGGGCGTTCCATCTCAAGAGCTATGACGGATGCTAATAGAAGAGGCGTCGCCTACGCTGTGATTGTTGGTCCCAAGGAACTTGAAGAAAAGAAAGTGGTTCTAAAGGATATGAACAAAGGCGAACAACGCACTATTCCAATCAGCAGCCTCACAGAGGAGATACTGACGGACTCAAAGTAGCTTGGTTCTGCTTGTTTTTGTCTCTTTTTTCGATGGCTTTGATTAGTTTAAGGGCTCCCAAGTTTGCTACTGCTACCCAACCGAGGATTCCTACCGCTAATGTGATTATCCACACTGTGTTGGCAAAGGGTAGCGTAATCGCGTATGTGTCTGAAAGAAGAACGTAAGTGCTAGCGTAAACGTTGAAGAACCAATGCATAATTATGGATGATTGAAAGCCGTAGACTAGGTAAACTAAGCCAATAACTAGACCTGTGAAGGCGGCGGAACTGATTTTTCCGATTTCCCAACTAACTCCGGGGTTATAGTGAGCCAAACCAAAAATTGCTGCCGTAAAAACGACTACGCCCCACTCGCCTAAACTGACTCCGCCCCTGAATCCATGCTCAGCCACGGTTTTTGCGCCAACCATCCTCTTTGCCGTGTCTGGAAACATGAGTGCCGCAAAGAAGAGCTTGATTTTCTGTCCAAAAGAAAACGCCACTTCTTTTTTCCTGATTATGAGCAGATAGAGGATGAGGAATGCTCCGATTGGAATAAGCCGGAAACCTATTTCCTCGACCACAGCAGAGTATGACAGCTCAAAAAGAACCATGAAGGCATCGCCATGCACCGGGGACGTTCCGGTTGGGACGCCTCCAACCTCTTGAATGCTCTGAAGTACTATAACCGCAATTAACGTCATGCTGTTTATAATGGGCATTGCGAAGAGGCAGTTGCTAAAAAGTTTTCTTGCGGGTTTGGCGGCGCTTTCTTTTAGTACTGTGGGAAGGCTTTTTCGGAGTTTCCAAGCCGCAACAAAGCTTACAGCGAAGACTATCCAGAGACCAAAGAAGATTGTGCCTAGGTTAAGTCCTGTGTAGACGCGCACTGGAATGTTTAGGAGCCATACTGTCAGAGTTGAAAAGTTAACTGTGGTGGCGTTTACTCCTTCAGGCGTGAAATAGAACAGTGCTGGCTCCAAAAAGATTACGAGGAGATAAAAGGAAACCATGAAAACAGCTATGATCACCGTAAACAGTTTGGCGAAGAGCTTCAGCGAATCAGATATCATAGTGGCTGCCCCGCCATATTATCGGCTAAGCTGTAGTTAAGTTGTTTTCGCAGTTTCGCCCGAAACCGTGTTTGGTGAAGGCTACGCCCTGAGAAAACCTTTCAGATTGTCTTTGACAGTCCTGAGGAAGGTGTGCTCTATCTTCTCCGGCTCTTCGAGGTTTTCAAGTTGCGCAATTCTGTGATAAGTTGGGGGATGCGGATCAAAACGAAGCCACTCTGACCTGCGGTAGCCTCTGAATTCGGGTTCCCTCTTGTAGAGGGGAAACAGTCTTCTGAAGCCTATCTTCCTTAACGCGTCTGCCAACACTTTTGGTTGACCAATCACCTTGGCGGAGTCCAAGTCTGCTCTGCCTTCCAGAAACTTTCCGAAGAAGTATATGAGCCCAATAGCCACCATGAAGTAAAGCCAGAAGAATATTAGACCAAAGGCAACTATGTAGGGCAAGAAAACGTAAAACCGCAGCAGGAACTCCACGCTGGATATGGAAGACATAACCAGGGGGTCATGAGCTTTCAGGTGACTCATCTCATGACCGATCACGCTGAACAGTTCATCCTCTTCAAGCTGCGTCAAGATTCCGGTGGTAATCAAAACAGTTCCTAAACTGGCGCTGGGACCAGCCGCCGCAGCGTTCGGAATTATGGTGTTAGAGACCACAATTTTTGGGATTTGAAGACCAAACTTTTCAACCGCCTTCTTCACAAGCTGGTAAACGTTGATTCTCTTAACTGACAGGTTTTCTGCTTTACAGTCTATGCCATACTCTGAGAAAATTCCGCTTGAGACTCTGCAGTCAGGTGCCTTGCCGACAGCAACAGAAGCATCGTATATTCTCTTTCTGATTTCAGAGATGTTTTTGGCGTATCTGCTTCTGAAGCCCTCGAACTTTTCAGGCGAAAAATTGTACTGTAGCAGGATTATTTCTTGCTGTTTTTCTGTGATGGTCCACTGTCCGCTTCTGCCAACGATCTTTCCTGAGAAAATCGACAAGGCAAACACTAGAATAACATAAACTAGGGGTCCGTAGACGCCGAATATCCAGAAGAAAACAAAGGTTAAGGCAGTTAACATGACGTAAAGGGGCAGCATGGATTCTGTGAAGATTCTTCCAATCACGCCTCTTTGTTCTTTTTGTGGAACTATTTTTTCGCCCGGCATAAACGCAAGATATAGTGTGGTCTGGCGGATTTCGTCTTCGAACAGCTGAAGCATCAGAAACAGGTCTTCATACAGTTGATCAAGGAAAGTTTTTGAAATTCCGGCGTCGCTGCATCTCATCGTTACTTCTATTGGAGCATCAGCCTTCACCACGACATCCACATACTGTGTTGTCTTCGGCACCACAACTCTGTACGAAAGAGAATGTTCACTGTTTTCGGTGACGGTTTGGACGTTTCTGAAGGCTCTGTACTTTTCCTGCTGAAGCAGATAATTGCGTCTCAAGAATTCAGGAAGAAAAATTACGTTTCCGCGGGAAAGCTCCGTGTCGACGGCGTATCTGAACTCGTTTGTTCCCGTGGATGTTTCTGGCATTCCAAACCACTTAAAAGCATTTTCTGAAGTAAATCAAAGCTCGCTCATCTATTTCTTAGTTGCTGATTTAACAACTTTAATTTAATATGTGCTTGAAGTGCTGTTGCGGATTATGCTAAAAATGCTTAAACACAAAATTGCTGCGCCGTTAAAGGGCTGATTGTTTAAGTTCCTGTTTCTTCAAGGCGTTGAATTCCTTCAATGAATTCGAGCATTGAGGGCTGAATTTTGATTTTTTTAACGCCTTCGTTTAGCTGGATGAAGTTGTATTCGCCTAGGAAGCTGATGACCAGTTCTGCTTTAGATTTTGGCAGTGCAACACTTTGTGTGACGTCTTCTATGTCGTGCCATTTGCCGTCTTTGAGTAGCCACAGAATATCGTCGATAGCTGACATTTGTTCTCCTCTGGGGATTTGAGGTTGTTGTTACAGTGCATAAATGTGTTGTGAATTTGTTCTTCAGATTATTCTTCGCGCCCTTCCCCTGCATGTTTTCTAGAGTTTAGTTCTATAACTTAGTTACAGAAAACAGGTATGGAAGTTCTTTTCTTATGTCTTTATATTCACGAAAAACAAAGAGCAGCAAAGAATCCAAGCACCAAAACGGACACCAAAGAATCCGACTCCGCAGGTGCAGGGAGGAACCAAACAATGGCAACCAATGACATGAAAGAATTCGTTGACGAATTAAGAACTGATTGGAAAGATTTGTGGCGAAATCGGCTAGATGACAAGGTGAGAGCAGAAGGCATAGCTAAAAACGACTACTCGAAGCTGTTTGTCGAGCAGGGAACAGTGATTATGGCAACAAGAGACTTCAAGCCTCTGGAATTCTTTGACATAGTGAAAGAGTATCTTGAGCTTGACGCAGAAAAAGTGGTTCCTCCAAACGCGACAATAGGCGGATGGGGCAAATTCATCCGAAACAACGTACGCAAACAGAAAACCACAACCCGAGCTAGCAGATATGTTCCGCCCAAAAAGGCTCCAAAAAAGAGTCAGCAACAAAAAAAGGGCGGAAGAGGCTGGCTAAGCATCAAACTAAGATAAACCCATTTTTTTAATCAAGTTTTCCGATACTTGTTTCCCACGGAACGTTACGTTTTTTGGTGGCGGGCGGGACGGGACTCGAACCCGTGACCCCGAGCTCACTCCCAGTTCCCTGTTAGGAGGCATTCACCAGCATTCTCTGCTGTTCGTGCCCTGTCCAAGCTAGGCTTCGGTAGAACGCTGCAACAGCCTTCTATACCCGCCCAGATTTTTTCCCGCCAAAACATTTCTTGCATATTGACTGTTATAACCCTAACGCACAGAAAACAGCACAAACGTGCACAACAAAAACGTCATCAGCTGCTGCCGGTCACGCCGTTGCCTTTTGGTCAGGTAACATTTATGTCGAAGGTACGTTGTGAATATCTGGGTGGCGGGGGTACCCGAGCCAGGTCTAAGTAGCGGGTCAACATGGACCCCCTAGGAAAAGGGGGAGGACTTAAGATCCTCTGGCGCAGGCCTCCACGGGTTCAAATCCCGTCCCCCGCACCAGCAAAATTATTGAATGTTTGCATTCATATTTGAAGCCTAACAGAGGTTCATTGTTGAAAACAGTCTTTTTTCTGGAATCTGCGCTAGCGGTATCCTGTTAATTCGCTGAAAAACTTGAGGGCTTCATCTTTTTGTTTGATGCCTTCGAGGATGGCAATTCCGCTTTTGAGGACACTCGCCTTAACATCTTTCAGATTAAAGGTTAGCCCGAGTTCTGCTTCAACTTTGATGCTGAACCCTTTCCTCTTCAAGTAATCCTTCAACGCTACAAGGTTAAGGTCAAACTTCTTTTCCGGAACAACAACAAACACTTTCTTGCCTTTGCGCCCGCAGATTTCTTCAACCAGTTCCCGTTTCAGGGGCATCGGAGAACCAGACGGATGGGAGCCGCATACTGGACAGGAGTCAACCTTTGAGAGGCAGATTTCGTTGAATTCCATCTCATCCAAGTCAAAATGGAGAAGCCTGTTTGCTAAGCGGGGCTGCTTTCCGGTGAGTATCCTGATTGCTTCGCTGACTTCTAGGCTTGCTATTATGTTCACGAGAGACGGGTGAACCCCCACTACGCCGCATTTGGGCAACTTTTTGTCGTCAAGGCTGCCGTAGAAGCATTCGAGGCACGCTGTTTTTCCCGGAACTATGGTGGACAGGTTTCCGTTGGTTGTTATTGCTGCGCCGAAAACGTAGGGCACGCCAAGTTTGATGCAGGCTCTGTTGATGGCGTAGCGGGCAGCCATGCTGTCTAAGCCGTCGACCACAACATCCACGTCTCTGACAAGGTCTTCCGCGTTGGCTTCGTTCACGGAAAGGGGAAGAGGCTCGACCGTGATGTAGGGATTCAGACGCCGCAACCGCTTAGCCGCAGCTTCAACTTTTGGGTATCCTATCTCGTCAAAGCCGTAGAGGTGCTGCCGATGCAAGTTAGTTAACTCCACGACATCGCGGTCAACTATGCGCAGATGCCCAACACCCATAGCCGCCAGCTGCATCGACGCGGGAGATCCTAACCCACCCAAGCCCACCAAACAAACCTTGGAGCCCTTCAGTTTCAGCTGAGCATTATAGCCCATCTCTGTCATGACAACCTGCCTTGAATAGTATTGCAACTCTTCTTCTGAAAGTTTTATGTTGTCTGTGCGGGCATCCTTAACCATACTTCTTCACCTTCAAAGCAAGGATTGAAAGGCAACCTGTCTCATGCTCATCCAGAGCATCATCAACCAAAAGAACCGTCCATTTCAGCCTTTAAATGGCTTATGCACAGACGACTCGCCAAACTACTGCTGCTGAGCCTTCGAGGCGGAGACCAAGATTCGGTTAACTTCCTCTGCTTTAATGTCGCTGATTAGAAACTTCTTTTGCCGCGAAGTGAACCCTGAAACCAACTCAACTTTGCGACTGAAGAGCCTTGAAAGCTGTTTCAGCAATTCTTTGTTGACTTTTCCCTTCACTGGCGCTTCACGGCACAAAACCACAAGCTCGTTTCCGTCCAGTTGTACCCTGAATTGCTTCGAGTTTGGCTTAACATGCACATCCAAGACAACGCCCTGAGCAGTCTCCTGAAGCCTCATGCACACCACAGCCGCGTCCACATTCAACTATTCAAGGAAGATTCACGTTTATTAAGCCTTTAATAGGCACCCAGCAGAGACTTCTTGAAGGCACGTTAAAATGTTAAGGGATGCTTGGACGCTCGCCATAGAAACATTGAGCTGGATTGAACTGCAGCGGCTGGGTGAGCGTCTAGCATTGAACAGGGCAACGAAACAGCTACGAATAAGAGACTACAAGGCTGTCGGCTTAGCCCACAGGCTAGTATCAGAGACTCTTCGCAAAAAAAACTACATCGATTTCCTGCTGAACATGGTTTTGGCGCCCCGAACCCTTAACGACCTGAAGCTTGGTTCAAGAGCTTTCCTTAGGCTGTACGTTTATGAAACAAGGCTGGCGGACGGAAACTTGGAACATGCCGCCAAGATAGCGAGGATGGGACGCTCGATACTGGGGTGGTGGGACCTCAAAGATGCGGAGGAGGTTCTCGGAGACGTACTGAGCATCAACCCCGAATCCGCATTAAAGGGGCTAGAGGAAACAGAACAGATTGGACTCCAGACCTACAACCCCGCATGGTTCGTGAAATACTGTTTCAGGCTCCTAGGAAGAGCAGAAGCCATGAAGTTTCTAGAAAAGTCCGCGGACATCCCCCCAGTTTACGTGCGGCTGAACACCCTGAAGGCGCCAGAAGAGACGCTGCTCAAAAAACTTGAAGACGAGAAAACCGTCTTGGAGAAGATCCCGCAACTCAAACACGCCTACAAGCTGATTGAAACAAAAAAGCCCCTCACACGAACACAAAGCTTCACTCAGGGACATTTCTACATTCAAGACAAAGCCAGCTGCCTAGCCGCCGAAATCGCAGACCCAAAGCAGGGAAACACTGTGCTTGATGTGTGTGCAGCGCCGGGAGCCAAAACAACGTATTTGGCGCAGCTTATGGAAAACAGGGGAGAAATCGTTTCTGTTGATTACTCAAAGCGGAGACTGCAGGTGTGGAAGAGAGAAACAGAGCGCATGGGCGTCAGCATAGCTCAGCCGATGGTTGTTGACGCAAGAAAAAGTTTGCCCTTGAACCTTTCCGCGGATCTGGTGATTCTGGATCCGCCCTGCACAAGCACGGGAACCTTCGGGAAGACGCCGGACGCGAAGTGGAGGCTCACCAAACGGTCTGTTTTGGGTATGTCAAAGATTCAGGCGGAGATGATAGAACAGTGCGCAGAACATGTGAAGATGGGCGGCTTTCTGGTTTACTCCACATGCAGCATAACCGTGGAGGAAAACGAGATGATTATCGAAAACTTTCTGAAAACGCATCCAGAATTCAAGCCAGCAGAAACTAAACCCAGAATCGGCTTACCTGGACTCAGGGGACTGACAAAATGTCAGAGGCTCTATCCCCACATTCATGACTGCAACGGCTTCTTCGTAGCCAAACTGATGAAGGAAAAACCGTAAACCAATAGCCCAGAACAGTGTGCCGTTAACGTTTTCGTGCTTTCTCTAAGAGGCATAGCACTTCAAAGAGTATCTTCGCCGCCTGAATGGCTGTTACGCCATTGTCATAGTGGGGCGCTACCTCAACCAAATCGAAGCCAACCACCCGCCTGTCACACACTGCCTCCAGAAGGTCCAGAAGCGTTGAAGTGTCCAGTCCTTCAGGTTCAGGGTTCGGAACTGCAGGCGCAAAAGCGGGGTCAAGGACGTCCATGTCGATTGTGACGTAGATTTTTTCGTAACCTTTGAGGATGTCTTTGATTGTTTCAGCCGTTTTTGTGGCGCCGTCTTTTCTTATCTGACCTGCAGTTATGTAATCGATTCCAGATTCTTTTGCGTAGTCAAGCTCTTCTCTGCTTACTGCGCGGGTGCCAACCTCCAATATTTTTTGGGGCTTAACGTCCTCGTTGATTCTCCGCATAAAGGTTGCATGTGACAGGGAAAGACCAAGGTAGTCGTCGCGCAGGTCAAGGTGCGCATCGAAGCTTACCACGGCAACGTTTTCTTTGAGGCTCCGCATAACACCCAAAGCGATAGTGTGCTCTCCTCCAATACACACCGGAACCTTCTCGTCGTCCAAAAGATCCTGTGCAACCAAAGCTAAACGCCCCAAAGTTAATTCAACGTCTCCGGCGACGTGCAGGTCTCCGAGGTCAAGGATTTTCAGGTCCTTAATTTCCATGCCTGTTCTGAAGCTGTAGCCTTCAATGTTGAGGGAGGCGTCTCTGATGGCGAGGGGCGCAAATCTTGCTCCTGAGCGGTACGTGCTGGTTACGTCGAAGGGCACCCCTAAAATGGTGTATCTAGCCTCCTCAAAAGATAGTTGACTGCCCCCGAAGACGGGAGCTGGCGACACGAAAAGTTCACGGTAACTCATACACTATCACTCTTAGAAAACACGCATTACCTATTAAACTTAACACAGAGGAATTTGTTGGCTTACTCCGTTTTGGTGTAGCAGTCCCAGCAGAGGATTTCACAGTTTTCTACTGTAGGTTTTCCGCCGTCTTCGGGGCTAACAAAGAATCGGGCTTCCCACCCGCTTCTCTCCGTCTTGTTTCCCCTATGTTCCCATATGATCTGCTTGAAGCACGTAAAAGTTCCATGACCATGATCGCCTCTTTCACACTGGCATCGGGCATTTGCCCTTCTAAAGGCTTGCTTCAAAACGTCCTCAGGAAACTCGCTCACCATAATTCCTCAACTAAGCCAACAATCAGTATACGTTTAAAGATTACGAAAAAGGGAAGGACTTAGGAGGCTGCTGCACTGTTTTATTGAACCAGCAGTTTGCGGAGAGTGCTCTGCTTGTTGTCGCTTTGATTGAGCTCTTCTCTTAGGCTTTCAACTTCCTTTCTTAGATTCATCACTTCTAGGAGAAGAAACGTGTTGCCGTGTTTGAAGAAGTGGTCCACCATCTCAGAAACGGTTTGCTCGCTGATGTGCCCCCCAACTTTAGCTGCTAACTCCTTCGAAAGCATCTTTTTCGGGTCCATCTTAAATCGAAACCAGATTGAGGGTAGCAGATGATAACACTTATGAAAACAAAATTATTACATAAAATCCATCTTCCCCATCAAGAGCACCCATACCTCATTTCCTGAAAACATGTCCAGAAAGAGGGTAACACAACAAAAGTGGAGAAACTAATTTATTACCAATCGTATTATAGCGGTAGGCAAGGAATGCGAAATGACCACGGAATCAAGCAAGCCTAAAAACCCAATCATGTTACTGTTCTCAGTTTTCTACATCGTAGCAGGAATCGCCGAAATAGGCTACTTCGCCATCGCAACCGCTGCGCCCCCACACATCCCAATTCTGGGAATCCTGAGTTTAATCACAGCCTTCAGCCTCTTCAAAAAAATCAAATGGACTTTGCCCCTCGCAGTTGGGCTCTTCGTTACAGGAATAACCTTTGGGGCAACAACCCTCTCCAACTCGCTTGAACTGCAAAGCTTCGGAGACGCCATGCTGTTCAACCTTGCCCTCATAGCCTACATGATCCTACTACTGATAGCATCCGTATACGTGGTAGCGAAAAGGGCAAACTTCAGCTAAAAAAAGGGCTGCTACGGTTTTCTCAGTTTCCCGAACAGGTAAACGTCTATCTCTGTACCCGCATCTACAAACTGCTCTTTCTCGGATATTTCAACGAAGCCGTCAGCCTTCGTCAAAGTGGTTATGGCGCCAGACAAGCCGGTGGGAACTGGGCTCACAAGCAGCGCCCCAGCATTGTCGTAGGTTAAGTTTACCATAACGAAGGTTCGGCGTCCCCGCGCAGGAAACATTCTCTTGGCAGCCACTGCCTTAACCTTAGGCAAGTCCTCCTCAGTTCTGCCAGCGAGCCTAACGAGAATTGGACGGACGAAAACGTTGAACATGAAGAGGGAGGAGGTTGGGTTGCCGGGCAGCGAAAAGACGGGTTTGCCGTCAACTATTGCGATGGTTAGGGGTTTTCCGGGTTTCACGGCTACTCCAGATATGATTACGCCGGGCTTCCCCAGAGAATCCACAACTTGAGGAGTGAAGTCTTTTGGTCCAACCGAAACCCCGCCCGAAGTTATCACCGCATCCGCAGAAGCCAAAGCCTGTTTTAGAGCCTGTGTCAGCTTGTCTTTTTTGTCTGGGATTATTCCCAAGTTAATCGGCTTTCCCCCGCTTTCCAGAACCGCGGCACTCAGGGTATGCGCGTTTATGTCATAGATTTTTCCGGGCGGAAGAGCTTCTCCGGGTGCCACAACCTCTGCCCCTGTGGACATAACAGCCACTCGGGGGCGCTTGTAGACAGTAACTTCTGTTAAGCCGATGGCAGCCAGAGCCCCTATTTCGCGGGAGCCCAGAACCCGACCTTTTTTTAGCACAGTTTCGTTTTTGTGGATGTCTGAGCCTGCCGCCATGATGTTCTCGCCTCTCACAACTGGGCGGCGTACCAAAACTTTGTCTCCCTGTCGGCTTGTTTGCTCCACCATAACCACGGCGTCGGCGCCTTCAGGCAGGGGCGCTCCAGTCACTATCTCAGCAGCCGACTCCTGTTCCACAGTTACAGTGGGAGGTTCGCCTATCGCCACATGCCCACAGAACCTTAGGCTGACGTGCTTGTCTTCGCTTGCGTCGAAGGTGTCGGCAGCCTTAACGGCGTACCCGTCCACTGTTGACCTGCTGAAAGACGGAATGTCTATGGGCGACACGATGTCCTGCGCCAGCACACGTTCATGAGCTTTTAAGAGGGAAACTTGTTCTTCTCCAACAGGTTTCGGAGAAAAGCTTTGGTCGAGAAGCTGTTTGGCTTCGTCAAAAGAGAGAAGTTTCCTGAACATGCTACTCCCTCACGATAGTGGAGAAAAGGTGCGCCCATACGGTTTCGCCTTCTTCCACGCCTTCACGGTTTTCTGGAATAATCACGTATCCGTTAGCCTTTGTCATGGTCGTGATTACGCCAGACCCAGTTACTCTGACTGGCTCAGCAAAAAAGCCGCCCTCACGCTCAAAGACGCGAACACGCAGAAAGACTCTTCGTCCCAGCGCACCCGCAACTCTTCTGGTCAGCTTCGCCTCGACTACGGGTCTAGCCTCGTTTATGCCCAGCAGCTTAAGAAGCGTGGGTCTAGTGAACGCCTCGAAGCCTACAGTGGCTGCCACAGGGTTTCCTGACAGCACAAAAACGGGTTTGCCTTCAAGGATTGCCAGCGCCGTCGGCATGCCCGGTCTGATGGCTACGCCGTGAACGACGATTCCAGGCTTTCCCATCTTGTTGACCACCAAGGGAACCAAATCTGGATATCCGACGCTTGTTCCTCCAGTGGTGATGACCACATCTGCCTGTTCCAGTCCTTCCCTGAGTTTGGCTGTTATCTCCTTTATGTCGTCCTTGGCTATGCCCAAGTTCAGCGGCTCTGCGCCCAGTTCCCTGCACAGGCTAGAAAAGACAAGTCTGTTAGTTTCCACAATCTTGCCCTGCTCAAGTTTTTTTCCAAGCTCCACAAGTTCGCTTCCGGTGGCTAAGATGGCGACTTTTGGTTTCCTGACAACAGGCACATCTGCTTCGCTCAAGGCAGCCAGTAAACCTAGGTGATGGGGGTTCAGCCGAGTTCCAGCCTCTATAGCAACGTTTCCCGCGGCTACATCCTCCCCCATTTTTGCGACGTTTCTGCCGGGAGTAACCGCTTGTCCAAGCTCGATTTTGCCCTCAAACTTCTTGGTGTACTCAAGCATGACCACGGCGTCGGCGCCTTCAGGAACAGGGTTTCCAGTCCACAGCTCCCTCGCCTCGTTTTCGTGGACCTTGCCGCTTGTTAGCGTGAAGATTTTGGGCTTAAAGGCTGAAACGCCGAAAGTGTCCTTTGCTTGCAGGGCGTAGCCGTCTACGGCTGAGCGGTCAAAAGGCGGCAGATTGTATTTGGCTCGGATGTCCTCTGCTGTGACGCGTCCCAGCGCTTCGCTAAGCGGGATTTGTTCAGAAGCCAATCGTTTTGGTTTCAGTTGCGCCAAAAAAGATTGAAGTGCGTCATCTACGTTTGTGAGTTTTGCGAAGCCTTTAAGCCGAGCCAAAGTAAGTCCCCACTTAAGAGCAAGAAAGTAGGCGTAAAAAACTTATCGTAAAAAATGGTGAAACCGCCGAAGATAAGGGCTAACGAATCTGGTTTATCTTTGGTTTATTGAAAAAAAGGCGTCATACAAAGGAAAACTTAAATAAACTACAGTTCACTTCCGTAGTTAGCCTAAAAGAGACGTGAATATTCAAAATGCCTAGAGAATTTCAGCACATCATAAGGTTTGCCGGAAGCGACATACAGGGAGCCCAGCCGGTAACCTACGCCCTGACAAACGTGAAGGGCATAGGAATGCAACTAGCAAACGCGATAGTAGAAAAAGCTGGAATCAACCCAGAAACAAGAATGGGTTTCATTTCCGGCGCGGATGTAGAAAAAATTGAAGATATCGTCACAAACCCCACAAAGTATGGCATACCCAAGTGGCTTCTAAATCGGCAAAAAGATTTGGAAACAGGGAAAGACATTCACCTCTTAGGCGCAGACCTAGTTTTTCAAACAAAAACTGACGTTGACCAGATGAAGCAGATACGATCATGGAAAGGCTTCCGCCACAGCTACGGACTGAAGGTCAGGGGACAAAGAACCAAAACAACGGGCAGAAAAGGAAAAGCCATAGGCGTAAAGAAGAAACAGGTGCAGCGAGGAGGCAAGTAGTAGATGGGAGATCCTAAAAAGCAGCGAAAAAAGTTTGATACGCCACGGTTCCCTTGGCAGACTGACGCGCTGGACGCGGAACTTAAACTGCTTGGTCAATACGGTTTAAGGAATAAACGGGAGATATGGCGCCACAGAACTTTGCTTTCAAAGTATCGTGGCATCGGACGTTCACTTTTGGGCATGTCAGCTGGAGAACGAAGCAAACAGGAAAAGCAGCTTATGGACAGGCTTCACAGGATAGGAATACTGCCTGAAGAAGCTGAACTGGACGACGTCTTGGACATGAGCCTAGAAGATATACTGGAGCGCAGGCTTCAAACACTTGTTTTCCATAGGGGCTTAGCCCAATCCATGCAGCAAGCCCGCCAACTTATTGCCCATGGGCACATCTCGATTGGCGGACGAAAAGTTTCCTCTCCAAGCTACTTGGTGCTTAAGGATGAGGAAGAAAAACTAGTTTACAGCTCCAAAAGCCCACTCACAAATCCTGATCATCCAGTAACAAAGGCTACAAGCATTCCAGCCGAGCCCATAACACAGAGCAGGGAGGAAAATAGACGTGAGTAAAAAGTCTGACAGATGGGCAGTCGTTCACGTTTACAGCTCCTACAACAACACAATCATCCACTTCACAGACATCTCAGGCGCAGAAACCATTGCACGGTCTTCAGGAGGCATGCACGTCAAATCAGACAGGCTGGAATCATCAGCGTACGCTACCATGCGAGCTGCAGCCCACGCCGCCACCGTCGCCAAAGACAAGGGAATCACAGCTATTCACATTAAAGTCCGCGCTCCCGGAGGCTCAGGCGCTAGGACGCCTGGTGCAGGAGCCCAAGCTGCCATACGTGCCTTGGCAAGGGCTGGCTTCCGTGTAGGTCGCATCGAAGAGGTTACGCCTATCCCTCATGATGGAACCCGAAGGAAGGGCGGACGTAGAGGACGAAGAGTCTAAGATTTTAGCTGCTACAAAACTTGTGAGAAACAGGGCACGCAGCCGAAAATGATGGTTTGCGCCCACTCACAAACCAAAATATTGAAATAATGGCTTTCTCTCTCTTTGAAAAGCACGAGCTTTAAACGCACTATTACAAAGAGGCTTAATTGAGGCTTAACTGTGGTAGAGATTCAAATCATAGAAAAAACCGATGAATTCATGCGATTCATTGTTAGCGGAGTCAATACACCTTTTGCAAATGCGTTACGGCGAATAATGCTCACTGAAGTCCCCACAATGGCGATAGACGAAATCGTCATCCTCGAAAACTCCTCAATTCTTAACGACGAAATTCTCGCCCACAGAATGGGATTAATCCCCATCAAAACCGACCTGGACTCTTACGTCCTTCCTGAAGAGTGCAAATGCGAAAGCGAGCTGGGATGCAACCTGTGCAGAGCAAATCTGACACTGGAAGCCGAAGCCACAGACAAAACAATGACAGTTTATTCAGGAGAATTGAAGCCAGAAAACCCTGACATCGCTCCGGTCAGCGACAAGATTCCAATAGTGAAACTGGCTCCTGAGCAGCGAGTGAACTTGGAAGCTTATGCTCGATTGGGGAAGGGAACTAAACATGCGAAGTGGCAGCCAGTATCCATGTGCACTTATGTGTATATGCCAAAAGTCAAGATTGACCCTAAAAGCTGCAACACTTGCGGCAAATGCGTTAAGGTCTGCCCCGAAGAGATTTTCGTAGAAACGGCAGAAGGAATAAAAACCCAGAACGAAATCGAGTGCACACTCTGTATGGACTGCGTAGACGCTTGTCCCCAAGACCCGAAGGCGGTGGAAATTTCTTGGGACGACAAAACTTACATTTTCAAAATCGAGTCCACTGGAGCACTGCCAGTAGAACGGATCGTTACTGAGGCTGTAAAAATTCTTGACAAAAAAGTTAGCGACTTTTCCGATCAACTGAAAAAGGGTAAGCAGAAGTGAAGAAACTAAAGGCAACCAATCCGGAGCTTATTATGCTCATTCGAGATTTGAAAAAGAAATCGCAAGAAAGCCAAACCGAATTGTGGCTCAGCCTTGCAGAACGTTTGTCAACTTCAAAAAGAAGCCGCATAGCAGTAAATGTAAGCCGATTGAACCGTTACACAAAAGATGGAGAAACCATTGCTGTTCCCGGAAAGGTTCTGGGCGCAGGCAAGGCAGACCATCCCATGACAGTAGCGGCCTTCGCCTTTTCTGATGTGGCGCAAGCAAAGATTCTGAAGGCTAAGGGAAACTGTTTATCAATTAGAGATTTGATGGAAAAGAACCCAGCGGGCAAAAATGTGAAACTCATGGGGTAAACGTGATGTCTTCTGAAAACGCCATAATTATTGATGCAAAGGGGCTTATTCTTGGACGAATGGCCAGCAGCGTAGCTAAATGTCTTCTCCAAGGCGAGTCTATCATAATTGTGAATGCTGAAAAAGCAGCCATTTCAGGCAAACGGCTGCAGATAGTTGATGAGGCTAAAACGTTTCTTGAGGTGGGTCATCCAAGAAAGGGACCAAATCATCCTCGGAGACCTGACATGATTGTTCGCAGAACCATCCGTGGTATGCTTCCGTACAGGAACCCGAAGGGTCGGCAAGCTTTCAAACGACTTAGGGTTTACCTGGGTGCCCCCAAGGAGTTTGAGGGAAAAGAAACAAAAACAATCCTTGAAGCACGGGCAGAGAAATTAAAATCGCCTTATATAACCGTTGGAGAATTGGCTAAAGAAATCGGATGGAACACAGAGGTTGGGTAGCATGTCTAAATCAAAAAAAGTTATGGTACTAAGTGGAAAGCGGAAAACCGCATCAGCTCGAGCCACAGTTAAAGTTGGAAACGGAAAAATCCGAATAAACAATGTGCCCTTAGAGATTTTTGAGCCCAAACTTGCTCGCGACAAAATCATGGAGCCCCTACTGCTGGTAGATGATAAAGTTTGGGAACAAGTCGACATCAACGTTAAGGTGTCTGGAGGAGGCTTCATAGGACAGGCTGAAGCAGCACGTATAGCAATAGCTAATGGTCTGCTGAAGTGGACAAAAAGCACCCGCCTACGCACCACCCTAAGAGACTATGACAGAACAATGATTGCCGGTGATCCCCGAAGAAAAGAGCCCAAAAAGTTCGGAGGTCCAGGGGCTAGGGCTAGGGATCAGAAAAGCTACAGGTAAACACTCGCCAAAAAGAGAGTGTGTAGCTCGTTAAAGGTGTCAAGAACTCGACAAAATGACGCCGAAATGTATAAGTAGGAATTGAATGCTCGAAACAAACTGATGGTCATAATGAGGTAATAGGAGGTCGAATTGAAATTATCATCCCAGTACGATGTTTCACATGCGGCAAGCTGATAGCCGACAAATGGGAAGAGTTCAGCAGAAGAGTTCAGGCTGGAGAAGACGCAAAAAAGGTTCTGGACAGCTTAGGAGTCACCAGATACTGCTGCCGCCGAATGATTCTGTCTCACATAGAGATTTCCGACAGCATTCTCAGATTTTATGAACAAAAAGACAAAATGGACAACACTCAATAATTCTAGCGGGGAACAGGCATGTCATCCATAATCGAAGATGTTATGGCGCGAAAACTTTTCAACAGCAGAGGTCAAGAAACGATTGAAGTTGACATCATAACTGTTGACGGATTCGGAAGAGCCGCTGCCCCAGCAGGAGCCAGCAAAGGCAAAGCTGAGGTAGTTTCCTATCCCGAAGGGGGAGTGGATGCTGCAATAGAAAAGCTGGAAGAGATGATTGTCCCCGAGCTCATCGGCATGGACGCTGAAGAACAGCAGGAAGTTGATGCTCTTCTTCACGAAATCGACGAAACAGACAACTTCAGCAACATCGGCGGAAACACGGTCTTCGCCATCTCCCTAGCAACGGCAGAGGCAGCCGCAACCTCCTACGGCACAAACATGTTCCAGCAGCTATCCGGATACCTCGCAAATGTGCTTCCGTACCCTCTTGGAAACGTGCTGGGCGGAGGAAAACATGCCCTAGGAAAAACAACGGACATACAGGAGTATCTGGTTATTCCGCTTAAGGCACGCAGCTTCACAGAGGCGGCGAAAGCCAACATTATGGTGCACGAGAGGATCGGTGCTCTGCTCAGAAATGCTGATCCAAACTTTGCTGGTGGAAGAGGAGATGAGGGAGCTTGGGCGCCCAACATCAAAAACGAAGACGCCCTGAAGGTAGTTGCCAAAGCATGTGAAGAAGTTTCAGCTGAGCTAGATATCGAATGCAGGGCATGCCTTGATGTTGCCGCTTCCAGTTTTTATGACACGAAAAAAGGCGTTTATGTTTATTCGATGGAAGGGAAAAAGCGGGATGCTGGTGAGCAGCTGGAGTTTATGCTGCATCTCATTGAAACGTATAATCTGGCTTATGTGGAAGACCCCTTTGATGAGGATGACTACGAAAGTTTTGCGGAACTCACACGAAAGGTTGATAACTGTCTTATCTCTGGTGACGACTTGTTTGTCACGAACCCTGAGCGGCTAGCTAAGGGCATCAAGATGTGTGCAGGAAACTCTATCATCATAAAGACGAATCAGGTGGGCACACTCACAGACGCTTGGGAAACTACGCGGTTGGCGAAGAGGGCTGGATACGTTCCAGTTATGTCCCATCGTTCTGGAGAAACAACTGATACACATATAGCTCACTTAGCCGTTGCTTTCTCTTGCCCAGTCATCAAGGCTGGAGTGCTGGGTGGAGAGCGAGTGGCTAAAACCAACGAGCTGCTTAGGATAGAGGAAACTCTTGGAAATAGAGCCGAAATGGCAATACTATGAATTGGAGGAAAAAAGTTTGTCCGAAGATGAAGAAACAATGGAAACATTCAGCGAGGAAGACCTGCTGTTACCCCAGGATACACTGTTGTCCGCGGGGGTTCATATAGGAACTAGAATGAGAACAAAAGACATGGAAAAGTTCATATACCGTGTCAGAGCTGACGGCCTGTTCGTTTTGGACGTCAAAAAAACTGATGAACGTATACGAGTGGCTGCCAAGTTTCTAGCCAGATTTGAGCCCTCAAAGATTGCAGCGGTTGCTGGGCGGCTGTATGGGCAGTCTCCTGTAGAGAAATTCTGCGAAGTAGTTAAAGCAACGCCGATAGTTGGGCGGTTCATTCCTGGAATGCTTTCGAACCCTCTTTACCCAGACCGTATTGAGCCTAGCGTGTTAATAGTGTCTGACCCCAAAGCTGATGTTCAGGCAGTGAAGGAGGCGGCTAGCATCGGGATTCCTGTGGTAGCGCTCTGCAGCACTGACAACGATTTCTCCTTTGTGGACTTGGTTATACCCACCAACAACAAGGGACGAAGAGCCTTGGCGGTTATCTACTGGCTGCTGGCTAGACAGGTACTACGCGAACGTGGCGAAATTCCCCCAGACGGCGACCCAAGTCAGACCATCGAAGACTTCGAAATAAAGCTGACTAGGGAAAGACGGGAAGAAGAAGAGGTTTGAAAGTAAGGTATCCATCAGTTGCAGGATCATGGTACGCTGGCACCCCCAACAGTTTACGTAAGCAGATAGAAGACCTTTTCACGCATATGCTAGGACCCGGAAGCCTTCCTTCAGTAGTGGAGGAGGGTCCACGAAACGTTGTTGGGCTTGTTGTTCCCCATGCGGGGTACATGGCTTCTGGTCCCGTAGCAGCCCACGCCTACCACCATCTTGCAGAGGATGGAAAACCCGACGTCATAGTGATTTTTGGTCCTAACCACACTGGGCGGGGAAGCGCGCTTTCGATTATGAATGAGGGCGTTTGGCGTACCCCATTGGGCGACGTGGAGATTGATACAGAAACAGCTAACCAGATTTTAAGTATCTCCAACATTGTTGACGCCGATGACAGGGCGCACGCTTCCG
>Ga0307424_1000423_pt1 | contig 22567 bp, 19 predicted proteins | sample SalMarWE160320MG_FD_202157 | JGI IMG/M metagenome (GOLD analysis project Ga0307424, IMG submission 202157) | Salt marsh sediment microbial communities from the Plum Island Ecosystem LTER, Massachusetts, United States - WE1603-20 | ecosystem: Environmental > Aquatic > Marine > Intertidal zone >... | reverse complement strand
ACATTGTTGAAAACAGTCTTTTCTCGTGGAAACTCGAGAGAACCAAAAATTGCTGTTTGTCTACATTCCTAAGATGAGCAGCCATATGTTGAGGTAAACTATTGCGCCGACTGAGGAAATCAGAGTCAAGGATGCTACGGTTTCTCTTTGGAAGTCGTATCGTTCGCTGAGTACCGCCAAAGAAACGGCGACAGGCATCGCATGCATAAGCACCAGCACAGACTGATTCATGGAGGGCAAATGGAACAGAGCCAACGTAGCCAAAGCCACCACCGGCAAGAAAACTATCCGCAGCAGACTCAAGCCAAAAGCCACAGTCAAGTTCTCGTACTTTTTTCCATAAAGAAAAGCTCCCAACATGAAAACAGCCACCGCAGACGTGGTGCCGCCTGTCATATGCAAAAAAGTAGACACTGGAGAAGGAATCTCCACTCCAACAACCGAAATCAGGATGCCCACAACAATCGAAAGGATTAAGGGGTTTTTTGCAAGACGCTTGGCAACGTGTTTCAGTCCCGCCAGCTTTGCTGATTCTCCAAGCCGATAAAATTCTAGCATGGTTATTGAGATTGCGATTGCTACGATGCCGATGGTTGCTGCCGCTAGGGTGGCTAGTTGTTCGGTTTGTTCTGAGGGAAAAGCGAAGGTTACGAAGGGGATGCCGAAGAAGGCGAGGCTGCCGAAGATTGTGCTTAAGGTGAGCAGATAGAACGTGTTCCTCGAAAACCTGAAAACCACGTATAATAGAGCGTAAATTGCCGTAACCACAAATATTGGAATAATCCCCGCGAAAATGAAGGTGACCGTCTCTGCCACAAAAGTTGTTTCCGCCATGTCAACCAAAAAGAGAGCAGGCAACGCAAAAAAGTACACGTACGCGCTGAGCACCCGCTCATCCCCCTGCTTTAGGACTCCAAACTTTCTTGACAGGAATCCTATGCCCATCAGCAAAAGAATTGGAACCGCAGTTCCTATCAGCGCATCAGCCAATACAATGTTCCTCCCTTTCTAGTTAAATTGCCTGAGCAGATAAATTTTGCAAGCTTTCCTGAGAAAAACAGATAATTGACTTGGCTACTAAATGGTCAAGGGGGAACATGATGGTTAGTTTCAAGCAAGCCCTCCAGATACTGGAAGAAAAAGGAAAACTTGAACGCATAACAAATAAAACGTCGTTAAACGAAATTCCTGACATAATACGCAAAGCTGAAAAAGCTCTCATCTTCGAGAACACTGGAACCGAATACCCTGTAGCCTCCAACATCTGTACCCGAGACAACTTCTGCACCATCTTTGGCATGGACTGGAAACAGATACAGGAAAAACTCATAACTGCACTAGACAACCCAATAAAGCCCGTCACAGTAACTGACAACCACTTTGAGGAAGCGGAACTGGACCTCGATAAACTGCCCATCCTGAAATATTACAGGTCTGACCCCGGACCCTACATCACTTCCGGCGTCTTCGTCACAGAATGCACAGAACGTAACCTTTCCTATCACAGGATACTCGTCAAAACAAAAAACGCGGGCACAGCAAGAATCTGCCACCGCCACACTTGGCAATGCTACATCCAAAACAACAAAAACATCGACGTAGCCATCTGCATCGGAATGGACCCCGCTCTCCTCTTCGCCGCAGCAATCTCCACCAAAGAGCCCATGGACGAAACCGAAATCGCAGGCGGCTTCTACGACAAACCAATAAAAATGACAAAACTGGAGAACGGAATCTCCGTGCCCATAGACACAGAAATCGTTTTGCTCGGAAAACTCACCTCAGAACTGGGAGAAGAAGGCCCCTTCGTTGACATAACGGGCACGTACGATTTGGTTAGGCAGCAGCCAGTCGTCAAAGTCACAAAGATACTGAGACAGATAAAGAATCCCGTCTATTATGCGCTTATTCCCGGAAGGGGCGAGCACTCCTTTCTGATGGGCTTCGGAAAGCTGCCCCTCATATACAAGGAACTCATGAAGGTCTGCCAAGTCAAAGATTTGGCTTTCACTGACGGCGGAATCAACTGGCTAGGCTGCTCCATAAGCATCAAAAAGAGAAGCGACGAAGAGCCCAGAAAGGTGATAGAAACCGCCCTTGAGGCGCACAAGAGCCTTAAGCATGTTTTCGTGTTTGACGACGACATAAACCTCTCTGACCCACAGGATATTTTGTGGGCGTTAACGACCAGATTCCAAGCCGACAAAAACCTGTACACTTACCCGAATTCTTTCGGCTCAAGTTTGGACCCCAGCTCTGAACCCGGAGAAGACAGAAGACGAACATGCAAAGCAGGATTCGACTGCACAATACCGCTGTCCAAAGACAGAAAGGATTTCGAGAAAGTAACCTGACTCTTCTATCCTACGTCCTAATTGCTTTCTTCAGGAACTCGAGTCTTCAAGCTTGCTTTTCAGTATCTGGTTGACCAGCTGAGCCTTCACTCGTCCCCGTGCCTTCTTCATTATTGTGCCCATTAACGCTCCAATCGCGCCTTTTCCCCGCAACTCAATAAACTCAGAGTTCTTCTCTATCACATCATCCACCAAGTCCTCCAGCTCCTTCCGCGACATCATCCCAAGCCCCAGACTCTTAAGAGCATCCTTGACTGTGGCGTCTTCGTTGTCTGCAAGCCAAGTTAATATCTCGGGAATGCTTTCTTTGGCAGTTTTTCCTGCGCCGATGAGCCGGAACATTTCCCTGAACTGCTCGTCAGTGACGGCTTCAACCTTTATTTCATCCCGTTTAAGCGCCTTCAAAGTTTCCGTCAACGCAACAGCAATAACAGTCGCAGAAACCTGTTTTTCTCCCGCTAAACACTCGAACAGCTCAAGATACTCGGAATCCAGAATCTGCTTGGCAAGCTTCTGATTTAGTTTATAGTCCTTCATCAGACGCTTCATCAACTGCTCAGGCAACTCGGGAAGACGCCCGCTCAAATCGTCAATGTGCGCCTTGGTTACCTGAATCGGCGGAACATCCGTCTCAGGATACATCCTAGCCGCTCCGGGTCTAGGACGCATATACTTTGTTGTTCCGTCAGGATTCGCTGCCCGCGTCTCCTCGGGAACACACTTCAAGGCTGTTCTAGCCCGTTCAGTCACCGCCTTCAGGGCATCGGTCACATTCTCTGGTGTGTCCGCCACGAAGACCACAGCATCCATCGAATCCTTCTTTACAAGTTTCCCAAGCTGGCTCAGTTCCTCTTCGGTTACGCCGTAGGCAGGCATCTCGTCTGTGTGAAATATTCCTCCAACTCTTCCCCAGAAACGAGCCATCCCCGCCAACTCAGACCCAAGCCTCATACCCAACGCCAACTCCTTTCTGAGGAGCCCAGCGAAGCCCTGCAGCCTAACCGCCAAGACAGGATTGTTCTGTTTGATTGCCTTCGCGATAACCTTACATTGTGTATTCTTGAAAACCTGTGTTACGTCAACAAATTTTTCGGTGATGTCCTCCACTTTTACTCCGCGTTTCTTCAGTTCATCCCGTATTTCTAGGAGACTTAGCTGCCGTTGAACCTCGTTTTCGATTACTTTAGAAACCAGCTCCAGCTCCTGAACACCCTTAATCTCAATTAGTGCGCCGTCCCGTATGGAAACATTCACGTCCTGACGAATCGTTCCCAAGCCCCGCCTAACCATGCGGGTTGCCCTCAAGATTCTGCCAATGGCAAAGGCTGTCTCCTCTGCCTCCTCCGGAGAATAGATGACTGGGGCGGTGGTCACTTCGATGAGGGGTATTCCGAGGCGGTCGATGCGGTAGTGGATCAGTTGCCCCTCCTTTCCCGTTTTTCTTGCCGCATCCTCTTCGAGGCTCACCTGCTGAATTTGCACCTTTTTTCCTTTGATGTCGATTTCGCCGTTCAAGGATACTACGCAGGTTCGCTGGAAGCCTGTTGTGTTTGAGCCGTCTATGACTGTTTTGCGCATAACATGAACTTCATCTACTGGTTTTGCTTTCATCATAAGCGATGCTATGAGACAGATATCCACGGCTTCCCTGTTTAGGTCGTGAGGCGGCTCCTCATCCATCTCCACCAGACACATCGATTCATTGTTTGCTTCGTACAGAATCCGTGTTTCCTTATTGAACTCGAAGAGAGCCGCTGAATCAACCTGACCCAGCTCGCTCTGGGTTGGTCGCAGTTTTCTGATGAAGGTGAACTCGGGTTCTTCCTTGAACAGTTTGGGTTCACAGGAACAGAACAGCTTCTCTCTGGTGTCCAGCTGCTGATGAATCTCAAGTCCTGCCTTCAAACCAATTTTCGAATATTTGCTGCTCATACGATATTCCTCAGATTCCTGTTTCTCCATAAAGTGTTCTAGCTGAGTATTCGTTGGCTACGTTCGCAGTGAGAAGCTTCTTTGCCTCTTCAGGTTTGGTTGTTTGCCCGAGAACCCATCTGAGTTTCACGAAAGCTGTCTCAGGAAGCATGTCATCGAGGGAGAGAATGCCCATGGCTAGCAGGTCTCTGCCCTGATCGTAAACGTTCATGTTTAATCTTCCCCAGATGCACTGTGAAGTCATGCCTACAATAACATCTTTTTCTATTGCGTTTCGGATGGCAGAAAACAGATAATCTCCGACATGTCCCAGCCCTGTTCCCTCAAGTATGATTCCCCTGTAGCCCTTCTCAACATACCAGTCGATTACTTGTGGATTCAGGTCTGGATGCGTCTTGACTAAAGCAACTTTCTCTTCGAATTCTGGTTTCAATTCAAGTTTCCGCGAATCATCTCGTTTCCTGTATCTTTTCGTCAACATCTTGAGCTTGTTGTCTTCCAGTCTGGCAATAGGCGATGCGTTTACGGACTTGAAGGTGTCTCTGCGGCTAGTGTGACACTTTCTTGCCTTTGTTCCACGATGAAAAACTATCGAAGTGTCCGAAACAGTCTCATGCATCGCAATGACAACCTCAGCAAAAGGAGCAGAAGCAGCCGCTTTAACTGCGCCCACCAAGTTAGTTGCAGCATCTGAACTGGGGCGGTCAGCTGACCTCTGTGAAGCCACCATAACCACGGGCACAGGCAGGTCTTGGAGAGCAAAACTTAGGGCTGCGGCAGTGTACCCTAACGTGTCGGTTCCATGGGCTACCACAACGCCTGCTACGCCGTTTTCTATGTGTTTGGCAACCGTTTTTGCGGTTTCAATCCAATGTTTTGATGTGATGTTTTCGCTGAAGATGCTGAACAGAATTTCAGTGTCCACGACGGCTATTTCTGAAAGCTCAGGAACCACGCTGTAGAGTTCGCTGGCGGAAAGCGCGGCGCGTACACCTCCTGTTCTGTAGTCAACTCTGCTGGCTATGGTGCCTCCTGTGCTTACGATGGCTATTCGGGGCAAACTTTGGTTCTGTTCTGGAAGGGGCGGAGGCTCAAATTTTGGTTTGATGCCCTCACCCACCTTCTCTACCTGTGCCGATTGGTCGATGTGGACTCCCACGTTGTAGCCGCTCTTCATCTTAATTACGATATGATGCTCGTCCCCAATCTCTGAGCGGGGAATAAGGATGCCCTCCCATCTTTTTCCATCTTTTGTTACACGAACAACATCGCCGATTTCGGCTCCCACGCTCTTCAAAAGTTTTAATGCCTGTCCCCTGTAACCCGGAAACTCGTCACTCAATCCTGTCTTCTCCTGTCCCTGTTCTCCTCAGCGGAAGATGCTGAAAACATATTCCATTACTTCGACCCGTTTATTAAAGGATTCAGTTAAAGTCGTTTGAGGACGTACAGTCCATCGTGCTGTAACTGAACTTGCCTGTTAGTTCAAAATAAACTAATCTTGCTCACTATCGATGTTATACTTCGGTTTTTTTAGTGCCTCAGTCCAAAGGAATGTGAAGTATTTTTGCATTCCAGACACTAAACTTTGATTGTTTGACCATAAGGCAGGAGACTCTGCTATTCTGGCATTTGGGTTTGTGATGAGCAAGATTTCATTCTGGTCATAGATGTTCATCACAGTTTCTGGAGTAGACGGAATAAATCTGACTTTGGTGCAGGAACCCTTAGTGAGGAAGTCGAAAATTTTTTCTGCTGCTCTGCTTTTTTCAGGTTCACCAATAATGATGCGACATTTGACGCCTCTAGACCATGCTTTTTCAAGTGGTTCAGAAAAGATGGAAATGTTTGAGAATCTTTTGTAAGAGCTCAGCATGTCTATGGATGTTTGAGTGTTCTCAATGGCATTCTCCATTTCATCTAAGAAAGCTTCCTTTCCAGGAACCCAAACAAATTCTGGTTTTTCTGTCGCCTGTTCCTCGTTGCTGAAATCAAATTCGGTAAGTAAGCTTTCGGTCTTTGACTCTATTGTGTCAAGTTCTTTATGTTTCTGTTTGAGCAAAAATGAAATTCCTTTTTCTAGTGGTGTTGCTCTGAATTTGGTTGGTCGGCTGATTACTTTCTTAATTAACCCTAGGTGTTCAAGGTCTGAGGTTATTCGATAAACATCTTGTCTAGCTATTGATGTGTGTTTTGAAATGGTTTTTGCTTCTAGACATCCAACATGGCAAAGCGCCAAGTAAATTTTTGCTTGACAAGAAGTTAGCCCCAAACCTTGTAAAACCTCTACTCCGTTATTAAAAATTGACATTCCTCCGTGACTACGCTATATTTTTTGTATACTTTTTATAGTTAAATAATTTGTGGTCTGTCAGTCGTAGTCCGACTTACTACACTTTAACTACCAGTAAACGGTAAAGAGGTAACCGTAAAAACAAACATGGAGATAAAAAATGTTAAAACTGAAAAATCAAACAAAAATATCAGCAATCGCATTAATTCTAGTATTCACTATTTCAGCAGTAATCGTTGCTATACCCTCTGCCACCGCACAAGCAGCTCAGGAAACATATCCTTTCCTAGGAGTTGTCCCTAACCCCGTAGGAGTCAATCAGTGGGTTCTGTTTCACGTCGGAATCTTCCAGCAGTTGTATGCTGCAAAAATGGGCTGGGAAGGCCTATACATAACCATTGAGAGACCTGACGGCCAAATCGACACAATTAGTGACATCAAGACCGATTCTACTGGAGGAACAGGTAAAACCTACCTGCCTACTGAGACTGGTCTATACATTTGTACGGCACACTTCCCTGAACAAGCGACAAGAGATGACAACTATGCACCAGGTATTCCCATTGGTACAGTTATGCTAGCTAGTGAAAGCGCACCAGTTGAACTTGTAGTACAAGAAGAAGCAATACAGTATTACCCTGGCCATTCTCTGCCACAGGAATACTGGACTCGTCCAATAGATGCACAGCTTAGAGAATGGGCTGCCGTTACAGGCAACTGGCTGGAAGCGAGCTTCACGGCTCCCATAGTACTTGCGGGTAACGAAGAGGCACCAGAGACTGCACACATTCTATGGACAAAAGAGATGACGCTGGGAGGTATTGCCGGAATGGAAGGTGTTGCCCAAGGAGCTGCTACGGACCAGCAAGGTCCTGAATGGTCCTTCAGTCACGGAGATGCATATGAAGGCAAATGGACAAGCCGACTAATCATCGACGGTATACTCATCTATAACCACCGCACCAACGACCGACCTGTTCTCTATACTGCTGTAGACGTGCGTACCGGTGAAGAACTATGGACCAAAACCATTCTAGACAACCGAACGATATCCTTTGCCCAGAATCTGAGGTGGGGAGGATACAACCATCATGCTGTATACGCCTACTTCTGGGTGACCATCGGCTCTACTTGGTATGCGTTTGACCCATATACTGGAAATCAAGAATTTACAGTGACAAACGTGCCTTCTGGCACAACACAATATGATGAAAACGGCTGGCTCTATCGTGTCAACCTCAACTATCGTACTGGTGAAGGATATATCTGGAGCATGGTAGACATGATCGAACCCTTCGGTTCAAACAGCCCCGCTCCGGGCAGTTGGCTTCCAGCAGGCTCCTTCTATGGAACAAGATATGCGATATACAACGCATCAGACGTTGACCCCATAACTGGAGAACCAACAGAAGCGACACAGCGTGCATACATATCAGAATTTACGTTCCAAAGCGATCCACAGTTAAATAACGTCCGTGCAATGGCTTTAGGTGACAAGGTATTCGGTCTGCAATACAGTCAAACAGAAATCATAACTTGGGCTCTCAGCTTGGAATCAGGCAAAGAAGGAGATTTGTTGTTCTATAAAACTTGGAATGCACCCGCTTGGTGGGCCGAAGGTAACATACAAATCGAATTCAACTGTATAAGCTTGGCGGATGGCGCTGCGGTCTTTTGGGTACATGATACTCTACAATATTACTGCTTCAACACTGACACCGGCAATTACATGTGGGGTCCAGCCGAACCTGAATATTACATGAACTATTATGGTTGGACCGAGTTGGGTGAGCGCCCACCATTTATTTGGGAAGGCAAACTCTACTCATCTGGTGCTGGCGGAGTAATCTACTGCTACGACCTCACTGACGGCACTGTCCTTTGGAGCTACGAAGCAACAGACCCATACCAGGAATACCTGTTCGCCAATAACTGGTGGCAATTCTTCCTGTTCATTGTTGACGGCAAACTCTATTCAGCTCACATGGAACACTCTGCTATCGAACCTATGCCACGTGGTGCACCATTCTATTGCTTCAACGCAACAACTGGCGATGTGATCTGGGAAGCCGATGGTTTGTTCCGTTCAACCCGTTGGGGAGGACGTGGAATCATGGGAGACAGCGTAATGGTAGGCATGGACACATACGACAACCGACTGTATGCTGTTGGCAAGGGTGCAAGCGTACTCACTGTTGAAAGCGCACAGGCGGCTGAAGTAGGATCATCCGTTACCATTCAAGGCACTGTGATGGATGTGTCTCCAGGCTGTCTTTCAGACACTAATCTGCAAATACGATTCCCGAATGGAGTTCCCGCAGTATCTGATGCAAGCCAGAGCGAATGGATGCTCTACGTATGGAAGAACTTTGAGCGCCCAGCCGACGCAACCGGTGTTCCAGTAAGGCTAGAATTAGTCGGTCCTGACATGTCGTTCACAGAACTCGGCACAGCTACTAGTGACTCATATGGCAACTTCGCCTTTGGATTCTGCCCTGAAAACGCAGGAACATACATGATCATAGCCACATTCACAGGCTCTGGTGCATACTATGGCTCCACACAAACAACATACCTGACGGTCTCTGAAGCAGCAGCACTACCACCACCATGCGATTTGACTGGCGTTGAAGATAGCATTGCCAACCAAACAACATACCTCCTAGTACTAATAGTGCTGGTCATCATAGCACTATTGCTCGCTATATACGCAATAATGAAATCTCGCAAATAGACCTGCCACACAACTACCAAAATTTCCCCTTCCCTTTTTTTATTCGGGAAGTAAAACAACCTGAGAACAGCAAGGGGCTGAAAAGACTCAGGCACAGGAATGAAACTTACCTAGAGCGAAAAAGTTTCATCTTTGACATTCCTCAATTTGCCTGTGCAGGAGCCTCAGCAAACCCTTGCATGCGCTCACATTTTAGTCAAAACAAGTTATTGGATACTAGCTGAGTTGCTTGGATACGTATGGTCCATCATAGCTGTAGCCGAACTTCATATAGTACGGTTTTGTTCCTAGGGCGCTTGTTACAACAATCCTGCTTCGGCTGTAGTTTTCTTTGGCTGTTCGTTCAGCCTCACATAAGAGAATGCTGCCGTAGCCTTTGTGCTGCCACGCCCCTGCAACATGTTTCCCGACTGGAACCAAGGGACCATAAACTCTGAGTTCACGGACTATCGCCGTCTTTTCAGGGACTATTTCAGGTCTGCTTGCGCTTCCTGATGGAATACGTAACCTGACATAACCGAGCAGAACATCGTTAACTGGGTCCTCAGCAGAAATGAACACTTCGGTTCCGCCCGAAGCCTCTTCTGTTATTGTTCTGATTTCGATTTTGTCGGGGTCAGGTTTCACCTTGTCCTTAAGCCATCTGTGCCCCACTTCCCGGCATCTTATACAACGGCACCGCATACCCTCTGTTCCAAGTTTCTCTAAAGCGATTTGTCTAAGGTTGCTCAGTTTAACTCCAGCCTCAATCAACTGGGCCGGTATGTCCCTTTGAACCCTCATGATTCTGACCCAAGGAGGAACAAACTTTTTCAGTTCTGCGATTAGCTGAGCCGCCTCATCTGTGGTGTAGGGGCGGTAGTCTCCCCTCTTCCACCAGTCGTAAACTTTTGTTCCCTTAATTACCAAGCAGGGATACAGTTTGATCATGTCCGGCTTAAACTGGGGATTCGCAAAAATTTCCTTGAATCCTTCGAGGTCACGTTTGAAGCTTGAGCCCGGCAAACCGGGCATAAGATGATAAACAACCTTCAAGCCCGCATCCTTCATTATGCGCGTAGCTTCTACAACATCCTTTACTCGGTGACCCCTGTTAACGCCCACATAAATGTCATCGTAAACGTTCTGGACGCCCACCTCCACCCGCGTTACACCCATAGAAAGCATCCTGTTCACCTGTTCCTCTTTCGCCCAGTCTGGTCTAGTTTCTACGGTGATTCCGACGTTGCGGATTCGGCTGGTCTCCGCCAGCTTTTTTGCCGCATCCAAAGAAACTGACTTCTGTTCAGTTATGGCGTCCAAACATTGCTTAACAAATGTTTCCTGGTACTCTGGGGGCGTGCTGGGGAAGGTTCCGCCCATGATGATGAGCTCCACCTTGTCAACCATGTGCCCTATAGCCTCCAGCTGCTCGATGCGATTTCTAACCTGAGCATACGGGTTATACTCGTTTTGTGCCCCCCTCAGGGCTGCTGGTTCGTGACCAGTGTAGCTCTGAGGAACGCCTACAGAAGGTCCGCCGGGGCAGTAGGCGCAGGGTTCTTCTTGGGGGCAGGGCGACGGCTTCGTCATCACCGCGACTACGGTTACTCCGGAGATGGTGCGGACGGTCTTTCTTCGGAGAACAGTGAGCAGTTTGGCGCTTTCTTCAGGTTTGAGGTGCTGTATTATTTCTGAGTTGGATGGAACCTTGTCTAAGATGTGTTTTCCTGCAACCTTCAGCTTAATGATGTCCACATCTTTCCTTGTGGGGCTGGGAATATCCATTAAGCGCTGAATAATCTCGCGGTAGGCCTCTCTGCTCATCAGTTTCATCTACAAAATATGCGTGGAAGCTTTTAGATAAAGCCTACAGTTCCTGCCTAACGGTTTGTGCAAACTGCAACATGTCCCTTCAGTTGCTGATTCGTATTTGTCGTGACGACCTTCAGCCCTGCCCTCTCAAGTAGGTCAACGAAGCTTTCTGGTGTGAACTTCTTTTTCAGCCCAGTTACTGCAAAAGTGGCTTCAGGTTTGCCAACTCTTTTCATCTCATAGATGGTTATTGTGGGGTCCGGCATGTTTTGCAGTAGGGTTATGGCGAAGATTTTGTCGAATGTGCGGTCGGGGAATGGAATGTTGTCTGCGTCTGCGCGAACCAGAACCGTGTTTGGCATGTTTTTTGTGCGTTTCTTTGCTTCCTGAAGAGCCTTCTGGGACAGGTCTATACCCACCAGAAGCCCCACTTTTTTGCTGAGGTGCCTAAACAGAAATCCTGTTCCGCATCCCAGATCTAGAACCGCCTCGTTTGGCTTGAGTTCTATGCTGTTTAGGATGCCTTCTATTTTGGCGTCCTGTTCCCCCAAATATTGCACATCATAAATTGCGGCTTGCCTATCATAGTGCCGCATCGTTCCCCGTTTCGCTTTCCATTCCCGCATGCTTCTCAGAACTTTTATCTATCTTGCTCTTCTAAAGTTTGTTGGCGGTTATTGTGTCCAGTCGAAAGCCCGTTGCTACTCTAGAGAATCCAGCTGTTGAAGAGGCGGCAGAATTCATCAAGGCGGCTGTTTCAGAGCGGAAAGCCGTGATTCTGGTGGGCAACTGCTGGGTGGACTACAAGGGACGGGCAAGCTCAAAACTGGAGCCCGGAGAACGCATAGTCATGATCAAAGAGGATGGCTCAGTTCTGGTTCACCGCCCCAGCGGATATGAGCCTGTTAACTGGCAGCCCGCAGGATGCCTATTCCATACACGTGTAAAGGGGGAGACTCTTCGTGTTCGGGCTGTCCGCCGTAAACCCGTCGAGTCGATCAGCATATCCTTTGATAGGGTCTACCTCGTTTCTGCCATGAGGTTGATTGACCGGGGAGATTTTTCTTTGCACGCCAGCGAGTCGGACATGCAGAGGGCAATTCTGGTTGATCCATCCCTTTTTGAGGAGGGCTTCGCGCCTATATCGTACGAGAAGAAGGTTGAACCCGGCTTTGTGGATGTTTATGGTGTGGACAGAGACGGAAGGCTGGTTATTGTTGAACTCAAAAGAAGGACCGCAGGACGGGATGCGGCGCTGCAACTGGCAAAATATGTTGACTTCGTGAAGACCGTGGCGAACAGGGAACTTAGGGGCGTTCTTGTGGCTCCGCGTTTAGCTAAAGGTGTCCAGACAATCTTGACTAGTTTGGGGCTGGAATTCAAAGCTTTGGAGCCCAAGAAATGTGCTGATGTTCTGCGTAGGTCAGAGAGCCGGAAGCTTGCAGAGTTTTTTGAGCAAAACTAAACTTTGTTATCTTACGTAGTATGGCTTATTTTCTTTTTTCAGCTTATTCATGGTGTTGACTAAAACGTAGTCAAAGTCTTCGCCCCACAGGAGCCATCGTAAACCATGGTAAAAGCGCAGAAACTCTAGCCCCTTGCTGGTGGTTTGGTAAAAGTTTTCGTTCTCTTTCTTCACGCTTATCAGCTTCAGAAGCATTATAACTGGCATGTATTTTTCGAGGCTGTTGCGGTCTAGGTCGCATCCTGTTATAATCTCGGATTCCTTGGAGCCCAAAGCCGCCACCCGCAGGATGTCGGCGACAACATCAAACTCTTTTCTCTCCTCGGTCATCCAAGCATCACCCTGCTTTAGCTGACGTAGAATGGATTCTGTTCTTTCTTTTTCATCTGTCCCAGAAGCCGAACCAGCAGGAAATCGTTTTCTTTGCCCCACAGAAGATATCTGAGCTGATGATAAGTGTTGAGGAACTCTAATCCCTTGTCCGTGGTTCGGTAATTCAACTCGTCGCTGTCGTCCACTGTGAGCAGGCTTAATTCTGCCAAGGCTGACAGATAGTTTTCCATTGTCATAGAATCCAGTTTACATCTGTCCATGATCTCCCCTTCGTTGGAGCCTTTGGCTGCCACTCGCAGAATCTTAGCCACTACCTGAACTTCATTTCTTTTTCTCGTTTCTACACACCGCCAGAACACGATTGTTTAATGAACATGATTAATTCGTAAGCATTTTAATGCTTATTTCAGTACCACCAATACGTAACATACAGATAGTACAAAAATCTAGAAAAAATCACACTCCACAAAAATAGATTTTTCGTAGCCACAACGATTACTGGAAGAGCATCTAAAGCTTGACGTAATCTGTTAATCTCTTCTGGAACAGAGCATTCTTTAGTAGGCTGCTTTTTTCTATCCACTGTTTCACGGGAATCTGGAACTGGCTGCCGATGTGTGTCAAAGCTTCATTTAGTGTGTTGTATTTGTGCGGTTTTTGCAGCATGGCGTTTCTCACGTTCTCTCGTACTTGCCAGACTCCCACAGGCATGATGTAGCCGGGGTGCGCCTCCCTCAAAACAACTACCGTCGCCTGCCTCCGCTCCTTCATAAGCAGTTCTCCAACCGCTAAACGAGCAGCGTAATAGCAGCCTCCGATGCTGGCGTAGGTTGTGCGACCGTCAAAGCTTTCCCAGTCCCCAAAGAGGAGTATGTTATTGCCATTTGGGTTCCAGACTGTTCCAGGATACCACGCCTCCATTGCCTCATAGCTCCACTCTCTGGGCATCATCAAAACTTCGAATTGGTTGTCCAGATAGCGGGACTCGTAGATGCGGTATTCGTTGATTTCAGGAAATGTTTTGATTTTTTCCATCATGTCCTTCGAGATGATGCTATCCACAGCTGTTATGCTCCAACGTGTGGGAACCAAACGCCTCTGCTCCTTCATTCCAAAGGCGCCGACACTGAAGGCGCGTTGAATTTTTGTGACCACTGTTCCTTTCTGGAATAGTGTTGTGACTGCCTCGGAGGCTTTCAGGTCATCGTCGAAGTAGGCTTTCTGGATGTGGTGATCCCACTTGGGGTTTGAAACCCTCATATTCTTGAGGAGAGCGGAAGGTCCAAAAGGCTGAATTTGGTCATCAAGAACAAGCGCGGCGGCGGGCTTCTTTTTGAGGTTCAACTCAACGTCAACGGGGTTAACTGACAAAGCTAAATCGATGGTTTGGTCCATGATTTTTCCTGACTCCTCAAACTTTTTCACATGAACCCTATGTTTTCCTCTCACGAGCAAGGAGCGGAAGCCCACAATTTCGTCGATGGACTTTCCAAACCATGCTTCGGGCAGGTCAAATTGGCTTGTGTCTTCGTGGATGGGAGGAACAAGAGGACCCGCATAAACGTAAGGATAGCCGATTCGACCCACAAAAACCCCTGGTGGACAAGCCCCATCCAGGTCGGTGCTCTGAAGAAGAGTGGCAGACCTGAAGTAGGAACTGAATCGGACAACAAGCGGGCACCGTGTTTTGCCGCACAGGAACTTGCCGCCCTTACATGCTACACATAACCTGTTTCCTCTGGTTTTGGTTACGAGCTGGTCCATGTTGTAGTTCACGTCTGCGGCGAGGCTGGGATCGTCTAGAAGCTTCAGAACCCACGGATTATCCTTCAAGTAGGGCTTAGGCTTCCTCACTTGCCCTATAACCTTGGCGTTTCTTTTTCCTCCCATGGGTCGCTTCATCTTCACTCCGCCGGAAAAGGTCGGAAAGTATCTCTGTTAACGAAGTTAGAAAGAGTTTTCTATTCTCGTAACGAACTGTCACTTCAGCCATTTTTGTTATCGTTTTTTCTTCTTTTGTTTCTGAATGAATGTGTGTGTCTGATTCTGGAACTCACATATTTCATATATGAAAACAGGTGGAACTATATGTTGAAGGCGATTCGATGCATCGTTACTGTCCAGACCTCGAGATAGCCGCAGAGGAGTCAAATGGTCTTTGATTATAACGCTTCATTCGTATAAGGGCGGAACTGGCAAGACTTTGTTATCTGTGAATTTGGCAACGATCTTCGCTGATAAAGGGAAAAAGGTCTGTCTTTTGGATTTAGATCTTCGAGCCCCCAGCCTCAGTGCCACGTTCAAGAATGAACAGCCCTACTGGGTGAATGATTACCTGAATAAAGCCTGCAAGATAGACAGTATTCTGACGGAATGCACCCCCCCTTACGTAAAAGAGGGGCGGCTGTTTGTTGGTTTGGCTGACCCTTCAACAGTAGCCATTAGGGAGATGTCATCCAAGGATAGGAAATGGGGTTTGGAAGCTCTGGGCAGGCTTCTTGCGCTCAAAAACTCTCTTCTAAACGAAATGGATTTTGATTATGTGATCTGTGACTCTAGTCCGGGACTTCAATATTCGTCCATCAACACGATTGTAGCGGCGGACATGGTGCTGGTGGTGACTTCCATAGACAAGTCGGATGTGGATGGAACACAGAGGATGATAAATGACCTCTATGAACTCTATGAAAAAAAGACGGGAATCATAATTAACAAAGTTCCCCAAACAATCTTGTCAGGGAAAAGCCACCTCAAATTTGATACACACCAGTTGCCTATCGTTGGTCTTGTTCCCTGTTCATGTGATGTACTGCAATCTGGAGGAGAATACCTCTTCGCTTTTGAAAAAACAGAGCATCCAATCACACAAAGGTTGCGTAGTATAGCGGCGGAAATAGAGAAGTTCTAACAAATGTAAATGCTGACTAGGATGTGACCTTGCCTCTGTTCTTAAGTTGTAATCAAGAGCTACAGATAGGAAACATTAATTTCCTTACGCTAAACCTTTAATTTCCCTACGTGTAGCTAATAGTGGCGAACACAATGAAACTTAAGATGCCAATCATCCTAGTGAACTATAAGACATATTATGAAGCAACTGGAAAAAAAGCGGTCAAACTGTCAAAAATTGCAGAAGAAGTAAGCATCGAGTCAGGAGTTACCATTGGTGTGGCTCCCCAATTCGTGGACATAAAATCCGTTTGCGACGTTGTTTCAATTCCAGTGTTTTCGCAGCATATTGACCCTATACTTCCGGGCAGCTCCACGGGACATGTTCTCCTAGAATCCGTGAAAGAGGCTGGTGCAATCGGGACCTTAATCAACCACGCGGAAAAGCAACTAAGACTGTGCGACATCGAAAACATAGTAGCAAGAACACGTGAAGCTGGAATGGTCTCTGTGGTTTGCACCTGCAACGCTGCCGTGAGCGAGGCTGCCGCCGCACTTAAGCCTGACATAATCTCTTTGGAGCCGCCTGAACTGATAGGAACTGGAATTCCAGTTTCCAAATCTAAACCTGACGCGGTCACTGAGATGATTGCACTTGTTAAGCATGTGAACCCCTCTGCGGTGACTCTCTGCGGTGCAGGAATAACAAAGGGCGAAGATGTAGCTGCCGCGTTGAAGCTCGGCACCATGGGAGTTCTGGTTGCCAGCGGAATAGTGAAAGCCAAAGACCCGCGTAAAGTGCTTATGGACTTTGCAGACGCCCTAAGTGAAACGGCGTGAATTATTGGTTTCAAAATCATGTACACCACTTTAGAGATGCTTGTTAGGGGAAATTATGGTTGAAAGTTGAACTCAGATGTATTTCCTGTATTCTGAATCGTGGCTACCTTCAAATCCAAGAAGCCACAGACGACAAGGCGCTACAATTCAAAACCATGTCAGCAGTCCTACGTTTCTTGGCTGAAGAATTCAAGCCAACAGCCAACCCCGCAGATTTAGGAACAAAACGGGACAGGCTGATACGAAACATAACAGGCAACCCTGACCCATACAAACAAAAGAAGCAGCTCAGCAACAAAAAGGCTCTAGAAGTTGTTCCCCTAGCCAAAAGCATCATCCAGAAGGAAACTTCGCCGGAGCTACGGTTCAGGAAGGCCTGTCTATCCGCCATAGTCGGCAACATCATGGAATTTGATATGCCCGACAACCCCTTCAAGTTCGAAGACCTTGAGAAGCTGATTCAACAGGCTGAAAATGACTTGGCATTGGATGAGATTCCCCAAATCTTCGACAAGGCAAAGAAGGCGAAAACTGTCCTCTACTTAACAGACAACGCTGGAGAAGTGGCGCTCGACACGCTGCTTGTCCAAGAGCTGAAGAATCTTGGCGCCCATGTCACGGTGGCAGTTAAAGCCAGTCCGATAATTAACGATGCCCTGTTGGAAGATGCCGAATTTGTTGGAATGGACAAAGTGGCGGACAGGGTGATGTCTACGGGTTCAGATTCTGTTGGTCTGTTTCCCCGCGAATGTTCAAGCGAGTTCCTAGAAGTTTACAATTCTGTGGATTTGGTTGTGGCGAAGGGTATGGGCTACGCCGAAACCCTTACAGAGCTTGAGCTTCCAGTTCCTCATGCATTGCTGTTGAGGAGCAAATGTAGCACCGTGGCTAAACACTTCAATGTGAGTACAGGAAAAAACATATCCAAGCTCATGCATTAAATGTGACGGGATGTCAAGAAACGTGGATTTACCCGAACTAACTCTTGGGCGAGATGTTCTCTCCGACGTTAACGAGGCGTTAGGCAGAGAATGGCTTGTAACCAATGGGTTAGGCGGATACTCTTCCTCCACAGTTCTGGGGGTCAACACCAGAAAATATCATGGTCTCCTTGTTGCAGCCCTTAATCCGCCCATAAACCGCTGGGTTCTGTTAACAAAACTTGATGAGGAACTGAAACTCGGAGCAGAAACCTATGCTCTCGGCGCAAACGAGTTCCGTGATGTTATGTACCCTGAAGGCTACCGTTTTCTCTCCAGTTTTGTTCTAGATCCCCTTCCAACCTTCAAGTATGCTGTGGAGACGGTTAAGCTCCAGAAAACAGTTTTTATGCCCTACATGAAAAACGCGGCAGCAGTAATCTACCAAGTTTCTAATCCGTCAGAACAAAAACTGTCTGTCAACGTTTCGCCGCTCGTCAACTCAAGGCACATCTACAGCATGACAAACAAGAATGCTCTGCCGTGGAGCTTCATTCAGAAACGCCTCGGAGAAACCGCCATAATTGAGACGTCAGATTCACTTTCATCCCTGATTCTCGCATCAAGCGACGACGGCTCTTTTGTGGAGGAGAGCTGGTGGGTCGAAAAACTCTTCTTTAGATCTGACGCAGCTAGAAGCGAGAGCAGTGTCGACGACCAATTTAGACCCGGATTCTTCAGCTTTTCTGTTGGTCCAAACGAAACGAAACGGTTTTATGTCCTTGCTGTGGCTGGAAGAAACAGTGACGAAGCCCAGAGCCTCTTTTCATCTTTCGGCAAAGGAACAGAAGACATTGAAGGGTTATATCGTGCGGAGTTAGAGCGGCGTAAAGGTTTAGTGGCGCAGTTCAGGGAAAGCCACACTATCTCGGACATGGAAGATTGGATGGGGTGGCTCCTTCAGGCTGCGGATTCGTTTATTGTTTATCGTGCTTCAACCGGAAAGAAGTCTGTGATTGCCGGTTACCACTGGTTTGATGATTGGGGAAGGGACTCGCTGATTTCGTTGCCTGGGCTGACGCTTGTCACGGGAAGATTCGATGATGCACGGGAGATTCTGTTGACTTTTGAGCGTTACTGCGATAAGGGCGTCATTCCAAACCGTTTCTCGGACAAGGCTGGAGACATCCCCCTCTACAACACCGTGGACGCCACCCTCTGGTTCTTCAATGCAGTTCTTCAGTACCTCAAATACACTGGCGACTACAGGTTTGTTCAGGAAAAACTGTGGAAAACACTGAACCAGATAATCGAACATCACGTTCAGGGAACAATCTTCGGCATCCACATGGAAGAAGACGGGCTTATCGCTCATGGTCCACAATTGACTTGGATGGACGCCACCACAATCGACAGGTTCGTCACACCCAGAGACGGCAAGGCAGTGGAGATTCAAGCCTTATGGTATAACACCCTGAAAACCATGCAGCTGCTGGCAAAACGTTTCAACCAATCTGACAAGGAAGAAGATTACCGCCGCATGGCTGAGAGGGCTAGAGCCAGTTTTTCACAGAAATTCTGGAACCCCAACAAAGGATACCTCTTCGATGTGGTGAATCATAATGGCGCCGACTCTTCGTTACGACCAAATCAGCTGATTGCAGCGTCGTTAGATTTTCCCATAGTTGACCCTCAGAGGGCTGAGAAGATTGTTGATGTTGTCTGGAAACGTCTGTGGGGAACATATGGACTGAAAACACTTCCTAATGACGACCCAAGATACATCGGAAACTATCTTGGAGACTGGAATCACCGCGACAGCGCATACCACAACGGCACTGTCTGGGCATGGCTTCTAGGACCCTTTGTTACAGCGTTTCTGAAGACACGAAACCATGAAGAAAACTGGCGAAAATTTGCTTTCAAAAGTTTCCTGCAGCCCCTTTTCCAAGAACAGATACGCCGAGCCGGCTTGGGAACAATCAGCGAAATCTTTGATGGCGATGAGCCGCATCTTCCTCAGGGCTGTATATCTCAGGCTTGGAGCGTAGCTGAGCCCTTAAGGGCATACGTTGAGGATGTAGCATTTGTTAGACCTAAGTACGAAAAAGACGTTCTAGCTAATCTTGCTTACTAGGTCCTTTAAGGGTTAAATTTTAATTCTGAATCCATAAATTTTAGGGTTCTTTTTTCTTCGGCTCCTTAACGAAACCGATTATGGCGAGTGCCGCAATCACTTCTGCGATGCTGAACAAGTAGAAGGGCAGCGTTGGGTCGACCGCTTCAAAAAGGAAGCCTCCGGCGATTGTTCCAGGTATAGTGGCAAGACTTGTTATCAGTTGCCAGAGAGCTATTATTCTTCCTCTTGTTGCCTTGGGTGTAAGGTCAGCCTGAAGCGCTTCGTATGCTGGGCTATAAACTATGCCCGTTGCTGTGACAAAAAGTATTGACAGTAAGGCTTGCAGAAAGGAATGGGACAGAGTAAACAGTATAGAACATGGGGCACATGCCAGCAACGAAACAATCATAACCTTTCTTTTGCCAATTTTGTCGCTGACCCGTGCTCCAGGAATCTTCAAGAGCGTGACCAGAAATTGGATGCTCGCAATTGGTGCCCACTGGAATGGTGTAAGCCCGATGACTTCTGATGCATACAGAATGTAGTATGAAGCCACGGCTCCATTCGCAAAGGCTACCAAAGCGTATGAACAAATAAGCCCCTTCAGGCTGGAAGAAAGTTGACGTGGCAGTCTAAGCCACTCTCTCAGTTTGCCTTTATCTGATTTCAGCCAAGTTTCCCTTAAGAAATAGAATAGTGCCAGAGCTGAAAGCAGCGAAAATGCTGAAGTGAAAAGGCATGCCAGTCTAAAGCCGTCCATGACGCCGTACTCGTTCATGATCCATCCTCCAATTAAGGGCGCTACAGTTACTGGAAGAGAAGAGACTACTTGAAGCGAGGCTATTCCCGTAGCCCGTTTTTCTGGCGGTATCGAATCGGCGACTGTTGCAGAGGAAGCTGGACCAGATATGGAGGCAAACGTGGCAACAATGTAGACCGCTGCAAACAGTCTCCAATCTTTTATGAATGCAAAAAGCAGGGCTGAAAAGGCGCCATAGAAGGCGGCGATAAACATGATTCTTCTTCGTCCATAATAGTCTGCGATTAGCCCTCCTGCAAGAAAGCTGATGCAGCCGATTAGAGACGCTAGTGCCGCCGTCAACCCAAAAGTAAAGGCGTTTCCGCCAAGTTCTACGAAATACAGGGAAACATAGGAATTTATTAACCCGCCTCCAAAGCTTTTGAGTGCGGTGCTCACTGCGATGACCGAAAGGTTGCCTCCAGAACGTAAGCCGTCGGGGTCACCATTTTTTAGAGAATCCGCTGCAGTCATGTTCATTATCCAGCAATAGCCTAGTTAGTGAGGCGGAATCTTGTAATTCCTTGTCACATTCTCTACGTTTCCGTTCTCCAATGCATAAATTTCTGTCAGACTCTTCTTCCAGTCCCTCTCATACATCATGGGGTCATCAACTCTTTTCTCCGAAGGATCCACATGAACCCACCTCTGTTGGTCATTATCCCAAACTTCAGTCCACACATGGTCACTCATGTCAAGAATTAGTCTAGCACGGTATTTGTGAGCCAAACAGAGGGCTGTGAAGAGAATGCTGAATTCTCCGCATCTTCCTTTTCCAAAGCTGATGATTTCTAGGGGTTCATTGTGGCGCACAATATCTTCTGTTGTCCACTTCAGTTTCGTATGGAGCCAATCCAACAGTTCCTCAATAGTGTAGCGCCTCTCAAAGAACTCCATCAACTTGGAATGCAGCTCTTGGTGTGCCAGCTCTTGGCTGATTTCTGTATATTTTTTGAGGGCTTTTTCACTGACAGAAGCCATTTTTTGGTCACCGTGACTTCCGAAAGAGTAGGTCAGTTGATTTCTTTCAAAATCCTTGTGAAACCACAATCAATAGTTAAAATTAGAAAATGAAGCCTTCTGAACTGTGTGGATTTCCAGCTTGTAAGGTTTAGATGGATTGAACTTTAATCCCCGAATTTTTCTCTAAAAGCTTTGTGTTTTTTCTGTGCGAGTTTGACAGCCTAAAAGCGAGGTCATAAAACCTCAGCGTCACATAATACGGAAACAGCTCAACGTTCTTTGTGTATGCTACCATGTCCAGTGCACGCAAAGGAGCTACTAGCATGTGTTTATAGTAAACTAGATTTGACGAATGGCAACTGCAAAGGCTGTCGTTTCTGGCTCTGTGCTTTATGCTGTCAAGCGCTCCGCTATCTATATGTCTGGACACAACCGTTTTGTCAACTAACCATCTAAATCCTCTTTTCCTAACCTTGGCTAAGAGATTCAAATCAGCACACATGTGGCACTTTAAAGAGACGCCCACATCATTAACTGCCTCTACATCGTAAACTGTGTTATCTAAGCTGACATGTTTCCAAAAACTGTTTGACCTCTCTAACTTATGAAGGATAAACTTGTCCATACTTTTTGTCAATTTAGTTGTGTAAATCCGTATCCCTTGAGCAACTATGGTTTTTTCATTCAAATGTTTTGGGATACGATCATACCATTCAGGTGCAATCAAAATATCATGCTCAAACGACATGAGATACTTACTTTCTGTTTTTTGTAGTGCAAACTTTAAAGCAGGAGCTACTCCCCAATCGGGGTTTTTATAAACTTCCCACCCTTTATCCTTCGCAATCTCAACAGTGTTATCGATTGACACATCATCTATGATAAACTTCTTATTGATTGCACGTTCAGGAATGACAGATTCAATCCTGTCTAGCACAACTTTCAAATTCTTTGAACTGTTTTTAGTCCACATTACTAAATCATATTTTTGTGTCATATTGTATCGCATGATAACATACCTTATCATGAATCTCTGTTTCATCTTCCCAAGTATACGATGAACCTATTCGCCACTGGAATTATATGTTTGTTACGGTAGTATTCAAAATCCAGTTCAGACTTGCTTTTCATC
>Ga0307424_1000422_pt1 | contig 22579 bp, 16 predicted proteins | sample SalMarWE160320MG_FD_202157 | JGI IMG/M metagenome (GOLD analysis project Ga0307424, IMG submission 202157) | Salt marsh sediment microbial communities from the Plum Island Ecosystem LTER, Massachusetts, United States - WE1603-20 | ecosystem: Environmental > Aquatic > Marine > Intertidal zone >... | reverse complement strand
CCGCCCGCGGTAGGTCGACGCTCATGAAGGCGGGCCTGCCGGATGCCTCGGCGGCCTCTCGCCTCGCTTGCCACAGCGGTTCGTCCGGTCGTGGAAACGGCAGCTTGTCGATGATGACGAGCTCCAAGGCCCTTCCGGGGACATCGAGACCCTCCCAGAAGCCCATCGTTGCGAGGAGCACAGATGTTTCGTCCTCCTCGAACTGCTCGATCAGGCGTCGCTTCGGCATGTCACCCTGCGTGAGCACGGTGAATGGAACATCCAGCTGGTCCTTGATCGCGTTCAGCATTCGATAGGAGGTCGTCAGGATCAGCGCGCGACCTCCCGAAGCCGTGACCAGCACTTCGATTTCCTCGACGGCCCTGGCCTGATACTCGGGCGAGCGCGGCTCCGGGAGCCGCGCTGCGGCGTATACGAGCCCTTGGGCCTGGTAGTCGAACGGTGAGGCCACCCGGAGCGCCCGGTAGCGTTTCGTGTCGCTGAATCCGAGACGGCGTGCATATGGCTCGAGGGAGCCGGCGATCGACAGAGTGGCACTCGTCAACACGACTGGAAGCTTCGCCAGGAGCAGCTCGGCAAGCAGCGGGCCGACCTCGACCGGCGCGATCCGATACGAGACCCTCGACGCTTCCTGCTCGATCCACGATACGTACCCATCCGGAGGGTCGACGGCCATGGCGACGTCGCCGGCGAGATGACCCGACAGCCGAAGCACTCTGGCTCTCGCACCGAGCGAACCCGGCGAGGTCGGCTCGCTCGACCGTATCGCCTTTGTCACGCCACCAAGGCTCGATGACACCGATGAGAAGGCCGCGCCAAGATCCGTGGGTTCCGTGATCCGACCACGATCCGCCCGCTCCAGCGACTGCTGCACGCGTTTGGTACCGTCGCTGAGAGGCCCGAGCACGTCGTCGGCATTCCCCACGTTCTGGCCGCGCAGGTAGACCCCTGCGGACCGCTGCACCTGCCAAAACCGCCCCTCGGCCAGCTCGATGCCAAGCGCGGAAGCCATCGTGTCCTCCAGGCGATGCGCCTCGTCGACGATCAGCACGTCGTGTTCGGGAAGCACCACCCCGCCGCCCAGAGCCAGATCGTTGCCATACAGGTGATGGTTGACCACCACCAGGTTTGCGTCGGCGGCCGCGTCGAGTGCCGCCATGGCGAAGCACTCCTCGCCGTGCGGGCAGTCCTCTCGGCCCGGGCATTCCATGCCGACCACCGAGACACTCTCCCACAAGCCCTCGGGCAACTGGTCGGGCAGGTCGTCACGATCCCCCGTTGGGTGCACATCCGCCCACTCGGCAATGAGTCGCAGCTCTTCGGGGATGTCATAGGAGAGACCCTCAAGGGTGAACTGCTGAGAGAACACCCCTTCCGCCTCGAGGCGTTCGGCGAGCTTCGACTTGCACAGGTAGTTCTGGCGTCCCTTGACAACGGCCCATGTGAATTCGATCCCCAGGGAGTCGGCGAGAAACGGCAGGTCCTTCGTTGCGAGTTGATCCTGGAGGCTCTTCGTCGCCGTGGCGACGATCACCTTCTTGCCGGACAGGATGGCTGGAATGAGGTATCCGAACGACTTGCCGGTTCCGGGGCCCGCCTCGCACACGAGGTGTGTGCCGGCGTCGATGGCCTCCGCGACTGCCCTCGCCATCTCGACTTGGCCGGCGCGGCGATGCCCTCCGGCTTTGGCCGAGATCACCTGCGCGAGAACGGCCTCTGCCCTTTCGGCGTGATCCACGCAGCAATCCCTTTCCTTGTCGACTCGACCGTAGAACATGACCGTACCTCCCACGAGGATCTGTCTGCTCGCCCCACCGGCCGCGACACCGTCTCGAACGGCAGACAGGCGCCAGGTTTCTGGATGGACGAAGTAGCGTTCCTCCCCAGGAGGCAGCAATGAACCTACGATCGCTGGGCAGCACAGGTTTGAGCGTGTCGGATATCGGGTTCGGTGCGTGGGCGATCGGCGGAAGCTGGGGTCCTGTCGACGACAATACGTCGCGTGCAGCGCTGCTCAGCGCCATCGAAGCCGGGGTCAACTTCATCGATACCGCCGACGTCTACGGCGACGGCCGCTCGGAGCGTCTGATTGGAACACTTCTGCGTGACCACCCCGATCTCGTCATTGCGACCAAGGCCGGGAGAAGACTCGATCCGCACACCGCCGACGGTTATGCCGACCTGGAGCACTTCGTTGATCGAAGCCTGCACAACCTCGGCGTCGACGCCATCGATCTTCTCCAGCTGCACTGCCCCCCAACCGACGTTTACTACCGCCCTGAGGTGTTCGAGGGCCTCGATGATCTCGTAGACAAAGGCAAGATCCGTCACTACGGAGTGAGCGTCGAACGTGTCGAAGAGGCGCTCAAGGCGATCGAGTTCCCAGGTGTAGAGACCGTGCAGATCATCTTCAACATGTTCCGGCACCGCCCGGCCGAGCTGTTCTTCCATGAGGCGGCCCGACGAAACGTGGGTGTGGTCGTGAGAGTCCCGCTCGCCAGTGGCCTTCTCACGGGGAAGCTGACCTCGACAACCGTGTTCGCGGAAACCGACCACCGCCGCTTCAACCGCCACGGAGAGGAGTTCGATGTCGGTGAGACGTTCGCCGGCGTCCCCTACGCAGTCGGCCTCGCGGCGGTCGAGGAGCTGAGGCAGCTCGTCCCGTCCGGAGTGACGATGGCGCAGTTCGCGCTTCGTTGGATTCTCATGTTCTCGGCCGTCTCGACCGTCATCGCAGGTGCGAAGACACCGGATCAGGCGCGTGACAACGCAGCGGCAGGCTCGGTGCCTCCTTTGTCGTCCGATACCATGGCTCACGTCCGAGACGTCTACGAGCGGCTGGTCAAGGCGCACGTCCACCAGCGCTGGTAACAGTCCGACAAACGGGCTGCGCCTCACCACCGCACGGTGACATGAAAAGGGGTCGCGGTGGTGGAAGACCCTCAGGGAGTAGGGTCGGCGGAGTACCGAGAGCTTCGAGTGAGGTCGAGATGACAAACATCCGATGGGGCATTCTCAGCACGGCAGACATCGGCATGACCAAGGTGACACCGGCCATACAGGCAGCGAGGAACGCCGAGGTGGTGGCGATTGCCTCGCGGGACGCGGATCGCGCTGCGTCGGCGGCCACCCGCCTCGGGATTCCGACCTCCCACGGATCGTACGAGTCGCTGCTCGAGGCAGACGACGTCGATGCGATTTACATCCCGCTGCCGAACGATCTTCACGCCGAGTGGACGATGAAGGCGGCGGTCGCAGGCAAGCACGTCCTTTGCGAGAAGCCGCTCGCGATGACGTCGCAGCAAGCCGAGGAGATGGTGGCGGCGTGCGCCGAGGCCGGAGTGATTCTCGCCGAGGCGTTCATGTACCGCCACCACCCGACGTGGGTGGAGGCCGTGCAACTCGTACGGTCCGGCCGGATCGGAGAACTCGAGGCGGTGCAGAGCTTCTTCAGTTACTACAACGACGACCCGGCAAACATCCGAAACCGTGCCGGCAACGGCGGCGGAGCCCTCATGGATGTCGGTTGCTACAACATCAACCTCTCGCGGATGCTGTTCGACAGCGAGCCGGTAGGCATCAGATCGGCGGTACGCCGAGATCCGGTGATGGGCATCGACACACTCACGTCTGCCGTGCTCGAATTCCCGGGCGGAGGGCAGGCCGCGTTCACGTGCGGGATACGATCCGAACCGGATCAGCGGGTCCATGTCGTTGGAAGCCGAGGTCGCATCGAGATCGATATCCCGTTCAACATCCCGTGGGATCGGGAGACCCGGATCTTCGTGACGTCGGGGGGTGAGCCGCCGGTGGCGCCGGCAACCGAGACGCTGACGTTCCCACCAGCCAACGCCTACACGATCGAAGCCGAGCTCTTCGGTGAGGCGATACTCACGGGCGGTGCCTATCCGGTCGGACCTGAGGATGCGATCGCGAACATGCGGGTCATCGACGCAATCCTGGGAGGTTAGGAACCCGGTTTCACACTCGGACGGGGGTCGGCACTAGTCGTGCAGATGCTCGATGTCTTGTTGCGTGGTCTCGTCCGGCCGCTTGCCCATGATGATCATCGCAAGGACTTCGTCCTTGGTCACTTCGTCCTTGTTCACAGTACCCACGAGCTTGCCGGTCGCCATCACACTGATACGGTCCGCGACGTCGAAGACGTCGTGGATGTCGTGGCTGATGAGGAAGATTCCGATCCCCTCTGCTTTGAGCTGCCTGATCAGCTCCCCGACCTGCGCCGTTTCGGCCGGACCAAGTGCCGCGGTCGGCTCGTCCATGATGAGAATGCGGGCGTTGAAGTACACAGCCTTGGCGATCGCCACCGACTGGCGCTGGCCGCCTGAGAGGGATGAGACCGAGGACTTGAAGTTCAGGAATTTCGGGTTGAGCCGCCCCATCACCCCGCGAGTTGCATGCTCCATCGCCGAGTAGTCGAGGGTTCCCCATCGGCTCACCAGCTCGCGCCCGAGGAACATGTTGCCAGGTGCGTCGATGTTGTCCGCGAGCGCCAGAGTCTGGTAGATGGTCTCCACCCCAAGGTCCTTGGCGTCGCGCGGTCCCAGGATGTCCACCTGTTCCCCGTCGATGAAGATCTCACCTGAATCGGCCCGATGCGCTCCTGACAGGGTCTTGATGAGAGTGGTCTTGCCTGCACCGTTGCCACCGACCAGTGCGACGACCTCGCCGGGAAAGAGATCGACGGTGACATCGTCGACGGCATGGACGCCGCCGAACGCCACTCGGATGTGTCGGAGCTCAACGAGCGGAGGCCGATCTGTCCTTGTGCTGGTCACGTCGTCACCCGCTTTCGGAAGAGCGAGTCGATAGCCACGGCGATAACGAGGACGATGCCGATGACGATCTGCTGGTACGCAGACTCGATACCCATGAGGACCATGCCCGACTGAAGCGACTGTGTGACGAGCGCTCCGAGCACGGCTCCCGGGATTGTGCCGATACCCCCGAGGAGGGATGTCCCGCCGATGACGGCGGCCGCGATCACGTACAACTCGCTCAGAGTTCCCAGGCCGCTCGTCGCGGCGTTGAGACGTCCGATGGAGACGGCGGCGGCAATCGCCACGAGCACCCCCATCAGGACAAAGGTCTTCACGATCGTGCGTCGGGTGTTGATGCCGGCCAACTCGGCGGCCTCGGGGTTTCCACCGATGGCGAAGACGTAGCGGCCGAATCTGCGGCGAGTGGCAACAAACGCCATCACGAGCGCCACCCCGAGAACGATCAGCACGGGGTTGGCCAGACCGAGGGGTATCTGCAGCCCGCCCGCCGGATAGGCGATGCCATGTTCGACGGCGTACCGCTTGGCCAGGTTTTCGGCCATGTAGTAGTGGTTGAGCACGAACATCGTGCCCAGCACGGCTCCGCATCCGATGACCCCGACGGTGATCTCGGCCCACATGGGTCGGATACGGAAGGCGAACTTGATTCGCTGGCGACGGCTGTTCCACAGCAGAAAGACGATGCCCAGACAGAGGACGGCGCCAATGATCCAGGTCCATGTCTCGCCGATGGTGCCGCGAGACCCACCGCCGAGAAGCTGGAACGTTCTATCCATCGGTGCGATCGTGCGACCCCGAGAGAGGGCCCACGCGCCGCCCCGCCACACCAAGTATCCGCCCAGGGTGACGATGAAGGAAGGTACTCCCACATAGGCGACGACCGCTCCCTGGAGAGCCCCGATCAGGGCGCCGATCAAGAGACCGAACGCGAGTGCGATCGGGAAGATCGCCCAGTGCCCGATGCCGAGCCAGTTGGGGAGGACCTCGGTCTGGACGACTGCCATCGCCATGCCGAGCATCCCCAGCATCGATCCCACCGACAGGTCGATGTTTCGAGAGACGATGATGAGGACCATTCCCGAGGCCATGATGGCTACCACGGCGGTTTGGACGGAGAGGTTCCACAGGTTGCGGGCCGTCAGGAACGTGCCACCGGAAAGAATATGGAAGACGATCCAGATAACGGCGAGGGCACCGAGCATGCCGAGGAGACGGTTGTCGATCTCGGCCACTCGAAAGCCGTTGCGAATTGAAGAGATGTGGAGGAGCTTCAGAAGCGACGAGAACCACGACCGCTCTGCCGACTTTGGGTCGTCGATTGGGGCTTCAGTGGTGCTCATTCCGTCCACATGGTAGAGAGGGTGCGCGCTGCGCCCGCAAAATCGCGGACGCAGCGCATCTGGTCATTCCGTCACGTCTCGACGACTCACGGACAAGCGTCGACTGTGCCCGAAGGGACACCCGCGCACAGGGTGGCCTGGTCGATCCAGCCGGCGTCGACAACCACGTTCAGGTTGTCCTTGGTGATCGCGATAGGCGTCAAGAGGATCGTGGTCAGGTCGTTACCACCCGGCGAGTGGAAGGTTTGCACCCCTTTCACATCGCTGAGCGCTGCACCCTGGGCGAGCTGAACCGCCGCTTCGCCGGCGGCCTTGCCCAGCTCCCTCGCATCCTTCCACACCGACACCGTCTGGGTACCGAGTGCGATACGGTTGAGGGCGGCCTGGTCTCCGTCCTGGCCCGAGACCGGGATCTGACCGGCGAGTCCCTGCGCTTCGAGGGCGGCCACCACACCAGTGGCCATGCCGTCGTTCTCGGAGAGCACGGCGTCGATGTTGTTGTTCTCTTGCGTCAGGAACTGCTCCATCTCGGTCTGCGCCTTGGCCCCATCCCAGTTGTCTGTATAGGTCTCACAGCAGATCGTGATGTCTCCCGAGTCGACGGCGGCGCCGATGACCTCGGTATAGCCCTCACGGAGGAAGTCCGCGTTGGCATCTGCCTGGTTGCCCTTGATGATGGCGTACACGCCCTTTGGCACGAGGTCGTAGACCGCCTGCGCCTCCAACTTGCCCACCCCGACGTTGTCGAAGGTGATGTACAAGGCATCAGGGTCCTCGATCAACCGGTCGTAGGCGATGACGGGAATTCCCTGATCGATGGCGCTCTGCACCGCCGGCAGGATGGCCGTCCCGTCCTGGGCGAGGATGATCAGGACGTTGGCACCCTGTGAGATCAGGTTGTCGACGTCGTTGAGCTGCTTGTCGGCCGAGGAGCCGGCGTCAGTCGAGATGTACTCAGCGCCGGCGGCATCGAGCGCCGCCTTGATCGCTGGCTCATCCCACTTCGCCCACCGTTCCTCGTTGTAGTTGTTCCACGAGACGCCGACGACGATCTGGCCGCCGGAAGCCGTGGTTGTGGCTCCGCCACCAGCGGTTGTCGTGGTCTCTCCCGCTCCGCTGGAGCACGCGGCGAGCACGAAGGCGAAGGCCGCGCCCACCGCGATCAGTTTGCGATAGTTCAATGTGTTTCCTCCTTCAAAATGCAGTCCCGAACGGGACTCGTGAGCGGCATCCGGTTGCTACACCCTCAACTCCGTGCATCCTCCTCACATCGCCGGTACTTCCTCTACCGACCACCTCCACGCGGGGCACGTGGATATGTTTGAGACTACAACAAAACCACTGCCGTCTCCATTGGATCCTAACCCCGCCGTTTCTCCTCTGCCCGGCCAGGCCGAAGAGGAGCGATCGCGACATGCTCCCAGTTGATGCCGGGGCCGTCAAGATATAGTTGGTTAGTCCAACGAACGAGAGCATCCGTGGATCAGGCTCGTACCCACCTCGTCGACCGCCGAAGGTCGCGCGGCATGGCGGCGGAAGAGCTTCGCCGCCACAATCTGTCGGCCGTCCTGGAGCGGCTGCACCTGCTCGGCCCCCGCTCTCGATCCGAACTCACGGCCGTCACCGGGCTGAACCGATCAACGATCGCCGACCTGATCGGTGAACTCACGGACCTGGGTCTGGTCGACGAGCGGCCCGGAACAACATCGGCTGGACCGGGTCGGCCCTCTCTCGTCGTGCGGGCTCGCCCCACCGGCGCGATCGCTCTGGCAATCGAGATCGCCGTCGATTCGATCGCAGTGGCGGCCGTGGGTCTCGGTGGCCACGTCTTCGGGCAGCAGCGGATGGCACGTTCACGGGCACGAACAGGCCCCGGCGACACGACCTCCGATCTGGTCCCTCTCATGCACCGGCTGCTCGGCTCGTTGCCGCCGGATCACCGGATCGCAGGCGTGGGTGTGTCGGTTGCAGGCATCACACGGCGCGATGACGGAGTCGTCCGCTTGGGTCCGAACCTCGGTTGGAGCGAAGTTCCATTGGGCAGCTTGCTCGTCGACGCGTTGGGAATCGACACTCCGGTTCTGATCGCAAACGAGGCCGACCTTGGCGCGTTGGGCGAATACCGGCGCGGACTGCATCCCGGCGTGCGAAATCTGGTCTACGTCCAAGGGGAAGTTGGCATCGGCGTAGGGATCATCGCCGACGGCCGCCCACTTGTGGGCACCGCAGGATATGCGGGTGAAGCAGGGCACATGAAAGTCAACCCCAACGGACGGATCTGTCGATGCGGTGGGTTGGGATGCTGGGAGACCGAGGCAGGGGAGGCAGCACTCCTGCGTCTGATGGACACTCCGTCGGATACCGGGCTAGCTGCCGTCGAGTCGATCGAGAGCCGCGCATCGACGGGTGACCCTGTCGTGCTGGACGCGATGGCCGGCATCGGACGGTGGCTCGGCCTCGGTATCGGGAACCTGATCAACATCTTCAACCCTGAGATCGTCGTGCTGGGCGGTGTGTACCATCGCCTCTTCCCATTCATCGAAACGACGATGACCCAGGCAGTCAGTCGGTCCGCTCTGCGGGCCGCCACCGATCTCGTGTCGATCGTGCCCAGCGGCCTGGGGGTCGATGCGGCCCTGGTCGGCGCCGGTGAAGCGGCGCTCAGTCGGGTCATTGCGAACCCGGCAGGGCAGCGAACCGCCGCCGTGGATGCACCTCTCGCGTGACCGCGTGATGCGACTGGGGCATACTGTTGTCATGACTGAAGGTTCCGCCCCGCCTCATGCGACTGGGCTCTTGCTTGCCGGCACCGTCGCGGGAATCCTCATTGCGGTCGGACTGGTGTGGACTGCGGCTGCTGCAACGGCGACCCGGGAGCCAGTTGCGGAAGGACCGCCGCATCTCGTCGAGCAGGCCGCGGCAGCAGGAATCGACCACGTATACGACGGCGGGTTCACGTTCTTCGTGGGCGGTGGAGTGGCCGTGTTCGACTGTGACGGTGATCACCGTCCCGACGTCTATCTCGCGGGCGGTGCGAACCCCGCGGCACTGTATCGCAACGTGAGCGCCGTGGGAGGCGAAATTCGCTTCGAGAAGATCCCAGATCCGATGACCGATCTCACCGACGTTGTTGGCGCGTACCCGATCGATATCGACGCTGACGGTGTCATCGACATGGCCGTCCTCCGCGTTGGGGAGAACGTGATCCTCCGAGGCCTCGGCGGGTGCAGGTTCGCGCGAGCGAATGAAGCGCTCGGCTTTGACGGAGGCTCCTCGTGGACAACCGCCTTCAGTGCGACATGGGAGGACGACGCAGCGCTTCCGACGCTTGCCTTCGGCAACTACCTCGAGCTGGACGCCAACGGGGAACAGACGGGCGTGTGCGCGGGAAACGCCCTCTACCGGCCCGCTGATGAAGGCTACTCCCGGGAGACGCCGCTCGAGCCGGGCTGGTGCACGCTCTCGATCCTGTTCTACGACTGGGATCACTCGGGACGGCACGACCTGCGGATGGCCAACGACCGCCACTACTACCGGGACGGCGAGGAGCAGCTGTGGCGAGTCGCGACCGGGGAGGAACCGGTGTTGTACGGTCAAGACGACGGTTGGCGTCAGATGCAGATCTGGGGCATGGGAATCGCCAGCCAGGACGTCACGGGCGACGGAGTGCCGGAGGTGTTCCTGACCAGCCAGGCAGACAACAAGCTCCAGACACTGGAGCCGGACGCAACGGGGCCCAGCTACACCGACATCGCGTTCGCCAAGGGCGTGAACGCCAACCGGCCCTTCTACGCCGACGCAGTGCTTCCATCGACGGCGTGGCATCCCGAATTCGCCGACGTCAACAACGACGGACTGCTCGACCTGTACATCTCGAAGGGCAACGTCGAGGCGCAGCCCGACTTTGCCATCGAAGATCCGAGCGACCTGTTTCTCGGCCAGTCCGACGGAACCTTCAGCGAGGCGGCGGAGGAGGCCGGTCTGATGAGCCCGGGGCGGAGTCGCGGGGCCGCGATCGCCGATTTCAACCTCGACGGGCTCCTCGACATCATCGAGGTCGACCGGCAGGAACCCGTGAAGCTGTGGCGCAACACCGGCGCCGGCGACGCCAAATCTCCGCTACCGATGGGCAACTGGATCGCCCTCGATCTCGAGCAGCCGAGCGCCAACCGCAATGCGATCGGCGCGTGGATCAGCGTCAGGTTCGCGGACCAGACGATCGAGCGCGAGGTCACGATCGGCGGCGGACACGCGAGCGGTGAGCTCGGTTGGCTCCACTTCGGGATCGGGGATGCACAGTCGGCCGAGGTTCGCGTCGAGTGGCCGAATGGTGAGACCGGGCCATGGATGAAGGTCGATGCCGGGACGTTCGCCACCATCTCCCGAGGTACCGACGGACCGAGCGTATGGAACCCGCTGAGCTGACCCCCGGCTCGACGACAACCGAGCGGCACCCATCAACTCTGCGGGTCGGTCTGCCAAATGATCCAGTCACCCGTGACGGACGTCCGCAACACGAAGACCGAAGAGAAAGGCGCCTCCGTCGTGTCGAGTTCGTTCCCGGTCTCGTCGTAGGTCACCGTCTGCACGGTGCCCTCCGCCTGGAACGCAAGATTGGCACCACCCTGCGGGCCGTCCACAAACTCGACAACGAGATGGAGCCGTGTGAATCGATACGTGGGTACGGGGAGACGATCTGCAGTCGCTGCCTGCTCGACGGCGCGTTCCATCTCGACGAGCCTGGGACCGTCATCGGCAGCGCGCAGCAGACTCGTGTCGGCGTGACGCATCGCCTCGGCTTCGATCGCCAGCGCTCTAGCGAGACCGGCCGCAAGGACACCAGGATCATCGGCGGCAGCACCGTTGAGGGCTGCAACCTCGCCGTCGACGGTGACGGCGGGGAGAGCGGCGAGGTCGATCTTGACGTCGACGGCGGCAACTCCAATCGGCTGAGCTGCGCCGGCCCCGCCCCGTGCCGGCCCGCCGGCGGCCACGACGCCCGTCAGCACCGCAACGATCGTGAGGCCCACGACGGCGCCACGTCCGAAGATGCGCACCGACCCGGGTGACCCGCGCATCGTCAGCAGCGTCATGATCCGATTGGGAGCCGTGCGATCCGGATCGGGTACCAGCCGATCGAAGAGGAGGCTGAACGGGGTCAGGATCACCAACCCGGCGAGCAGACCCACCTTGGCTCCGAACTCGTTGGTCTGCGGGGCGATGAGGAGCGTGCTCAGCGTGGCGATGGCCGCTGCGAACACGACCCTGGCGGCTCGTCCACGCGGGATGGTCTTCGGATCCGTGATCATGAAGAACAGGAAGATCAGCAATTCCGGTGATGTCACCACCACCCACCAGAACGACCTGCCGCATACCGGCGCCAGCGACCAGGCGGTTGTGATGCAGTGCCCGGATGCCGCGAGCGCGCCGAGGCCCACGGCGAACGCACCCCAGAAGGCCAGAGCCATCGGCAGCAGGTGGAGACGCGATGTGATGGCGAGACCGCCGGCCAGAATCACGAGATAGGCGAACACCATCGCGGGCCCCAACGGTGCCCACCAGAAGTCGAGCGGCTCGATGATGTTGCTGCCGAGAATGACGAATGCCAGGACGAGCCCCAAGTTCGACGGGTTGAAGACGTGCGTTCCGTGACGTCGGATCGCGTACTTGGAGAGGAGCGAGAAACCGGCGACCGCCGCGAATACGTACCAGCCCTGCCAGCTCCAGTGCTGATCCCGGCCCATTCCGACGAGCCTCAGGATGAGCGCCACGCCGCTGCCGGTGAGCATGCCGCTCGCAGGCCATACGATTCGACGCTGCTGCGCGAACGTGATACCCAGATCGATCAGTGCCGTGGTCAGAATCGCGACCACGATCTGGGGCACAGAGACCCTGAACCCGAGGGCGACCTGGCCGAGCACGTGGATCGTGATGATGACCGCCGCGAGGTGGAGCCGAGGGTCGCGTATCGACGGCAGCACCAACGGGTAGGCCCTGGTGCCGATGCGGAGCGTGCGAGTGGCTGTCGGTGTCATCGAATCCTGAGTCGGTTCCAGGCATCACGCTAGCGATGATCGCGCTTGCGGCGACCTCGTTGCGTTCGTCGGTTGAGCCGACGGAGCCGGCCCCGGGACGCGTGCTACTGGGCTTTCCAGATCGCGTTGTTGACGAGGTTCTCGAGGGCCTCCTGGCGGCCGGACACCGGATTCGGATCCACCGCGCCACTCGCGACCTTGGCTTCGAGCCCGGCGAGGTCTACCTGCCCGTTGGAGATTGCCGTGCCCAGATCGCCTGACCATCCGGCGTAGCGCATGTCGCGGGCTGCCTCGAGCCCACCGTCCTCGAGGAGGGTCGCCGCTGCGACCAACGATCGAGCGAGCGTGTCGATCCCTCCGATGTGACCGTGGAAGAGGTCGTCGCGGGCCATGGACTGGCGTCGGAGCTTCGTGTCGAAGTTGAAGCCGCCGGTCGTGAAGCCACCAGTGCGAAGGATCTCGTACATGGCCAGGCTCATCTCGTCGACGGAGTTGGGAAATTGGTCGGTGTCCCACCCGTTCTGGTAGTCGCCACGGTTGGCGTCAACCGATCCGAAGATACCGTTGTCGAGCGCATAGGACACTTCGTGGTGGAAGCTGTGGCCTGCGAGGGTCGCGTGGTTCACCTCGATGTTGACGAACAGCTCGCCGAGGAGGTCGTACCGCTCGAGGAATCCGTGCACCGTCGCGCAGTCGTAGTCGTACTGGTGCTTGGTCGGCTCCTGCGGCTTGGGTTCGATCAGGAGTGTGCCCTCGAAGCCGATCGACTTCTTGTAGTCGACGACCATGTGGAGGAAGCGGGCGAGCTGGTCGGCCTCGTGTTTCATGCGGGTATTCAGGAGGGTCTCGTATCCCTCGCGCCCGCCCCACAGCACGTAGTTGACGCCGCCGAGACGGTGGGTCGCGTCGATCGCATTCTTCACCTGGGCGGCCGCATACGCGAAGACCTCCGGATCGGGATTCGTCGCCGCACCCGCCATGTAGCGGGGATTTCCGAAGAGGTTCGCCGTGCCCCACAGCAGCCGGACTCCAGTTTCCTGCATCTTCTTCTCGGCGTATTCGACCATCGTCTCGAGATTGGCGCGGGTCTCGGTGAACGTGTCACCTGCCGGGGCGATGTCCAGATCGTGGAAGCACCAGAATGGGAATCCGAGTTTGCCGAAGAACTCGAATGCTGCGTCCATCTTCATCCGGGCGGCCGCCATCGGGTTCATCGAGGGGTCGAGCCACGGCCTGTCAAAGGTGCCTGCGCCAAAGACGTCGCTGCCCGGCCACTGGAATGAGTGCCAGTAGCACACGGCGGCGCGCAGATGCTCCTTCATCGTCTTGCCGGCGACGACGCGGTCGGGGTCGTAGTAGTGAAAGGCAAGAGGATTGGGTGAGTCCAGGCCTTCGTAGCGGATCGCATCCACACCTGCGAAGAACTCGGTCATCGTCTCCTCCTGTCTATCCCACACTATGCCGCACGTCGGGCGGTGCCGTGACGTGTTCACCCAAGTATCACATGCGATCCGTCTCCTGTCCGCTGCGTTCTCCGTAGTCGTGTCCCACGGGATCAGAGGATCTCGTCTCGACCTGCGCTCCTCCTTCGACAAGAACCCCGGTCGACCGCAAGGCTATCTCGCCTCCGTGGTCAAAGTGACCGCTCCCGAACCACCGTCGCCACATCGAGGCGCTGCACGGCGCGCAACACGGGTCGTTGTGAAAGAAGGGCAGCGATGATGATCGCGATCACAGTGAACACATACGTCGTCGGCCGGATGTACAGGTCCCACTTGAACAGGTCGCTCGAGTACACGGACAGCCCGTAGTAGGCGAATACGTACCCGAACAGCAGTCCGGGGATCACGCCGATGAGCGTCAGCAGCACATTCTCAGACGTGAGGAGCCTCGAGATCGTGTGTCGACTGATTCCGCCGGCACGCATCATGGCCACTTCCGACGCTCGCTCTGCGACGTTGGCGGAGATCGTGTTGTAGATCAGCGCGAACGCCATCAGCCCTCCCAGCGCCAGCATCACTCCCACGAAGGCATAGAACAAACCCATGAACTGCTGGGCCATCGATTTGAGTGCCTGCGAGTCGACGAACGCGCCGACGGCCGGGAGTGCGCTCAGTTCGTTGCGCATCGTCTCCGGCTGGGCTCCTGGCGCGTAGGTCAGGTACACGGTGTTGGCAGGATTCGCACCACCGGCGAGCGTGGTCAGCTCTGGAAGCGAGATGTACGCATAGGTGCCGAGCGGTTCGCTGACGAACCCGGCGACCGTCTGGGTCGTGTGGATGTTGACGTCGGGGACGTCGATCGTCACCGAGTCACCCACCTTGACACCCAGGTCCTTCTCGAGGGACGTGCCCAGGTACACCCCGCTCGATGGCAGGGGCACGTCGTGACCCTTCACGATGAAGCTGTGCAACGTCGTGTCCGGCCGGAAACCGAGTAGTTCTGTGTGGTACTGCCCCGTCGTGGACTGGATCGATACTGGGAGGTCGGCAACTGCTTCGGCGTGCGCGACGCCGGACTCGGCCGCGATCTCAGCGACGGCATCGGGAGTGGCCTGGCCGGTCAGATAGACCTGCGCGTTCTGACGATTGACCTGGTCGAACTGGCGGCTCAACAGCACCTGGATCGAGTCGATCATCCCCCAGAAGGTGAGGATCAAGGTCACCGCCAAGACCACCCCGATCACCGTCGAGAGCGTCCGGTTCCGGTTCCTTCCGACTCCGCGCAGAACGGCCTTCCAACGGGCGGGCAGCCGGCCAAGCGGCGGCACGACTCGTTCGATCCAGGTGGATCCACCCTTGCCCGCGGGAATGAGTCCGCGCATCGCCTGAGCCGGCACCAGCTTGGCGGCGCGCATCGAGGGCGCGAGGGCGGACAACGCGCCGGCCATCAACGCGAACACCACACCGATCAGCGCGGTCGATAGGTGCGCGGTGGTCACGGTGGCCGGAATCGACAGTGCCCCGGTGTACATCTTCGAGATCACACTCCCCAAGAGGCCACCCAGCGGCGCCCCAAAGGCGGCCCCGACGATGGCGGCGAAGAGACCAAACTCCAGGTAGTGAGCGAACACCGTCCGTTTACGGAAGCCGCTCGCCATCAGCAAACCCACCTGACCCCGCTGGCTCAGCACCAGCCGTGTCAGGAGCACGTAGGTGGCCATTCCCGCCGCGGCCAAGAACAGAAGCGGGAACATCAACGACATCTCCTGGAAGCCCGAGAGGTCCTCGCTCAGTGCGGCGTTCGATGGCAGATCTGCCAGGGGTGTCGCGTTCGTAGCGCCGTTGTTTTTGGCGAAGTCCTCGAGCAACTGATCGAGCCCCTTCGTGTCCACGCCCGACTTGTAGGTAACGAGTACCTCCGTGTGCGCGCCCGTGGACGGCAAGGCGGCAAGCAGCGACTCGTCGGCGAAGACGATCCCGAAGTCGTCGAAGGAGGGGATGATCTGCTGGCGGCTCTCCGCCGGCCACAGGTACTCGGCCGACGCCCCGACGCCGGCGATCTTCTCGTCTACCCACCCGTTGGTGCCGAGCACTTGGATAGTGTCGCCGGCCTTCAGGTCGAAGTGCTGGGCCATGTGCTGTTCGATCAAGACAGGGGCCGATACATCGGGATAGCTACCCGAGAGAATGTCGACCTGGTCGATCGATGGCTGGCCCCCAGAGGGTATGCCAACGAGTCGCCCGAGCATCTTGTGATCGCCGTTGACCTGCACGGGAACATCGGCCACGATCCGTGTTGTCACGTCTGCGACGCCGGAGACTCCTTTGACCCCCTGGACGATCGCATCCGTCTGACCTCCAGCGATAGTCATGTCGGCGGTGTTGAGGTTCGCGAAGAGCTGGTGGTACGAGTCGGTGAGATTCTGGTAGGCGTCGTATGTCCCTCCGAACAGCGCGATGCCAAGAACGATCGTGATGATCACGGCGACGAACTGGCTTCGACGGAGTCGGAGATCTCTCCAGAGCTTGCGGTGAAGGATGCTCACCACTCGACCTCCTCTGCGCCGAGTGGTCGCTCGTTCGAGACGATCGAGGCGATCTCGCCGGAGTGCAGGCGGACGACACGATCTCCCATCCCACCGATCGCCGCGTTGTGGGTCACCAGAAGCACTGTCCGCCGGTCCCGGTCGGCGACCGCCCGAAGCTGGGTGAGGACCTGGCGCCCGGTGTCGAGATCGAGCGAACCCGTCGGCTCATCGACGAGCAGGAGCGGTGGCTTCTTGACGAGGGCCCTCGCGATGGCAACTCGCTGTTGCTCGCCCCCCGACAGCATGCCGGGGAAGTGATCGGCCCGGTCAGCGAGTCCGACCGCGTCCAGTGCGCTCAGGCTGTCGTCGTGGTTCTTCCCGACGAGTTCGGCCATGAGCTGGACGTTCTCGAGCGCTGTGAGTGTGGGGATGAGGTTGAAGAACTGGAATACGAACCCGACGTGGGAGCGCCGGAACTCGGTCCGTTCATCCTCGTCCATGTTGGTGAGATCGATTCCGTCGACAACGATCCGCCCCGACGTCGCTTCTTCGATCCCGCCAATGAGGTTGAGCAGCGTCGTCTTGCCAGATCCACTCGGTCCCAGAACAACGATGAACTCCCCTTGGTCCAGTTGTAGGTCGACGCCCCTGAGGGCCCGAACGGCCGTCGGTCCCTCTCCGAAGGTCCTGGTTGCCGAATGCAGATCGATCACGTTCATGACTGCTGTCCTTTCAACGAGTCGATGAGAGTGGTGGCCACGAGGGAAGCCGCGTCGATGTCGAAGCCTGGAGCGACCAGTCGGTACAGGAACAGCCCGTCCAACATCGCACCGAACACGGTGGCGACGCCCATCGGATCGATGTCGTCCCGGATCTCTCCGCTGGTCTGAGCGTGGGTGACGAATGCAGCGATTGCCCGGAAGAACCCGTCCCAGACGCCTTCGAGAAGTTCGGCAATCCGTGCATCCCGGATCGCCTCGCGAGCAGCTTCCATCGTGATGATCATGACCGGCGAATGCACATCGATGGACGCGACCCAGTCGAACGTCCCCTTCAGTGCATCTGTCACCGACTCGGCGTCGGCGAGCATCGCCAGGGGCCCCTCGACCTCTTCGGCGAACGCGGCAGCGGCCGCCTCCAGCAGGAGATCGTCTTTGGAACCGAAGTAGTAGTGGATCAACGCGTTGTTGACCCCTGCCCGTTTGGAGATACTTCGGGTGGTCGTGTTGGCCCACCCGACCTCGACGATCAGCTCCCCGGCGGCCGCGACAATCTTCTCCCTCGTCCCTTGTTGGTCACTTGGTTTAACCATCCGACCAATATGCTAGAGGCTCGAGGGGTTTCCTGCCAAGTTGGCTAGATGACGTCGAACTGAAGCGCGGCCACCTGGTGCTCGAGAACGTAGGTACCGACCGCTGCCGCCTCGCTCCCGACCCACACGTGCACCGGTATTCCCAGCCAGAGTCTGCTTTCCAGCCAGTCCATGTCGGCCATCGGCACTCGAATGCACCCGTGGGAAGCCGGCTGAGGGTGGGCGATCCTGCTCCCATGAATCGCGTATCCACCCACGAAGTACCAGGGATGATAGATGCGACCCAGCGCGGCGGTTCTCCAACCGTCCACATGCCTGATCAGCGTGAAGTCTCCCACAGGTGTGTGCGCTCCCGCGGTCGCGTGCCCGAGTCGCTCGTACGTATCGGCCTTGCCCGAGACGATCGGGAAGACCGCCTGAACGTGACCACCGAAGACCAGGTACATCACCTGGCGATACAGGTCGACCTCGATCCGGTTCGGCTCGTCGGGACGCCGGGGGATGTCGAAGCCGACGGACTCGAGCGCTCTTGCGTTCTCCCAGTCGGCTTCGATCCAGTCCCTGATCCTGTCCGCGCCGACAACCTTGTGAAACGCCATGATGGCGTCGGCGGTGGCCTGGTCGTCAACGCCGCTGATCGGACCTCGATAGAACTTCAGCTGTTGCAGTGTCAGCTGGACTCGCACGGTTTCGGACCCGGAGGGAATGTCTGACGCAGCCACAGCCGGTTCGAGGGATGACAGCGTCAGGACAAGCACGGCAGCCGCGACGGCGAGCGCGCGCCATAGGTTTGAGTGTCTCATCAGGGGGTGTACTCCAAGGACTAGGAGATCGAACATCGACATCCAGCACTGCATCGATGTCGCGCAAGCAGATACCCTACGGACCCAGCCGAGCTACCTCACATCGACCATGTGGTCATCCGCGCGCGCAAAGTGAGGCCGGCGTCACGGTGTTTCGATCGGACTCACCTCGGCGGAGAACGTCACGGACGGATCACTCTTGAACAGCAAGGACACCTGCACCTTCTGTCCGAGTTCGAGCGCTGGGACGTTCATGAGCATGACGTGGAGGCCGCCAGGAGCAAACTCGACCGTCTGCCCGGGTGCAACCGTGATCTGGTCGACCGGCTCCATCTGCATCAATCCGCCGCTCATCGTCGTCTGGTGGATCTGCGCCGTCGCGATGTCGCTCTTCGCTCCCACCAACTCCGCCTCGTGGTCGCCGTTGTTCTCGAGTTGGAAGTACACGGCAGCGTTCGGGCCGGCCGGCAGTGGGATGCGCGCGTCGTTCACCTGGAGCGGAGCCGGACTTGAACAGGCCCCCAGGAACACGGCAACGATGACGGCGCAGGCGGCGTGTTTGGTCATGACGTCTCTGGATCCTCGGCAGTCACCGGCACGGTACACCGGCATCTGATTCCGGCAAACCGACCCTAGGCTTGGCGCGACACAGAAAGGCAACCGGCATGCAGCTGGAACCCGAACACCCGCACGACGCTGGCCTGCAAGAGCAAGTCCCGGATCTCTCACACATCGAAGGCGCCGAGTTGCTCGCGAACGAGACACGCGAGGATCTGACTCGACAGGGCTTCACGAACAAAGAGATCGACGAGTGGGCGCTGACCTACATCGCCGAGAAGGGGTCCGGTGATCGCGCCTCCTTCTTGGCATGGATGGCCGACAAGGAGAATCGCGCCTGATTCCGCGTCGATACGGCGGGTCGATTCACGTCCCCGCCGACGAGAACGCCCGTTCGGGTTCCCACGCGGGCAGCATCAGCTCGAACACCGTCTCACCCGCATCGCGCAGATACACCAGGTCGCCCCCCATCCTGCGAGCGAGATGGCGGGAGAGGCTGAGTCCGAGCCCGACCGACTCGGTATGGCCTGCCGCCTTGCCGAAGGTTCGATACGGCTCGAACAGATCCGACTCGACCTCCGCCGGTACTCCGGCTCCCCGATCGGACACACGGAGAACGGCGTCTCCACGCCGGTAGAAGGCGTGGACGCGAATGGGGCCCTTGCCGTATCGGACGGCGTTCGTCATCAGGTTCCGCACGATCTGACGCACGCGACCTCGATCGGCCCACGCCTCAGAGTCATCCATCACGAAGGTGACATCGCGTCCGCCCACATCGACCGTGGGGAGGGTGGCCCGGGCCTCCTCCCCGAGCTTCAGCACGGACGGGGCGATCTCCACCTCACCGAGATCCACCCTCGCAGCAGTCAGCAGATCCTCGACGATGCCACCCATTTGCCGGCTGGTCGAGGCAATGAGCCCCACCATCTCCGCCACCTCGTCGGGGAGCGCCGGAAGGTCCGACTCGAGAACGCCGGAGAACCCCACCACGGCCGTGAGTGGCGTGCGAAGCTCATGTGAAACGGATGCTATCAAGCGAGACTTGAGTTTCGCGAGTTCTTCGGCCCTCCTTCGGGCCTCTTCGACCTCGGTGATATCCACGACCGCCTCAACGACGCGCTGGAAGTCCATCCGCCCACCAAGCTCGGGCGCGATGAGACGCACCTGGAGGTGGCGAATGGTCCCGTCGGGCCGATGCAGCTCCTCAATGAGGCCGTACTCCGCAACGCCATCGACGAGAGCACGCACGGCGTCGACGGCCGCTTCGGAAGACATGGCGACAAGGCTCGGTTGACCTGAGAGCGCTCCCAGCAGCCGCCCCCGATCCATCTGGAACAAGGCCGCCGCGGCCGGGTTCGCTGCGGTCACGATGGAGCGCCCGAGCCCCTCGAGTGCCAGGTGGGGGTGAGCGGACAGATGCCGGACGATGTCGTTCACACCCCCATCCTTCAGGCTCCACAGCCACTCGAGTGTGGGAGTCAGATCGAGGAGACGCATCGCCACCGGCGACGATTCGAACAGCGCCTCATAGCGTGCTCGCTCGGCTTCTATCTCGGTGATATCCGTGAACGTCACGATCACTCTCGAGAAATCGAGAGATCCGTTGATCGTCGGAATGGCCCAATTGAGTTGGAAGATCGCCTCGCGCCCAAGCAGCCCCATCGGCAATCGACACGTTCCTCGATTGGGAGACGCGGCAAACGCCTCGAGCCACGCCGACGCGCTCCCGGGCAACAGGACCAACGCGGTTCGATCGAGGAGCCCGCCGTTCAGCTCCTCGTCGTTCGCCGCACCGAGCAAGCGCACCATTGCGGGATTGGAACCGACGATCACCTCCGACCCTATGAGGTCCGCCGCCTCGTCGGCGCGCTCAGCGAAGTAGGTGCCGACATCCACTCCCGACGACTTCAATTCCTGGAGCACCTTCGCTTCGACGGTCAGGTCCTGGATCTGGGTAGCAGTCGGCGACGACTCGAACAGTGCTCGAAACTCGTCTCTCGACCGTTCGACCGCCTCACGGGCCATGCGCTCTTCGGTGACGTCCTCCACCGCGCCGCGCAACTCACCGCTGTCGGAGACCATCCGCACCCACACCCTCGCGGGGAACTCGCTGCCATCCAATCGCACCAGCGTCGTCTCCAGGCCATCCACATGTCCGAACCGCCTCAGTTGCTCGAGGAGCCGCGTTCTGTGTTCCGGGGTCGGCCAGAGCGAGATCTCATCGAATCCGACCGCTGAAGCATGTGACTCGTAGCCGAACATCGTCAGGTAGGTGTCGTTTGCGGACACGAGGTGGCCGTCCGCGCTCGAAACGAACACACCTACCGGGACGTCCCAGACGGCCTTCGCGGACTCCAATTCGCCGGCGACCCTGCGGCGCTCCGAGAGTTCGTGTGCCGCGCCTGCTATCAGCAGTCCGCAGAGCGTCACCACCAGAGCGATCGGGATTGCCCGGGAATTGAGGAGCGAGCGATCCGCAACGGTGACGGTGACGAGGAGTCGCAGCCCGTCCACCGATATCACGCGTGACGCTTGCGCACGTCGATCGGTCGGCACGACATCAGGAACCGAAGGGCTCACGCCCACCACGGCATCAGACGGAAGCAGTTCGGCGGCGCTCCCGGCGAATGACGTGCCCGCAAGCGTGAATGCGCCGACGACCACGCCGGCGTCGTCCCTGGTCCCGACCGGAACGGCCATGACGACGAAGTCGGAGGCCTCGTCGTACGACAAGACCGCTCCACCGCCAGGCTCGGTCCGAGCCGCGATCTCCAGCATCTGGCCGTCCAGGTCGGCTGTGAGGCCCGGACAGCTACTGCACATGCTCGTGGTCCGGCCGTCAGGTCCGAAATACTCGAGCCCTCGGAACGACGTGTGGGTCCACTCCGAAGCGGCTGCCTCTACCAAGGTCTGGACATTCCCATCGGAGCTCTCAAATACGTGCACCATCCCCTCGATGTGCTCCACTCGGGACGTGATGGTTCCGTTGACCAATGCCGCCGCGATCTCGGCGACATGCGCCGTTGCCACCACTCCCTCGCTGTTCGTCTCGAAGATCTCGACCGCCCCGGATGCGAGCCCACCCATGAGGCCGGCGATCACCAGCCAGACCGCCACCTTGTCGTGGGCGATGCTCCTCAGCCACGGAAATGGCTCCCGCCTACGCATGACTCAGTACGAGCTCTTCCACCAGAGACATATCGTCCTTATGGACACCCATCTTGAACCAGTATCTGTGCACAAATCCCCGACGGCCACGCGGTACGATCGTCCAATCGACCGCACCTCCCTCGCTGCCGGATCTCGAGACGTGGCACCGATCCTCTTGGGGATCGTGCCATTTGGCCTGATCGCGGGGATCTCGGCCGTTTCCGTCGGATTGACTCCTGTCCACGGCGTGGGTATGTCGATCCTTGTGTTCGCCGGCGCGGCTCAACTCGCGGCACTTCAGCTCATCGGTGGAGATGCCCCGTTTCTCGTTGTCGCGGCGACAGCACTGATCATCAACGCGAGGTTCGTCATGTATTCCGCTTCGCTTGCCCCGCATTTCCACGGCGCCTCGACCGGCCGAAAGGCGCTGCTCGCGTACCTTCTCACGGACCAGGCATACGCGTTCTCGATTCGCCGCTACGCGGAACGCGGCGAGCCGATTTCGGCACGGCTCTCGTACTACTTCGGAGCGGCGATCACCTTGTGGGTGACATGGCAGACCGCCACTGCCGTCGGTGCGTTTCTCGGAGCTTCCATTCCAGAGGCCTG
>Ga0307424_1000421_pt1 | contig 22620 bp, 23 predicted proteins | sample SalMarWE160320MG_FD_202157 | JGI IMG/M metagenome (GOLD analysis project Ga0307424, IMG submission 202157) | Salt marsh sediment microbial communities from the Plum Island Ecosystem LTER, Massachusetts, United States - WE1603-20 | ecosystem: Environmental > Aquatic > Marine > Intertidal zone >... | reverse complement strand
GTGTCTCCCCTGCAAAGCACTAACGGCACAGGTAAAGAACGAAGCCCTTTATATGATTATCAGACCTACACATTTGACAAAAATCGCCCTTCTCTCCTTTGGCGGAATTGTCAGGAGTGTAAGTTCGAATCCGAGGAGATCGGCGTAACTCACGCGAGTCGAAGAATTCCGGCAAGGCAGAAGTAATGATAAGAAGTTCGGAAACCTTATTGCGAAGACATTGAATCTGTCGGATCAACTTCCCGGTTCAATACGTAAACTAATTGAATAGAAAAATCAGAACAATCGGCTTAGTCATGCGGAGAAAAAACCAATCAAACACCGACAAAAAGAGAACAACACAGCAGCTTCAGAGCTCGTCGATGATTTCTTCGATTTCCCATCTAATGCACTTCCGATGTTCCTCATTCTCATGATCTTCTTCAAGTGTGTCTATAATACTTTCTATAAGTGCCAGATCCTCCATGTCCAGGTCTGGTGAATATAGCATGGAACATTCATCGATGGCATCATCATAACGACTCATGGCTACCCTCCAATTGTGACATTGTGTTTTTCAGCACCCTCCATGGAGGCCATGCGTCGCTGCGACTGTCAAACGCCAGAAGCCCGTCTTTCGCCCATGATGCCGGGTTGAACAAGCACACCGATTGTTGTTGATGAGATGCCTCCCATCAGTCTTCCAAGTGAGACGTTTTGTGGAGACCGGTTCAAGGACCAGCCGGTCCCGGCCTTCTCGGAATTTGACTTTTGTTCTTCTTGGATGAACGAGCCTCATCAACTATCACGGCTTGGCCGTCAAAAAGACAACCGTTCAATGCCTGTTTTGCCCTTTCGGCTTCCGAACGGCTAGACATCTCAACGAACCCGAAGTCGCTATTGGCCTGCCTCGTAACCTCCTCCACCTCACCGTATTTGGAAAAAAGATCTTCCAGCTTTTCATAGGTTACATGTCTACCAAGATTGCCCACATAAAGCTTCCTGCTTTTCATGTTTGTCCTCGTTTATATCTCTTATGGTCCATATTTCTCTCAAACAGGAATGTATATTGATCTCGTTCTCAAGGCGTTGGCAGCATGCAGAAATGCTCTCCATAACACTCCTCTCAATAGGCACGATGTGGTCAGAGTTGATTTTCACGTCAGCCAATTTTCTGTTCCGAAAACCGAGGCCGGTCTTAGTAAAACCGGATCCGGGTTTGTGTGCCGGCGTATCTAATCCTTGAACAGCCCGTAAAGATTTGCAGGCCCTCTTTTTTTCCATACTCCGCGGTGATAGGCATCACTAATCAATAACGGGAACGTAATCGTTGCTTCGCCGAAGACCATCTGTTCGTATGACAGATCCACTTTTCCCCAGGAGCATGCTTCCTTGAGCGTGGATCCGGAAAGGCCGCCGTCCCGCTCGTCTGCCACTGTCAGCTGAACTGCGTATTTGTGCATGGGCTTCTCTTCGCCCAAAATATCTGTAGCCACCACAATGTCTTGCGTGAAGTTCTTCGGAACCCCTCCGCCAACCACCAGTATGCCGGTGTCTTTCACGGCGAATTTGATTTCAGTCAATTCCCGGAAGTCCTTAACAGAATCAATCTTGACATGCCCGTCGTCCCGGTTCTTCTGGTGATAGACGAGCCCGAAACCGGCGGAGCAGTCAGAAAAGGCCGGCACGAAGATGGGAACCCCTTTTTCGTAGGCGGAGTGGATAACGGACTTTTCAGTTTGGAGCCCTTCTTTTTCCAGATACTTGCCCATGGCCCAGATAAACTCTCTGGAAGAGTATGCTTGCGCCGGCAGATTGTCTGCTATATGGGCTATGGTCATATCGCAGACCCTGAGTTCTTCTTCGTCAATATAGGTGTCGTAGATCCGGTCGATAGCGAGGTTGTTCAGGGTTGCATCGTCAACAACAGGGCTGCCAATGTAGTGGCGAAAGCCGAGGGCTTCGAAAAAATCCTGATCCACGATAATAGCTCCTGTCGACACAATAACGTCCACCATGTTGCATTCGATCATATCAACGACGATGTGCTTCAATCCAGCGCTGAATAAAGAGCCCGCGAGTGTAAGGATGATTTTGCACCCCTGGTCTGCCAACATGCGATTAAAGATATGTGAAGCCTTCGCAAGATTGCGCGCCTGAAAGGCCATCAATGCGTAGCCCTCTATGATTGGTCGGGCATCAAAGGTCTTAACGTCAAGATGTTCAATCGGCTTACGCAGAAGATCTCGTTTCTCCACTAGTCTTCCTTTCTGTTTGCGAAGATCATACTCAAGACTCTGTAGATCAACTTTGCAGCTGCAAAGTCTGGTGCTCTATTAGAAGGATTGGGGAGTAGCTCTGTGACATCCATTCCCACAACATTTTTCTCCTTAACCACAGATTCTATCAGGTCAACCAGTGTGTACCAGCCCAGGCCGCCAGGCTCCGGCGTCCCTGTGGATGGCATGACGGACGGATCCAAGACGTCTAAATCGATTGTGATGTACACGTCGTTGCTCAGTGCACCGAGGACTTTGGGGGTAACATCTGGCCCCTTCAAAATCTCATGAGCAAAAATTACCCGCTGTGGGTTTAGATGCCTGCGCTCGGATATATCCATGCTACGAATTCCTACTTGAACATAGGGGCAGATTTCCCCGATTCTGGACATCACGCACGCGTGATTATACCGGCTGCCCTCATATTCATCTCTGGTATCGGCGTGAGCGTCGAATTGAAGTACACAAAGATCCTGAAACTCTTCTGCCATAGCTCGCGTTATGCCAACGGAAACCGAGTGTTCGCCACCGATCCCAACCAAAAACTTGCCATCTTCAATGATCTTCTTTGCCGCTCGGTACACAGCCGTTACCATTTCCTCTGGTTCTGGCGCACAGGAGACCGCATCCATCGTTACGATACCGTGTCTGAACACCTCCGAGTCTGTTTCGATGTCGTACAATTCCATGTTCGCAGAAGCATCCAGCAGCGCCTTTGGGCCCCGGTCCGAACCCTTCATCCAGGTGGATGTGCCATCATAGGGAATCGGTAGAATAGCAATGGAGGCCGTCTCGTAACGGCAGTACATCTCTGCCACGGCACCATAGGCATGCGAATGAACGTTAGATTCCATGTGTGGATTCTACGACACGAGTCGGACGGATGCGGGGAATTTCGTCCCGCGCTCCTGGATGTGAACTGTGGGGGACTTCGATTCGAAGAATTGGATAATATAGTCCTTTGCCCCGTCCACATCAAATGGCTTGCATGAAAATAGATCGACGAATGCAAAGCCCTTTCGTGGATAAGTATGCAGTGAGATATGACTCTCTGCAATGATGGTCACACCGGTAATACCTTCATCCTCCGGTACCAGTCCGCTATATCGGAAGACATAGGGTTGGGTTATCTTCGTCATCCCTACCATCATCGGAAGCTTGCTCAAAAGGGAAAAGCATGCATCAAGATCATCCAGAATGACAGGATTGCAGTTATCCAAATCCAGCATCAGATGGGGGCCATAACCATAAGTCTGCTTGTCCATCTTCCATAAATCCTCCTCCAGGCACTTCCACAAATGGCGCCCAGATCAACTAGTACCAACTTGCGTTAATTGACGTCAGATACAAATCTTGTGATTACAATTTGTTACACGCCCTGGAAATGGCTCGGATCTACGCAGGTGAGTACCAATGACGTTCTCGCGCGACAAGTAGCGTATGACCGGGCACACCAGCAAATTAGGACACGGCCTCTTTCAAGGCCTTGCTGGCTTGAAACTTCACTACCTTCCTGGCCTCTATGGTCATCTTCTCGCCGGTTGAGGGATTGACCCCCTGTCGGGCTTTTCGAACAACTTTTGAAAAGGTGCCGAAACCGGTGAGCGTTATCTTGCCGTTCTCACTTTTGACGGCCTTTTCAACGCCTACAAAAAGTGAGCCTAGGGCTCTCGTTGCCTCGGCCTTTGAGATACCAGCATCGTCTGCCATCTGTGCAATGAGTTCTGCCTTAGTCATTGGGTATTTCTCCTTTCTTGGATCCCAAAAAAGAGTACGATAAAAACCGGGGGTTAATACGTACAATTGCTTCTGAAGTGAAGCCTCCCCGCCCTCCCGGGCGGGGCTTGCGGGGAGCAGGCCGGTCAACAAAATTTTTAGTCTCCGCTTCCGGCGCACTGTTTTCTGCTTCCCCAAACCGCACCCACTGCAATTTGCGGCCTCGACGCCCAATGCTGTCATGGTGCACAATGCCCAAGTCAAACCCTCCTGGCTTCCCTTCATTAATGACGAGCCCATGCTTGTTCAAATAATTGTCTCCTTGGGTTGACACGTACAGCAAATCCCTGCAATCCGGAGTGGATCGTTGGTCACCAGTCACTATTCATTTTCACCGCATAGCTTTTTACGGTGATCGTCTTGCGGCCTTTGGTCGTTTTCCTTACCGCGCCAATAAGCTCCACCTCTCGTCTTATCAAGCCCAGCAGTTCTTTGCCCTTGGCGTCGAGGTGAACCAGGTAATCTTCCTCGTCTCGATCAAAAACAGCCACCGCCAGAGTGTTTCCGTTTTCATCCCAGTCCACAGGGATCAAAATGCCCTTAATGGAAGTCAGTCCATGGCCTCTTTGCTTGTCGCTTTTCATGTCCTTGGGTCATGTCATCGTTGTGAGGGCCTGTGTCCTGCGAGACCTTTGCAGAACCTCGCCTCGCTCTTTGATATGAGGTTTTTGACCCATCTGAGGGCTCGCTCACTAAATCGCAAGAACTCGGCCTAACGGCCTCAAACAGCTTGCGATTTGCCCGCTAGGGCGGGCCATTCGCTTCGCCCGGGTGGGTACCCCAAAAACCTCATAATTATCGCTTTTCGAGGTTCTGCAAAGGTCTCCCTGCTTTTAGTGTAAATCGCACTAACCGTGCCAGAATCATAATAGATTGATATTAGAAGGTTTGTTGATCTGACAGGGCATTTTGTTAAGAATTCTCGGTTCCGCTTTTCCTAAACACAGAGGAGCCAATAGTTGTCCAGACGCACGCTGCAGCAGTACAAGTATTTGAAATAATGTGCTCTTTCTAGAGTGAGAACTCTCGATTCCGATATTTCTAATATGGGAACTCAAAATTCCGTTTTTTTCTGTTGAACATTTTCAACCTTTGAGGCAATGGTTAAGAAACAGGTGAGGCCCTTGAGACCAAGACTGACAAATGTAGCTTTTTTCGGCGTTGATGCGCACAAGGAGTAGAAATGAAGGCCATCCTTGTTGCTTCCAGGGACGGATCAGCCTGCCATGCGATCCGGGTCACTATGGGTTCTGAATATAAGGTCGAGGTAACCTCCAGCAAGGCCCGTGCTTTGGAGATGCTTAGGGAAAAGCGGCATGAATTCGTCTTCGTAGACGTCGAAATGCTTCTCGAATCAATGCCTGATCGTAACTACAGCAAAGCGCTTAGACCATTCTGGCAACTGTATCCCACCACTCAAATCATTGTCATGTCTTCACAAGACAAGATCAGAGAAGCTGTAAAGGCTGTTAAAGCCGGTGCCAGTGACTATCTGACCTATCCTGTTGATCTCGCGGAGGTGAGGCATGTAGCGGACAGTGTCTATGAGTCTTTGGTTATGGAATCCGAACTCAACTATCTTCGGGATCGATTTTGGCAGGGAGATTCACTTGACCTGGTTCGTACTCAAAGTCCTTTGATGCAAGGCGTGTTCAACAAGATCCGCTCTGTTGCGCCGACGAAGAGCAGTGTGCTTCTTGTTGGTGAAACAGGGACAGGCAAGGGTGTTCTGGCCAGACTGATTCATCAGCACAGCAAGCGAAAGGATGGCCCATTTATCGCTGTCCATTGCGGCGCGATCCCGGACACACTTCTGGAAAGTGAACTCTTTGGGCATGAGAAGGGTGCATTTACGGGAGCTATGCGAAGAAGGCTTGGCAGGTTTGAGATCGCCCAGGGCGGAACGATTTTTCTAGACGAAATCGCAACCATTACCCCCTCTGCCCAGATTAAACTTCTGGAAGTCCTGCAGGAGGGGACCTTTCATCGTGTTGGTGGGGAGGACACCATCAAGGCGGATGCAAGAGTGGTTGCCGCCACAAACACAGACCTTCGGGAAATGTGTGACGAGGGTCAGTTCAGAAGAGATCTTTATTACCGACTGAATGTATTTCCTGTCGACATTCCGCCGCTTAGAGACAGAATGGAAGACATCCCCCATGTCGTCGAAGTCATTCTGCGCAGACTGAGCAAGTTTCATTCCAAAGAAATCCATGAAATTCATCCTGATGTTCTGGAAGCTTTTGGAGGCTACTCATGGCCGGGAAACATCCGGGAATTGGAAAACCTTCTCGAGCGAGCTTGCATCATCGAAGAATCGGCGCTGCTCAGTTTAGAGAGCTTTCCGGTTGACATTCAGCAATGCCGAAAACTCAGGGAGCTGCCTAGCATAAGCACAAGCCTAACGCTGGCAGCAGCCAGACGAAAGGGCGTTGAAGAGATCGAAAGATCCTATCTTGCCGAAGTTTTAAGAAAAAAAAGAGGCCGAGTCAAAGACAGTGCAGAGGCGGCCGGTATCAGTCCCCGGCAACTTCATAAGCTCATGAAAAAATACAGTTTGACCAAGCAACAGTTTAAGACTCCTTCAGCGTGAACAACTTTTTCAGAACTCTGGGTTCCGAAATATCAAAAAACCAGAACTTGAAGTTCATACTCGTAAATCTTTCGTCATTTCAGTTCATTATACTACTCTCCCCACCATTTTCAGCAGCCCGACTCATGGTCCTTCACTAAGATCGGAATTACCAGTTCCCATTCGTCATTCTTCTGATCAGACAAATACCAATTCTTTCAATAGGTTATAGAAATGGCATAACCGTTGCTGTCAAAAGAGACATTCAGGGGCGTATGGAGTCAATTCCAACGGATCTGCCCCTAAGACCACACACAACATTGTTGAAGGAGGTAAGGAGATGAAAGCAAACGAAAGGTTTCTGGCCATGAGTCTTTGTGTTTTGGTGTTATCACTTCTGTTCGTTTTTTCGGAAAAGATAAGGGCCGCTGAAGCATCCGATACAAAAACGACCACTTTCCATGAGGAAAGCGTGTTTGTTGCGGAGCATGGGGCCTCGGTTGTCTGGGCTGATGAGGGTGAGGAGGAATATAAGGAGAGCCCGAACGAAGAACAATACAGAGAGGAGCCAGAAGAAGAAGGCTCGGAATACGAAACGGCGCCCTCCGATCCAGAACACCAGAACCCCTCTGATCTAGAGCAATCTGCGCCGCAATGGCCCTCTGACGAAGAGAGTCAACCCTCAACCCCGAACAATGACGATGACGAAGAGTAAGGGTAGAAAGCCCAATCTACATTGCTGCGGGGTGTAGCAAAGTGACAAGATGAAATCGACCAAGAAATTTTTTAAAATCACGATCCTTGCTTTATTTATGGTTTGTTTCATATCGTCGCTGAGTGTTTCCGCGGGACAAGTGACGATCGTGGGAACGGTCAATGGAACCTGCCAAATCATAACGGATGAAGTAGGGGTATACGAAGTAGCCATAACGGAAACCGGTGGAGAACTGGGGCATCTGGTTGGCGCAAGAGTGACAGTGACCGGCACCGTTCATGAGATTGGCGGAGCAAAGGTGCTCACGGTAACTGGATATCGAGTCCTTGAGGAATACACCGGCAGGAGAACAAACTGGAAGATGAAGGGCAACGAGCAGCCTGAGACGACCGCATGGTCCAACTAAACCGAGCCGGGGCCCTCTTTGCCTTCCTCAGAGAAGAGCGAAGAGCTTGGAAGAGCGATAGGGCGGCGCATTGTAAACGTCGCAAGCATTGAGCCGTCTCAGTATCTGTCGAGGTTGTCCCCTGAAGAGGCCGTTGCCGAATTGAGAATTCACGTTGAACACCTCAATGAGGAACTCCAGCGCCACGAGCAGGTCTTCATACGTGACGAACTGGATATGGAAGAAGCTATTGAAGAGATGCGCAGACTGATATTAGAGATTGAACTTGTCAAACATTCTATTGCTTATTTCCTGGTCCGTAGCGATTTTAGGCCCTGGGACCCCTCAAAAAGAGCAGCACATTGCGATCGGCCGCATAGAAGCGAAAGCCGGTCCCTATGCCCTATTACAGGGATAGCCACAACGGAGATCAGTTTAGTCCGGGCTTCAGTGCGATAAATTGAAAATGAAAAAAGACGGCAAGGATGAAAAGGCCAACTGGGCTCTTGTTGGTAATGTTTTTGATCATTTTTCTCATTGCAAATCGTTTTGGACCGGCCTGCTCCCCGCAAGCCCCGTCCGGAAGGGCGGGGTCAAGGGGAGCTATACAAAAATGGCAATCTTCCTTACCGGGAAGCCCCGCCCGGGAGGGCGGGGAGGCTTCACTCTGGTTATCTCTGTCGCCCTCGAAGACCGACACCCGTCGTAAGATCCCAAAGGGATGGATGGGTTTGCTTGGTTTCGAGGCTTTCTGTCCCAAGGGCCGGTTCTCCAGAAATTTCCCACCTGCGGGCTTCTGGCCCTTGGGCTTCTCCTTTACCCTGTTGAGCGCTTAACCAGCGGGTCGAATTGAAGCCGATCTGCTGGTTATTAATCGGTGGTTTCGGCGCAAAGAACGTTGTGAGGGGTTGGGCCCTGCGGGGTCCAACCCTGTTCTGTGCGCCAGACACGGCATGGATCCAGGAGGTGAAAGTCCTCCACAGGCTGCAATGGTTGTTGATGGGAGGTGATGGGATGGAAAGGCGGAAGATTCTTCTCGCTACTTGTATCTGGCTGATCGCTGCATTTGTTCTTTGGACAACAGATGTATTGGCCGGCCAGGTAACGATAAAGGGCACTGTTAATGAAGAAGCGCAGATTGTAGCTGATGACGGAGAAATTTATGAGGTGGCAAACACCGAACTCGGTGGCGAGGTGGCGAAACTGGTGGGAGTCAAGGTCTTGGTGATGGGTACTGTAGAGGAAACAGAGGGGAAAAAGGTGGTCACAGTCACAGCGTATCAAGTCCTTGATGAACACTCCGAAGGGACGATCACATAGAAGGGAGAATAGACTGTGAGTAGGAATAAGCTGGCGCCTCAATGTGCCAGGCTAGAACAGGAGGATGTGAGATAAATGGAAAAGAACATGGTTTGTAGTGATGAGGTAGAACCTCCAAGTATATTGCCTGGTCTCAGGCTACCCCATGGCGAGAACTTCGCCGTCTCTCCAGAGTACGGAAATCACCCCAAGTCAAAAAAACGTGGTCATCTTTCGATCCCAAGAGCTCATGAGACGATAGGGTTGTCATATAGCCCTTGGATCCCTGCATTCCGCAGGCGATTCTTTCCAAACGCGACCGATGCTGAGTGGAATGATTGGCGGTGGCAACTGCGCCACCGCATCACCCATCTCGTTGAACTGGAACGCTTCATCCGGCTGTCCGCCAACGAGCGTAACGCCATGATTCATGATTCTGCTTCACTTCCAGTCGCCATTACTCCTTACTTTATGAGCCTCCTTGACGAACATGACCCCTTGCAGCCCCTGCGTCGCACTGTTATTCCGGACACCGGAGAGCTCTTGCGTTGTGCGGGTGAAGCGGAAGACCCCTTGGGAGAAGAAGGGGACAGCCCGGTTCCCGGGGTCGTGCACCGGTATCCGGATCGCGTCCTTTTTCTAGTGACGGGTTTTTGTTCCACCTACTGTCGTTATTGCACCCGATCGCGGCTGGTCGGTAGTGGCAACAAACTTCGTTTTTCCAGAAACCAGTGGCAGAGGGCAATTGCCTACATCGAAGCCACACCGACGGTCCGCGACGTGCTGCTGTCCGGTGGAGACCCACTGACCCTTTCCGATGGAAGGCTGGAGTGGCTTGTATCTCAGTTACGGCAAATCCCGCATGTGGAATTGATACGCATCGGAACGAAAGTTCCTATTGTATTGCCTCAACGGATCACGTCGTCCCTGACTCGCATGCTGAGGCGCTATCACCCTTTGTGGATGAGTATTCATTGCACTCATCCAGACGAGCTTACCCCTGAGATGCGTGGGGCTTGTGAGCGCCTGGCAGACGCCGGCATTCCCCTGGGTAGCCAGACGGTTCTTCTGGCAGGTGTCAACGACGAAGTAGAGACGATGAGGCGATTGTTCCACGGCCTCCTCCAAATGCGCGTCAGGCCTTATTACCTCTATCAATGCGATCCCATCTTGGGATCTGCCCATTTTCGCACCCCGGTTCAAAAAGGGTTGGATATTATCCGTGAATTGCGAGGGCACACCAGTGGCTATGCGGTTCCCACCTATGTGATCGACGCTCCGGGGGGTGGCGGCAAGATTCCGTTGCTTCCCGATTACGTCATCGGATGGGATGGCAATGACGTGTTGCTTAACAACTATGAGGGACGCGTTTACCGTTACCCCGACTGCGGTCGGAAGACTGGGCAGAAAGACGACGCAAGACAAGATGCCTGTCGGTAAGGGGGTAACGCCGTATGAACGTGGGGATCACTTACGATCTTCGGGAAGACTACCTGGCGGAAGGATATAGCGAGGAAGAAACCGCCGAGTTTGATCGCTCGGACACCATTGAGGCCATTGAGCGGACTTTACAGGATCTGGGTTTCCAGACAGATCGCATAGGCAATGTCTCCAATCTGATATCGCGGCTCGTGGGAGGCGATCGCTGGGATTTGGTTTTCAACATCGCCGAAGGGCTGAGAGGTTTCGGCCGGGAGGCACAAGTCCCTGCTATCCTGGACGCCTACGGCATTCCCTACACATTTTCAGGTCCCCTCGTGCTGGCGCTGACTCTCCACAAGGCCCTGACCAAACATGTCATGCGAAGCATGGGCGTTCCAACGCCCGATTTTTTTGTCGTGGAGGAAGCTTCCGATACGGAGCTGGTAGATCTTCCCTTCCCTCTCTTTGCAAAACCCGTGGCCGAAGGCACAGGCAAGGGCATCAACGCCGCGTCAAGGGTTGCAACCAAAGGCGAGTTGGCCTCTATCTGCAGAAGACTTCTGCAGGCGTACGATCAACCCGTACTCGTGGAGACTTTTTTGCCCGGGCGGGAGTTCACGGTAGGAATCATAGGGACGGGCAAAGCAGCGAAGGCAGTCGGTGTCATGGAGGTTATCCTGAAGAACGAAGCGGAGGCCGGCGTGTACTCCTATTGGAACAAGGAAAAATGTGAAGATCTGGTGAAATATTGCCTGGCACAGGATGCCATGGCCGAAAAGGCCCGGGAAGTCGCGCTAGCCGCTTGGAGAGGCCTGGGCTGCCGGGACGCAGGGAGGATCGATCTGCGAGCAGACAACAATGGCACGCCAAATGTCATGGAGATCAACCCCCTGGCCGGTCTTCACCCTGAACATTCTGACCTATGCATCCTCGCGCATCAGGCAGGCATGGGGTATCGAACACTGATCGGCGCGATCATGTCCTCGGCCATCGAACGGTGTCGTTCCGTTGGAAAGGGCACCTAAGTGATGAGTGAGCCAGGATGCGTCATCGGTATCGCTCACAACCAACCGGTTTCTGGCGCCTATGCCTTTTCGGAGGCCTCCGCCGATGTCCTTGCGCAGGTGGAGGCGGTTGAGAGGGTCTTAGACGAACTGGGCCACAGGTGGGTACGCCTTCCCTTCACGAGAGACGTCAATCGTTTTATCAAGGCTATTCAGAGGGGAAGCATCGAGATGGTTTTCAACCTCTGCGAGACCGTGGACGAAGACCCCACATTTTCAGGACATCCGGCAGCCCTGTTAGAGCTCCTCGGAATCCCCTTTTCCGGCTCTCCGTCTATGGCCCTCATGGTGACAACCGACAAGGTCATGACCAAACGCCTCCTCGATGGGACAAAGATCGCCACCCCGAAGTACGTGATGTATGACGCGACGGAGCCTTTTTATGCGAATGGGTTGCACTATCCGGTCATTGTCAAACCCAGGTTTCAAGATGCGAGCATCGGCATCGACCAGGAGGCGATCTTTGAGAATGAAGAGGAACTCAGACATGCCCTATCCGACTTATTTGACCGGTTCGGAGCCCTTGTCGTGGAAGAGTTTATTGAAGGCAGGGAGTTCAATGTTTCCCTTTTTGGCTATCCGTCCGCCGAGGTTCTTCCCATAGCGGAAATCGATTTTTCTGAATTTCCGGCAGGCCTGCACCGCATCGTTGGTTACAGTGCCAAATGGGACAGGGCGTCCTTCGAATACCATCACACCCCCAGAAGGTTCCCGCAAGAACTCCCTGACAGCCTTCTAGGCACCCTTGAAAGAACGGCTCTGCGGTGTTTCGGCCTCTTTATGCTAAGGGATTATGGACGCGTTGACATGAGGATAGACGATCGACAAAGGGTTTACGTTCTCGAAGTCAATGCCAACCCTTGTCTGAGTCCCGATGCAGGGTTTGCAGCAACAGCTGAGAAGGCTGGTATGACATATTCTCATCTCGTAAATTCTCTGCTCCATTTCATGATCCAAAGGTCGGAAAGGCATGGTCATCAGATCTCTCATACCTGAAGACAAGCCCAAGATTCGTCGGATTGTCGAGCAAATGGGCACCTTCAACAAAGAAGAGATCCGGGTCGCGCTGGAACTTCTGGATGAAGCGCTCAGCTATCCCGAAAGGCGGGATTACTATGTTCGCTGTGCGGTTGACGAACTTGGCTCATTGGCCGGCTATATCTGTTTTGGCCCCATTCCGATGACACATGGGTGTTACGACCTCTATTGGATTGCGGTGGGAAAGCGGTTTTCCAGGCAGGGGGTCGGGGGAAAACTCCTTGGACATATGGAAGACTTCGTGGTGAAGAAAAAGGCGAGACGCATTTATGTGGACACTTCGTCGACCACCGGCTACGAGGCCGCAAGATCCTTCTACGAAAAACACGGTTACCGGGTTGTATGTGTTCTGGATGGTTTTTATCGCCAGGGTGATCACAAGATGATCTTCGTGAAGGAAGTCTAAGTCATCGTCTGACCCAAGGCTAGGGTCAAAATCGATGGAAAAGATTTACGCAGCCACCGACAAGGCGTTTCCGGAACACCTGGAAAGATGTAGAGCCGTTCTGAGGCAGAAAAGTATCTCAGCCACGGGCGAAGGTGTCCGTACCTAGTGCTGTATGCAACCATAGCCCTGATGCTCATTTTCTGTGAACAAGCATTGGCAATAAGTTGCCGAGAGATTCTACGAGACCTTTGCACAACCCCTTTTCACTTGGTTCTGTGAGCTTTTTGACCCATCTTCGGCTTTGTTCGCTAAATCGTGAAAACTCGGCCTAAGGCCCTCAAACAGTTCACGATTTGCCCACTCTCGTGGGCCGCTCGCTGCAGCCGGATGGGTACCCCAAAAAGCCCACAATGAACGTTCCAAAGAGTTATGCAAAGGTCTCTCTACAAGCCAAGCTTAACCTGTTCATCCCGTGGCTATTTGGGAACTTTCTGAGCAGTCGTCTCACCTCGATGATTGGGATGCAGTGCTATCCGGGCCTATTTCCGTTGTCCTTGATTTTGCGTTTCAGACTCGTATTGCTCCAAGCCTGGCCGCCCACAAGAACCATGAGTTCCTGTGTGGCGAAGAACCGGAACTCATAGTTCTCAATGCCAAATTCTTCATTATTTCAATAGATTGATATACTCTCGCGCCTCTATTGCGCCCCCTGTCGTGTTTATTGTTTCTAAAATCGGAACTTCCAGTTCCTGTCTGCATCTCGGGCAATTATAAAAGACCAGTTTTATCAATAGGTTAACGTTATGGCATGCACTTTGCCATTAAAAAGCATCCAAAATGGCAGTGGTTCGTTGAGAATCGACAACCCTAGCCATGAGACAGAAAAGAAGGAGGCGGTTAAAGATGTCAGAAAGGGCAACGAAAATGAATCGCCGTCAATTCATGAAGATGGCAGCCTTGGCGGCCGGAAGCGCAAGCTTCATGGGGCGAATGAGATCTGCCGAGGCAAAACTTGCCAGCGAAGAGCCTGATAGTCCGATCTATGTTGCTCTCAATATGTCAAAGGTGGCCAACAACGAGGAGAGCTTCCGCCTCATGAAAAAAGTGGGGCCAAGGGTTTGCATCACCACGGCCACCCACCCAGGTTTTGTGGGTTTCCAGGCCAATATTCAAACAGGTATCCTTCCCCTGGCTGGCCGATACGGGGGTGGAAAGCTCCACATGGAGAAGGAGCTCAACCCCATCCGAAACTACCAGTATACCATGTGGGAGCATTGGCAGGACCACGATGATTTTCACCAGAAGCAGTTCGACCGCGTCTTCGAACTGTGTGGCAGCGGTCTTTCCATGGTGGTAGAGGGCCCCTGGGAACCGGTCTACAGAGTCCTTGACGCCAAGATGCCCCCGATCAGATCCATGGGTCAGATTACCGACCTTGCAGGAGACTTAGAGTTCAAGAAGGACTTCATTCGGTTTGCCACCCCCATGCGCTGTGTGGCTATGACAGAGTACACGGTCAAGCCAGGTCAAGAAAGGGCCTTTGAGAAGGGAGCCAGCGAAACCATGCAAGCCCTGTCAGATTCCACGGGCTTTCTGGGATATATGGTACTTAAACAAATGGGGGTTTGTGCTCTGGGAAGCTTCATGCTGGATCCGAAGTCCATGGCGGAGGTCCTCCAAACCCTGGGCGCCAATCCGCCCAAGGACCCTAAGCCGCTTTTTGAGACGCCCGAAGCTGTGCCGAGTCCCCCAGAGTACCTGATCCATACGGAATGGGAGACAGCCGAGATGGCGCAACTGGGTTTTGCGAAGGTTTTGGTCAATCACGAGATCAGGCAAATCCATGATAAAGGTGTCATGGTCCATTTGATGAGAGGTCCCTACATTATGTTTTTCCAGCCCACGATGGAAGAGCCGGGCTGGCGGTCCGTGCTCACTTAGGTCATTGGTCACTGCTGTTCCATTGACCAGGCGTGGCTGGCAGGCCCCAGGAAACAGGATCTTCCTGGTGGACTTTGAACAGGAGGTTGGAAATGGAAGAATTAGAGAAGGAAAGGGTGGCAACAGCGAAAACACAAACCAAGGGAAGCAAGACTATTGCGAAGACGTCAGCAGGAAAGAAGGGAGCCAAAAAGCTGGCACCCAAGGAAGCAACCATGAGAAAGGCCGGGACCAGGAAAGAATATCTCGAGAGTAAAAATGTATGCAGGGTGACATTCATATTGCCCGAGGTGGCTGCCCCTGATGCACGGAGCGTTTGTGTGGTTGGTGATTTCAATGACTGGAATATTGAGGCTAATCGCATGAAAAGGCAAGAAAACGGAGACTACAGCATCACCTTGGACCTTAAGCCAAAAAGGGAATACCAGTTTCGTTATCTCATCAATGGATCTAGATGGGAAAATGACTGGAGCGCTGACAAATACGTGAAAAGTCCTTATGGGGACAGTGATAACTCAGTTATTGTAGTTTAGGAGAATAGCCCGAAGGGATGTTTAAGCGTCGGCTATGACAGATGAAGTGAAGCCTCCCCGCCCTCCCGGGCGGGGCTTCCCGGTAAGGAAGATTGCCATTTTTGTATAGCTCCCCTTGACCCCGCCCTTCCGGATGGAGCTTGCGGGGAGCAGGCCGGTCAAAGACCCCTGACAACAGCCTTACAGCCTATCGGTTCACGGGGATTTGAGAAAAAAGTATGACAGAATCTATGTGATTCTAAAACCGCTGTTTAACCCTGCAATATTGGCTCAACTGTCAGTGAAAGGAATTCTTCGAGACCTTTGAAAAACTCCTTCTCACTTATTTGTATGAGCTTTTTGACCCATCTAAGGGCTTGCTCGCTAAACCGGACACGAAGTGAAGCGTAGCGCTCAAAACTCGGCCTAACGGCCTCAAGCAGTTTAGGATTTGCCCACTAACGTGGGCCGTTCGCTTCGCCGAGATGGGTGCCCCAAAAAGCTCATAATAGTCGTTCAAATGAGTTATTCAAAGGTCTCTCTTCAATAAAGGTCTCGCACAGAGACTATTTTTTTGTGACGATTTGGGCTGGCTTGCCATGAGCCATCCATGCGCTGGTGAGCTCCCGGGCTTTCTGGCTCCGGCTGGTTCTCTGAACGCCTTGCGGGGAGGCTCGACCCAAAGGCTTTTTGCTTCAGAAACGTGAAATTACCTGAGGAGGCGCACAATGGACCTGGCGACGAAGACAACCGAGGAACTGCTAAAAATTGCTGCTGCCGGCGGCGGCCTGGTATTAAACGGAGGCAAGAGAACCACGGATGAGTTGGCCTTGATAGCGGCAGCCGCCAAGCGTTCCGGCGCTACGATCATATTTCGGAACATGGCGGTCAGAAAAACAGAGAGCCTCCTCAGGATTGCCAAAGCCGGCAAGGGGCGCGTGATCTTTGAGTAGGATGGTTAAGAGACACGTCCCGGGGTCTAACGCTCCTGGTCCTTTCGCCGCATAGCAAAGGGACTCTACAAGATCGCAGTAAAGAACTCTGCGGAACGTCGGGAGTTCTTGTGGGGGGAAACATGGATACGGGCGACTTCAGACTATTTGTTGACAATCTCGTTGACGAGATACAGCCTGGGGCAATGTTAAACTACTTCAGAACGAATCGCGCGTACGCCCGAAGACGTTTTTATCGTGTCAGATTAAAGACTTACAGGGGTGATATTCGAACTGAGTTTGCCCGCAGCTGGCTGATTTTGGGAGCGGGCGTCGATCCCTCTGATTCGAAGCGACCCAAATATACCGCCTGCGTCAGAATGGGCGGCCTATCACTTACGCGGTTCAGGAGATTAAAAAGTGCCCCAGGTTCTTTCAGTGTCGATCTGAAGGCTGTAGTCCAGTGGGTTCGGGGCGACAAAGCCATCAGGGACGTTATCCGAAGACACAAGGGACTTAGGATGACTGAAGAGCAAAAAGCCAATACATTCATTCAGTGTCTGCGGGCCATGACCCATTGTACAAAAGAAGAGGCAACGGAGCTGTGGTCATCCACGCGCACAGGTGGACGCTCAAACTCAGGCATAAGGTCTGAGAACGGGACGAGCCTTGATTAGGCGACATTTGAGATTTTGATCATTTAACATCTTCGTGTTCTTTGGTATTGTTTCTTTTATGCACCTGTTTGCCATCATCGCCAACCTCAGATTTCAGGATATACTGGATGTTTTGTTTCTTACCATCGTTGCATATCATCTATACCTGTGGTTCCGCGGGACAAAGGCCCTCAAGGCGCTGGTCGGCCTATTGGGTCTGGGCATTGTATTCACCGTGGCGCGAACCTGGGGTCTCTTCCTAACCACCTGGGTGTTCCAGATCCTCTGGCAAGTCCTGGTGATCCTTCTCATCATCCTCTTTCAATCCGAGATTCGCCAAGTGCTTGAGAGGGTCAATCCCCTGCAGGTGATCGGGCTGCACAAGGAATCCAGGCCAGAGAAATGGATTCCGGGATTCACAAAGGCCATATTCTCTCTTGCCAAGAGGAAGATTGGCGCCTTGGTGATTATTGAACGGACGGACCGGGTACAAGAATTTATTGCTGAGGGTCAACCTTTGGAAGGAGAACCTGGGCCTGAGCTGTTGATGAGCATCTTTCAAAAGGAGTCTCCACTGCATGATGGGGCCATGCTCATCCAAGGTGGTCGCGTCACACAGGTGGCCTGCTACCTACCCCTGACACCTGATGAAGGGCTACCCAAGGAGTGGGGCACCAGGCACAGAGCCGCCCTTGGTCTTTCCGAACGATGCGATGCCTGGGTCGTGGTGGTATCAGAGGAACGTGGAGAGGCATCTCTTGCCCGGGAGAAAGAGATGGTTCATGTGGGAGACGCCGAAAAACTTTCTCAACTCATGCTGGAGGCTATGACACCTATGAGCCCTGAGCGGAAAAGTTGGTGGGAAAGGGTCCGTTTTTTCCTTGTCCATCGATGGCAGGCAAAGGCAGGCACCCTGTTTCTGGTGGCTACCGTATGGCTCATGTTGGCAGGTCAACAGAATTTTGAGAAAAGTGTCACTGTCCCCTTGGAGATAACAAACATACCCTCCCAACTGGAGATTTTAGGACCTGCGAATCCTAAAGCCGAGATCAGGATTCGAGGTCTTCGTAAGGATGTCAGTACGCTGAATGAAAAGAATGTCATGGCAGATATCGACCTGTCCGCAGCCCGTTTGGGCAGAAGAACCTTCTCCATCACACGGGATGATATCCGGCTTCCTGACAAAAGAATGTACGTTGTCGATATTGACCCCGCTCGGTTAAAGTTTGAGTTCAAAGAGAAACCCCGATAAGTCGTCTGAAGATAGTCACAGGGTGAGAGTATTTTGCTTGGAATCCGGTTTTGTTTGTTCTCAGAACGGAGGCATTTAGATCATTCTCCGGCCCCGTTCATCTACAAGAACTGTTAGTTCCGATATTCCAAAAAGCGGGTCTTACGATTCCACTTTGTGACTCTCATTATATTGCAGAGGATTACATTCCACCCTTTCAGTCCATTACCGCCCGCACCGAATGTCTCTAGACAAGATTCGGAACTGACAGTTCCGATGGCTGTGTAGACAAAAGATATATGTCAAGCAATTTCAACAGGTTAATTGAGTGGCACAGCAGTTGCTCGTCCATGAAGTCCACAGAGCACGGATGTGGGTATCGGTCCAAGGTTGCTCTGCTTTTTTTGACGCAGAGTTATCTAGGGAGATAATAAGATGGAGACCTTTGAATAACCTCGACTCGCTTTTTGATATGAGGTTTTTGACCCATCTGAGGGCTCGCTCACTAAATCGCAAGAACTCGGCCTAACGGCCTCAAACAGCCTGCGCTTTGCCCGCTAGGGCGGGCCATTCGCTTCGCCCGGGTGGGTACCCCAAAAACCTCATAATTGTCGCTTTTCGAGGTTCTGCAAAGGCCTCAAGATGGACCGCACAAAGAGATTCGCTAACAGCACCATTCTGGCGCTATTAGCGGTTCTATTTGTGTTATCGCCCAACGTTCCGGCGGGATAAATCAGGATTGTCAGATGTACCGACGGCTTGTAAGGTGAACCAATTTCGGAAGGAACCCGAGCATGGCACCACCCCCGGAACTCACCTCTCCGGAACCTGAAGTTACATTTGCCCGCGACCTTGGCCTTTTTGATGCCACCATGATCGGCATCGGAGCCATGATCGGCGCCGGTATTTTTGTACTCACAGGGATCGCCGCCGGTGAAGCGGGACCCGCTGCGCTGCTGGCATTTGCCCTCAACGGTGTGGTGACCCTGTTGACGGCGCTCGCATATGCCGAAATTGCCTCGGTCTATCCCAAATCAGGAGGCGGCTATGCCTTTATCACAAAGGCATTCCCCGGTCCGGCGGGATTCGCCTCAGGCTGGATGCTGTGGTTTTGCTACATCATTGCCTGTGCGCTTTATGCCCTTGGATTCGGCAGCTATTTCTGGGAATTTATTCAAAGATACTTCCCTCCGATCGCTACTCTTGTCTTCAGCCTCGCAGGTCACCAAGCCCCGGCGCTGATGATGACCGCTTTGGTGAGCATCATTTTCATTCTCGTCAATATGCGGGGTACGGCCGTAACCGGCAATGTCGAAAATGTCATCACCATGGCCAAGATCATTATTCTGGGCGTATTTATCGCGTACGGGCTGAAGCGGATTTTTGAGATCCCCAGCCAAGCCGCGGCAAGCTTCACGCCCTTTCTGCCGAACGGCGCCGGAGGGGTGGTCATTGCCATGGGGTTGACCTTTATCGCCTTCGAAGGCTATGACCTGATCGCAACGGTCGCCGAGGAGATCAAGGCACCGGAAAAAACCATTCCCCGGGCCACATTGATTTCCCTTTCCGTCACCGTCTTCATCTATCTGATGGTCTTGCTTGTCTGCATCGGGGCCATTCAACCCGAGTCGGGCAAATCCTGGCAGTTTCTGGGTCAGTATCAGGAAACGGCGATTGCCAGGGCGGCTGAGAACTTCATGCCGTCAATTGGTGTGGTGCTGATCATCTTCGGGGGGCTTCTTTCAACGATATCCGCTTTGAACGCAACCATTCTGGCGTCATCGCGAGTGGCCTTTTCCATGAGTCGCGACAAGATGCTGCCGATTTCCCTCAGCACGATCCATCCCAAGCGTCGCACCCCGCATATTGCCATTGCGGTTACCGGAGTGATTGTGCTCGTCATGGCCCTGCTTTTCCCGATTCAGGTCATCGGGTCGGCAGCCAGTGTCATGTTTTTGCTGACATTTGCCCTGGTCAATCTTTCGCTCATTGCGCTGCGCCGCAAGTTCCCTGAATTGAAAGGCGGGTTTCGGATGCCGTTATACCCGGCAACGCCGATTACCGCCATCGTCCTCAACATGTTTTTGGCGGCTTATCAGTTCAAGTTTGATCCCCGGGCGTGGTACATCGCCATTGCCTGGATCATCGTCGGTCTGTTTATTTATTTTATGTACTTTGAAAAAGTTACGGCTCCGGATATGCCCCAGGTACTCGAAGTCCAGCAGTCAAAAAGTGCGAACACCTATGCGTATCGGATCCTGATTCCACTGCATAATCCCGATCACGTGATTCCCTTGATGAAACTGGCCATTCCCATTGCCAAGGCCCACCAGGGTGAAATCATCGTGCTTGGCGTCATCGATGTTCCGATCAACCTCCCTCCCCACGAAGGCATGCGATTTGTCCATCACAAGACGCCGCTCTTGAAAAGAGCGATCGAATACGGCAACGAGCAGGGAGTGGAAACCCGATCGGCGGTCCGCATTGCGCACCAGGTGTGGGACGGCATTCTTCATACGGCCGAAGCGGAAAAGGCGACTCTTATTCTAATGGGCTGGAAAGGTTACACCACAACACGGGACCGGATTATGGGCGAAGTCACCGATAAAGTGGTGAGGTATGCCCCCTGTGATCTCATCACCGTAAAACTAATGGGAGATCGACCTGTCCGGCGCATATTAATGACAACGGCAGGTGGTCCCCATGCAACCCTTGCTGCTGAATATGTAGAAATAATCCACGACGCGGAAGGATGCGAGGTGACCTGCTGCTACGTGGTGGAACCCAATGCCGGCGAAGACGAGCAAGAAACAGCCCGCCAATGGATCCAAAAGACCATGCATCTCACTCATCTTAAAGGCAAGGCCGACGCATGCCTCCTGGGGGGCAAAAAAGTGGCGACAACGCTGATCCGAGCGGCGGCGGATTATGACTTGATTGTCCTGGGGACGTCCAAGGAAGGGGTCTTCTCAAATGTCCTGTTCGGTGAAATTCCCGAAAAAGTTGCCCGTTACTCCAAGACACCGGTCATGATCGTGCAGCGCTACGAAGGTCCGGTCAAATCGCTCGTAAAAAGGGTGATGGGTTAGCCGGAGGTCCGGCCGGCTTTATGAGTTTTTTTTGTGCGTTAAGCGATCAACCACCGTCCAGACAGAAGGCAGCTGAAAAGGAATGCGACTGCGGTATACTCCCCAGAGTCATTCGTGGTTTAGACTGCCGGCATTTTGCCTGAAAAGAGATTGAATGTGGCTGAAAGCATAAGAGAAATATTCAAGCGTAAGCTCGTTCCCGTGGGATTTGTGCGCACCATGGGCCTTCTCGGAGCGACCACCTTGGGGATCGGCGCCCTCATGGGAGCCGGCATATACGTACTCATCGGTCTGGCCGCAGGCTCTGCCGGACCCGCGGTATGGCTTTCCTACCTGGTCTGCGGCCTCCTGAGTCTCCTTTCTGTGGCCGTCTTCGGAGAACTTTCTCGCAGGGTGCCTGTTTCCGGCGGGGGTTATGCCTTTGCTTACAGCGCACTGGGAAGCTTCTGGGGGTTTATTACAGGCTGGCTTTTGGCGCTGGGGAGCATCTTTGCCTGCGCCATGTATGCAACAGGCTTTGCCTATTATGCCACGACCCTTTTCTCCCAAAACGTCCCCGAGCCCCTCTCGAAGGCAACCGCCCTTACAGTCATTGTCTTCCTCGCGATGCTCAACAGCCGAGGGACCAAGAGCGGGGATAGCGTCCAGAGGCTTCTGACGTGGGGTAATCTGCTGGTGCTTGCTATCCTTATTGGGCTGGCCGTTCCCAAGGCGGACCCGAAGCTGATGGTGCCTATGTTCCCGAACGGTTTGGGCGGCCTGGGCGGTGCTATTGCGATCATCTACGTGTCTTTTTTCGGGTACCAGCTCATCGCCAACAACGCTGAAGAGATTGTGGATCCGGAAAAGACCGTTCCCATGGCCATGTTCCTGGCCATGTTCGTGAGTCTTTTCTTCTACCTTGCCGTGGCACTCATATCGGTCACGGTCATCCCTTGGGAAACGCTCGCTGAGTCCAAAGCGCCGCTGGTCGAAGTCGCTTTGAAGGGCATAGGACGCTCGGGATGGTTTCTTGTTGGCCTGGGAGGGGTTCTTGCCTCTGCCGCCGCCCTGAACAGTACCCTGCTTTCCCAGGCGAGGCAGATCTTTGCCATGGGGAAGGACAGACTCTTTCCCGCCATCCTTGGACGTATTCATGAAGTGAGCAGGACACCAAGAGCCGCTTTGTGGGTCGGCGGGTTGATGACGCTTGCGGCCGTGCTCTTTGGGGACCTGGTGTTCATTGTCAAATCGGCGAACTTTTGCTTTATGGTTTCACTCCTACCGGCCTGTCTTGCGCTGCGCAAATTATACCGCTCATCCGAATCGTCCGTGCCGCCGGAGCGCTGGAAACGTCATATTC
>Ga0307424_1000420_pt1 | contig 22638 bp, 13 predicted proteins | sample SalMarWE160320MG_FD_202157 | JGI IMG/M metagenome (GOLD analysis project Ga0307424, IMG submission 202157) | Salt marsh sediment microbial communities from the Plum Island Ecosystem LTER, Massachusetts, United States - WE1603-20 | ecosystem: Environmental > Aquatic > Marine > Intertidal zone >... | reverse complement strand
CTGTAGCGGAAGTCCGAGGCATTGGCGTCGGCGAACTGGTCCTCGTGGGCCAGATGATGGAGGTAGGCGCCGGCGTAGAGGAGTTGGGTGGCGGCCTTGGCCGCTCCCACCCGGGAGACCTCCGGGTCCTTCTGCAGGAGTTCGTCGTAGGCGGCCACCACCAGATCCACCATGCCCATGACCATGAATCCCACCGGGGTCGGGCCCAGGTCGGGGAAGGGGCCCAGGGTGTCCGCGAACTTCTTGAGCGCGCCGGCGGGGGCGGCGGTGGAGTCGGCGTGGAAGCCGGCATCCAGCACGTCGTAGAGGCGCTTGGTCACCTCGAAATCGTAGCGGTCCTGGGTCTCGATCCCGTCGAAGGTGGTGAGGGGATGCAGGCGGTCCAGTTGCAGAAGCGCCTCGTGGCGGGTCGCGGACAGGGTGCGGGCCGCCTCCAGGGTCTCCAGCGGGCCCACCGCCCCCTGCTCCAGGCTGTCGGCCAGGGCCTGGAGGCGCGGGATCTCGCTGTCCAGGAACTCCTGGTCCAGCGTGGCCCGCTCCGCCAGGGCGGGCGAGGCAAGGGCGACGAGGATCGCCGGGACGAGAAGACCGAATCGGGTGTGTGCTCGTGGACTCATGGATCCTTCCCTGCTGGATGCACTGGCCGTGGAGGTCGCCGGTCCGGCTCGCTGGAGCCGGGCCGGGACGGGCTCACGATGGTACCATTCCCGCCCCGGGCGACGAAAGCGCGGCCGCCTTTGACCGTCCTTCCTCGCCATGGTATACGAACTTACTCGAATCCCCCGACCAGGATTCCCGGAGGCCTCATGACCCGGATCACCCGAACCCTCGAGCCCCGTCCCACGTCCCTCTCCCGCATCCGCGTGGTCCTGGTCGGACTGGGTCCGATCGGTATCGGGGTGGCCCGGGCGCTGGCCCGGCGCTCGCGATTCACCGTGGTGGGGGCGGTGGATCCCGCCCTGGCCGGAAAGCCGCTGGACGCGGTTCTGGGCCGGGGACCCTGGGCCTCCCCGGCCGTGGCCGCGGATCCGTCGGCGCTGGACGTCGCGGCCGACGTGGTGGTGCATGCCACCGGAAGCCGGCTCCCGGACGTGCTCCCCTCGATCGAGGCCTTCCTGGCCCGCGGATGCCACGTGGTCAGCACCTGCGAGGCGCTCTTCCATCCGCTCCCCGCCGACGGGGAGGCGGTGGCCCGGCTGGACCGCGCGGCCCGGGCCGCGGGCAGGGTGGTGGTAGCCGGCGGGGTGAACCCGGGGCTGGCCATGGACGTGCTTCCCCTCACCCTGGCCACGGCCATGATCCGGGTGGACGCGGTGAGCCTGACCCGGATCCTGGACGCCCGCACCCGCCGGATCCCGTTCCAGGAGAAGGTCTGCGTGGGCACCGACCCCGCCGCCGCCGCCGAGCGCATCGAGCGCGGGGCGGCGGGCCACGTGGGGCTCCTGAACTCGGCGGTGTTCCTGGCCGAGCACTTCGGCTGGCCGGTGGACCGGGCCGAGCGCGAGGTGCGCCCGGTCGTCGCCAACGCCCCCCTGGAGGGCCCCATTCCGGTGGCCGCAGGGAGCACGGCCGGCCTGGAGGAGTCGCTGGTTCTCTTCGAGGGCGAGCGCCGGCGGGTGGTCTGCCGGCTGGTCATGGCCGCAGGGGCGGAGCCGGTGGAGGACCGGGTCCGCCTGGACGGGGACCCGCCGCTGGAGTCGGTGGTGGTGGGCGGCCTCCCCGGGGACCAGGCCACGGTGGGGGAGATCGTGAACCTGGCCGCCCGGGTGCCGGAGGCGGCCCCCGGGTTCCGCTCGGTGGCCGATCTCGCCCTCCCCTGGTTCGATTGAGCCCGTGTCCCGCCGCGGAGGCCGTGCTAGACTGCTTCGCTTCCACGAACCCGCCCCCCGCCGGGGCGGGACGAAGGACGTGAACCCCCTATGACCCACCACGCCGTCCGCGTCCGGGTGGCCCCGTCCCCGACGGGGGACCCGCACGTCGGGACCGCCTACCAGGCCCTGTTCAACCACGTCTTCGCCCGGGGACGGGGCGGCCGGTTCGTGCTGCGGATCGAGGACACCGACCGGACCCGCTCCACCGCGGCCAGCGAGGCGGCCATCCTGGAGGCGCTCCGGTGGCTGGGGATCGGCTGGGACGAGGGACCGGACGTGGGCGGCCCCCACGCCCCCTATCGCCAGAGCGAGCGGACCGCGATCTACCGGGAGCACACCGAGCGGTTGATCGCGGCCGGCCATGCCTACCCCTGCTTCTGCACCCAGGAGCGGCTCCTGGCCCTGCGGGCCGAGGGACACGGCGGCTACGATCGCCGCTGCCGGGACCTGGACCGGGAGGAGGCCGCCCGCCGCCTGGCCGCCGGAGAGCCCGCGGTGATCCGGCTGGCCGTGCCCCGGGAGGGAATCTGCGTCATGCACGATCTTCTCCGGGGCGAGATCCACAAGGACTGGGAGGCGGTGGACGATCAGGTCCTGCTCAAGTCCGACGGACACCCCACCTACCACCTGGCCAACGTGGTGGATGACCACCTGATGGAGATCTCCCACGTGATCCGCGGCGAGGAGTGGATCAACTCGCTCCCCAAGCACCTGTTCCTGTACACGGTGTTCGGCTGGGAGCCTCCGGTCTTCTGCCACCTCCCCCTGCTCCGGAACAACGACGCCAAGCGGACCAAGCTGTCCAAGCGGAAGAACCCCACCTCGATCCTCTTCTACCGGGACGCGGGGTACCTGCCGGAGGCGCTGGTCAACTTCCTGGGCATGATGGGGTGGACCATGCCCGGGGGGGAGGAGAAGTTCACCCTGGACGCGATGGCCGGAGCGTTCCGGCTGGAGGACGTCTCCCTGGGCGGCCCGGTGTTCGACGTCGAGAAGCTCCGCTGGCTGAACGGCCGCTACATCCGCGAGGATCACACGCCGGAGCGCCTCTACCGGCGGCTCGAGGCCTGGGCCCTGAACCAGGAGCGCCTCCTGCGGTTGATCCCCCTGGTCCAGCCCCGGCTGGAGACCCTGGGGGACTGGGCGCGGCTCACGGGCCCCTTCTTCGCGGACCGGGTGGCGGTGGACCTGGAAGCCCTGGCGCTCAAGGGCAGGAAACCGGGCGAGCTGGCCGAGATCCTCCAGATCGCCCTCTGGCGCCTGGACGCCCTCGGCCGTTTCACCGCCGAGTGCATCGAGGAGCTGTTCCAGCAGCTCGCCGACCGTCTGGACCTCAAGCTCCGGGACCTGACCGCCCCCTTCTACGTGGCCCTCTCCGGCGGCAAGGTCTGGACCCCCCTCTACAATTCCATGGAGATCCTGGGCCGGGACCTCACCCGGGCCCGGCTCCGGGACGCGGTGGAGGCGCTGGGGGGGATCTCCGGCAAGCGGATGAAGCAGCTCGAGAAGACCTACGCTGGATTGTTCCCCCCCGAGGAGTAAGCACGTCATGCCCAAGGATCTCGACATCGCCCCGGGCGACAAGCCGCTGGACTTCATCCGGGCCCGCGTGGCCGAGGATCTCCGGAACGGAACCTACGGCGGGCGGGTGCACACCCGGTTTCCCCCCGAGCCCAACGGGTTCCTGCACATCGGCCACGCCAAGTCGATCTGCCTGAACTTCGGGGTGGCGGCCGAGGTCCCCGGCGGAAAGACCAACCTGCGGATGGACGACACCAACCCGACCAAGGAGGAGGACGCCTACGTCCGGGCCATCCAGGAGGACATCCGCTGGCTCGGCTTCGACTGGGAAGACCGGCTCTTCTTCGCCTCCGACTACTATGAGCGGCTCTACGCCGCCGCGGTGCACCTGGTGGAGCGGGGGAAGGCCTATGTGGATGACCTGAGCGCCGATGCGATCCGCGCACACCGGGGCACCCTGACCGAGCCGGGCCGGGAGAGCCCGCACCGGAACCGGAGCGTGGAGGAGAACCTGGATCTCTTCCGCCGCATGCGGGCGGGGGAGTTCCCCGACGGAAGCCGGGTGCTGCGGGCGAGGATCGACATGGCCTCCCCCAATCTCAACCTGCGGGACCCCGTGCTCTACCGGATCCTCCGCGCCACCCACCACCGGACCGGGGACGCCTGGTGCATCTACCCGATGTACGACTACGCCCACCCCCTCTCCGACGCCTTCGAGGGAATCACCCACTCCCTGTGCACCCTGGAGTTCGAGGATCACCGCCCGCTCTACGACTGGGTCATCCGGGAGACCGAGGTGGAGGAACGGCCCGTGCAAATCGAGTTCGCCCCCCTCGTCCTGACCCACACCGTGCTCAGCAAGCGCAAGCTCCTGCGGCTGGTGAACGAAGGGCTGGTGAGCGGCTGGGACGATCCCCGCATGCCCACCCTGAGCGGCCTCCGCCGCCGGGGCTTCCCCCCGGAAGCGGTCCGGAACTTCGTGAACGCGGTGGGGGTGGCCAAGCGGGACAGCCGAGTGGAGCCCGCCCTCCTGGAGTTCCACGTGCGCGAGGTCCTGAACCGCACCGCCCCCCGGGTGATGGGGGTGCTGAATCCGCTGCGGGTGGTGATCGAGAACTACCCCGAGGGCGCGACCGAGGAGATGGACGCGGTCAACAACCCCGAGGACCCGGGCGCGGGCACCCGGAAGGTGCCCTTCTCCCGGGAACTCCACATCGAGCGGGACGACTTCATGGAGGATCCTCCCAAGAGGTTCTACCGGCTGGCCCCGGGCCGGGAGGTGCGTCTGCGCTACGCCTACCTGGTCACCTGCACCGGGGTGGAGAAGGACCCGGAGACCGGAGAGGTGACCGCGCTCCGCTGCACCTACGACCCGGCCACCCGGAGCGGGAACGCCCCCGACGGCCGGAAGGTCAAGGCCACCCTGCACTGGGTTTCCGCTGCCCACGCCCGCCCGGCCGAGCTGCGGCTCTACGAGACGCTCTTCACCACCCCGGACCCGAACCAGGGCGGGGACTTCATGGCCAACCTGAACCCGGACTCGGTCCGGATCGTCTCCGGTTGGGTGGAGCCGTCGGTGGCCGGGGCCGCCCCGGGGACGGTCTACCAGCTGGAGCGCCTGGGGTACTACACGATGGACCGGGATGCCGCCCCGGGACGGCCGGTCCTGAACCGGACGGTCACCCTGCGGGACGCCTGGGCCCGCATTCAGAAGGCGGGAAAAGCGGGCTGAGGCGGTTCCGCCACCCCGGACTTGCCAGGGGTGGGGGTCGCTGCTAGAGTATTCCGGCACTTTGAGGCTTCCGGGCGAACCCCGGAAGCCGAATCGGTTTGGGGGATCGTCCAACGGTAGGACATGCGGCTCTGGACCGTAGAATCGGGGTTCGAATCCCTGTCCCCCAGCCAGCGTCGCGGAGTCCGGGGGGAGCCGGCCCGCGGACGCCGCAACAGGTTGGCCCGGACCGCCGTCCGGGCCCGGTGGCCCGTTCGTCTAGTGGTTAGGACAGGTGGTTCTCAGCCATCAGACAGGGGTTCGACTCCCCTACGGGCTACCATTCATCCGGAAACCGGGCGGCGCGGCCCGGCGCTCGAACCCGGTCCCGTCCCCCGTCCCGTGGAACCGCCATGACCCTCGAGGATCCCGCCGGTCATATCCAGGACCAGGTCCTGTCGGCGCTCGGCCTGAACGCGCCCTTCGTGGTCGACGTGTACTCCCTCTACCGGGTCAACCCGGAGACGGTGACCCCGGAGTGGCGGGCCTACTTCCGCGGGCTGGAAGCGGGTGAGATCTCCCCCCACACCTTCCCCCGCACCCCGGCCACCGTGTCGTCCCCGGACGGCCGCCGGGGGGCGCCGGGGGCGGCCGGGATCCCCGGGCCCGCCGCCGTTCCGGAACCGGAGGCGGGGGAGGAGTGGATCCCCCTCCGCGGGGGCGCCGCCCTGGTGGCCCGGAACATGGACGCCAGCCGGGAACTCCCCACCGCCACCTCCTACCGCCACATCCCGGTCAAGGTGCTGGAGGAGAACCGGCGCTTCCTGAACCTGCACCGGGAACTCGGGTCCGGGGGCAAGATCTCCTTCACCCACCTGATCGCCTGGGCGGTGCTGGGAGCGCTGGAGAAAGTGCCCGGCATCAAGGACGCCTACGCCGAGCGGGGAGGGGAGCCCCACCGGATCCGCCGGCCCCACATCCACCTGGGGGTGGCCGTCGACCTGGAGCGCAAGGACGGGACCCGGAATCTGGTGGTGCCGGTGATCCGGGACGCGGGGTCCATGAACTTCCGCCGCTTCGTGGAGGTCTACGACGAGACCATCCGCCGCACCCGGGCCGGGACCCTGGACCCGGACGACTTCCGCGGGGCCACCGTCACCCTGACCAATCCGGGGACGGTGGGCACCGCGGCCTCGGTGCCGCGGCTCATGCCGGGACAGGGGGCGATCGTGGCCGTGGGGTCGATCGGCTACTCGGCCGAGACCCGGGCCATGTCCCCGGAGGCGCTGTCTCGGCTGGGCTTCTCCAAGCAGATGACCGTCTCCTGCACCTACGACCACCGGATCATCCAGGGGGCCCTGTCCGGGCTCTTCCTGGGCGAGGTGGAACACCTGCTCCGGGGCGAGGAGGGGTTCTACGACCGCATCTTCGAGGACCTGCACGTTCCCTACCATCCGGTGCGCTGGACCCAGGACGTGGCCCCCTCGGAGCCGGGGTCGGCCAACAACATCGAGGAGATCACCCGCCAGGCCCGGGTGCTGCAGCTCATCAACGCCTACCGGGTGCGCGGGCACCTGATCGCCGACCTCGATCCCCTCGGTCACGCGCCCCACTACCATCCGGAACTCGACATCCACTACTACGGTCTCACCCTGTGGGACCTGGACCGCACCTTCATCACCGGGGCCACGCCCCGGGGAAGTTCGGCCTGGGAGGCCCCCCTGGCCCCGCTGCGGGAGATCCTGGAGACGATCCGCGCCGCCTACGGCGGGAAGATCGGGATCGAGTACATGAACATCCAGGACCCGGAGCAGAAACGCTGGATCCAGGCCCGGGTCGAGCCCAAGCGTTCGCGGGCGCCGTTCCCGCCCGAACTCCGGCGGCGGCTGCTGACCTCGCTCATCGAGGCCGAGGTGTTCGAGCAGTTCCTGCAGGCGCGGTACATGGGCCACAAGCGGTTCTCCCTGGAAGGGGGGGAGACCCTGATCCCCATCCTGGACCAACTCCTGGAGGAAGGGGCCGCGGACGGGGTGGAGGAACTGGTCCTGGGCATGGCCCACCGGGGTCGGTTGAACGTGCTCACCCAGACGGTGGAGGTGGACCCGGCCCGCGTCTTCTCCGAGTTCCAGGGGAACCGCGACCCCTTCGCCACCCAGGGATCCGGGGACGTGAAGTACCACTTGGGAACGACCGGCGTGCACCGCACCGGGGGGGGGCGGGAGGTCCGCATCAGCCTGGCCCCCAACCCCAGCCACCTGGAGGCGGTGGATCCGGTGGTGGAGGGGATCGCCCGGGCCAAGCAGGAGCGGCTGGGCGCGGAAGAGGGACGCAAGCGCATCCTCCCCGTGCTCATCCACGGCGACGCCGCCTTCGCCGGCCAGGGGGTGGTGGCGGAGACGCTCAACTTGTCCCAGCTCCGCGGCTACCGCACCGGGGGCACGGTGCACCTCATCGTGAACAACCAGATCGGCTTCACCACCCCGGTGGAGTCGGCCCGGTCCTCGCCGTACCCGACCGACGTGGCCAAGATGGGCCAGGCCCCGATCTTCCACGTGAACGGCGACGATCCCGAGGCGGCCACCCGCGTCCTGCGCTGGGCCCTGGCCTTCCGCCAGACCTTCCACAAGGACGTGGTCATCGACATGTTCTGCTACCGGCGCCACGGGCACAACGAAGGCGACGAGCCGAGCTACACCCAGCCGCGGCTGTACCAGACCATCCGCAACCAGCCCTCGGTGGCCGTCCGCTACGCCCGGCGCCTGGTGGCCGAGGAGGTGGTGACCGAGGACGAGGTGGAGGCGATCCGGACCGGGGCCAAGGACCGGCTGGAAGACGCCTTCAACCGGGCCAAGGCGGAGTCGCAGCCGATCCGGCCCGCGCCGCTCGAGGAGCGGGACCCGGAGGGCACCGGCCCCGCCGTGCCCCGGCCCACCCGGGTGGGGGAGCCGGTCCTCGGCCGGATCATCGAGGGTCTGCTGGCCATCCCCGAAGGACTGGACGTGCATCCCAAGCTGCGCAAGGGAATGCAGGACCGGCGGAAGGTGCTGGAGACCGGGGAGAGGATGGACTGGGCCACCGCCGAGGCCCTGGCCATGGGGTCCCTGGTGCTGGAGGGGGTGCCGGTGCGGCTCTCGGGACAGGACAGCGTGCGCGGCACCTTCAGCCAGCGGCATCTCCTGCTGCACGACGACGACACCGACCAGAGCTGGATGGGGCTCCAGCACCTGAGCCCGGACCAGGCGCCCTTCGTGGCCGTGGACAGTCCCTTGAGCGAGGAGGCGGTGCTCGGTTTCGAGATCGGTTACTCCATCGGCGATCCGGGCACCCTGGTCCTGTGGGAGGCGCAGTTCGGCGACTTCGTGAACGAGGCCCAGGTGGCGGTGGACCAGTTCCTGGCCGGGGCCCAAGCCAAGTGGGGTCAGCCGAGCGGGGTAGTGCTGCTCCTGCCCCACGGCTACGAGGGCCAGGGTCCGGACCACTCCAGCGCGCGGCTGGAGCGGTTCCTGCAGGTCGCGGCCGAGGACAACATCCAGGTGGCCTATCCGACCACGCCGGCCCAGTACTTCCACCTGCTGCGGCGCCAGATGTGCGAGGGGATCCGCAAGCCCCTGGTAGTCATGACCCCCAAGAGCCTGCTCCGGAATCCCCGCGCCGTCTCCCGAGTAGTGGAGTTGACCCGCGGCGCGTTCCTTCCCGTCCTCGCCGATCCCCGGCGTCCCGATCCGGCCGCGGTGGAGCGGGTGGTTCTGTGTTCCGGCAAGGTCTTCTACGATCTGGGCGAGGCGCGGGAGGCGGCGGGGACCACGGCCCGGGTGGCCCTGGTGCGGATCGAGCAGCTCTATCCGTTCCCGGAAGCGGCGGTGCGCGGGGTCCTGGACGGCTACCCCGGCGCCGAGGTGGTCTGGGCCCAGGAGGAACCGCGGAACATGGGAGCGTGGATGTTCGTGAACGACCGGCTGCGGAACCTGGACGGGCTCTCGGTGTCGCCGCGCTACGTGGGGCGCCGGGAATCGGCCAGCACCGCCACCGGCTATCACGAGGTCCACACCCGGGAGCAGGCGCGTCTGGCCGGGGAAGCGGTCGGCTTTTGACTCCGCCGGCCGCTCGCGCCGGGCTGGCGGGCCTCGGCGGCCTGCTGCTCCTGCTCTCCGGAGCGGGCCCGGACACGAGCGCGGTGGAGCCGCGACTCGGGGCGCCGCCGCGGCTCCTGCCCGAGCCTCCGTCCCTGCGCGCCGACCCACTTCCCGGGACCCCCGCTCCCTGCACCCTCCCCGACGTCCTCCCCGTGGACCCCGTCGCCCGGGACCCGGTCTTCGCCATCCTCCTGGGTCTCATTGAGCAGGACCGCTGCGGCGTGATCACCGGTCCCCGGCTCCGCCGCCAGGTCCTGGCCACCGGCCGCCCCACCAAGCTGCCGATGCAGTTCATGAAAGAACTCAGCCGCCTCCCCGCCGCCGTGGCCGGGGCCCGGGCCGAGGTAGCCCTGGTCTCCACCCGGGATCTGGATCTCCCGGTGCCCTACCGGATCCTGGCCTACGAACCGGGACGCATGCGGGCCAGCCGCCGGCTGGTGCTGGAGGAGTGGAACCTGGGCACCCTGCGTCTGGAAGCCCCCGGGGACGCTCACCCGGTGGTCCTGGGCGACGTGCGGGTGTGGGGTATCCGGGCCGGCCAGGTGGAGATCGACGTGGACGGCTGGCTGGATGCGATCATGGGATCCCGGCTGGATGACACCAGGATCGTGGGCTTCGCCCTGTTCCGCTACGGGAACGAACTCCTGGGCATGGCCCTGGGCTACAACCGGGACGGCAAGGGACGCTCGGGCGCCTTCAGCTTCAAGACCGACAGCATCCTCTTCCCCAGCCCCCCACCCATGAAGATCGCCGGCTCCCACCTCCGCGCCCGCCTGGAACGCCTCATGCCCTCCATCACCGCCCGCCGTAACGGGTAGACACCGCCGGCCGGGGGCAGGAGTCACCGGGGAAGCCCGGAGGGGCCGGAGGAGGGAGGGGGTCGCGGGAACGTCCTCCCAAGTTCGCCGCGCCCGTTCCGCGAGCGGAGCGTGGCGAACCCGTGCGTCAGTCTGCGAACCGGAACGCGGCCACCGCCCACAGCTGCCCCGCCGACTGCAACGGATGCAGCAACCCGCGGACCAGCTCCGGCCAGCCCTCGTGCCGGGTGATCTCCCAGCCGCGGGCCTTCAGGGGGTGACGCGAGCCGGGCTCCTCGGTGAAGTAGCGGGCCCACTCCGGGTGCGGCGTTCCCCGGAAATCCACCGGCAGCGCCTCGAACTCCGAACCGCGCTTGACGATGGCGGCGATCCCCTCCCCGGTCAGCCCGGTGCCGGTGATCTCCATCAGCGTCACCTGCCCCCGGTGTCCGTCCTCGAGTTCCAGGAGGATCCCCTCCACCAGCGGATGGCCGGAGGCGAAGAAGTCCAGGGTCTCCTTGGCCACCGCCTCCTCGCGGTCGAAGGTGCCGAGCCAGCGGCTGCCCTCGGCCACGTCGGGCAGGCTGTGGATCACCGCCTCGTGCCCGAACTCGATGTACCAGCTCTCGTGCCCCGCCTTGGGCACGGTCTCGAAGCCGAACTGCCGGCAGGCCTCCAGCACCACCTTGGCCGTCCGGGTCTGGAGGTCGGGGGGGATCCGGGCCAGGATGCCCCCCGCCATCTCCGGGCGGTAGCGGTTCCGGTGGAGGTCGTGGTAGAGGGCGCGGTTCATGCGTGCCCGCATCTCGTGGGTCTCGCGGATCACGCTCTCCACGTCCAGGCCGGCGGCCTCGCCCACCGCGGCCCTGCGGATCGCCTCCTCGACGTGGCCCAGCGAGCGGTCCAGCCCCCCCAGCGGCTCGCGGAAGATGCCGAGGGCCTCGTACATCCCGGCCACCCGGGCCGCGTAGCCGGCCTCGGGGACGAAGTAGGTGATCTCCACCGGGATGGTGCGGTTGATGCGGTCCAGGCGGCCGATCCGCTGCTCGACCAGGACCGGGTCCCAGGGCAGGTCGAAGAGCACGAGCCCCCGGCAGAAGTGGAAGTTCCGTCCCTCGCCGCCGGCCTCGGTGGAGATGAGCACGGTGGGTCCCTCGGGGAGGGCGAACTGGGCCACCTCCAGATCCTGCTGGGCCGGGGTCAGGTCCTCGTGGAAGACGGCCACCCGGCGGAAGGTGGCCCGCTCGAGTTCCTTCTTGAGCACGTCCAGGGCCTCGCGCCGGTGCACGAAGACCAGCATCTTCTGGCCGTGGCGGTGCCAGCCCGCCTCCTGCTCCACGATCCAGCGCACCCGCGGATCCTCCGGGCCGGTCGGCAGGGCCAGGGCCTCCTGCAGGGCGCCGGCGCGCCGGCGCTCCTGGAGCGGGTTGGCCGCGGGGAGCGCCCGCGCCGCCGCCTCGCGTTCCAGGATCTCCGGCCACGGTCCCAGCGGCACCGACGTGGCCACCCGCGGGGGGAGTCCCCCGATGTCGTCCCGGGTGGTGGAACTCGTGCACGGGAAGAGCGGGGTGCCCTCGGCCAGGCCGTTCTGGAACGCGTCCCAGGAGGCGTACTCCTCCGGGTGGAGGAGTTCCAGGAGCCGGAAGAAGCCGTGGGCGTCCGCCTCCAGCGGGGTGGCGGACAGGAGGAGCGCGTGCCGGCTGGCCGCGGCCAGGGGCGCGATGGCCCGGTAGCTGGGGGTCCCCGGGTGCCCGGGGCGCCGCTCCAGGCGGTGGGCCTCGTCCACCACCAGCAGGTCCGGCCGGGCCGCCTCCGCCCGGCGCACCAGTTCCGCCTCCGCGGTCAGGTCCTCCAGGGAGATGACCGAGCGGGGATGGACCTCGAAGGGGTTGAATTCGGGCCCCAGGTCCTTGGCCACGTCCAGGCGGCGCTGGCGGTCCAGGAGCACGAACACCTGGTGGAACTTCCGGTAGAGTTCGCCCAGCCACTGCACGGTGAGCGAGGCCGGGGTCACGACGAGGATGCGCTCGGCCCGCTGCACCCGCAGCAGCCGGCTCAGGACGAGGCAAGCCTCCACCGTCTTCCCCAGCCCCACCTCGTCGGCCAGGAGCCAGCGCACCGGATCCGCGGCCACCGCCTGCTCGGCCACGTGGATCTGGTGGGGGAAGATCTCGATCCGCCCGCCCAGGAACGACCCCAGCCCGCCCGCCTCGCGGATCCGGGCCAGGCGGAGGCTGTCCAGGCGGTTCTCCCAGGCGGCCACCCGGTCCGTCTCCAGCCGGGCCAGACGCTCCACCATATCCTCGTGGAAGACCTCGAACCAGCGGGAGGGATCGGTGCCGGCCGGCAGCACCAGGGGGGCGAAGGCGTGATCCCGCACCGAGAACTCCAGGGTCTCCCCCCCGCGGGGGAAGTGGATGCGCATCCGCTCCCCGGTGACCTCCAGGATCTCCCCGGGTCCGAGTTCGGGATTGAAGCGGTGGAGGACCTTGTCCCCGGCCTGGAACATCCCCGGACTAGGCCCAGGCCTGGCCGAGGGCGGCGATCGAGGCTTCGTAGCGGTACGAGACGTTCATGTGACCGTCGTCGAACTCCTCGTAGACGTGGGGGATCGCGTTCCGCTCCAGGGTCTCGTGGAACATCCTCGCCCCCAGGTGCAGGTTGAACTCGTCGCGGAAGCCGGCGTCCAGGAACAGCACGTCCAGGGAACGGAGGGCGTCCATCTGGTCGTGGACCCGGCGCACCGGGTCCAGGTCCAGCCACCGCTGCCACACCTCGGGACGCAGCCGCGCGGTGTCGGGGTCGAAGGGGAGCTGGAAGGCGCCGGGGGCCCCACGATCCGGCGAGTAGCAGGCGGCCATAGCCACGATGTTCATCGCCTTCAAGAGGTCGTCGGTCTTCCGCGGGGCTCGGTCGAAGGCCAAGAGGAACCCCTCGAGGCCACCGTGCCGGGCCAGCATGTCCGCGGCGTGGGGAAAGTCCGGCAGGTAGCAGTACTCGAAGGCCATGTCCCCGCTCTGGCAGGCGATCCCCCCGAACAGGTCCGGGCGGTCCATGCCCAGGCTGACCGCGCCGAACCCGCCGCTCGACTTCCCGAACACGAAGCGGTGCTCGCGGTCGGCGCGGACGGCGTAGCGGCTCTCCACCTCGGCCACCAGTTCCTCGCACAGGTAGTCCCGGTAGCGCCCGGTGGCCGCGGAGTTCACGTACTGGGACCCGCCGTAGCGGGTGAAGCAGTCCGGGAGCACCACCAGCATGGGGGGGATCCCGCCCCGCTCGCTGAGCCGGTCCAGACGCCGGTGCAGTCCAGGGGCCCACGGGGAGTCATTGAGGAGCATCTTCCCCAGGCCGGTAAACCCGGTGAGGCCGTAGATCACGGGCAGGGGTCCGCGGTCCCCGGCCCCCGGGGGTTCCCAGGTCCACACCTCGCGCGCGGCCGGGTCCCCCAGCGGGTTCCCGGCCAGCACGCGGCTCTCGAAGGTGAAGGAGCGGACGCGGCCCGTGGGCACGGGGACTAGTCCGAGCCCCGGCCGCCGGCGGCCGGGGCCTTCAGGTAGTGGTCCAGGAACTCCACCATGCGCCGGTAGAGGACAAGGACGTTGGGTCGCTTGGCCACCCCGTGCCCCTCGTCGGGGAAGATCAGGGTGTCCACCTCGCCCCCCCCGGCGGTGATGGCGGCGGCGATCTGGCGCGCCTCGCCCACCGGGACCCGCGGGTCGTTCTCGCCGTGGATGACCAGGAGCGGGGTCCGGATCCGGTCCGCCTTGTGGATGGGGGAGATGCTCTCCAGGAACGCCTTGTCGGTGAGCGGCCCGTACTCCGCCTCCCGCAGCGCCCGCCGGTACGCGGCGGTGTTCTCCAGGAAGGTCACGTAGTTGGCGATCCCCACCTCGTCGATGGCGGCACTGAACAGATCGGGGTACTCGGTGATGGCGGCCAGGGTCATGTAGCCCCCGTAGGAACCCCCCTTGACCGCGAGCATGCCGGGAGCGGAGTAGCCCTCCTCGATCAGATAGTCCACTCCCGCCTTCAGGTCCTTCACCGAGTCCAGGCGGTTCTTGTAGTTGTCCAGGGCCATGAACGCCTTCCCGTAGCCGCTGGATCCCCGCACGTTGGGAGCCAGGATGCCGTAGCCGTGGAGCAGCAGGTACTGGAAGTGCCGGATGAAGGCCGGCCGGAACTGGGACTCGGGACCGCCGTGGGCATGGATGATGAAGGGGACCGGCGTCCCCGCCCGGTAGTCGGGGGGGAGGTAGAGGAAGGCGGGGATCTCGGTGCCGTCGAAGGACGGGTAGCGGACGAGCTGCGGGGCCACGAACTGCGAGGGATCGATGCCGGCGTAGGTGGACCGGGAGATCTTGGTCAGCTCGGGTGCGTTCCAGTTCCAGAGCCAGACGTCGCTGGTGCTGGTGGCCGAGCTGAAGTTGAAGGCCAGGGTGTTCCGGCGGCTGAAGGCGAACCCCCCGATCTGGCCGTCCATGGGCGGAGCGGGAATCTCCTGGTTCCGGGCCAGGTCCAGGAGGCGGAGCCGCAGGTATCCGTCCTCGTTCACCCCCCAGCCCAGGATGCGCCGGTCGGGGGAGATGCCCAGGCTCTCCACCTCCCACGGGTTCTCCGGATCCAGGAAGGCGACCTTCCGGGTGGCGATGTCCAGGACGGCCCGGCGGCTGATCCCGTCCGGGTTGTCGTTGCTCAGCATGTAGATCCGCTTGCCGTCGGTGTCGAACTGGGCGCCCTGGACCAGCACGTCCCCCTGGTGGGGGGTGAGGTGGGTCCGCCGCCCGCGGGCGGTGTCCACCAGGTAGAGATCGGTGTTCACGTTGGACGAGGCGTGGACCACGATGAGGTTCTTGTCGTCGTCACTCACGTCCCCCGCCCCGTTCCATCCTTCCATCTGCACCAGGAGCGACTTCTTTCCCGACGCCACATCCATCCGGTAGATGTAGAAGTCCTTGCCGTTGGCCTCGTTGCTGTTGAAGAAGATGGTCTTGCCGTCGCTGGTCCACGATGGGCTCCCGTGGCGGACCTCCGGCGAGGCGGTCAAGGCCCGGGCGGCCCCGGTGGCCGCGTCCAGGTACCAGAGCTGCGAGTTCTCGTTCCCGCCCATCCCCACCCCGCAGATGATGGAGGTGCCGGTGGGGGAGAGGGTGTAGAAGTTCACGCCCTCGGAGAAGACGGTGAGCTGGTAAGGCCACCCGTCGGTCCGATCCAGGCGGTAGATCTGGGCCACTCCGCTCGAGTTGGACAGGAAGTAGACCACCTTGCCGTCGGGGGAGATCTGGGGGGAGCCGGCGTAGCCGATCTGCATGAAGGCCTCGATGTCCGGCAGGTCCGATCCGGAAGGAGGGCCGGCGGTGGGGGCCGCGATCCCGACGGCGGGGGCGGCCAGGAACAGGGCGAGCAGCATGGAACGGAGCATGACTCTCCTCCAGCGGTGCAGGTATCGGGAGGCCGGGGATAGGGGGGCAGTCTAAGAACCCGGCTCCAGGCTGTCAAACCCCGGTGCGGCAACGGGCTGCGGGATGGTATAATCAGTCCCCACCTGAGGACGACGTGGGCATCCCCTGGAGCATCCATGGCCAAGCAGCGAAATGAGGACCGGGGGACGATCTTCCGCTCCTGGCTGATTCCCGGATGTCTGCTCGCCGTGCTGGTCCCCGGCAGCGCCCCCTCGCCGGTCCCCCCTCCCTGGACCGCCTCCACCGGCTGTGCCGTGGACATCGGGCTCCCGCTCCACCTGCGTCTGCTCCCGGACGGGGAGATGCGCCCGGGCAGGGCCCTGGGCGTGCGCCTGGAAGTGGTGGCCGATCGTCCGGTGGACGACCTGGAGGTCCGGGTCGAGGCTCCGGCCGGGGTCCGTATCCTGGCCGCGCCGCCGGCCCGCTGGGGCCAGGCGCGGGCCCGCGAGGTTCGGACCGGGACCATGACCGTGCTCGTGCCCGGGGACGGCAAGCGCCGGACCGTGGACGTGGTGGTGGAAGCCACCGTGGCCGGGGTGCGGATCCGGCGGGGAACCAGCCTGAACCTGGTGCCGGGGCAGGAACCGTTCCGGGAGATCACCGAACCCGGCGGCCGCCGCATCCGCGAAGTGCAGGCCCGGAGGATCGGATGAACCGGCCCCGCCCGCGCCGGGTGGCCCCGGTGGCCGGACTCCTGTTCGGCATGGCCGTGCTGGGGGCGGCCCCCGCGCGGGCCGCCGACTTCACGGTGACCGGGCGGTTCCTGTTCGAGGACCGGATCTGGGACGCTCATGGCTACACCGGGGCGGTCCAGAACCTGCCCATCCGCTACGCGGACGTGGAGGTGGTGAAGAGCGCGGGGAACGTGGTCCTGGCCACCGGCTCCACCGACGGCGACGGCAACTACAGCATCCCGGTCACCGGTCAGACCGGGAGCCTCAATCTCTACGTGCGGTGCCTGAGCGCCACCGACAACCAGGCGAGCTACCACATCAAGGTCGTGGACACCTTCACCCGGAGCGGGGGGACGGTGGACCTGTCCGGCTCCTCCATCCACGCCATCACCACGGGCACCGTGAACCACGACACGGCCATGAGCCCCCTGGCCATGGGCGACTACCTCATCGAGGACACCACCGGCTACGGGGTGGCCCAGGCCTTCAACATCCTGGACGACGCGGTGGACGCCTTCGACTACCTGGCCGACCCCTCGGGGATCGGCCGCTATCCGGATCCCTCGGAGTTCCTCGTCTACGGCTTCGATCCCCCCGGCGGCTCCACCGGATCCAACTACTTCTGGCACGGGATCTTCATCACCGCCAACACCTCGGTCGGCGGGAGCGGGGACACCGACGGCTGGGCGGACGCGGTGATCCTCCACGAGACCGGCCACTGGGCGGACGACATGTTCGGGCGGGACGACAACCCGGGCGGCGCCCACTACATCGGGGACAACCAGCAGGATCCGCGGCTCTCCTACGGCGAGGGGTATGCCACCTTTTTCTGCGCCCAGGTGCGGGAGTTCCGGGCCGCGCGCCTGAACCTCCTGAGCCAGCCGGTGGACGACCACGTGTCCATCTACGCCGATCTGAGCGTCCCTCCGGCGGTGGGGAATCCGGGCGGGCTGGAGTTCGCCTACGACTTCGAGACCGGGCTGTTCGACACCGGGGAGCCGATCGGGCAGATCGGGAGCGCCAACGAGACCAACGTGACCTCGGCGCTCTGGGACCTGGTGGACGGAACCACCACCCCGGACGAGTCCCCGGGGTCGGACGACGAGCCCGGGGACGACACCGGGGCCCTGTCCTGGGACGTCATCCGGAACTACATGACCACCCAGAGTCCGCCGGACTGGATCACCGTCGAGGACTTCTACACCGGTTGGTTCGTCCGCCACGGGAGCGGGTTCATGCAGACCGAGATCGATTCCGCCTTCATCGGCCTGGGCGGGATGCCGTTCCGCCCCGACGCCTTCGAGCCGGACGGCACCCTCCAGCAGGCGGCGGCGGGGTCGGTCCACACCTACGTCTCCATCCCCGGCGGGGGCGTGGTCCTGAACGAGGTCGAACTCGGCAGCCCGGACGCGGTGGAACTCCTGAACGTGGACACCCTGGCCGTGAGCCTGACCGGCTGGGAGATCACCGGCGAGCGGAATGCCACCACCCCGGCCACCTACACCCTGCCCGCGTTCACCCTGCAGCCGGGGGCGGTGGTGGTGGTGATCGAAGGGGGAGTGGCGGCGGACAACAGCGCGGGGATCCTGCACGCCGAGGGGCTCAACTGGGAGTGGGCCAACGGGCTGGAGGGGGCCTGCAGCCTCCTGGACGACGTGGGCGACGGGGTAGACTTCGTGCGCTGGGACGGCGCCGAGGCCAGCACCACCCCGGTTCCCGCCGGAACCGCCTTCACCGGAAACGTGGACGGCCCGGACGCCGGCTTCACCCTGGGCCGGGATGCGGACGGAACCGACACCGACCAGGGCTCGGACTGGGGGACGGCGGCCAGCACCTTCGGTCTGCCCAACTTCCCGGACGCGGCCGACGTCCACACCATCTATCCCGCGGGGGACGTGGACGTGATCGGGCTTCCCGTCCACGCCGGAGACCTGGTGGTGGCCTGGGCCCGCGCCTTCCACTCGGCGGGGGAGCCGCGCCTGGAACTGCTGGGCCCGGGCGGCGACCTTCTGGGAATCGAGGAGGCCACCTATGGGCTCGCCTCCCTGGCCCAGGTCCAGTTCCTGGCCCAGAGCGACACCACCTACTACGCTCGCCTGAGCCACGAGGGAACCTACACCGACTTCGCCACCTTCGACGTGCGGCTCTACGCCCGGCCGGTGAGCCGGGTGCTGAACCCTCCCACCGGGGTGCTGGCCGTGCCCTGGAACCAGAGCGACACCGAGGACACGGTACGGGTGACCTGGCTGAACGGCGGGGCCTACGACCAGATCGCGGTCTTCCGCGACGGCCTCCTGCGGGCCAGCCTGGTCGGCGGCACCACTTCCTTCACCGACGTGGTGGCCCGGGGGGAGCACTCCTACGGCGTCCTGGGGGTGGTCGGGGGGATGCAGAGCGCCCAGAGCCTGGCCCACGCCTTCGCCGGGCTCCTGAGCTGCCACCTGGAGGACGGGCTGGAGAGCGGGACCGCGTCCTTCCTGCTGGATGCGCCCTGGGCCCGCACCTCCAGCCTGGCCGACAGCGGGAGCTGGTCCCTGACCGACAGCCCGGGCGGGAACTACGGGGACGACGTGGACGTCTCGGCCCGGATCCTGGCCCCGGTGGACATCGTGGCCTGGCCCATCCTGGAGTTCGATCACATCTGCATCACCGAGGCCACCTACGACTTCGGAATCGTGGAGGTCTCCACCGACTTCGGAAACCACTGGATCGAACTCGCCCGCTACGACGACGACGACTATCCCGGGTGGAACGACCACAGCGCCGACCCCGGGGACTGGGAGCACGAGAGCCTGAGCCTGGCCCAGTTCGCCGGGAAGAAGGTGGAGATCCGCTTCCGGCTGCTGACCGACGGCTACGTGAACGAGGACGGGTGGTACCTTGACAACGTCCGCATCTCCGATCCGGGCTGCGACGGCGTGACCGGGGTGGAGCCCGAACCGCCGCCGCCGGTGACCCCGATCCTGCGCCTGGTCGGCGGCAATCCCTTCCGTGGATCGCTCCGCCTGGCCCTGGCCGCGCCGGCCGGCTCCCGGGCCCGGGTCGAGGTGTTCGACACCCTGGGCCGCCGGGTGGCCCTGGTCTTCGAGGGGGTGGTTCCCGGCGAGGGGACGGAGGTCCGGTGGGACGGCCGGGACCGTCTGGGCCGTCCGGCCGCCGCCGGCGTGTACCTGCTCCGCGCCGCCACCCCCGCCGGCAACGCGGTACAGCGGGTGGTGAAGCTCCCCTAGAGCCGGTCCCGTCGGGCCCGCGACCGCTCCCGGCCGGGGTTTCCCGTACGCCTGGGGAGCCGGCCCATCCTCTTTCAAGCCAACCCGATGGCGGGTCGTCCCCGGCGCCCCCTTCCCCCTCAAGCGCCCCCTTTCCGGAGCCGATACCGGTACCAGAACCCTGACCTCCGGGAGGCCTTTCCATGGCTCGTGACCCCGTTCTGGATCCCTCCGGGCTGGCCCGCGCCACCGAGCGTCTGGCCGCCCTCGTTCCCGGCTATTCCGGTTACAAGGCGCGCGAAGCGGCCCGCGAGGAAGACCGCGCCATCCGCGAGGCGGTGAGCCGGGGCTTGGGCCTGGCCATCGGCCGGCTGGAGCGCGCGCTCAAGCGCTCGATCCGCTCCCTGCCTCCCGACGCGGTGGAGGAGGCGGACACCGTGCTCCGCGCCCTCGGCCGCCACCGCGATCGCATCCGGTTCGCCCCCGGCGGCTACGCCTCCCTGTTCTCGCGCAAGGCGATCCAGGAGTCCACCCTGGAGGCGCTGGTCACCCTGGACGCTTCCCTGTGGGCGTCGCTCGAGGCGCTGGACCGCGCGGCCGCGGCCTGGGACGAGGCCAGCCGCCAGGAACCGTCCGAATGGCCCGGCGAGGCCGTGACCCGGGCTCTCTACGCGCTGGAGGAGACCCTCGACGAACGGGAGTCCCTCCTGAGGAGCTGACCATGTCCTTCCTTCTCAACGTCATCCAGGCCCACGACCCCACCGGCAAGGAGATGGTGCGCCGCGTCCCCGAGGATGGGACGGCCGACATCACCCTGGGCTCGGTGTGCGTGGTGGAGGAGTCGCAGATCGCCGCCTTCTACCGGGACGGCAAGATCCTGGATCTCCTGGGGCCGGGGCGGCACGTGCTGTCCACCCTGAACCTCCCGGTGCTGTCCAAGGTCCTGGGGCTGGCCTACGGGGCCAAGAGCCCCTTCACCGCCGCCGTGTACTTCGTGAGCCAGAAGGTGTTCACCGGCATGCGCTGGGGCACCCGGCAGCCGGTGGCCTTCCGGGACAAGGAACTGGGCGTGGTGCGACTCCGGGCCCACGGGGCCTTCGCCATGCGGGTGGCCGATCCCGCGCTGTTCCTGAACACCGTGGTCGGGACCCAGGGGATCGTGAACACCGGTGATCTCGAGGACTACCTGAAGGACGTGATCGTCTCCCGGCTCAACGACCTGATGGGGGAGCGGCTGACCAGCCTGCTCGATCTCCCCGCCCTCTACAACGAACTCGCCACCGAGACCCGGCTGGAACTCAAGCAGGACTTCCTGCGGCTGGGCATCGATCTCATCGACTTCTTCATCACCAGCGTGGTCCCGACCGAGGAGGTCCAGAAGGCCCTGGACGAGCAGGCCGGGATTCGCGCGGTGGGGAACCTGGACGCCTACCTGAAGTTCCAGGCCGCGCGCGCCCTGGGCCGTCCCACCGGGAACGGCGAAACGGCCAACCCCGCGGTGGCCGGCATGGGCATGGGGGTGGGAGCGGGCATGGGCCTCATCCTGCCCCAGGCGCTCCTGGGCCAGAACCGGGTGCTCCCGGGCGCACCGTGCCCGCGTTGCGGGGCGGCCTGGGAAACCGGCCCCGCCTGCGTCGGGTGCCACAAGGAGATGCCGGCGGGAGCCGCCTTCTGCCCCCATTGCGGGCTGGCCCAGCCCAAGGAAAACAGCGGTTCCGGCTAAGCGCCCGGTCATGACGTCCCGCCGTGACGGCGATCCGGCACCGGAGGCCGCCCTCCTTCGCTTCGAATGCCCACGGTGCGCGGGGACGATCCACGCCCTCCGCGACGTCTCTGCGGTGGCCTGCACCTTCTGCGGGGGACGGTTCTTCGTCGGGGACGCCGGGGACGTGGGCTGGATGATGGAGCCCCGGGTGCCGCTGCCGGAGCTGGCCGAGGCCGCCCACCGCCACCTACGCGAGACCCGGCGCCGCATCACCCGTCTCGAGCCGCCCCAGGGCCTGTTGCTCCCGGTGTACTGGGCTCGCGGGGTGCGGCTGGAATGGGCGCTCCTGCCGCCGCCGGAGCCTCCCGAACCCAGCCCCCCGGCCCCCGGACCGGCCATCCCCTGGGAAGCGGTCTTCGAAACCACGGTCTACCGGCGCGCGGTGGCCGCCCATCCCCTGGCCGCCCGGCTGGCCGGGGTGACCACGCGCCTCGACGCCGGCGTGCTGGTGCCGCTGGATCCCGACCGCCTGCCCGAGGGATACCGTCCCCTGGTCGCGCCCCTCTCCCGCGAGAGGGCGGAGGCGGAGGTGGCCCGCTGGCAGGAAGGGCGGGCACACCGGCAGGCGGGACGCGGCATCGCCCTGGCCGGGGTCAACGCCCGGCACCGGATGAACCGGGTGGCCATGCCGGCCGCGCTGGTTCCCTTCGCCTTCCGCAGCCGCGACCGGGGCGCGGTGCTGGTGGATGCGCTCTCCGGACGGGTGCGGGCCGTCCTGGAAGGGGACGCCCTCCCGGTCCCGGGCGAGATCGCGGGCCCCGGGAGGATGACGGCTCCGGCCGAGGTGCTCCTCCCGCTGGAGTGCGCGTGCGGCTGGGAACTCTCGCTGCGGGAACGGGACGCCCTGCAACCCTGTCCCCACTGCGGGGCCTGCTGGGAACTGTCCGGCCGCCGCCGCCGCAATGTCCGGCAGTGGGTCCTGGAGTCGCCGGAACCCGCCGCCTGCTGGTTGCCCTTCTGGATCTTCGGCGAGGGGGGAGGGGAGGACGCCCCGCCGGCTCCGGCGGTGGTCGTCCCCGCCTACCTGGGCCGGCACCCGGTGCCCCAGCTGCATCTGGCCGCGCGCCTCTGCCGCAGCTTCCCCGGTGAGGGATGGAGCGCCGACTGGGGGGACCGCCACGCCGGGGCGGCCATGGGCAGCGAGGAAGGGCGGGCCTGGCACTGGGCGGTGACCGGCGCCCTCTCCCGGGAAAACCTGGCCGCCTTCCGCCGGTTCCTGGATGCGCCGCCGGCCGCGGCGCCCGAGCCCTCCGGGCTGGGGTGGATCCCCTTCCTCCGGGCCGGGGGCGACCTAGCCGAGCCCCGGTCCGGAGCCCGGGTCCGGGAGGCCGGAACCCGCCCCTGGCGGCTCCCCCGGGCGGCCTGAATCGGCGGCACCATGTTTATAATTAATTATAAATAAATAAATTACACGAATCGGCAACCCCCCCGCGTCCCCCCGCGTATCTCCTTGTAGGTGCAGTATCAAAGAAGTATCATAGTGATATCAGCCTGGACG
>Ga0307424_1000419_pt1 | contig 22686 bp, 15 predicted proteins | sample SalMarWE160320MG_FD_202157 | JGI IMG/M metagenome (GOLD analysis project Ga0307424, IMG submission 202157) | Salt marsh sediment microbial communities from the Plum Island Ecosystem LTER, Massachusetts, United States - WE1603-20 | ecosystem: Environmental > Aquatic > Marine > Intertidal zone >... | reverse complement strand
CTGCTCGTGGACCATCTCGTCCGTCACCGGCTTCACCGTGCGAGCGACCTTGAACCCGCCCACGCGCTTGAGATCCAGCTCGGGCTTCAGCTCCACGTGCAGCTCGAACGTGAGCGGGGTGCCGCTCTCGAACTTGAGGTCGTGGATGTGCGGGTCGGCGAGCGGTTCCAGTTTTTCCTGGTCGAGCGTCACCTTCCAGCTCTCCGAGATGACCTCGCGCAGCACCTGCTCGCGGATCGCGTCGGCGTAGCGGCGGCGCACGACCGGGAGCGGTGCCTTGCCTTTGCGGAACCCCGGCAGCCGAGCCCGTTTGGCGAACTCGCTCGCCGCGTGGGTCTCCGCCCGGGCGATGCGGTCCGGGGTGACCTCCACGCGGAAGCTCGCCTCTCCGGGCGCTTCCTTGGATTTGGTGATCAGGATGCCTTCGGTACTCGTCTCCGCCATTCAGCCTCCGTCAGTGGCAGGAAACTAACCCCGGGGGGAGATGGGTGGGACGGGAGGGAGGGCAGTCAGGGCAGTGAAGGCAGACCCTCTACTTACACGGCAGGAAGCGGACGGCTGTCTCCAGCTCGGTCAGCACCTGGGCCAGGGCCCGGACGGTCTCGTCCACGTCCTCGGCCGACGTGGAGTGGCTCAGGGAGAAGCGTACGGCGCAGTGGGCGTCGGCGTCGCTCCGGCCCATGGCCAGCAGCACGTGCGTTGGCTCGGGGGAGCCGGATTTGCAGGCGGAGCCTGAGGAGAGCGAGATCCCGTGCTGGTCGAGGGCTACGACGAGGGACTCTCCCCGGAGGCTGGGCAGCGTCAGGTTCAGCGTATTCGGCAGCCGGGTGGTGGGATGCCCGTTGAGCACGGCCGTTGGCACCAACGTGCGGATACCCGCCTCGAGCCGATCGCGCTGGCGCGCGACCCCCGCCGCACCACGGACGGCCGAGCGGCCTAATTCCGCGGCCTTCCCGAATCCCACGATCGCGGGGACGTTCTCGGTCCCAGCCCTGAGGCCGCTCTCCTGCTTGCCGCCGTGGATCAGCGGCTCGAGCCGGATGCCCTTCCGCACGTAGAGCGCGCCGATGCCCTTGGGGCCGTGGAGTTTGTGGGCGGACAGGCTGAGCAGGTCCACGCCCAGCTCCTCGACATTCACCTCGATCTTGCCAGCCGCCTGCACGGCGTCCGTGTGGAACGTGACGCCGCGCTCGTGCGCCACCGCGCACAGCTCCGCGACGGGCTGGATGGTGCCGACCTCGTTGTTGGCCATCATCAGGGACACGAGGATCGTGTCGTCGCGGAGCGCCCGCCGGAGATCGTCGGGGGCGATCAGCCCGTCCCCGTTCACCGGGAGACAGGTGACCTCGTATTCCAGGCGCTCCAGGAACCGGCACGTCTGGAGCACGGCCGGGTGCTCGATCGTGCTCGTGATGATGTGGGCCCCTTCGCTCCGGCGGGCGAAGGCAACGCCCTTGATGGCCAGGTTGTCCGCCTCGGAGCCCCCGCCCGTGAACAGGATGCGGCGGGGCCGCGCGTGCAGCAGCGCGGCCACCTGACTGCGGGCCGTGTCCACCGCCTCGCGGGCCTGTCGCCCGACGCCGTGGATGCTGGAGGGATTCCCGTGCGCGGCCTCGAGATAGGGGAGCATCGCCTCGCGCACGGCATCCGCCACCCGCGTGGTGGCGTTGTTGTCGAGGTAGATCCGCCGAACCGGCGCCGGCGGCTTCGTCGTCTGCACGACCACCGGACCGCACGCCGCGGCCGTGTCGGCCTGTGCGGTGCGCCGGGTCTTCGCCGTACCCTGCTCGACCTTGACGACGTTGCAGAGCAGCGCCTTGTAGACCGGGAAGCCCGAGATCTCGTCGTAGTTTCCGAGATCGGTCAGCTCGTTGACGTTCCACTCGCGCCACGCCTTCGGTCCCACCGGACCGCCACCGCCCATGTTGCACTCGACGGCGCCCGCGACGATATCGCGCGTGATCCGAGCCCGGAACGGCACGCCCCCCCGCGGCGTGCGCACCTCCACGAGGTCGCCGCTCGTGATGCCGCGCGCCTCCGCGTCCAAGGCGTTCATCTCGACGGTGGGTTCAGGATTGTCCTTCACCAGGCCGCGGATCCCGTGGTGCTGCGAACGGAAGTCCGTGTGCGGGCGTGCCCCCGAGTTGAAGACCAGCGGGTACTGCGTCGCCGTCTGAGGGTTGGCGCGCGGTCCTTCCGTGGGCTCCACGTACTTGGGCAGCGGCTCGTAGCCGTACTCCTCGAGCGTGGTGGACCAGATCTCGAACTTGCCCGTCGGCGTGTCGAACCCCGGTTGGCCGTCCGCCCGCAGGCCGCCCTTCTCCCACTTCTTGTACTCCATCATCGGTGTCGGGAGCTTCACCCAGCCGCCCGCCGCCTTCACGTCCTCGAGCGTATAGCCCGAGCCCTCGAGGGCGAACCGGATCAGGGCGTCCTCAGTCTGCGGATACAGGTGCCCATAGCCGAGCCGATTCGCCAGCTCCGCCATGATGAGGTAGTCGTTGCGCGCCTCGCCCACCGGCTCGACTACCTTCTTCCGCAGGCGGAAGATCGGGCCGTAGGTCATGTACGAATCGATCTCGAACATCGTCGTGGCCGGCAGAATGACGTCGGCGTAGGCCGAGTCGGCGGTGAGCTGCCGGTCAATGCAGACCAGGAAGTCCAGCTTCGAGAGGGTCTCACGCCAGATGGGCGTCTGTGGCCACGAGGTGAGCAACGACGCGCCGTGCACGATCAGCCCGCGGATCCGATAGGGGTCGGCCTCCAGCACGGACTTCACCAACCCGCTGGCGTGCGATTCCCCCCGGTAGTTCGAGTAGATCGGGAACTTCTGGCGGGCGACCGCAAGGTCGAGATCCGGATTGGGCTGGTTGCACGAGCGGTTGATGGGGAAGTGCGAGTCGAGCATGGCGAGCCCGATCCCGCCCGGCGCGTCGAGATGGCCCGCGAGCGCGAACAGCGTGTGCACCGCGCGGATGGCCTGGATACCGCTGTTTGAGTACTCGAGTCCGGTATACATGACCGGGCACGCACCCGTGGCGTGCGCGATCCGCCGCGCGAGCGAACGGACGGTGTCGGCCGGAACGCCGGTGATCTCCTCGACCACGTCCGGACGAAAGTGCTGCGTGTAGGTGCGCAACTCGTCGAACCCATGGCACCATTGCTCGGCGAACGGCTCGTCGTACAGCTCCTCGTCGAGCAGCACCTGGATCAAGCCCAGGGCCAGCGCGCCGTCCGTCCCGGGGCGGATCGGGATCCAGTCGGCGCCGGTGCGCTTGGCGGTGTCCGTGTGCCGCGGGTCGATCACGACGATTTTGGCGCCCCGCTTGGCGGCCGCTTCCAGGCGGTGCATGTCCAGCGGTGGGGAATCGGTCGCCGGGTTGGCGCCCCACACGATCAGCAGCTCGGCGTTCTCCACGTCCGTGAACATGTTCACGAGCATGCGGCCCATGGTGACGTGCGGCGCGATCATCGCGAACGACACGTAGCACAGCGCGCCCACGCCCATCGTGTTGGGGGAGCCGAAGGGGAACAGCACGTTGGACGCCGAGGAGACCGCGACGCCCTTGGGCTGGAACATGTCGCACAGGGACAGCTCGAACGCGCCCCGACCCGTGTAGATGGAGACGGCCTCCGGTCCCGATTCCGCCTTGATCCTGTTGACGTTCTCGGCGATCAGGTCGTAGGCCTCGTCCCACGAGATGCGCGTGAACTCGTGCGAGCCCTTGGGCCCCACGCGCTTCATCGGATACTTGAGGCGGTGCTCAGAGTGGACGATCTCGGGCGCATGCGTCCCGCGCCGGCAGATCATGCCAAGCGGATGTCCGGTGTCCTGCCGGATGTCCACGAGCTGGCCGTCCCGCACGCCCACCTCCACCCAACACCCCGCGGGACAGATGCCGCAGATACCCTTGGTCCAGGTCTTGGCGTCACGCGCGGCCTTCTCGTCGGTCAGCGGGGCGGTTGGAGGTGGCATGACCATTCCGGGGCTCCGTGGCGTGAGGCAGCGGCCGGTGGGTGAACGGCGTCGGCCCGTGGGATCACCAGCGCCGCGACTGGGACGGGCGCTGGGGACGGGACGGCTGTGGGAAGGTACTCGGAAATCGTGTGGGGTGAGGGGAGGTGTGGTCTCTGGGCCGGGGGGCTCTGGATGGGCGGGAGGAGCGGGAGGGGCGCGATGGGCCAGGATTCCCGCGCACGTCCCGTCCCGCTGCTCCCGCCTCTCCCGCCGATGCCGATCTATCCCATCGCCTCCCTAAAACGTCACCTGCCGATCCGCCCCCGTGGCCAGGGTGCGGATCCACAGTCGTGACTCGTCGACGGTGATGGGAGGGTCTGAGCCCGAGACCTCGGCTGTGCGCATGAACCGCGCGTAGACGAACTCCGCGCCGTTCGGGGTCCAGCCACCGGGGAACGACATGAAGGCCGTTGAGAACGACACGGGCGCTCCGCCGCCGGCGGGGACGAGGCAGACGCCCAGGCATCCACGGTCGGCGTCGGGCTCCGTGAGGTAGGCGACCGTTGCCCCGTCCGGCCGCCACGTGGGCTCATAGCCGTAGCCCAGCGTGTCGAGCAGCAGCCCCGTGGTATCCATCACCGCGATCACGTACGGCGCGACGTCACCCGGGCGCCGGCGTTCCACCGCCACCGCTGCACCGTCCGGGCGCCACGCCGAGTGCCGGCCGGGCCCGACGGCGTGGGCATTCGCGATCGTGCCGTTCCGCCAGTCGCCGATCCAGAAGGTGCTCACGGTATCCAGGCCGGGGTCGTCCTGGTACCGGGTCTCCCAGGCGAAGCGTGAGCCGTCCGCCGAGAAGGCGGGCCAGCGAAACCCCGGCGCTGCGTTCCCCCCCCCTCCGAGGCGACGCACGCCACCGCCATCGGGTCCCATGATCCAGAGGGCGGGTTCTGTTTCGTTCGTCCCGCGCGTGGAGAACACGATCGAGTCGGTCTGGGGATCCAGGTCGAGTCCTGCGAGAATCGCCTCGGCGAGCAGGGTCACCTGGCCGCTGGCGAGGTCCACGCGGTAGATACCCGGCGTCGCTCCCGGACGCTCGTCGTGGCGATAGTAGACGACGCTCTTGGCGTCGGCGGTGAAATGCGCGTGGCGATCGCGGTCGACGAGCTGGATGGTCGGGGCGATCGAGTTGTTGCCGCAGGCGAACACGGTGAGGAGCAGCGCGGCCAGTAACGGGCGACTGCGCGGCATCGCCGAGGTCGCGGCGCCGCGGCCACCCCGGCCGATTTCGCGGTTCACTCCATTGCGGTCGGCGAGCGCTGCCTTGAGCCGGTCCAGCATTCCGGGCATAGGCCCCCCTGGTTTGCCTCCCGCTTGCTACGATAGGGCGCGGTGCTCGAATCGGCCAGAGATGGACGGTCCGACAGGCTGGGACAACGGTCATCGCCCCCCCACCTTGCACGCTCCGCGAGAAACGGGAATATTCGCGCCCCAGCTACGGCCACGCTGAAGCCCCAGCCCTTCAAGCGAGGTACACGGAGTGCCATTCTTGCTGTTGCTCACCGCGCTCGCGGGGACCTTCCCCGTGGGCGCATCCGCCGTTGCGCACCACCAGCCCCAACTCACGATCCGTCCGGCCGTGGTCGGCGACCCGCTGACCCCGCCGTCGGTGCTGGCGAACGAATCCCGTGAACCGCACACCGTCGAGGTGACGCTCACGGCGGCCGTGGCGCGCCTCGCGTTGAGGCCCGGTGTCGAGACGGAGGTGTTCGCGTACAACGGTCAGGTACCGGGACCAACACTGGAGGTGTGGGAAGGCGACCGGGTGATCGTCCACTTCAAGAACGAGCTGCCCGAGCCGACGACCATCCATTGGCACGGCATTCACCTGCCGTTCCATGCCGATGGCAGTCCGTTCGATCCCGTGAAGCCCGGCGGGCAGCTCGACTACGTCTTCACGGTCAAGCGCGGCACCGCCGGCACCTACTGGTATCATCCCCATCCCGACCAACGCGCCGGTCCCGAGGTCGCCAGGGGACTCTTCGGGGCGATCATCGTCCGCGCGGCCGATGACCCCTTGCGCGGCCTGGTGACCGAGAAGCTGCTGATCCTGCATGACAACCGGTTTCGCCCCGACGGCTCGGTGGACCTGCCGGACCCGGACTCGCCCGCCGGGCGCCGCGACTTCGAGAACGGGCGCGAAGGGGACGTGCTGTTCGTCAACGGGCAGGTCATGCCGGCGATCCGGATCCGCGCCGGCGAGGTGCAACGCTGGCGGGTGATCAACGCGTCCGCCGCGCGCGTGTACAAACTTGCGATCCCGGGTCACACGTTCCTGCACGTGGGGAGCGACGGCGGCCTGTTCGAAAAGCCGGTCGAGTCCGGCGAGATCGTCGTAGCCAACACGGAGCGGGTCGAATTGCTCGTGCGTGGGACCGGGCGGACGGGCGAGCGGGACACGCTCGAAGACCTGCCGTACAACCGCTACATCCCCCAGACTCGGCCGGCCGATTGGGACAGCACCCGCAATCTGCTGACGCTCCAATACACGGACGATTCACCGGTGGCGCCGGTCACGCTGCCGGCCACGTTGCGAGCGGTTGCCTGGCTCGACACGACGGCGGTGACGGCGCGCCGCGTGTTCGCGCTCTCGCAGGGGTTCATCAACGGAAAGACGATGGACCTGCACCGTGTGGACGTGACGGTGCCGCTGGGCGCGACCGAGGTCTGGGAGATCGAGAACCTGGTGGGCATGGACCACCCGTTCCACCTACACGGGTTCCGGTTCCAGGTGTTGGATCGCGACGGCGTACCCGAGCCATACCCCAGTTGGAAGGACACGGTGAACGTGCCGAAGCACGAGACGGTGCGCCTGATCGTGCAGTTCGACGACTACCCCGGGTTGTGGATGTTCCACTGCCACATCCTGGACCACGAAGACGCCGGCATGATGGGCGTTCTCCAAGTCAAGTGAGGGAACACGAATATGGAGCGAGGCTCGAGCAGGTGGATCCGTCCGACCGTGACGTTGGCAGCGATCGGGGTGGTGGTAGGTGTCGTGGCAGCCTTCTCCGGTACCCCGGCAGACATCCACGGCGGTCAGGTGAATCAGGCGACGGTGCTCCGGGGTCGCCAGCTGGTGATCGAGCATGACTGCGGCGAATGCCACGGCGGCGTCGATCCCGCGTCGGACGGCTGGCTCACGGGCTACACCGGCAAGGCGCCTCCCGAGATCCAGGATTTCCACGTCGGTCCGTTCCACACCTACGCGCGAAACCTGACGCCGGACGACGTCACGGGCCTCGGCCGCTTCAGCGAGCGGCAGATTTTCAACGCGCTGCGCTACGGTCTGCGCCCGGGCGACACGCCGGACCTCGATATCACATCGAGCACGCCGGGCCAGGGCAACTTCCCGGAGCACCCCACGTACCTGGCTCCGCCGATGCCGTGGCCGTCGTGGCGCCACATGTCCGATGCAGACCTGTGGGCCATTGCCGCCTATCTGAAGCACGGCGTCAAGCCGGTGCGGCATCGGGTACCTGACAGCGAGGGGCCGCCCGATTTCTGGGCCAGCGCGTATACCGCCGATGCCATCGGGACCTATCCGGCCGCCGCGTTCCCCACCGCGAACGAGACGATGCCGCCGAAGGGCGCCGTTGACATGCAGAAGGTGCTCCGCGGTCGCCAGGTGGTGGTCGAACATGCGTGCAGCGAATGTCACGGAGGCATGGACAATCCGGCGGCAGAAGGCTGGCTCGCCGGCATCACCGGTCCGGACCAGGAATTCCTGGTGGGCCCGTGCGCGGCGGATTCCACGGCCACCCCATGCTTCCATGCCCGCTCGCGCAACCTCACGCCGGACGCCGCGACCGGCGTCGGGCGCTACAGCGAGCGACAGATCTTCAACGCGCTACGCTACGGGTTGAGCCCGAGGGAGACGCCGGACGTGGAGATCACGTCGAGCACCCCCGGTCAAGGAAGCTTCCCGGCGCACCCGACGTACCTCTCGGTGGTGATGCCGTGGAGGGCCTGGCGCCACCTGTCCGATGCGGACCTGTGGGCGGTCGCCGCGTACCTCAAGTACGGCGTCAAACCGGCGAACAACCACGTGGCGGACAGCGACGCGCCACCGGATAGCTGGGCCAGCGAGAATACGGTCGAGAAGATTGGGACGTATCCGGCGCCGAAGTTCCCGACGGCGCATGAAGTGGGGGGCTGAGGGCGCTTGCGTCCTCGTACGCGGTGAGCATCACGACGGGGAAGGCGGTCGCGCGGTCGGGCAGAGTGTGTCTCGAGGCGGTTCCGTCGGTCGGGCATTCTGCCCTCCGTGGTTTGCCTCCCGCTTGCTTACGATAGAACGTGGAGCGCGGATCGGTCAGGGAAAGGCGGTCGGGCGATTCGTCCTACCGCAGCCCGCTGTTCTCCTGCTGCCACACTTTGATCTCACGTCGTCAGCCTGCCCACCGCCTCCACGATCCGCCCGACATTCGGCAGTGCCTCGGCCTCGAGATCGCGAGCATAGGGGAGCGTGTCATCCAGACAGACCCGCGCGAACTGCGGCGTCAGGCCGGCCTCGAGCGTGACGGCGGCGACCTCACCCGCCAGTCCGAAGGACGCATAGTCCTCGTCCACGACGAGGAGTCGGTTGGTGCGCTCCACGGAGCTGACGATGGTCTCGCGGTCGAGCGGTCGCAGCGACCGAAGGTCCACGACCTCGCACGAAGCGCCGTCGTTTGCGAGACGCTCCGCCGCTTCCAGTGCGCGGTGCACGCCCACCGCGAGCGAGACGATCGTGACATCGTTGCCGCTCCGTCGCACCGCCGCTCGACCGAACGGGACCATCGTGCCGCGTGCAACATCGCCGTGCGCTCCCGCCGGCGGCACGTCAAACGTCACGGTCTCTCGCGATCCGCGCCCGAGGAATTGGAGCCACTCCGCGGATAGGAGTTTCGGCTCGAACAGGACGACGGGACCGTCGTGCTCGAGCGCCGTGGCCGTGAGCCCGTACGCGTCCCACGGGGTGGATGGTACGACGACGGTGAGCCCCGGAATCGCGGCGAGCATACCCCACAGCGCCTGGCCGTGCTGCCCGCCGTCCCCATACCCGCCACCACTCGGCGCGCGGACCAGGACCGGACATGGCCACGTGCCGCCCGAGAACGTCGCGAGCTTGGCCATCTGGTTGAGCACCGCATCGAGCGCCACGGCGATGAAGTCCACCATGTACAGCTCCACCACCGGGCGGAGCCCGCCCATGGCGGCGCCGGCGGCCGCGCCGAGAAACGCGCCCTCGCTGATCGGTGCCGCCAACACCCGCGCTGGCCCGAATCGCGCGAACAGCGGTGCGCGCAACATGGGCGCGTCCTCGCCGATCAGCACGATCGTCTCATCCTGCGCCATCGCATCCTCGATGGCGAGATCGATGGCCCGGCCGAACGTGCACTCAGGCATCCGCGCCCCCCGGGACGTCGGCGAGTGCCACGCTCAGGGCTGCCGAGATCTCCTCGCGCACGTCCCGTTCGATGCGATCGCGCGCTGCCCGATCCGCCGCCATGGCATCGCGCGCCTTTCGGACGGGATCGCCGCGCGACTCCCGCTCCGCCCCGGCGCGCGCCTGCACCAACAGGCTCGCCATGCGGAGCATCCCGCCCGCGCGGTCGAGCACGCCACCGCCCGCCTTCGTCACGCTTCCCGCGATGTCGCCCAACGTCTCGCGTCCGTCCGCGAGCGGCCGCTTGGCCATGCGGAGCATCGGGTCGCCCAGGAAGTGGCCGTCCAGCCGCGGACAGTGCGCCAGCAGGAAGGCGGGCGCTCCCCGTTTCCGCAATTGCGCGATGAGCGCTCCGGCTTCGGCATGCACCGCGTCCACGTCCGTGCCGTCCACGGTTGCCGTCCGCCAGCCGAACGCGGTCGCGCGCGCTACCAAATCGCCGCCCATCACGTCGGCCGAGCGGGTCGTGATGGCCCACGCGTTGTCGATGCAGACCACGAGGAGCGGCAGGTCCCACGCGACGGCGAGGTTCAGCGTCTCGAGGGCCATGCCCTGGTTCATCGCCCCGTCACCGGTGAACGCGACGGCAATGCACTCGGGCCGGAGCCGCGCGGCGGCGAGCGCGAGCCCCGCGCCCATGGGGAGCGACGCCCCGACGATCCCCGAGCTGCCGGCCAAGTGATCGCGGGAGAAGAGGTGCATGTGGCCGGCGCGCCCGTGACCGAGACCGTCGGGCATGCCGAGCAGCTCGCGCAGCATCGGCACGAGCGAGACGCCGCGAATGACGAGTGGTGGTGAGCAGCGATGTGCGAGGGCGAGCCCGTCGCCGTCACGCAGGTGGGTGACGACGCCGGCGGCCACGGCTTCCTCGCCGGTGCCGAGGTGCATCTCGCCGCTGACGAGCCCGCGCAGCCACAGGTCGGCGACGGCCGTTTCGTACGCTCGGGCCCGCAACATCTGGTGGTAGAGGTCGGCGCGCATGGTGTCGTTCCCAGGATAGATGATGACACCGACGGTGGCCAGGGGATTCAGCGCTTTCGCGCGCATCGCCGTGCGGTGTCACCTACGGCAGGGCGGCCGGGAGCCGTCAGTGTGCTCAACCAGGGTGGCGCAGGAGCCGCCCCCAACGAATCGCGGTCAGGAAAGGCAGCGGGTGCCAGCTCGACGGGTCGTAGGAGAAGTAGATGAAGAGGACGGGTCCCTTGATGCTCTCGCGCGGCAGGAACCCCCAGAAGCGGGAGTCGACCGATTCGTCCCGGTTGTCTCCCATGACGAAATAGCTCCTCGCCGGCAGGACCAGGGGGCCCCAATCCCTGAGGCCCGGGACGTAGGCCGAGTCGGTGCCGATCAGGTGGGGGCGCTGCCACTGGAGGACGGTGCCGAGCACGTGGCTGGGGATCGCGCTTTGCGGGTCCCGGTGCTGAGCATAGGGCTCCGGGACGTAGCGGCCGTTGCGGAACAGCGAATCGTCCCGCATCGCCAGCGTGTCGCCGGGGACACCGATCAGTCGCTTGACCACGTCCACCTTCGGCTCGATCCCGAGCTCGGCGGCGAAGGCCACCCGAACCGGTGAGTAGAACACGACGAGGTCGTCGTGGCGCGGCTGGCGGAAGGCCGGGAAGCGGAACCCGATGAGCGGCACCCGCGAGCCGAAGACCGCCCGGTTCACGAACAGCATCTCGCCCGGCAGGAGCGTGTTCTCCATGGATCCCGAGTTGATCCGGAACGACTTCACCAACATGGATTGGATCACGAACCAAATGAGGAGCGCGATCGCAATCGACTTGACCCACTCTACGAGCGCCCGCTTCGGCGGGCGGGTCCGCGGCGGGTCCGCGACCGTTGGCGGGTTCCCCTGGTTCTTCGTCTTGCTCCTCGATCGACGGCTCATCGGTCTCCTCTTGCTGCCACGTACGCTACGCGGTTTTGGGTGGTGGGCGCTATCCCGTGACCGCGGTTCGGCTCGGCCGGCAGTGAAATGATGCACAACCGCGTCGTCGCGGTTGGGTCGTGGAGATTCCGGCTGCCATCTTGGGCGGGAGGAGCGGGAGGAGCGGGAGGAGCGGGATCGGTGGGATGTCAGCGCGCGTTCCATCCGGTGTTGTCCCGCTGCCGTCAGACCCTAGCGAAGATCGCCCCGCGTAATGGCACCTTGCCGACAAGTAGATTGCCCCATGGCCCAACCCACCCCCACCGCTGACTCCGTCCTCCGCGACGTCTTCGGCTTCGAGACGTTCCGGCCGGGCCAGCGCGACGTGATCGACGCCGTCCTCGCGGGCCGGGACTGTATTGCGGTGATGCCGACCGGCGCCGGCAAGTCACTCACGTTCCAGGTTCCGGCCCGGCTGGTCCCCGGAACTGTCCTCGTCCTGTCGCCCCTCATCAGTCTCATGAAGGACCAGGTGGACGCGCTGAACGTCCTGGGCTTCCGCGCAACGGCCATCAACTCGTCACTGGAACACGACGAGTGGCGCCAGCGGGTGCGCGGGCTCGAGCGCGGCGAGTACGAGCTGGCGTACATCGCGCCGGAAGCGTTGGACGGACGGCTGCGCGACCGGCTGCGCGCCTGTCCCGTGTCGCTCGTGGTGGTGGACGAAGCCCATTGCATTTCCCAATGGGGCCACGACTTCCGGCCCGCGTACCGTCGACTTCAGGGTCTGCGCTCGGAGCTGGGCGACGTACCGGTCTTGGCGCTCACCGCCACCGCCACGCGCCGAGTGGCCCGCGACATCATCCGCCAGCTCGGCATGCGGAAGCCGGCTGGATACAAAGGATCGTTCTTCCGGCCCAATCTGCGCATTGCCTGTCGCAAGAAAGGTGAGGGCGACACGCGGCGCGAGCTGCTGGCGTTGATCCGGCGGCATCCGGGGGAGAGCGGCATCGTGTACTGCCTGGCCCGCAAGACGGTAGAGCAGACGGTGGCGTTTCTTCGAAGGTCGGGAATCCGCGCGGCCCCCTACCATGCGGGGATGGATCCTCCGGACCGGATCGCCAACCAGGATGCGTTCGCGCGGGACGAGGTGGATGTGATCGTGGCCACCATCGCGTTCGGTATGGGGATCGACAAGCCGAACGTGCGCTTCGTAATTCACCGCGACATGCCGGGCGACATCGAGTCGTGGTACCAGGAGATGGGCCGCGCCGGCCGGGACGGTCTGCCGAGCGAGTGCGTGCTGTTCTACTCGTGGGCGGACGTAAAGCTGCGGGAGCGGTTCCTGGACGAGCTGGAAGACGGCGAGCTGCGGCGGGAGAAGTGGCAGGCCACAACGCGACTCTACCGGCTGGTCGAGTCCGAGGAGTGCCGTCACCAGGCCATACTGACGCACTTTGACGAGCGTATCGCGCCCTGCGGTACGTCGTGCGACCGGTGCAGCGGCGTCACGGTGCAGGATCTCGTCGCCGAGGGGCGCGGCCGGCATGCGGTGGTGTCGCCGTTGGATCTCCCGAGTCGGCGTGTGCGCGGACGCGGTCGCCAAACCGGCGGCGGCGCGGCAGTGGGTGTCGCCGAAGAGAAACGGTCGCCGTCGGATCCCGTGTTCCAGAAGCTGCGCGCGCTCCGAAAGCGGCTGGCGGACGCGCAGGGCGTGCCGGCGTACGTGGTGTTCGGGGATCAGGTGCTATGGAACATGATCGACCGTCGCCCCGCGGACCGGACCGAGCTGCTAGAGGTCTCCGGTGTGGGGCCGGTCAAGGCCGAGCGGTATGGCGAGGCGTTTCTCCAGATACTACGCGAGGAGGACGGTACACCGTAGCTGCGGCCGAGTGCCCTTGCCTTGTGCTCCCGTCAATAAGCGGAAACACTCGCGCCGCACTGCTCAACGCTCTTGCATCGTGATGCACGGTCAGAACCCCACGACCTCCACGGGGGCCGACGAGTAGTCGAGCGTGCCGCGACCGAGTTGACCCGAACCGTTGTCTCCCCAACAGTACGCCACACCGGAGCTCGTGACTCCGCAGGCGTGCTCCCCTCCCGCGGCCAGGCCGATGAAGCTCAGGCTCCCGGGGAGCGCGATCGGCCTCGTGCTGTTTGCCACGGAGATGGTGCCAAGCTGGCCGCGACCGTTCGCACCCCAGCAGTAGGCGGTCCCGGCGCTCGAGACGCCGCAGGTGAAGCGGCTGCCAGCGGCAAGGTCAACGAAACTGATACTCCCTGCCACGGCGACGGGCAGGCCGCTAGGGACCGTTGAGTCATTCCCGAGTTGGCCCTGGTCGTTCTCACCCCAGCAGTAGGCGGCCCCCGACGCTGTCAGTCCGCACGTGTGCCGCGAGCCGGCCACGAGAGTGACGAATCGCATACCGTCGGAGACGGAGCTTGGCCCGAAGCCCCAGCAATACGCGGCGCCAGAGTCGGCGAGTCCGCAGGTGCCTTGCTCGAGGGCGGCGAGGACCGTGAAACTGAGGCCAGCGGCAGCGGGGGTCGGCGTCGTGCTGCTCACGCCGGAGCCGTTCCCGAGTTGGCCCCAGAAGTTGGCTCCCCAGCAGTACGCCGCCCCAGAGGTGGCGACCGCACACGTGTGCTGCGCGCCGGCGGTGATGGTGCTGAAACCCGAAGCTGCGGCGACCGAGACGGGCGTGGTGCTGTTCGTGGTAGAGCCGTTCCCGAGCTGGCCATCGTAACTGTCCCCCCAGCAGTAGGCGGCTTCGGCGTCGGTGATCCCGCAGGTGTGTCGATCGCCAAGGGAGAGGGACGCGAAGCCGCTGCTACCGGACACACCTGTGGGCGTGGCGCTGTTTGCTGACAGACCGTTGCCGAGCTGGCCGTACGAGTTGTCGCCCCAACAGTAGGCAGCCCCCGAGGCCGTGAGTCCGCAGGTGTGCGATGCGCCCGCGGCGATGCTCGATACCGAAACGCCGGAGACGGGTGCCGGGATCCACGACGCTTCACCGTTCCCGAGCTGGCCGGCGTCGTTGGAGCCCCAGCACCGCAGCGCGCCGGAGGTCGTGAGCCCGCACGTATGCGACTCCCCGGCGGCAAGAGCACTGAAGCGCAGGCTGCCGCCCGCGGCGACGGGCGTCGTGCTGGAAACCGTAGAGCCGTCACCTAGCTGGCCGCGGTCGTTCGCGCCCCAGCAGTAGGCGGATCCAGAGCTCGTGAGTCCGCAGGTGTGCCAAAGGCCGGCCGCGAAGGTGACGAATTGGAGGCCTCCGGAAACGGCGCTCGGGGTGGCGCTCTGGTTCGTCGACGCGTTGCCGAGTTGGCCGTAAGAGTTGTTGCCCCAGCAGTAAGCGGTCCCCGAGCGGGTGAGCCCACAGGTGTGCCACCGGCCGGCGGAGAGAACGGTAAACCGGAGATCTTCGGAGACGGTGACCGGCGTGGAGACTCTCGTGGTGGGGTCGCCGCCACCCTGTCCGTAGTAGTCATTGCCCCAGCAGTATGCCACCCCCAGGCCCGTGAGCCCACACGTATGTGCCTCGCCAGCGACGAGGATGCTGAAGCGCAGGCCGCCGGACACGGCCACGAGCGTGGGCCGATCCGCCGTCGAGCTGTCGCCGAGTTGACCGTACAGGTTGTCCCCCAGGCAATACGCCTCACCAGTGCTGGTGAGCCCGCAGGTATGACTACCACCGGACGTGATGGAGACGAGGGAACGGTCGCCCGCGAGTGTTGGCGCCAGCTGCGTACCGCCCCAACAGTAGAACGATCCGTCGCCGGCGAGTCCACAGGTGGTTGAATCGCCGGCGGAGAGAGCGACGAAGTCCATGTTCCCCACCACGGCAACCGGTGTTGCGCTTCCCGTCGTCGAGCCGTCGCCGAGCTGGCCGGCCGCGTTGAGGCCCCAACAGGCGGCCGCGCCCGAGGCGGATAGCGCGCAACTGTGCGCAGCACCGAGGGCGAGCGGCTGTGCTACGACATCAAGGAGACGGTAGGTGAAACATCCGGCGCACGTCGCGGTCCCGTTGGCCTCGGTGGTCACCACTACATCTCCGGCTCCGGGGCTGACCGCCGCGGGCACGGTGCCGGTGATCTCCGTCGGGCTCACCACCCGGAGGTCGCCAAGCGGGTCTCCGCTGATGGTCACGCCGGTCACATCGACGAAGCCCGTGCCGGTGATGGTGACCTGCGTGCCGCCGGTGACCAGGCCATCGGCGGGACTCACCGCCGTGACCGTGACTTCGGTCAGGGGCTTGGTTGTCTCACCGCAGCTGAGGGCCGCGGTGGCGATGGCGAGAAGACCGGCGAGCGCGAGGGTTCGCGTTGGGGCAGAGACTATCTCGAGGCCGTCCATTCGGTTGGCCAAAAGGTCCTCCGTGGTCTGCCTCCCGCTAGTGCAGGATACGCAGATCGGGCACGACGAGGCTAGTGGCGAGCATAGCTACTCAGGGTGAGGCCGCTCACTCTCGGAAACGTATCGCGGGATCTCGAATGCCGACGGCTATCCGTGCCCTCGTCATTGACAAGGTGACCATCACTGCTGCCGGGGATAAGGAAGGCAAGACGGGCAAGTCGGCGGCGGCCGAAAGAGCGGCGTCAGCACGGGGACTGCGATGTTCTGGTTCCTCCAGTAGCGGATCGGTTACCAGCCAGTGGGCTGTGCGTGCTACGGTAGGGCCGCGGTCGGCAACGGTCCGATCTCCGGCGTCTCGGCCTTCGGGTTGCCAAGGTTCGCTGTCGTTTGGGTGCTGGCGTGGCGAAACTGGCAAACGCGACGGAATCGCAAACCGTTGAGCGCAAGCTTCTGTGGGTTCGAATCCCACCGCCAGCACCGCCGCGCCATTGCGGGCCGCACCAGTCGTTCGTACGTTACACTTGGTTTGCGATTCCGCAGTCAGTTTTGCTGCGCTGAACGAGCCGGATGGCAGCAGCCGTCCGGCTCGTTCGTGTTGTCGCCTCGTCCGTTGGAGGCCTGCCCGCGATGGGCGTAGCGGCTAATCGGCTGCCGCCTGACCGCTCTTCATGCGACCGGAGGGACTCGAACCCCCACGGGTTTCCCCACAGGATCCTAAATCCTGCGCGTCTGCCAGTTCCGCCACGGTCGCGTGCGAACGCCGCTCACCTACGTTCGCGGCGTATGGTCCGCCACCGAGCACTCGGCCTCGACAGCGGGCCAACACCGCCCATGAGACTGGGTCAATCTACGGAACGGTGAACGGTTCCGCAGCAGTCGGCAACCGGTCGCATGCGGGCGCGTGATCCCTTGCGTTCCCCTCCACGCCGAGCCGACTTTACGGACATGGCTGCACCAGTCTACTACACGGCCGACATGGTCCGCGCACTCCCCGACGACGGGAAGCGATACGAAACCGTGCACGGGGAGCTGCTGGTGACCCCGGCGCTGCGGCTGCTGCACCAGGAGGTCGTCAAGCGTCTGGTGGTGATGCTCGACGCGTATCTCGCGCGCCAGCCTGCGGGTCACGTCTTGGCCTCCCCGGCGGACATCTCATGGGGCCCGGACACGCTCGTCCAACCAGACGTGTTCGTGGTGCCGTTGGCCGAGGCTCGCACCATGGACTGGGAGTACTTGAAGACGCTCCTGCTGGCCATCGAGGTGCTGAGTCCGTCGTCCACCCGGGCGGATCGCTTCACCAAGCGCCGGCTGTATCAGGAAGTCGGTGTGGCGCTGTACTGGATCATCGACACCGATGCGCGGGCGGTAGAGGTCTGGACGCCAACCGTTGCCTTCCCGGCGGTCGAACGGGAGCGCGTAGCGTGGCATCCGCTCGATGCGAGCGTGCCTCTGACCATCGAGTTGATGGAACTCTTCCGCCCCATCTAACGCATCCTCCGCCAAGCCACGTGCCCGACGATCCGCTTCGCCAGAAGGCCGAGTCCCTCGGCATCCCAGTCATCCGCCGGCACATCTTCCTCTGCTGTGACCAGACGAAACCCAAGTGCGCCGAGCGGGAGCGCGGACTCGCGGCGTGGGACTACCTCAAGGCGCGTCTGAAGGAACTCGGCCTGTCGGAGCAGGGCGGGATCTATCGCACCAAGGCCAACTGCCTCCGCATCTGCCAGCAGGGTCCCATCGCCGTTGTCTACCCGGAAGGCACCTGGTACCACGACTGCGACCCACCCGTGCTCGAGCGGATCATTCAGGAGCACCTCGTGGGAGGCGTGCCAGTGGAGGAGTTCGCTTTCGTGACGCGGGTATTGGGGGACGAAACCACGGGATAGACGGGATGGGCTATGGCGCGCGATATCCCGTCCATCCCGTCGATCCCGTCTATCCTGTTGATCCAAACACAATCCTCGCACTCCGCTCCAGCCCATCCGCCGCCTGCAACAGCTTGCCTCGCAGCTGTGCCGGGTAATCCGGTCGGGCGTCGAGGAACCGGCGCACGATCGCGGCCGCGGTCGGCGTGTTGTGCCCGTCGAGCGTCCCGTTGAGCCAGCCGAGTGGGAAGAAGATGTCGCCGGTCCGCTGGATCTCTTGCAGCAATTCGAGACTCGGGAGGATGTACCGCTCGGCCCGCTTGGCCCGCAGCGGATGCTGCAGGTAACCGAGTGCCTCGAGAACCCACGGCTCGTGCGCGCGATTCGCGGGATCACTGAGTGACGCGAAGAAGGCATCACGTACGGCCGTGTCTGCGGAGACCGCGGGTATCACGAATTCGAACCGCGCCCGCCGATCGGGATTGGTGATCCGGTCGCGCTGGCCGGCGAGGATGCGCTTCCAGGCGGGGGCCTCGCGCACCGCGAGCCCGAGCGCCAACGCGGTGAAATCCCGCTCGGCCAGGGGCAGCCCCCCGATCTTGTCCTGCTGGCGCCAGAGCCGTTCCAATCGACGCATGGCGGCCGGGCTCTGGGCGACGGAGCGATACGCTCCGAAGTACGCAGCCTTGAGCGACCGCGCGCGCGTCGCCTGGAGGCGCGTCCAGAGGAAGCTCTCGAGCGTCGGCGCCAGCGAGTCCCGCGTGGCGTCGGCCAGATACCGCCAGTAGCTCTCGCCGAGGTCGCTCAGCACACGCTGCGTCGTGAGTTCGGATGTTTCCGTCTCCAGCATGCCGCGCGCGGTCGTCATGAGCGCCATCGGAGCCACTCGGCCGTCCAGCATGGCGTCCCACAGCGTGAGCCAGCCGGCCGCCCGCACCACGTCGTCGTGCACGTCGGCCAGATGATCGACCAGCCCTTGGAGACTGGTGCTGTCGGGCACGAAGTCGCCGTAGGGAAGCCCGTCACCGTTCGCAAGTACGAAGACCGGCCGCGGCAGGCCCTTGGCGCCCGGAACGTCCACGGTCGCACCCGCGAGGTCCACGGCGAACCGGTGCATCTCCTCGCCATTCGCGACCACCGGCGTCAAGCGCTGCGGCCACAATCGGCCGAGCGTCTCGGGATCGCTCTGGCGAAAGCCGAGCGCCGACACGCGGTCGTCACCCAACCGGAGCACCGTGGTCACCGTCGGGCGCCCGGCGCTCTCCACCCAGATGTCGCTCCATGCCCCCAGGTCGTCCGGCGTGAGCGGGTCCAGCTCGGCGATCAGGTCCGACCACGTCGCGTTCCCGAACTTGAACTTCTCGAGGTAGTGTCGCAGGCCATTCCGGAACGTGTCTTCGCCCACCCGCTGCTCGAGCTGCCGCATGACGATGGGTGCCTTCTGGTAGATGATGGCCCCGTAGAGCGAGCCCGCCTCGTTCAGATTGGCGAGCGGCTGGCGGATCGGATTCGTTCCTGTCGTGCGGTCGATGGCGTAGGCGGCCGGATGATGCGCCAGCATGAACCGCAGCTCGTGGTTGATTTCTGGGAACGACGGATTGACGATCTTCGCCGCCATGAAGTTGGCGAAGACCTCCTTCATCCAGACGTCGTTGAACCAGCGCATGGTCACGAGGTCCCCGAACCACATGTGCGCCGTCTCGTGCGCGATGAGGCTCGCACGGCCGAGCACCTCGCCCTGCGTCGCGGTCGGCTCCAGGAAGAGACTCGACGCCCGGTAGAAGACGGCGCCCGGGTGCTCCATCCCTCCGTATTGAAACGCCGGCACGGCAAAGAAGTCGAACTTGGGGAAGGGGAACGGGATCCCGGTGTAGTCCTCCAGCCAGGCCAGGGACTTGGCTTGGAGATCGAAGATCGCGTCCCGATTCGCGCGCACGCGCGCGGCGTCGGTCTCCCGGTGGAACATCCGGAAATGCCGCCCATCCCGATCCGCTTCCTCGATCTTGAACTTCCCCGCCGCGAACGCAATGAGATACGTGGGGATCGGCGGTGTCTCCGCGAAGCGGGATACCCGTGATCCCGGCGGACCCGGCGGTCCCGACGGTCCCGCACCTACCGTCGTGTCCGTCGCTACCGCCGTGTTCATCGGGTCCGCCGGGTCCGCCGGGTCCGCCGGGTCCGCCGGGCCCCTCGGGACCGCCGGTCCATTCGCCACCGCCACCCATCCCGCCGGCAGCGTCAGCGTCAACGTCACGCGTGCCTTGAGGTCCGGCTGGTCGAAGACTGGGAACGCGTACCGCGCGCGGTCGGGAACGAACAGGGTGTACAGGAAGTCGGGATTCCGATTGAGTGATTCGTCACCGGCGGTGAACTCCGCCGTGATCTCGTTCTCGCCGTCCTGCAGGTCCCCGGGAGGGACGAGAATGTGCTCGGCGGTCGTGCCGTACTCGATGACGCGATCTCCGGCGAGGACGCGTTGAACGCGCTGGAGCGGGTTGACGAAGTCGAGCACGAGCGGATCCCGCGTGCGCTTGTAGGCGAAGCGGATGTGCACGGTTCCCGCGATCGGTGCGGCGCGATCGGCGGGAATGGTGAGCGCGAGGTCGTAGCGCAGGTCACTGATCTGCGCCGCCCGGCGTCGGGCCAGCTCCCGGGAGACCCCTGGGGCCGTCAGGGACGCCGGCGTGCGGTTGCATCCGGCGAGTGCCAGGGCCGTGCCGACGACGAGTGCGGAGTGACTAGGAAGTCGTGATGGGCGCATGGTCGATCACCAAACGTTTGAGGTCGCCGCGAAAGCGGCTGCGCATGCGGAACAGGAGCAGGATGCCGACCGCGGCGAGGCCGGCCACGAGTCCCCACCACAGTCCGATGGGGCCAAGCCCAGCGCCGAAGCCGAGCGCGACACTCACGGGGAGGCCAACGAGCCAGAATCCCACGAGGCCGATGAGCATCGGGACGCGCGTGTCGCCCAAGCCGCGAAGCGCCCCGGCGGAGACGACCTGCGTGCCGTCGAAGATCTGAAACGCACCCGCGATGGGGATGAGCGTCGCCGCGAGCGCGCGGACGTCCGGCAGCTCGGTGTACACGCTCGCAAGGGTGTCGGGAATGAGGAGCATCACCACCGCGCTCATCATCATGAAGGTCACGCCCAGCAACAGCGAGGCCAGGGCCGCGCGCCTGGCATCGGCCGGATCACCCCGACCGACCGCTTGTCCCACCTGGACGGCCGCCGCGGCGCCGATGCCGAGCGGCACCATGAATGTGAGGGAGGCGATGTTGAGCGCAATCTGGTGCGACGCCATCTGGACGGTCCCGAGCGTCCCCATCAGGAGCGCCGTGACACCGAATGCCCCGAACTCCAACTCGTGGTGCATCCCGATCGGTGCGCCCACGCGGAGCAGCCGGAGCAGCGGCCCGCGCTGCCAGATGTTGGGGCGCACCGGCAGGATGAGCGGTCGGAGCGGTCGCCACGCGATCACGAGGAGGCCCGCCGCCAGAAGCCAGCGCGTCACGCTCGTCGCGACGCCGGCCCCCACGGCGCCGAGTGTTGGTGCGCCGAGGTTCCCGAAGATGAGGAGCCAGTTGAGAAATACGTTGACGACGTTCGCCAGGGTCATCGTCACGACGAGCGGTCGCGTCAGGTGGAGGGCCTGCAGGCTCTGGCGGAACACCGCGAACACGAAGAACGGCAGCGTGCCCGGTATGAGGGCGCGCGCGTACGCGCCCGCGATGGGCACGACGTCGGGGGGCTGACCGAGGAGCGCGAGCAGCGGTGCCGCGGGAACGAGCAGGAGGGAGGCAATCCCCCCCATCACCACGGCGAGCACGAGCCCTCGCTGAACGCCAAGGGCCACGGCAGCGTCATCGCGGGCGCCGACCCCCTGGGCAATCACGGGGTCCAGCGCCATCAGCATGCCCATGCCGAAGATGGACACGGTGAAGAAATACAGTGAGCCCAACGCGACGGCGGCCAGCTCCGCGGCCCCGACGCGGCCCACCATGGCCGTGTCCACGACCCCCATGGCCATCATGCCGACCTGGACCGCCGCGATCGGGATCGCCAGTCGCGTCAACGCGCGCGTGGTCTCGCGAAACGTGGTCACGAGCTCACCATCAGTTGCGGAATCACGGGGCGAATCTTATCCAATTGGGTCCATGAGGGGCGAATCCGAGAAACCGGCTCCCGCGCCGAGCGGGCCCGTATGGGAGGCGTTGCAGACGTTCGTGCGCCGCTTCAATCGCGGCGAGTTCTGGGAGAGCCACGAGGTGCTCGAGATCCCGTGGCGGGTGGGGCACAGCGACTTCCTCCAGGGGATGATCCTTTTTGCCTCGGCGTTCGTGCACGTGCAACGTGGCAACGTCCACGGGATCGAGGCGCAGCTCGCCAAGGCGACCGACCGGCTCCGCCCCTACGCGCCCGCGTATCTCGGCGTAGACGTCGCCGCCGTGCTCAGGGCCGCGGACGAAGCGCGGCAGTCGGTGACGCGAGGTGACCCTCCGGTCCCACCGGCCCTCGACCTGGCGCGGAGCCGCGTCCGCGGCGACGAACCGGAGCTGAGTACCGCTGGATAGCGGACAGGCCCCGGCGTAAGTTGCGATCCCGGATGCGGAGGGTATCGGCATGGTATCGGCCGTGGTGTTGCTGAGTGTCGAGCACGATCAAATCGGCGAGGTGGCGGAGGCGGTGACCGAGATGGACGGCGTGACCGCCGTGTACTCGGTGGCGGGCCGCTACGACCTGGTCGCGGTGGTGCGGGTCAAGACGAACGAGGAGCTGGCCGATCTGATCCCCGGCCGCATTCTCAAGAACCCGCACATCAAGAACGCCGAGACCCTGATCGCGTTCCGGGTCTATTCGCGGAAGGACGTGGACGCGGCGTTTTCGTTGGGTGCGGACAGATGACGAGAATGGCGGGATGAATGAAGCGGCGGGATGAAGCGGGATGGACGGGATTCGCAACATCCCGCTCCCGCTCTATCCCGCCGTCCCTATCTTGCCCGTCCCCCCAGCACTACCCTCGCCACCACTGGGAAGTGATCGGATGCATCCCGCGTCGTCCCTCGTCGGCGCAGGATGTCCGCCGCCCGCACCGTCCAATCCCCATGCAAGAAGATGTGATCGATCATCGGGCCGGTGCTGTCGCC